>JACCDJ010703995.1_pt1 | contig 14126 bp, 13 predicted proteins | sample 7444481 | NCBI WGS metagenome assembly JACCDJ01 (sample SAMN15323435, study PRJNA562643) | freshwater metagenome | isolation source: river surface water | place: USA:Blue River Watershed | collected 2017-08-15 | reverse complement strand
AGCAGGTAGGCCCTTTACCCGCTCCTTAGCTTAATCAAAACAAAAAGGGATGCGATAAGCATAGGCTGTGCCGCTTATTTAAGTACTATACAGCTAAGTAATCAATTGGTTTGTGTTTTTCCTGCTGATTGCCGACAAATAATAAAACAATAAACATGTAGAAGACCAATGGTAACTTTGTTTGGACAGGGGTTCGACTCCCCTCGACTCCACTTAACATTTAAATCCCACTTTTTTGTGGGATTTTTTTTGTGCATCCATCGAACAAAATAGCACAAAAAATGTTTGTAAGTGTATAAATAATTAATCTTGTAAGTTATTGGTTTTTGAGCCTTTAGCGTAATTTTACATTCAATAAAAAAATAAATAAGTTATGGATAATCATACTACAGAAGGAGCAGCTAAATGTCCTTTTACAGGTGCGACAACGCTTTCATCAAAGCAAGGAAGTGCAGGTACTGGCCCAGTGAATAGAGATTGGTGGCCGAACCAATTAAAGTTAAATATTTTACGCCAGCATTCTACAAAGTCTAATCCAATGGAGGAGACTTTCAATTATGTGTCTGAGTTTAAGACTTTAGATTTAAAAGCAGTTAAGCAAGACATTTACGACTTAATGACCAATTCTCAAGAATGGTGGCCTGCAGATTATGGACATTACGGTCCTTTCTTTATTCGTATGGCATGGCATAGTGCAGGTACTTATCGTACAACAGATGGTCGTGGTGGTGGTGGTGCAGGAATGCAACGTTTTGCTCCATTGAACAGCTGGCCTGATAACACGAATTTAGACAAGGCAAGATTATTATTATGGCCTATCAAAAAGAAGTATGGTAAAAAATTGTCTTGGGCAGATTTGATGATTCTTGCAGGTAACTGTGCATTGGAATCAATGGGCTTCAAAACTTTTGGTTTTGCAGGAGGAAGAGAAGATGTTTGGGAACCACAAGAAGATGTATACTGGGGTAATGAAAGAGAGTGGTTAGGCGATAAAAGATATTCTGGAGATCGTGAATTAGAAAATCCATTAGCGGCTGTTCAAATGGGATTAATCTATGTGAACCCAGAAGGACCTAACGGGAATCCTGATCCAATTGCATCTGCAAAAGATATTCGTGAAACTTTTGCGCGTATGGCAATGAATGACGAAGAAACAGTTGCATTGATTGCAGGTGGTCACACATTTGGAAAAACACATGGTGCTGCAGATCCAAGTAAATATGTTGGTAAAGAACCTGCTGGCGCAAGTATCGAAGAGCAAGGTACAGGTTGGAAAAATACTTTTGGAACAGGAAATGGTGTTTATACAATCACTTCTGGTTTAGAAGGTGCATGGACGACAACACCAACTCAATGGAGCAATAACTATTTTGAGAACTTATTCAAATATGATTGGGAATTGGTAAAGAGTCCTGCAGGAGCACATCAATGGAAACCTAAAGCAGGAGCGGGTGCTGGAACTGTGCCTGATGCACATGATCCATCTATCACACATGCACCTACGATGTTAACAACAGATTTGGCTTTGATATTGGATCCTGCATATGCACCCATTTCAAAAAGATTTTACGAAAATCCAGATCAGTTTGCTGATGCATTTGCAAGAGCATGGTTTAAATTGACACATCGCGATATGGGACCACGTGCTCGTTACGTAGGACCAGAAGTGCCTGCTGAAGTGTTGATCTGGCAAGATCCAATTCCTGCAGTGAATTATACATTAATTGAAGCAGCCGAAATTGAGCAATTAAAAGCGAAAGTGTTGGCTTCTGGATTAACTGTTTCAGAATTGGTATCTGCTGCATGGGCATCTGCATCTACTTTCCGTGGATCAGATAAAAGAGGTGGTGCCAATGGTGCAAGAATTCGTTTAGCACCTCAGAAATATTGGGCTGTAAACAATCCAGCACAATTATCTAAAGTATTAGATACTTTAGAAGCAATACAAAAAGATTTTAATGCCAATGCAACTGGAGGGAAACAAGTTTCATTAGCTGACTTAATTGTATTAGCTGGTGCCGCAGCAATTGAAAAAGCAGCAAAGGATGGTGGAGTTACTATCAAAGTACCTTTCACGCCGGGTCGTGCAGATGCTTCTCAAGAAGAAACGGATGTGGCTTCTTTTGCAGTATTAGAACCAATTGCTGATGGATTTAGAAATTATATCAAACCACGCACTTTGGTATCGGCAGAAGAAATGTTAATAGACAAAGCTCAATTATTAACCTTGACAGCTCCAGAAATGACGGTGTTAGTTGGTGGTATGCGTGTATTGAATACCAACTTTGATCAATCACATCATGGTGTATTTACAAAAAATCCTGGTGTATTAACCAACGATTACTTTGTAAACTTAATTGACTTTACTACCACATGGAAAGCGAGCGATCACAGTCAAAATGCATTTGAAGGAGTAGATAGAAAAACAGGCGCGGTTAAATGGACAGGAACGAGAGTGGATCTTATCTTTGGTTCTAATTCAGAATTACGTGCATTGGCAGAAGTATATGCTTGTGATGATGCTAAAGAAAAATTTGTACACGATTTTGTTGCAGCATGGAATAAAGTAATGCAATTAGATCGTTTTGATTTAGCTTAATCATTTCAGTTAACACAAATGATTTGCAAGATGGCCTCAAAAGGGCCATCTTTTTTTATGTCACCTATTCAATATCGTTGCTGTTATTTAAATAATTTCCTCTTTTTGTGTTGAAAAAATCTGTATTTTGGAATAACATTTAAACAATACACCATGAAAAAACAGTTCAATTTCATTGTTTTATTATTCGCTGCTTGCTTTGTTTCTTTAAACGTTCATGCACAAGAAAGTCCATTAGAGGGCCGTTGGGATCTAACAGTGGATATGGGTGGTGGCAGACTGGCACCTTCATGGTTAGAAGTGCGTCACTCTGGAGTTAAAAACTTATTCGGAAGATTTGTAGCTGATGGAGGTAGTGCAAGACCAATTGCACAAGTGTTTTTCAAAGAAGGTAAATTGAGCTTTACCATTCCGCCACAGTGGGATAGAACCGAAAATAATTTAGTGGTTGAAGGTGTACTTGAAGGGGATCAATTAAAAGGCACGATGGTAGCACCTTATGGTCAAAAATATACTTGGACTGGTGTTCGCGCACCAAGATTGAATAGTTTGAAAGAAGTGAAATGGGGAACGCCGATCAAATTATTGAATACAACAGATTTATCAGGTTGGGAAGCAATGGGTAAAAACAACCAATGGCAAAATATCAATGGTGTGTTGACTAGTCCAAAATCTGGTAGCAATATTAGAACAACTGCAGAATTCGAAGATTTTAAATTGCATATTGAATTTAAATATCCTAAAGGAAGCAATAGCGGTGTATACTTGAGAGGTCGATATGAAGTTCAGATAGAAGACAATCAAGGCAAAGAACCACAGAATGTATATCTAGGTGGTGTATATGGGTTCATTGATCCATGGGAAAATGCCGCAAAAGCAGCAGGAGAGTGGCAGACCTATGATATCACATTAGTGGGCAGAATGGTTACAGTAGTTGCCAATGGAAAGACGATTATTTATAAACAAGAAATCCCAGGTATTACAGGTGGCGCCATCAATAGTCATGAAGGCACTCCTGGTCCAATCATGTTACAAGGTGATCATGGTCCGATTGAATTTAGAAATATCATTATCACTCCTGCAAAAAATTAAAAATACTTTTAATCATTATAAAAAAATGCACTCAATTTGAGTGCATTTTTTTATTAACGAATTTAGAATAGTTAATTACTTAATGATCACTACTTCTTCAAAAGGTACACGGTGTCTTTTACCCCAAATGCCTGCTTCTGTTCCTTTACCTACACCAATGATCATATTCACTTCGGCTTCTTTTGGTAAGTTCAATGCAGCTTTAACACGTTTTGCATCAAATCCTTCCATTGGACAACTGTCGAATCCTTCTGCCGCAATGGATAACATAAAAGTTTGTGCCGCTAAAGCACAAGATTTATGCACAGTCACACGTTGGTCCGCCTTTCCTCTAAAACGCATCATAGGTCTTGCAGCACCAATGATGGAGCTCAATGCTGTTCTAAAAAATGTAAGGAATCCTAATGGATCAGATCCGTATGCCATAGGCATTAATTTCCCGTAATAATTTAACAATCTTTGTTGAGCAGGAGTAGGTTCGCCTTGGATATCTTGATTGATGATATCTAAGTGCCATCGCACTCTTTTTTTCCAATGGTCTTGACGAGTTACAAATACAACCAATTGCTTGGCTGTTTTTGCGGCATTTTGATTTAAACAAAATTCATGGAATTGAGATTGCAAAGCAGGATCTTGAATCCAATAAAATTCCCATAATTGCATATTGCTACTATTAGGGGATAGAATGGCTCTTTCAAGACTTCTTTGAATCACTTCGTTAGGTACTTCCACAGCTGGATCAAATTTTCTATTAGATCTTCTTTTGTGGATAATCTCATCAAATGAATTAGATAATGACATAGGTTATTGTTGAATAAAAAAGCCTCCAAATAATTGAAGGCTTTAAAAATAAGTTTAATTGCGATTAAAACAATCTCATTGCTTTTGCAAAATAGGTAATAGTGCCAGGAAGCGCTAACCAGAAAAATTCTCTGTAAACGAATAATAAAACCACTAAAATAGCGAACCATAAAAAGAATAATGCCCAATATTTTTTCGTGTTAGTTTGTGCTTCCATTTGATACTTTGTTTTAAATTTTTGAATGCTGTTGCAAATATACAATAATTCTTATTTGGACCTATAAATTTGGTCCATAGGTATATTTTAAATCCACTTTCCAGCCTTTTGGCGTGGAAACAATTTTAAGTTTATGGACTTGATTGTCAAAAGAATTCTGGTAATTCATGATGGTGATGGTACTATCCACTGCACTGATTTCATTGATTTGGATAGACGCGAGTCTTATTTGTTGACGTCCTTCTTTATCTAGTCCAAAGTAATTACTAGCCATTTTTTCAAATAAAGCAAGGTTTTCAGCATCTTCAATGATATAGAATTTGGCTTTTTTAAAATTGCCCTGCATGCAGTTCTCAATAAAATAACGGCCGCCATCTAATGGATTGTCTGCCACTTCATATTGGTCCGAAGGGCTACATTGCCATAAAAATAGGGCCAAAAACAGGTATTTTAATTTTTGTAGATGCATAGCCAAAGTTACACCTTTAGGTAGTATTTTTGAAGCATAAAGTGAATACATGAAAAATATACTGTTAGCTATTGGTTTATTGATTGGGGGAAGCTGTATTGGACAACAAAAGCATCCCGATTTTATGCGACAAGGGAATATCTATGAAGTCAATATTCGTCAGTATACCAAAGAGGGCACTTTTAAAGCATTTGCCAAACATCTGACTAGATTACAAAAAATGGGTGTGCAAACATTATGGTTTATGCCCATTCAGCCAATTTCAAAAGAAGGAAGAAAAGGAAGTCTTGGATCTTATTATGCGGTGGCAAGCTATACAGATGTCAATCCTGAATTTGGCACCCTTTCCGATTTTAATCAAATCGTAGATCAAGCGCATGCGTTGGGTATGAAAGTGTTGATTGATTATGTGCCCAACCATTCTGGCGCAGACCATCCTTGGTTAAAGACCCATCCTGACTTTTATGAAACTGATTCAACAGGTAAACCAACTTATACTGCTGATTGGTCTGATACCAGGGAATTAAATTTTAATAATTTAGTGATGCAAGATAGCATGATCAATACGATGAAATATTGGTTACATGCGACAAAAATTGATGGTTTCAGAGTAGATGTTGCTTGGGGTGTGCCTTATAGTTTTTGGAATAAGTGTATCCCCGTATTAAAATCAATAAGAGATATTTATTTGTTAGCAGAAGCGGATGATGCCAAATTACATGAAACTGGATTTGATGCCACTTATACATGGACAGAGTTTCATGTCTTAAACGATATTGCCTCTGGCAAAAAAAACATCCTTTCACTTGATACAGTTTTACAAAAGATAGAATCAGAGTATATTAAAGGGGCGCATAGATTGTATTTCACTAGCAACCATGACGAAAATTCTTGGAACAAAGCAGACTATGCAACGATGCCAGGTGCAAGTCATGCTCCTTTTGCAGTATTTACACAAACTTACAATAGGACAATGCCTTTGATTTATAGCGGCCAAGAAGAACCTGTATTAAGGCCACTTGCTTTTTTTGAAAAAGATAGCATTGAGTTTAAGAAATATGAGCGCGCCAATTTTTATAGTGCACTTTTAAAGTTAAGAAAATCAAATAGTGCTTTTGCTGAAGCTGCAAATTTTAAAAGATTGAATGTGAGTCATCCGGCACAAGTAATGGCTTATGAAAGAAGCAATGGACAAGATAAAGTAGTGGTGGTATTAAATTTATCAAAGCAACCTGTGCAAGTAAAAATTGATGGGGTAGATGTATCTTCTTTTGAAGAATTGTTTTCAAAAGAAAAAGTCAAAGAGATTTCAACAGTACAAATGGCTGCATGGGGATACCAAGTCTTTGTAAAAAAATCATAAAATTGGTATTCATAAAAGCATTCATTTTTCAACAAATCTGATAAATAAAAACGCATGACTAAGCAGTTCCTGGTAGATCAAATACAATCAAAACAATCTTACTTATGTGTAGGTTTGGATACAGATATTGAAAAGCTACCTGAAGGCTTACCTAAAAACAAATTGGGTGTCATTGCTTTTAATAAAGCCATCATTGATGCTACAGCTGAATATTGTGTGAGTTATAAAATTAATACGGCGTTCTACGAATCACAAGGCATTGCAGGTTGGGAAGCGATGGAGGCAACCCTAGCACATATACCATCCACACATTTTACTATTGCAGATGCTAAGAGAGGAGATATCGGTAATACCTCTGCACAATATGCAAAAACATTTTTTGAAACCCTGCCATTTGATGCAATAACAGTTGCACCCTACATGGGTAAGGATAGCATTGATCCATTTTTAGCTTACACCAATAAATGGACCATTGTATTGGGATTAACATCTAACCCTGGGAGTCAAAATTTTGAACAACAAAAATTAGCCAACGGTCAATTTTTATATGAATCTGTTTTAGAACAAGTGGCAAGTTGGGGTACACCTGAACAATTGATGTTTGTCATTGGCGCCACTAAGGCAAATGATTTTGAATCTATCAGAAAAATCATACCTGCCCATTTCTTATTGGTACCAGGAGTTGGTGCGCAGGGTGGAAGCTTGTCGGAAGTGACTAAATATGGCAAGAACGATGCAGTTGGGTTGCTCATAAATGCAAGTAGAGCAGTCATCTTTGCAAGCAGTGGTAAAGACTTTGCTAAAGATGCCGCCATTGCTGCTAAAGGATATGCAGATGAAATGAAAGCATTGTTATCCTAAAAAAGTAGGGTTCTGCTAATTAAACATTTGTAATCAACAACGAAAGACTGTTGGAAGCTATCACAAATGAATTGTTTCTCCCTCAGTTTTAGCAATCACAATTGTTGCAGCACTATTTCCAATAATATTGGTAATGGCCCTTGCTTCACTCATGAATTTATCTACACCTAATAAAAAGGCAAGTCCTTCAATAGGGATCTTTTGCATAGTAGCTAAGGTAGAAGCAAGTACAATGAATCCACTTCCTGTAACACCCGCAGCTCCTTTTGAAGTGAGCATCAATATCAATAAAATGGTTACAATTTCTGCAGTACTCAAGTGAACATTGTACAATTGAGCAATAAAGATCACTGCCATTGATAAATAAATAGATGTTCCATCTAGATTAAAGGAATAACCTGTGGGTACCACTAAGCCCACTACTGATTTTGAACAACCCATCTTTTCTAATTTATTCATCAGCGATGGCATCGCTGGCTCTGAAGAGGAAGTGGCAAAGACAATCAATAATTCCTCCTTGATATTTTTAATAAGTTTGAAAATGGACAGTTTGAAATAACGTAAAATAAGCCCAAGTATAACAAATACAAATAAGGCCATTGTTAAGTACATCGTAATCATCAATTTCCCTAAAGGCAATAAAGTAGCTAGTCCATATTTACCAATGGCATAGGACATGCCTCCTAAAGCGCCAAGGGGTGCAAAATACATGACCCATTTAAGCCCTAAAAAAACATAGTGGGTGAGTCTTCCAATTTGATGAAGATATTGCGCCCTTTTTGGTAAATAATTCAACAAAAAGCCAACAAAAATGGCAAGTATTAAAACTTGCAAATTGGTATTACTTGCCACAATGCCCCAAAGATCAAAATTGGTATTGCTTGTGTATTTTGCTGGATCTTGCATTTGTAATCCTGTCTTATCAATATTTCCCGGCTGTATCCACAAAGCCACTACAACACCAATGGCTAAAGAAAGTGTACTTACAATTTCAAAGTAGACGAGAGAGACTAATCCAATTCGGCCTACTTTTTTTAAATCCCCCATGCTTGCAATACCAAGGGTTACAGTTAAAAATATGATTGGATAGGTGAAAATTTTAATCACTTGTATGAAGCCTTTTGCAAGTGGTTCCAATTGGATGGCAGTACTTGGAAAAAAGACTCCTAAAAATATGCCCAAAATAATGGCAAGCAGTACATAGAAACTAAGATGGGTTATGATTTTTCTCATATGCAATTTGGGCTAATTAATGCCTTGTAAATATAGTTTTTTAAGTCCTTTCTACTACCTTTATGCCCCAATCATTATTATTAAAAATTACAAACTATGGCAGTAAGAGCAGATTTGTTTGAATCACCAGATTATTATCAGTTAGATGAATTAATGTCTGAAGAAAATTTAATGGTTAGAGATGCAGTAAGAACCTATGTAAAATCAGAAATATCACCCATCATAGAGGAGTATGCGCAGAAAGCAGAGTTCCCAAAACAAATTGTAAAACAACTAGGTGATCTTGGATGTTTTGGCCCGACAGTTCCAACAGAATATGGAGGTGGCGGTTTGGATTATATTAGTTACGGTTTAATGATGCAAGAATTGGAAAGAGGAGATAGTGGAGTAAGAAGTACAGCGAGTGTACAAGGATCGTTGGTGATATTTCCAATATATGCTTACGGAAGCGAAGCGCAAAAGCAAAAGTATTTACCAAAATTAGCTTCAGGTGAATGGTTGGGTTGTTTTGGTCTGACAGAACCAGATCATGGATCTAATCCATCTGGTATGCTAACGAATATTAAAGATGCTGGAGATCATGTTATATTAAACGGTGCAAAGATGTGGATCAGCAATGCCCCATTTGCTCAAGTGGCTGTTGTTTGGGCAAAGAATGAAGCGGGAGAAATTATTGGATTGATTGTAGAGCGAGGAATGGAAGGCTTTACAACACCAACGACGCATGGTAAGTGGAGTTTACGTGCAAGTGCAACTGGCGAATTGGTTTTTGACAATGTTAAAGTGCCTAAAGAAAATATTTTACCGAACATCAAAGGATTGAAAGGTCCTTTGGGTTGTTTAAGTAAAGCTAGATTTGGTATAGCGTGGGGTGCAATTGGTGCAGCAATGGATTGTTATGATACAGCATTAAGATATAGTAAAGAGAGAGTTCAATTTGGTAAGCCAATTGGTGGATTCCAATTGCAACAAAAGAAATTGGCGGAAATGGTGACTGAAATTACTAAAGCGCAATTGTTGGTATGGCGTTTAGGTGTCTTGATGAATGAAGGTCGAGCTACTGCTGCTCAAATTAGTATGGCTAAAAGAAATAGTTGTGAAATCGCTACTAATATCGCTAGAGATGCTAGACAGATGTTAGGTGGAATGGGTATTACTGGAGAGTACTCTGTAATGCGTCATATGATGAACTTAGAAAGTGTGATCACTTATGAGGGAACACATGATATTCATTTGTTGATTACTGGAATGGATGTGACAGGTTTTAACGCATTTAAATAAATTATGGCAGCGGAGCGTATTTTTTTAATTGGTATGATGGGTTCAGGGAAGTCTCATTGGTTAAAGCAATTGGCAAAATGGAATAAATCTGTTGGTTACGATTTGGATGCTTTGATTGAAATGAACGAAGAGAAAACCATCTCTGAAATTTTTAACGAAGATGGCGAAGCTTATTTTAGAAAAGCTGAGTCAAAGATTTTGAAATGGTTTAAAGAAAAGAAAAAATATGTCGTTGCGACAGGAGGAGGAACAGCTTGTTTTCAGGAGAACATAGATTTCATGAAAAAAGAAGGCGTGGTCATTTGGTTAGATGAATCGGTTGAAGTGTTGGTGAAAAGGTTATCAATCGATAAAGCACATCGCCCATTGATAGCAGCTCTTTCAGATCAAGAACTCACAGCCTTTTTGGAACAAAAATTAGTAGAAAGACATCCTTTTTACAAACAAGCACATTATCGATTGACATCTGAACAGATCAATGAAGCAGGACTCAAAAAGTTAATTCAAAAACATGCATCGTAAAATTTTACTTTGGGGAATTTTTTTTGCATTGGTTGCAGTTTTGCTTGGTGCATTTGGGGCGCATGCGTTGAAATCGATTTTGAGCCCTGAAAAATTGCAAAGTTACGAGACAGGTGTGCGCTATCAATTGATCCATGCATTGGCATTGATTGCCTTATCTATTTATTGTCAAATAAACGAGGCAGCCCATGGAACAATTAAGGGTATCAGATGGGCGGCTAATTTTTTTATAGTGGGTTGTTGCTTATTTAGCGGGTCTATTTATGGGCTTTCCTTACTATCTATCACACAGTCAAGCTGGGCAGTGCTACTTGGGCCAATTACGCCAATTGGAGGTCTTTGCTTCATGCTGGGCTGGGCAAGTTGGGCTAGGGTTGTTTGGTTGAATAAAGTGGATATGTAGCCAATTTCTTTTTATATTTGTTCCCATGGCAAATACGCTTAAAAGCAAATCAACACCAAAGGTAAATTCCCCGATTTTAAATCCGGATAAAGAAGCAGATGTAGTCGTATCTGAAGTAGTGAAAGACGAACGAACAATGAAGATATTGGGCGCCGTCTCATTATTGGTAAGCTTATTTCTTTTTGTTGCATTTACCTCTTATTTATTTACTTGGCAAGAAGACCAAGACATGGTTCAATTATGGAGAACACAATTGTTTTCTACACAAGATGTGAAAGCCAATAATTTACTGGGATATATTGGGGCATTCTTTGCATATCAAATTATGTTCAATGGATTTGGCTTGGCAGCGTATTTATTTTGCACTTTCTTTTTTGTATTGGGGGTGAATTTATTTTTCACAAAACCCATTTTTAGTTTATGGCGTAACCTTAGATATGTATTGGTTGGATTGTTGGTACTAAGTACTTGCTTTGCCTATTTTACGCCCAACGCTGCTTTCTCTTGGGGAGGCGCTTTAGGTGAGTACAGCAGTAGCTGGTTGATCAAATGGGTAGGCCGTTTTGGTACGGGTGCAATTTTATTCATCTCAGGATTTAGTTATTTCATATGGAGATTTAATCCAAAATTCAATGTACCAAGTTTTGATTTTTTAATTCCTTCAAAAAAAGTCGAAGAATCTACATTCATTAGTGAAGACACAGAGGAAGCAGTGAAGCAAGAATGGGATTTAAACAATCCTCCTGTAGCAGTGACTCCAGTTGCCACTGGTAATACTTTAAAAGAGAATGCTTCTGGAATTTCTGTGATCATGCCAGAGGCAGATGAAGATGCAACAGCGTCTGATGAGCTTGGAGAGCTTGGTCCTAAATTATTCATTGATGAATTGACTTTAGAAGAAGCTGCGCCAGAAGAAAAAAAAACTCCAATAGCGAATGAGCTTGATAACGATGATGATGATGATGGTGAAGCTGAGCTTGAAGATCTGGACGATGAACTCTTAGAAGACCTTGATTTAGAAATCAATGAAGTACCCAAGGAAGCATTTGCTGCAGCAGTAGGTAGCCTTGCCACCAAATATGACGCAACGCTAGATTTAAAAAATTATAAGTATCCGCATATCAATTTATTGGAGACGCATGGTTCTGAAAAAATTGTACAAGATCCAGAAGAATTAGAGACCTACAAAAATCAAATTATTGCGACTTTAAAAAACTATGATATTGCGATTCAACGTATCTCAGCAACAGTAGGTCCAACAGTCACATTATATGAGATTGTACCTGCGCCAGGTGTGCGTATTAGCAGAATCAAAAATTTGGAAGATGATATTGCCTTAAGTTTAGCTGCATTGGGTATTCGTATCATTGCGCCTATTCCTGGTAAAGGAACAATTGGTATAGAGGTACCTAATATTCGTAAGTCCATTGTAAGCATGAAGACTTTATTGGCTAGTGAGAAATTTCAAACTAGTCAGCATTCATTGCCTATTGCAATTGGTAAAAAAATTGACAATGAAAATTTCATTGTTGACTTAGCAAGTATGCCACACTTATTGATGGCAGGTGCAACAGGTCAAGGTAAATCAGTTGGATTGAATGCCATATTGGTTTCATTATTATATAAGAAACATCCTTCTCAACTAAAATTTGTTTTAGTAGATCCAAAGAAAGTAGAGTTGAGTTTGTACCGTGTCATTGAAAAACATTTCTTGGCAAAATTGCCAGGAGAGGAAGACGCGATTATTACTGATACGAAAAAAGTAATCAATACATTGAATGCATTGTGTATTGAAATGGACAACCGTTACGACTTATTAAAAGAAGCAGGTTGTAGAAATATTAAAGAATACAACGAGAAGTTTACTTCAAGAAAGTTAAATCCAGAAAAAGGACATCAATACTTGCCATTCATTGTGTTGGTTGTGGATGAGTTTGCAGATTTAATCATGACTGCTGGCAAAGAAGTAGAAATGCCAATTGCGCGTCTAGCACAGTTAGCGAGAGCGGTGGGAATCCACTTAATTATTGCTACACAAAGACCTTCTGTCAATATTATTACAGGAACTATCAAAGCGAATTTCCCTGCTCGTATTGCCTTTAAAGTATCTAGTAAGATAGATAGCCGTACGATTTTAGATGCAGGTGGTGCTGAGCAGTTAATAGGTAAAGGAGATATGTTGGTGAGTTACAATGGAGAGATTACGCGTTTGCAATGTGCTTTTGTGGACACACCAGAGGTAGATCGTGTATGTAATTTCATTGCGGAACAAAAAGGATATCCAGATGCTTTCTTATTACCTGAATATATTGATGAGAAAGATTTAGAAGCCTCAGGTTTTGATGCAGGGGATAGAGATAGTTTGTTTGAAGATGCAGCTAAGTTGATTGTGAGTGCTCAAGTAGGTTCAACTTCCTTTATACAAAGAAGGATGAAGTTGGGTTATAATAGAGCTGGCAGATTGATGGATCAATTAGAAGCAGCAGGTATCGTTGGACCAAGCCAGGGTAGTAAGCCAAGGGAAGTCCTATACAAATCTGATGCAGAGCTCTATGATTTCTTGCAAAACTTATAATAATCCATAAGGATTGACTATTTTTGCAAAAGTTTAAACACAAGATTTTCCTTAGCCCTTTATATAACCATTATGAGAATAGCTATCATCTGTTTATTGAGTATTTTAACTTTACAAATTCATGCTCAAAAAGACCCTGTTGCCAAGGCTATTTTGGACAAAGTAGGGGTCAAAGTGAAGTTATCTAAAGGAATATTGGTAAAGATTCAGCTGGTCTCAAAGAACAATAAAGGAAAGGCTTTAGGTACTAAATTGATCCAGTTGAAGATGAAAGGGGAGAAATACCTTTTGAATGAGGGTAAATTAGAAATCCTTTGCGACGGCAGTTCTATCTATAATTTTGACGGTGTAAATACCATATCTAAGTCTAGTTTAGCTGAAACGGAGCAAACCTTGAGCCCACAGAAGCTACTTTCTGGCAACTACGATAAAGACTTCAATTTCAAGTTATTAGCTCAAAATGCCAATACAGCAACCATCGAACTATTCCCAATTGATCGAAAAAAGGGCTTTCAAAAAGTTACTTTAGTGATTGATAAGGTAAAATCCGCCCTCGCAAATGCAATCATTTTAGATAAAAGCAACAATATTACTGACGTAAAAGTGGTTTCTATCAACTATACGGCAAGTTTAGAAGACAAGTTATTCGTTTTCAATAGGGCAAAATACCCTAAAAACGTAGAAATATTTGACTAAACTATTGATTTAGT
>JACCDJ010319754.1_pt1 | contig 14145 bp, 13 predicted proteins | sample 7444481 | NCBI WGS metagenome assembly JACCDJ01 (sample SAMN15323435, study PRJNA562643) | freshwater metagenome | isolation source: river surface water | place: USA:Blue River Watershed | collected 2017-08-15 | reverse complement strand
GATGAGCGTGAGATGGAGAGATCGGAAACACCACCCTCGAGAAAAGCAATGACTTCATTACGGGCACTTGCCGGCTCGCAAGCCTCCGGATTTTTTCGGTAGTGCTCGAGTAATGGTTCTACAAATGCCGACAACCGGAAGAACCAGTTGGTTTCACTAACGAGTTCAACTGGTCGGGAATGAATTGGGCAGAGCTTCTCATCATCATTTGCGCCAGGAAGCAAATCTCCCGGCAATTTGAATTCTTCGCAGCCAACACAGTATGGCCCTTCATATTTTCCCTCATAGATGTGCCCGGCATCTTTCAAATCCTGAAGGAATTTTTGAACTCGTTCCATATGTCGAGGTTCAGTTGTGCGAATAAAGTCATCATTTGCGATGTTCAAGGATTTCCATGTTGGTTTCCATGAATTTTCTACGAGCTTGTCCGCCCAACTCTGCGGATCGCTTCCATTCGCTTCTGCGGTGCGTAAAACTTTTTGACCATGTTCATCGGTGCCAGTGAGGAACCAAACGCCTTCACCGCGTTGTCGATGCCACCTCGTCAACACATCTCCCGCAACTGTGGTGTAGGCATGGCCAATATGCGGCGCATCATTTACATAGTAAATCGGCGTCGTGAGATAGAAATTCTTACCGTTTGCCTGAGACATCACTGCTCCATCTTAGAGGCGACCAGGGCATCGAAAACTTCCCGTTTACGCAGCCTGAATTCTTCTGCCACCGCGGTTACCGCCTCGCGCCGCTCCATCCCTGTTGATTCGCGCAGCGCGACTTGTGCTGCAATCTCTTCGGGGGTGCGAGCAGCGACCTCGCTGAGCTGTGCGCCTTCGATGACGAGCGTGACTTCACCAAGAATTTCTCGCTGACTGACCCAAGAATTGAGTTCGTTGAGCGTGCCCCGAAAGACCTCTTCATACTTCTTAGTCATCTCCCTGCAGAGCGCAATCCTTCGTTCGCCACCGAGAATTTCAAGCAAATCGTTGACTAACTCCTTGGTGCGATGAGGCGCTTCGAAGAGAACGATGGCTCGCACTTCACTCTTGATGGAATGTATGTAATCGGCTCGCGCTTTTGCGGTACGCGGTGCAAATCCATCAAAAAGAAATCGCTCCATGGGTAGTCCTGAGAGCGTGAGCGCGGTGGTAACTGCACTTGGTCCGGGAATTACCTCGACCTGCGCGCCAATCTCAAGGGCAGCTTTGAGCGCTAAGTAACCGGGATCGCTAACCCCCGGCATGCCGCCATCAGTGATCAGCAGCACCACCTTGCCGTTGAGTAGCTCTTGGCGAAGCTCGCCGGCGCGCTCTTGTTCATTGCCGGCGAAGAAGGAGCGCAATTGCGCGCTAACTGTTACGCCGAGGTCATTCGCAAGATGTCGAAATCGACGGGTATCTTCGGCAAAAATCAGATCACACTCGGTCAGCGCCGTTCTTAGCCGTGGCGATGCATCATCAGGATTGCCCAAGGGCGCCCCTGCGAGTATCAATCGTCCACTATTCACACTCTTATCCTCCCAGGTTCTACGCTGTTAGGCATGATTCGAGCCCTTGGGAACCGCACCGTTGCCATCTGGTCCGTTATCGCTGCAGCGCTCTTTCTCCGCCTCTTCAGATTGAGCACTCCCGATAAATTGATTTTCGACGAGATCTACTACGTCGATGGCGCACGCGATCTTCTCAAATTTGGTGTCGAAGTAAGCGCCAATAAACCAGAGTTCATCGTCCATCCGCCCGTTGGTAAATGGGTAATTGCCCTGGGTATCCAGATATTCGGCGACAACCCCTTCGGCTGGCGGGTCATGGTTGCACTCCTTGGAACATTATCAATACTGCTGATTGCAAAGATTGCCTCACGCATCTTCGGAGCGCTTGGCTATGGATTGATTGCGGCGCTACTTGCTTTTTTTGATGGCTTGAACTTGGTGATGTCAAGAACCGCACTTTTAGATATCACGTTAACAACTTTCCTTTTAGTCGCTATCTGGTTTCTTATCGATCGAAGATTCTCGCTCGCTGGAATTTTCTTTGGCTTAGCCCTTGGCACAAAATGGAGCGCCATCTTTTACATTCTTCTCTTCACACTCTATTTTGTTATTAAAGAAATTCGAGAAAGCGACGAGAGAGCTAATCGAAAAGATCTCCTATGGTTAATTGTAATTAGGAAGGTTCAGTTAGTTCTTGTTCCTCTAATTGTTTATCTCCTGAGTTGGATTGGCTGGTTTCTCTCCCCACGTGGCTGGAGCCGGTCTTGGTCGGCTGATAACGGCGGTGATTTTCTCGCTTCGATACGTTCCTTTATTCATTACCAATTTGAAATTCTCAACTTTCACAAAGATTTAGATTCTGGCCATAATTACCGTTCATCTGCGTGGCAGTGGCTACTACAAATTCGCCCAACATCTTTCTACTACGAATCACCTAAGTGTGGCGCCAACAATTGCTCTCAAGAGGTTCTTGCAATAGGCACTCCGCTGCTCTGGTGGAGTGGGGCGTTATCGCTCATCTTTCTTCTTATTCTTTGGATAAGGATGCGAAACCATGCGCTCATTCTTCTCGGAGTTGCTGCCGGCTGGTTGCCATGGTTTGCCTTTCCAGAGCGAACGACTTTCTCCTTTTATTCCATAGTTTTTCAACCATGGCTCATCCTCGCTCTTGTGGCGGCGATAAAAGAGATAAATGAAAGGCTCCCCGAGCGCATTCCTCGAAGAACTCGGAAAGCTTGGCTGGCCCTCTTCATCGGCTTGATCGGGGCAAACTTCATTTATCACTCGCCAATTTTTCTTGCATTTACCGTTTCATACGATTACTGGCGTAGTTTGATGTGGCTACAGTCTTGGATTTAGAACTGCCCGTAGGTAGCGACTAACCGTTTGACGCTTTGCGATCCTCTTCTTGGTCAAAAACCTTCTCAAACGAGGTTTCAATTTGTTCAATCTCTGTTTCATAATGTGTATTTGTCTGCTCAGTAATGTTCCGTCCGACAACGGGGCGAGCGGGCGCTTTAGGCGCATTTACATAAGTAGGTAGCGGCATATCACTTGGCTGCCAAGTGTCATTAGGAATTACAGTCACTGTCCGCGAGTGATTAATAGGAATCCATTGGCTTGTTTGACCCTCTGGAGTTCGATATGTAATTTCAGAAAAATTGAAACTTGACCCTTTACTTCGCATCGTAGCGGCACGACGTCGACGACGAACATCATCTTGAACTTTCTGACGACGAACATGTACGACGAAAATAACCAAGAGCGATAGCGGAAGTAATAAAGATTTGAATGGCACGGCATTTGCGAAAGCTGCAATGATTGTTGCGAAGAAAAAAATAATTAAAGTGACAAGTGAGATCTGTCGCTTCCGAAGCGTTTGCGCCTCACGTTCTGCTATCTCAGCTCGAGTCATATAAGTATTCGGTGATGAGCCAATCGAAACAACGTGCATCGCGCTTCGATATCGCTCGAGACTTTTACTCTCGGAAACCTCATCATGAGAGCGGAGCCAACGAGGCAAAAAGTATGCAACCCAGAGCGCAATGACGGCGAAGTAAATTAAACCTGAGCTCATGATGAGGCAAGAATAGAAGGCAGGCGCTTAGAAATAAGGGATATCGAACGCGCTTAATCTCGTGTTGCTACGAAGCAGAGATGGTCACGCCAATCGCCATCAATGTGAAGGTACTTCGAGCGCTTTCCCTCTAATTCGAATCCTGCTTTCATCGCTACACGTATCGATGGTTGATTCTCAGGACGAATATTGATTTCGATCCGATGTAATCGCAGGTCATCAAAGGCATGATTTCGAAGGAGGGTAACTGCTCGGGTGACAATTCCTTGGTTGGAAAACTTCTCGATTACCCAGTATCCGATAAAGGCGCTTCGAGATGGACCATAGGCAATCCCGCCTAGGGCGATAAATCCCACCCGCTCCTGGCCAAGCATGATGATGAGATTTTCCGATCGACCCCATCGGGCATCTTTCTTTAGAGAGCGAACCATCTTCCAGAACCTGGGCGGCTCCCCCGATCCTTCCGGGTAGCTCACCTCCCAAGGTTTGAGCCAGGCTCGATTCTCGGTGTGGACGCTTTCCCACCACTTGCGATCTAGATATTGAATTGGACGTAGTCGAATTACGCCATCTGAAAGTTCCACTTACTCAGCTCGTCTATCAAAGAGGATTACCGATACCTCACTGCCACCTTTCAGAGCAGCGCTCTTTTCATCAATCACAATCAATCCATTTGCATCGCCTCGTTCGTTAGGTGCAACCGGCGTAGCTCGCAAAACTTCATTCTCATGACTGATCAGCGCTTCATAAAAAGAGCGAAGCCCTGATGTGCTGGAAATCTCTCCAACTAACGTCGCGCTCAATACGCGGTGTGAAAGATTTTTTCGCCCAAGCATCTGTCGAATCATCGGGCGAACGAAGAGCTCGAAAGCAATGTAAGCGCCCTTTGAATCTGAAGGCAAGGTGATGACTGGGGTACGGTCTGGTCCAATAAGGCCGTAGCTATGGTGGCCGTGCGGCTCCATTTCGACCTCTCGTTCATGAATTTCGCCAAGCGAATTGAGGGACTGGCGCATCATTTCAACTGAGCGTGGACCACTAGTAATGACGACCAAATCTGCTCGAACCAATTGATCTTCGATGAGATCGGTTAACTCTTGGGTCGTGTCGGGAATGGTGTGGACTCGATAAGCGATTGCTTCAACCTCGCGAACTGCTGTCGTGAGTAGCCAAGAATTTGCCTCATAAGAATGTTGCTCATCGATGAGATGGCCGGGCTCGGTAAGGTCTTCGCCTGCAGAGATCACCACCACTCGCGGATGGGGTCTGGTTGGTAGGTGATCTAAACCAATTGACGCAGCGAGTCCAATATGGGTTGACCGAATTCTTCTACCTGCACGGAGCACTAAACGATCTCCAGCATAGACATCGCTGGCTAACGTCGCACCGTGCGCGTCTAATAAAGGCATATCCAGCGGCGCTAATGGATGCGCGATAGCGAGGACCTCTTGTAAATAATTGTCTACGCTAACCATCGAGCCCTCGCACATATCCTTTCAGCCAGTCCGCAAAATCGGGACCAAGATCTTCACGACGAGTGGCAAATTCCACAACAGTCTTGAGATAACTCAATCGATCTCCCGTATCAAATCGTCGCACATTAACAACCACTGCATGAACAGGTCCACCAATTCGCTCGTCACGGGCGAGCGTAGCGATTGCATCTGTTAGCTGAACCTCGCCACCTTTACCCGCAGAGGTCTGGCGCAGGATAGAAAAAATTGCGGGCGACAAAATATATCGTCCGATGATTGCGTAGTTACTTGGCGCTTCTGCCTTTGATGGTTTCTCGACAAGATCTAGAACTCGAGCCGGCTTTGTATTCGAAATTGCAGCAATTCCATACTTTGAAACATCATCATCTGAAACTTCCATTAAAGCAAGTACTGATCCACCATGACTCGCATGCACTTCTAGCATCTCTTTCCACAAAACATCACTGGGCTCTATAAGGTCATCGCCAAGCAAAACTGCAAATGGAGCATCGCCTACATGATTAGCAGCAGTCAAAACCGCATCACCCAACCCGCGCGCGCTCTCTTGTCGAACGGTATGAAGTTCAGGAAGGGCATTTAAGTGGCGCAGCGCTGCTAAGCGTTCTGCATCACCGCGCGCATGCAGAGTCTGTTCTAATTCCGGCGCTTGTGAAAAATGATCAACTAGGGCTCCCTTGTTATGCCCGGTGATTAAGAGCAGGTCAGAGAAGCCTGCAGAGTAAGCCTCTTCCACTACATATTGAATAGCCGGTTTATCAACGACAGGGAGCATCTCCTTGGGAATTGCCTTGGTTGCAGGGAGAAAACGGGTCCCAAGACCAGCGGCAGGAATGACTGCGTGTTTAATGCCCGCTTGCTTCTCCATAGTGGTTACACCTTACGCTCCTCGCATGGAGAGTAAGAAAGAGGCGCGTGGGCGCTTTCGTGAACTTCGGATGAGAGGGCACGCGCCCGATCGAACCGCCCCGAGTCAACGCTTACTTAGCGCTCCGGAAATACAGAGCGCGCAGGTGATTGCCTCATTCCAGTCTTATGGTGACGAGCCAGATACTTTCTCTCTCAATGAAAAGCTCCGTGAACAAGGTAAAAAGATATGTCTCCCCCGAATGAACCCAGATAAATCTCTCACCTGGCTCCATGACGGCAGAGAGGTGAGTGACGAAGAGCTAACATCAATTGATGTGGTCATTTTACCGGCTCTTGCGATTGACATGCGCGGTGTTCGACTTGGGCAAGGCGGTGGTTCATTCGACCGAGCGCTGCCACTTCTACCCGGATGGAAGATTGCGCTCATTGATAGCGCATCTCTCTCTGTCGAGGATTTAATAGAAGAAGAGCACGATGTGCGCGTGGACGCGGTTGCAACCGAACTAGGTATCACTCGCTTTATTTAATTAGTGCGGGAGATTTCTCGCCATCACGATTCGTTGAACTTGGTTCGTTCCTTCATAAATCTGCGTGAGCTTTGCATCACGCATCATCCGCTCAACTGGATAATCAGATACATATCCATACCCACCTAAAACCTGAACAGCATTAGTCGTTACTTCCATCGCAACATCGGTTGCATAACACTTGCTTGCTGCTGAGAAGAACGTTAGATCGGCCTCCGAATTTTCGCTCTTTACCGCAGCGGCATACGTTAATTGACGGGCTGCTTCGATTTTCATCGCCATATCGGCCAACATAAATTGGATAGCTTGGAAGTCAAAAATTGCCTTACCGAATTGTTTTCGTTGATGCGCATAGTTCATGGCCACTTCGAAGGCGCCTTGAGCAATTCCCAGCGCTTGAGCTGCAATCGTGATGCGCGTGTGATCTAGAGTTCGCATCGCAAGTGCAAATCCCGTTCCTTCGGTGCCAAGCATTCGGTCGGCGCTTAGATGTACATCATCAAAGTAGACCTCGCGCGTTGGTGAACCTCGAAAACCCATTTTCTTTTCGTGCGCACCAAACGAAATCCCGGGATCGCTCTTCTCAAGGACAAACGCTGAAATACCCTTAGCACCTTTCGAACTATCTGTGCTTGCAAGGACCGTGTAGAAATCTGATTCGCCAGCGTTCGAAATCCATTTCTTACTACCACTTAGCACCCAACCACCATCTTTAGCTACCGCCTTAGTTCTCATCGCAGCAGCATCGGAGCCGGCTTCAGATTCAGAGAGGCAATACGAGAAACCTTTTCCTTGAGCAAGTGGAGTCAACCAACGCTTTTTCTGCTCGGTAGTTCCGGCAAGCATTAGTGGCAGAGAACCTAATTTATTCACAGCGGGTATCAATGAAGATGAGCCACAAACGCGGGCAACCTCTTCGATGATGATGACTACTCCGAGAGCATCGGCCCCCTCGCCACCAAACTCTTCAGGGACATGTGCTGCCGCAAGCCCCGCACTCTGTAGAGCATCTGCAGCCTCTCGCGGAAAGCGCGCTTGTTCATCAACCTCACGCGCCACTGGTGCGATCTTTGAATCGGCAAGCGCGCGTACAGATTCGCGAAGCGCTTGATATTCAGGAGGGAGCAAGAAGAGCGGTTCCATAACCTAATTAAGGCAGAATCTGGACGACTTTGCTACTGCTGGTCCTCTTTTGGTTTTGGCTCTACCCGATTAAGCGACTCGAGGTATTCGTTGTACCGGTCGACCTCATCGGGAATTCCTGCCATCCGGGCGCGGTCCGAATTTCGTTCGATGCGTGCAGCTTCGTTTGCGTCCGAACGGACCCATTGCACAAATGTCGCTGCAAGTGCCAAAAGAATTGGGACTTCGCCGAAAGCCCAACCAAATGCAGCGCCAGTCTTCTGATCTGCAAGTAGATCTGGCCACCACGGACGATCTAATGCAGCGAAATACCCTCCATCAACGAGCACGCTGGACGACATTAACGAGACTGAGAAAAATGCATGAATACTCATTGCGGCAAGAATGACAACTATCCGCGCGACAAATGGGAATTTATTTGGAATTGGATCAACACCAATTAGCGCTGCAAAGAATAAAAATCCAGCAATCAAGAAATGTATTTCCATAAAGAAGTGTCCGAAGTGGTAGCTCATTAACCACTGGAATAAATCGGTGAAGTACAGAGCAAACATTGATCCATCAAAGACAAGCATGGCAACTACTGGATTGGTGAGAAAGCGCGAATATCGAGAGTGCAGTAATGACAGAACATATCCACGAATGCCACGCTCTTGGGGAGCTCTACCAATTGGCAATGTACGTAAGGCCAAAGTTATGGGCGCACCTAACACAATTCCGATTGGCGCTAGCGTTGCTAAGGCCATGTGAGCAACCATGTGAAATGAAAATGCGACATGAGAGTAGAGACCAAGTCCACCATTCACGGCGAAATCTGCGACGCTGATTCCCAGTGCAAAGAAAATTGTCCGGTTGACCGGCCATTTATCACCACGACGAGTCAGTACGACAACACCTTTTATATAGAGGGCAACTAGCAAAACAAGAAGTGCGAGAAAGAGCCCATTTGGTTCATATCCAAGTAACACTCTCGAAAGCGTGGGCGCTTCGGGCATGACTGAACCCAATATGGGATTAATGGGCTCACTATTTTCCACTTGTGGTGGCGTAGTTCTACCTAGGAGTATGGCCATCGCCATGGTTATGGCAAAGAGCGTTCCTTCAAGGGTTAGCTGACGGACCAGAGTGCGCTCATTTACCATTCCTTGATTTTTTCGGTGGCTCTTGAAAGCAACGAAAAAGATAAGTGCCAGTAGGAGTGATTTTCCAAGCAAGAGCGCTCCATAAGTACTCCCAATTTGGCTGACTGATCCAAGACGTATCCAGCCATTCACGATTCCTGTTATTGCTACGGTAGCCAAAGACCAGAGCGCAATGGTGTGAAATCGAGGATGCGCTATTTTCCGACCGCTTGAACTCATTAGCGCAAGCGCTATGAGGCCACCAATCCAAAGAGAGAGTGCCAATACATGCACAATCACTAGACCTACAGCGAGCATGTGGTGACCTGATGAGGCGTTGTGATTCTCAAGATAGGGAGCGAGCAGTCCCAGCAGAGTAATGAACATGAGCGCGACAGCGCCACCAGTTCGTTTCACGAATGGTACGCAGATCAGAACAATTAGAGTTGCGATGATATTTATTAATAAGACTTTTCCTAAAACAACTTGAAGAGCGAAAGATTTAATCAAGTTGCCGTCGAAAACTTCAAGCAATGGACGATCTACAATTGAAGCAAGATCAGATAGAAAAACTCCAATACTCGAGAGCGACCATATCGCGGCTAACGGTGGAAGGAGCCGTTTTAACCTGGCGCCAGATTCTTGAAAGAATCCCTCGATTTCATCGAGAAGAAAGGCCAGCGCCATAAAAATTCCGACTAAGGAAAAGGCGCTTGCTAACGAAAGAAACTTAAAGAGCGCGATCATTTCTTCTTTCGTTTTTTTGGCTTTGGCTTGCGAAGAGAGCGTGCAATAAAAATCAGGACTAAAAATGAAATTATCAATAGCGAAATCATGAAGATGTCAGTTGCCAGAGAGCTCTTTCCATTAGTGCTTGCCGAACCAACTGCGCTTTCACTTGGGCTCGCCACTTCCGATGGATTTGCAGTTGGGGTTGTCACTACTGCTGGGGCATCGAAGGTGAAGATGTATGAACCCGAGAGAAGTTCGCCTTCAATGCCCATGAATTGATAGGTGACTGTGTATCGCCCGGGTTCGCTCAAAGTCCCAAGGCCAATCAGCGCTTGCGCACCATCAATCAGTAATGATCCATCGTCTACAAGTTTCCCGCTTGGCGCACGAACGCTCATCGAGCTACCTGACTCAACAATTTCTCCAGAGAGCTTCATGGTGATGGCGCTTGGCGCGCTCGTGATTGTTGAATTCACAACTGGATCAGCTTCCACCAAGTCCAGCGCCTGTGCAGGAGAGGTGAAGAGCAAAGCGCACGTTACGAGAATCAGCGATGCGAGAGAGCGCCGCCCTCTTACTATCTGCCCCATGGGTATACCTCCCCTGAGTACGCGCCCGATTAGCCCCTATCCTTTCACGGTTCTAAACTTGGCGGGGTCTGTAGATTGAGTGATTCTTGGTGATTTAAGGAGGGGCTGAATGCCGACTTATCAGTACTTCTGCGATGCCTGCGCACTTGATTTTGAAGCGAGCCGTTCATTTACCGATTCCTCGGATCAACCGTGCCCACAATGTGCTGCAGCTGCGCGAAAGGTATTCGCTCCCGTTGGAGTCCATTTCAAAGGTTCTGGCTTTTATCGAACTGACTCACGTAGCGGAAATTCGGGTGGTTCATCCGAAAGCAGCGCCCCATCTTCCACATCTAAGGAATAGCTCAATTTCGGCTAACCCAGATTGTGGGAGCCTAGTGAAGTGGTCATCAATAATTTTGAAAAAATTTTTCTTCGTTTAACAACTGCAGCTGATCGACATGTCATTGCACATTCGTTTGGGTTTGTAATAACTCACTTTGTATCGATCCGACAGTTTATAGAGAGGTTAGTGATGCGGTGGCTTTTCGCGAAGAATTTCTTCATCACGGCCGGAGCCTTTCTGGCTCTCCTCTTGATCTATCTGGCTATCAGATTCTTCAGGTTCTAATTTATTTTCGCTCATAGCTATTAATTCTTCCTAACTAATGAATTTTGGATACCTTCCATCACGGCTTGTCGAAAAAATGGTAAATCTGATTGCGCTATAGATTGATTAGCAACAAGCGTAGCAAGTCCATGCACGGCGCTCCATGCTACCAAGGGGGCCGTTTCACGCTTACTATGTGGCGTGAGACCTAAAGCGACAAAGTTTTCCACGCTCTCGTTAAGGATTTTCCAGGCTAATTCGTTGTACTCACCAACCTTGTGTTCTGCTGGGTGAATAAAAGCAATTTCAAAGAGTCGCGGAAATCTTTGGGCGTAATCAACGTAAGCATCACCAATCGCAAAAAACTTATCTAGCTCATACCGCTTTTTATCTTTAGCTTTCGGTACTTTGCCGCGCTGCTCCAACATGAGATTTCCCAGTTCTTCTCGCACATTGCACGAAACCTCAAACAACAGTTCATCCAGTGAAGCGAAATGGCGATATAAAGCAGGCGCCGTGACACCGAGCTTCTGGGCTACCCGTCTGATGCCCAACGCTTGCTGTCCGCCACTTTCGATCAGGTTCCGAGCGGCTATAACGGCAGCGCTCTTGAGATCACCGTGATGGTAATCGGCGCCTTTGCGCTTAGGTGTTAACATTGTTTACATTATGGCCGAAACCGTTCCGCAAAGCAACCAAAAGAATGGAAAATCATGTTCGAGAGGCTTGGCCATTTAGTAGCACGTAAAAGCAAAGTGGTACTTCTTATTTCAGTTCTCACTTTGATCACAGCAGGAGCGATTGGCTTTCAAGCTTTTGGAAAACTTGATGGTGGTGGATATAACGATCCAAAGAGCGAATCTTCGCGAGCTTTCGAATATCTCAAATCTGATTTTCAAATTAAAGATCCTGCCGTGTTACTTGTCATTGATTCTCCAGATACGACTGCTGATGATCCATCAGTTCGACAAACAGTAACTGCCCTTGTCAGCGAAATATCTACAATCGAAGGAATCAGCAGCACTCTCTCCTACTGGTCAACTGGTGCACCACAGCTATTAAGCGCCGATAAAAAAGCGGGCTACTTATTTGTCTATGGAGTTGATGAATCTTTTGATGGTTTAAGTGATGTAGCAAAACAAGTCGAAGAAAGAATTGGTGGCAAGTACCAAGGCTTATCTATCTACTACACAGGAACAGGTGCTGTCGGAGATGCCATCAACACCAAGATTAGCGACGACCTGAAAAAATCCGAGGCAATCGCAATCCCACTGACATTTCTCTTATTACTTTTTGTCTTTGGTGGACTTATTGCATCTGGCATGCCGCTTGTTGTCGGCATTAGCGCCATTTTAGGATCATTTTTCATCATCTATCTTTTAACGCTCATCACTGATGTGAGTATTTACGCGTTGAATCTCATTACGGGGCTTGGACTTGGACTTGGCATCGATTACTCCCTTTTAATTGTCAATCGATTTCGAGAGGAATTCCACCAAGGTAAGAGCATCTACGATGCCATCGTAAGAACAGTTGCCACCGCTGGAAGAACTGTTTTCTTCTCAGGCCTAACTGTCTTAGTAACGCTCGCTTCGTTACTGCTTTTCCCACTGAATTTCCTCAAATCTTTTGGATATGCCGGCATTGCTGTAGTTGCATTGGCGGTACTCGGTGCATTGGTTCCCCTACCTGCAACCTTGGCGCTGCTCGGCAAGAGAATTGATTCTTGGGTAATCAGAAAATCATCTGTCACGCCAAAAGAGGATGGACGTTGGGCTGATCTTGCTCGATTTGTGATGCGCAAGCCGCTGTCTATCACCATTCTCACTCTTATTATTTTGGGAATCCTTGCAGCGCCAATCAGAAATATTGCCTTTGGTCAGACCGATGTAACTGTCTTGCCTAAATCACATCCTGTTGCAATGACATCCAAGCTCATCGATGAGCGCTTCCCTGGTCGCGAAGCTACTCCAGTTGAATTCCTCTTCATTGATGGAGAAAAATCACTCTCACTTCAAGAGGTCGAAGCTTACAAAAATAAGATTAAAAATATTCCAGGCATTATCGAGGTCTCAGGAAATACCACTGCCAATGGAATCATTAGATTTCAAGCAGTACATAAAATGAGCCCACGCACTTCAGATGCACAAACTTTGATTAACGAAATTCGAGAGATAGCAGCGCCGAAAGGACTGCTCATTGGTGGAGTAGCGGCTGATTACACCGATACTCAAAATGGAATTGCGCGCGCACTCCCATGGGCACTTGGTTGGGTATTCCTAAGTGTTTTAATCTTGTTATTCGCTTTCACTGGCTCAATAATTCTGCCAATCAAAGCAGTGCTCCTTAATGTGTTGTCGTTGAGCGCAACTCTTGGGGTGATTACTTGGATTTTCATCGAGGGTAACCTTGTTAAATTCTTCGGTGATTTCACCATCACGGGCACTGTGGATACTGGAATGATTATTTTGATGGTCCTAACAACTTTTGGTCTCTCAATGGATTATGAGGTTTTCTTACTCTCGAGAATCAAAGAAGAGTATGACCGGCGTGGAGACAATACTGAAGCGGTTGCATATGGACTCCAGAAGTCTGCTCGAATTGTGACCGCCGCAGCGATGATTCTCTCGGTGGTCTTCGCGGCTTTCATCCTCAGCGGAGTGACTTCTATAAAGATCCTCGGCCTTGGCGTCGCATTCGCAATCCTTCTGGATGCAACTATCGTGCGAGCTCTGTTAGTTCCTGCTCTCATGCGCATGTTTGGCAAGGCTAACTGGTGGGCTCCAGCGGCACTTAAACGCTTTTCCATCTCACACTAGCCATCAACTAGACTAGCCGGATGGAATTGCTCGCAACCTTCACATGCAAGGACACTTCAGGAATCGTTCATACGATGACCGATGCAGTCTTGAAATGCGATGGAAATATCATCGAGAACCAGCAATTCACCGATCCCATCACTGGCCTCTTCTGCATGCGGACCCGTTTTACCACTGAAACGTCTCTTTCGGATGCAGAGAAGATTTTGCAGAGAGAACTTGCACGTTTTGCACCTGAATTAAAAATTCGCGAGATTGGTAAACGTCCGCGCGCTTTAATCATGGTGACCAAAGAGAGTCACTGTCTACGCGATTTGCTGTACTTGCGAGAACTTGGCGAACTTCCGGTAGAGATTCCTTTGGTCATATCAAATCATGATGAACTTCGCGGGCTAGTCGAATCACACGGTATCGCTTTTGAGCATCTGCCGGTCGATTCACAAAATAAAAAAAGCCAAGAGAGCAAAATTATGGCGCGCATTCAGACTCTCAATATCGATGTAGTTGTTCTTGCTCGATACATGCAAATCCTCTCGAAAGAATTCTGTAACGAATTTGCAGGACACATTATTAATATTCATCACTCATTCCTCCCAGGCTTTAAGGGCGCACGACCATATCACCAAGCGTACGAACGAGGAGTTAAAATCATTGGCGCAACTGCGCACTTTGTTACTGAAGATCTCGATGAGGGTCCG
>JACCDJ011245074.1_pt1 | contig 14150 bp, 14 predicted proteins | sample 7444481 | NCBI WGS metagenome assembly JACCDJ01 (sample SAMN15323435, study PRJNA562643) | freshwater metagenome | isolation source: river surface water | place: USA:Blue River Watershed | collected 2017-08-15 | reverse complement strand
TAGTAGATTGGTAGGAGCCCCTCCTGGTTATGTCGGTTATGAGGAAGGTGGACAATTGACAGAGGCGGTAAGAAGAAAACCTTATTCCGTGGTATTGCTGGATGAAATTGAAAAGGCGCATCCCGATGTGTTCAATACGCTTCTTCAAGTGTTAGATGATGGGAGATTAACAGATAACAAAGGTCGTGTGGTTAACTTCAAAAACACCATCATTATCATGACCAGCAATCTCGGTGCTGCGATTATTCAAGAGCGCTTTGAACACGTTCCGAAGGGAAAAGAGGAGGTCATTTTTGAGCAAACGAAGGAGGAGGTACTCCAACTGTTGAGACAAACCTTACGACCTGAATTTTATAATCGAGTAGATGAAATCATCATGTTCACTCCTTTGAGTAAAAATCATCTCAAAGGTATCATTTCAATTCAACTAAGAGATTTAGCAGAGAGACTCAACTCACAGAATATTCATTTGCAGCTATCGCAAGACGCGCTTCAATTTATCATCGAAAGAGGTTACGATCCCGCGATGGGCGCTCGCCCGATAAAAAGACTCATTCAAAAAGAAATACTCAATGCTTTGTCTAAGTCCTTATTAGCAGGAAAAGTAAAAAAGGATGAAACCGTTGTCATGGATGTATTCGACGGACAAGTGGTCTTCCGATCTCCAATCGATGAAGAAGATTTAGTAAAACTATAAGAGCTGTTATTTGAGCAGCTCCGCCATCGCCTGACCAATGTGAGCGGGAGAATCTACTACGGTAATTCCACACTCTCGCATGATCTTCTTCTTGGCAGAGGCAGATTCATGTTCACCTGATACAATGGCACCCGCATGGCCCATGGTACGTCCTTTAGGAGCCGTTTCACCCGCAATAAACCCTACCACTGGTTTGGTTCCGTTTTCTTTGATCCACATCGCCGCCTTTGGCTCTAATTCTCCACCGATTTCACCAATCATGATGATGCCTTTGGTGTCAGGATCATTCATGAGCAATTGAACCGCCTCCAATGTTGTGGTTCCTATGATAGGATCTCCTCCAATGCCGATGGCAGTAGTTACTCCCAAACCGGCTTTGGCTACCTGGTCCGCGGCCTCGTAGGTTAAAGTTCCTGATTTCGAGACAATGCCTACACTTCCGGGTTTGAAAACAAAACCAGGCATGATACCCACTTTGGCCTCACCGGCAGTAATCACTCCAGGGCAGTTAGGTCCAATCAGTCGTGCCCCTCTGTCCACCGCAAAAGTCTTGGCCTTTACCATATCAGCTACGGGAATTCCCTCTGTGATGGTCACAATCACTTTGATTCCCGCTTCCGCGGCCTCCATAATGGCATCCGCTGCAAAAGCAGGCGGTACAAAAATGATGGAAACATCAGCACCCGCTTTTTCAACGGCTTCCTTGACAGTATTGAATACCGGACGATCTAGATGAGTAGAACCACCCTTTCCTGGAGTTACTCCTCCCACTACATTGGTACCAAATTCAATCATTTGAGAAGCATGGAATGTGCCTTCACTTCCTGTGAAACCTTGAACAATTACTTTGGAATTTTTGCCGACTAGTACGCCCATAATTTTTTATTTGGTTGCGAAAATAAGATAGGATGAATAAAAATGAGCAATTTCTTGTAACTTTCTCTCGCGTTGAAGCGTAAGTCTGAAGGATGGAAACAATGAAAAAAATGGCAATTATTGGAGGCGGGGTTTCAGGGATACTTACCACACTGGAAATGCAAAAAAGAGGTTACCATGTTGATATTTATGACAAAGATTACTTGAGTGGAAACCTTGGTTTTGGATTTTTAGTGATGCCCAATGGTATTGAAGGTCTGCGGAAAATGGGATATTGGGGCGAATTAGAGAAAATCGGAACCCCCATCGCAAAAGTCCAGACTTATCACGACGGTTCCAGTCTGCTCAAAGAAAGTGAATTGCAAAATGTATGGGGATTCAGTCGTGTAGAATTTCTCCAATGCCTTGCTCAACACGTGAACAAAGATCAAACAACCTTTTTTCAAAACATGATGGAACTGGGGAGTGACAGAGGTTTGTTGTACAATAATACGCCTTTCGATCAAAGCCAATATGAGTGGATTTTTGGTTGTGACGGAGCCAATTCTGTCATCCGACGCCATTTATTTGAAGATGCCGAAATCATTGAGGCCCCCACCTATGAGATCAATGGTTGTTTTGAGGATGTGAGTTTTTGTAAATCCTATCCCAATCAATTGATTAAAATTGTTTTTGATCAACCGGGCCTCGCCGTTGGTTTATTGCCATTGGTAAACGGAAGGGTGATTTGGTTTATGCAATTGGCCAAAAAGTTTTTTCCTGTACCATCCCGGAGCTCGGACGAATTGTTGAGCAGAGTGAAAGGCATTTTGGCCAACGCGCAAAACTCTTTGATTCATGAACATTTACTGAATCAAGATCTGGATCCGTATTTGTGGAAAGGTCGCATATTAATTGGAGTCGATCAGTACATCGTGGACAATAAAGTTCTACTCGGAGATGCCGCCCATTTATTTCTTCCCTTTACCAGTCAAGGAACCAATATGGCCATTGAAGATGTTATTTCATTTACTGAGTCATTTGAAGCGCTTAAAGACAAGGACCTAGTAGCACTCGAGCACTTCAATAAACGAAGGGAAGCAGTGGAGGCCGTGGCCTTTCAAGGAATGGAGTACGCACATCTTTTCAGCACAGAGAATTATGAATTTATGTTGAACCACATACCCTTGGTATTTACGAAATAGGATGGATATCAATTTTGAGTTTTTAAAACATCGTGCTTTCAACATGCGTTGGGCACAGGTGGAGGAAGGGGTGATTCCTCTGACCGCTGCGGATCATGATCTTAAAGTGCATGATGCGATCCTAGCGGCCATTCAAAATGAAATTCAGCAGGGACATCTCCCCTACTCTCCGGCCACTGGTTTAAGAGAATTTCAAATCGCCATATCTCAACATTTTCAACAACATAAATCGGCCTCTTTTGACTCGCAATGTGTATTGGCTACCAACAGTGCGGCGAGTGCTATTCAACATTTCTTTGATTTTCACATTGAAGATGGGGATGAAGTATTGGTGCAGAATCCAGTTGATTTTCTATTGGCGCATTGCGCTGAGAAGGCGGGAGGCAAAGTGGTTCGGATTCCCACACCCCTACCTCAACTTGATCATGAGGATATCACGGTAGGCTGGGGAGAGAAGATAACATCGAAATCAAAGGTTTTGGCCATTTGCCATCCGCACAATCCATTAGGGTTTTATTACTCAGCCTCACAGCTTCAACAAATCTCGGATTTTGCCAAAAAACACAACCTCATCCTTTTGTCTGATGAAGTATGGAGCGATGTCGTTTTGCAAGGGAGCTTGGTTTCTATGCGAAATGTGTACGAACAATGTTGGGTAGTCTATGGATTATCCAAAGGGTACGGTATAGCGGGACTTAGAATAGGAGCCTTAATTTGTCCGTCTCCGGAACAGAGGGACGCCTTGGCTCTAGAGTGCGGTTATATCCATACCACAGAGGGCGCCTCTACCCTTTCCCAAATGGCTGGGGTGGCCGCGATGGGAGATGCCCAAATATTGCAGCAATTCATTGCAACCATCAAACCGGTGTTGGAGCATGCCGTTCAAGGAATTAATTCCATCCCCTTTTTACAAACGTCCATGCCGAGCGCCACCTTTGTGCTATGGATTCAACATACAAAAGGATGGGACACTGAGCAATTGGTGGAAGTCATCGAAAAAGAAGCGAGGGTGAAATTGGTGCCGGGTATGGATCGTTGGTTTGGACCTGCCGCAGAGGGGTATATCCGCATGAGTTGCGCCACGCACATGGACATCATGAAGGAGGCTATTCATCGTCTTCAAAATTGGGCCGCTCAGCAAAACGATTTCCAGCGTTTCGCTAAATAAATTTGTTCCGATTGCCCGGGTGTTGGAAAGAGTTCAGCATTCACTTTGAGTGCTTTCAAATCCATTAAAGTAGAGTAACCTGAACGCGCGAAACATCGCTCAGCGTTTTCTACCACAAATTTCATTTCTCCATCACCCAAATGGGAGATTCTGCGGACACCATTTTGTGTTGTATCAAAAGACAAATGGGGCTGGCCACAAATCAACAGACATCGCTTTCCAGAACGCTCAAACTTGACTTGAAGAAATTCTTCAAATACACTGCGCTGCGTTTCGGGACCGCTCACCCACCCCACCCATTCATACGGCTCAAAGGGAATAGCTGCGGTATAATTGAATCGCGAAAGCCAACCTATTCGTTGGATGACTTGCTCTCCCTGATATTTCGAAAGATCCCCTGATAAATCGCTCGGAGCCGATTGATCGGGAATCCATATTTCTTGGAAGAATTTCAACTTCCTTTTTTGAGAATATTGGAAAATCTCCCTCATGAAAAATGGAAGAATGGGATTCAATTGATGAGAAATGAAAATATTGTATGCACTCGAATGATGGATTCCAAATCGATGATCAGAAAGGATAAAATCAATGGAGTGCTCTTGTATGTATTGACCTAGCCACCTATTTTCATTGACAATTGCACGCTCTAGTTTGGGCCATTGCAACAACATCGAAAACAGACTTACCCCCTTTTGGCCATAATGAATACCATAATCGGGACAATCTTGGATGAAAGTCAAACTATCAAAGCGTTGCTTTAAATAACAACCGCTCTCACCACTACCACTGATGGTAATTTGGGCATTTACTTTAATCAATGATTCAATAATGGGAACACAACGAGTAGCATGCCCTAGACCCCAGTTCAATGGAATTATTAAAACTTTTTTGTTGGTGAAACGTTGATACATTGAGGGCTTGAAAATACTTAATTTCGCACAATGGCGAAAGATAAACTCAAGCGATAGGCAGAAAATAAACACTTTCCACATGTTTTTGAGCCTCCATTGCTCCCCATTATTCGCGAGGGAAAGACCTTCATGAAAGGCGAATGGCGCTCTTCCTTCTTTCAAAATGATCATCCATTGGTAATAGAATTAGGTTGTGGAAAAGGCGAATACACGGTAGAGTTAGCCAAGAAAAATCCAAATATCAATTATTTAGGCATCGATGTAAAAGGACATCGATTCAATCATGGAGCGCGCAAAGCCCTTGCATTGGGATTGACCAATGTTGCATTTTTAAGAACCCGCGTAGAATTCATTGAGTCGTTTTTTGATGAGGATGAAGTGGATGAAATCTGGCTGACCTTTTCCGACCCTCAACCCAAGGATTATATCGGACACCGGCGCATCACCTCCATTTTCTATTGGAATAAATACCAGCATTTCTTAAAGAACAATGGTCGTATTCACATTAAGCATGATAATCCAATGATCTATCACGCGGCATTGGAGGAGTTGGAAGTCACACCGCACATTGTGGAGACACAAACAGATGACGTCTATGGATCGTACCTTCAAACTATTTCGCAAGAAGAAAGAGAAATTCTTTCTATCCGCACCTTTTATGAATCTCGCTGGTTAGAGGAAGGAAAGAAAATTCACTACTTGCGCTTCCGTTATCAAAAGGGATTGCCCAAAATATAACGGTTGTTGGCAGTATCTTTTTCCAATATCTGCCAATGGTGGATGATTTCAGGCAATTGAAGATATTGGCTGTCCAATACGATGACATATCGCAATCGATCCGCGCGAAGCCTTGCAATTTGATCGACTTGAGTAGAGTCAAATACGGTGTAGCCGATATGATCGGTGAACAAAAGCGATCCATTTCTGGTGCGGTCAGGAATCACCGCGATGGGTTCATCTTTCGGAATCGATTGTGTCCATTGCACTCCGTCTTTTAATTGAATGGAAACGCCCGCATAATAAGTATCCTTCTCCACCCATCGATACCGCAATTTTTGGTTGTTCGTCTTCCAGCCAGAAATCCCCACAGCCAAAACGATGATCACTGTCAACCATTGGATCCATAACGGTTGGAAACTCTCCACAATCACATCAATAAAGGCCATTCCAATGAGCATGAACAAAGGAAAAATATTCAGTGCATAATAATCGTGATCTCTGAATTGGCCGAAGAACAAAATGAAATAACTGAGCGACCCCAGAAATAGCCATACGATTGCAAATTTTAAGGGTTGTGGTACCCATTTCCATCTCAATACTACCATGATCAGCATTACCCAAAAACATTTCCACACATCACGAGCTAAATAATCACGATGCCAGTAGTGATTGATGTGATCCCATACTATACGGATACTCTCATGATCCATTTTCCAAATGGGGCGAGTGGTAATTAAAAAATAATCATCGTGATGAGCGGAGTTGTATTGAGAGACAAAAGCATTCCAACTGAAAATACCAATGACAGACAAGATGATGATTCCCCAATAAGTCCAATTCCATTTGCTTGGAATTGCCATTTGATTTTTCCAACGAAGGGCCAACAATGTCAAGCTAAAAGCAATCCCATGGATAAAAAAGGTGGGTTTCATCAATCCCGCCAATCCAAAGAACAAAGCCGCGCCCATCCAATAGCGTCCTGATTTTTTATTCAGAGCGATCCATCCACAACTCCAACCCGAAATGGCAAAGGCAAAGGCAGGTGCATCTGGTAAAAAATTAAATGCATAATAACCATAGACCACAGAAGACAACCAAAACAAAGCCATCCCCAAGATGAGCAGGAAATTTTTAGTGTACACCCGAAACCATTGAAACAAAAAGAGAAGAGCCATCAATGAAATACATCCGTGGATCCAACGCAATACGGGGAAATGAATGCCTGTGTAGTGGTACACTTGAGCCGTTAAATAATAAAAAATCGGGAATTCACAAGCCACTTGTCCATTTTCAGCATTTTGATTGAAAGTGGCAGGTTCCAAAAAATCATCCCGATGAAAATATTGCGAGGCGAAACTCAACCCATCGGTTTGTCGAATGAAATGAATTCCAGAGGGATCTTGTTGCCCAACATGATGATAGTCAATGCTCCAAGCCCAAATGACAATGAACAATAACCAATACCGCATGCGGCTAAGATACACAATGTGAGTAACCTGTTCATATCACAAGAAAAAAATTGCTTTTTGTCACTGCGTGTTGGCAACTCCTAAGTAAATTTGGCGCGCAACTATTAAAGAAGAAACAATGAATACATCACATTTGTGGGATTATTTTCCAATCGTTATCATGGCCCTGATAGCGCTGGGATTTGTGGTGACGGTAATGGTACTCACTCACATGGTGGGCCCTAAGCGTCGCGTGAAAGTGAAGGAGGAGGCCTTTGAGTGTGGAATTGAATCCAAAGGAAACGCGAGGACTCCGTTTTCGATCAAGTATTTTTTGGTGGCTATTCTCTTCGTTCTCTTCGACGTAGAAGTGATTTTCATGTACCCATGGGCAGTGAACTTTAAGGAATTAGGAGTGTTTGGATTGTGGGAAATGTTCACCTTTATGGGACTGATGATCGTCGGTTTGGTTTACATCATTCGCAAAGGCGCATTGAACTGGGATTGATTTAAAATACAACTTTAAAATGGAAACATCAGTAAATATTCATCCAGATCATCAACCGGAAGGACTCGAGGGAGCGGGCTTTTTTGCCACTACACTCGATAAGGCCGTTGGCTTGGCAAGAGCCAATTCGCTATGGCCTTTGCCTTTTGCCACTTCCTGTTGTGGAATTGAATTCATGGCCACCATGGCTTCCACCTATGATTTGGCTCGCTTTGGATCAGAACGTTTAAGCTTCTCCCCCAGGCAAGCAGATTTGTTGATGGTGATGGGCACTATCTCCAAGAAGATGGCTCCCATCTTGCGCCAAGTGTATGAGCAAATGGCCGAACCTAAATGGGTATTGAGCATGGGAGCTTGCGCCTCTACGGGCGGGATTTTTGATACTTACAGCGTACTTCAGGGAATTGACAGGATCATTCCTGTTGATGTGTATATCCCTGGCTGCCCTCCTCGCCCAGAGCAAGTGTTGGATGGTATATTAAAAATTCAAGAATTGGCAAAAAGCGAAGGTTTGAAGCGCCGCATGACTCCCGAATACAAAGCCAAATTAGCCGCTTACGGTTTAGAATAATAATATGAGCGAATTACTGAACAAAATACAACAGCACATCAGTACTCATTGTGAGGGGGCTGTGTTGTCCACCACCATGGAAAGGGAATTTCCTTGTTTGGTGATTGAAAAGAAGCAACTCATCGCGGTACTGGCTACGATTAAAAATGATTTAGGATTTAGTTTCCTCACCACCATGTGCGGTATTCATTTTCCTGAACAAGGTGATCAGGAATTTGCCTTGATGTATCAATTCCATCATCTTCCGAATAACGAGCGTTTTAGGATCAAAGTTTTCATGTCCAAATCAGATTTGGATGTCCCTACCGCTTCTACTTTATATGCTACTGCCAATTGGATGGAGCGCGAGGCTTTTGATTTTTATGGATTTAAGTTTACTGGTCACCCTGATTTGAGAAGAATCCTCAACATGGATGAAATGAATTACCATCCTTTAAGAAAAGAATACGCTTTAGAGGACAGTGGTCGTGACGACAAACAAGATAAATACTTTGGAAGATAATCATGAGTAAGCACATTGAAACCTTGCACACGGAGGAAAAGGATTATACCACATTGAATCTTGGACCCACGCATCCGGCTACCCATGGTATATTCCAAAATGTTTTGACCATGGATGGCGAGATCATCGTAAAGGCCGTGCCTACGATTGGATACATTCATAGAGCTTTTGAAAAACTGGCCGAAAGAAGACCTTACAATCAAATCACGCCCATTACCGATCGATTGAACTATTGCTCCTCCCCTATTAACAATATGGGATGGCACATGACGGTGGAGAAATTGATCCAATGCGAGGTGCCCAAGCGCGCAGAATATATGCGTGTCATCATCATGGAGCTCTCTCGTATTGCCGATCATATTGTTTGTGATACCGTCATCGCGGTAGATACAGGAGCCATGACCGGCTTCTTGTACTTGTTTCAATGGAGAGAAAAGATTTATGAGATTTTCGAGGCCATTTGTGGCGCTCGATTGACCACGAATATTGGCCGCATTGGAGGAATGGAACGCGATTTTCCAGAAGACGCTTGGAGAAGAATCCATGCTTTTATGGAAGAGTTCCCTACTGCATTGAAGGAGTTTGATAAATTGGTGACTCGTAACCGAATTTTTATGGATCGTACTATTAATTGTGGTCCTATCAGTGGCGAACGAGCATTAGAATATGGATTTACCGGTCCCAACCTCAGAGCCGCTGGAGTGGATTACGATGTCAGGGTAATGAATCCTTATTCTTCGTACCAAGATTTTGATTTCAATATTCCCATTGGCACCAATGGAGATACCTATGACCGTTATTCAGTAAGAATGGACGAGATGTGGGAAAGTATGAAGATCATCCGTCAAGCCATTGAGAAAATGCCTTCAGGGGATTTTCATGCTGAGGTTCCAGAGTTCTACTTACCCGAAAAGCAGGATGTGTACAGCAAGATGGAAGCTTTGATTTACCATTTCAAAATCGTGATGGGAGAAACCGATGTGCCCAAAGGAGAGGTATATCACAGTGTAGAAGGAGGAAATGGAGAGCTGGGATTTTATTTGATTTCAGATGGTGGAAGAACCCCATTTCGATTGCATTTCAGAAGACCCTGCTATATCTATTATCAAGCATATCCCGAGATGATCGAGGGAGGGATGCTTTCAGATGCTATCCTAACCATGAGTAGCATGAATGTAATCGCAGGAGAATTAGACGCATAAAAACGATGGAGAAAAAAATTGAATTTTCAGAAGAGACGATGGCCGTTGTGCAACGGATGATCAATCGATATCCTAAGGCTCGTCAAAAGTCTGCGCTATTGCCCGTTCTTCATGTCGCGCAAGCCGAATTTGATGGATGGTTGAGTGCACCGGTGATGGATTATGTGGCCTCCATATTGGAAATTGCTCCGATTGAAGTGTACGAAGTAGCTTCCTTTTATTCCATGTACAATTTACAACCCGTTGGTAAATGCGTATTAGAAGTTTGTCGCACCAGCTCTTGTTGGCTCATGGGTTCTGAAGATATCGTCAAGCATTTGGAGAGAAAACTCCATATAAAGGATGGCGAAACCACGGCAGACGGTATGTTTACCCTCAAAACTGTGGAGTGCTTGGGATCCTGTGGCACAGCTCCTATGTTACAATGTGGAGCGGATTTTTATGAGAACCTTACCTTGGAAAAAGTAGATACATTGGTAGAAAAATTGAAAGCCGAAGGCGAGCGAAAGGTATATACCAAGGATCAAAAAGTAAATCTGGACTGATATGGGAAAGAAATTATTACTGAATCACATTGATGTTCCAGGTATTGAAACACTGAGTGTGTATCAACAGCATGGGGGGTATGCAGCGTTGAAAAAGGCGTTGTCTTCTATGACCACTGATCAAATTGTCGAAGAAGTAAAAACTTCAGGATTGCGTGGACGCGGAGGTGCAGGCTTCCCCACCGGAATGAAGTGGAGCTTCCTTGCCAAGCCAGAAGGTGTGCCTCGTTACTTGGTGTGCAATGCCGACGAATCGGAACCCGGAACTTTTAAAGACCGTTACTTGATGGAAAAGATCCCTCATTTATTGATTGAGGGGATGATTGTTTCCAGCTATGCACTAGGTGCCAACACCTCCTATATTTATATCAGAGGAGAGTATTTTTATGTCGCTCGTATTTTAGAAAATGCGATTGCAGAAGCTTATGCAGCGGGTTTGTTAGGTAAAAATATTTTGGGCAGCGGGTACGATTTGGATTTATATGTTCAAATTGGAGCAGGTGCATACATCTGCGGCGAAGAGACGGCCTTGTTAGAATCATTAGAAGGAAAAAGAGGGAATCCTCGCATAAAGCCCCCCTTCCCTGCTATCGCGGGACTGTATGGTTGTCCAACGGTGGTGAACAACGTAGAAACCATCGCAGCAGTAGTGCCGATTGTGAATGAAGGAGGTGCTGCTTATGCCGCCACAGGTATAGGAAGAAGCACAGGAACCAAATTGATCTCCGCCTCGGGTCATATCAATAACCCAGGGGTCTATGAGATTGAGTTGGGACTACCCGTTGAAGAATTTATTTTCTCGGAAGAATATTGCGGAGGAATTAAAAACGGAAGAAAGCTCAAGGCGGTAGTTGCGGGAGGTTCTTCCGTTCCGATTTTGCCCGCGGACTTGATCCTGAAAACGGCCAATGGTGAGCCCCGTTTGATGTCTTACGAAAGTTTGGCTGATGGTGGATTTGCCACGGGAACGATGTTAGGTTCAGGAGGATTTATTGTAATGGATGAAGATACCAGCATCGTCAAAAACCTTTGGACTTTTGCCCGTTTCTATCACCATGAAAGTTGCGGACAATGCTCGCCATGTAGAGAAGGAACCGGTTGGATGGAAAAGATTATCCATAAGATTTTGCACGGGCATGGTACTTTAGCTGATGTTGACTTATTATGGGATTTGCAAGCTAAAATTGATGGCAAGACCATTTGCCCATTGGGAGATGCTGCTGCTTGGCCCGTAGCCAGCGCGATTCGTCACTTCAGACATGAGTTTGAAGAGTTTGTCAATAAGGGTCATCACATCAAAGATGTTAGGCATTATTACCGATTGAATCATTTGCCAGAACCAGTAAACTAATCAAGAATTAATACATCTCAAAGATGCCAAAAGTTACCATAGACGGAGTGAGCATAGAGGTACCGAACGGAACCACCATTTTGGAAGCTGCCAGAATGATAGGTCCTGAAGTAGCGCCCCCTACCATGTGTTATTACTCCAAATTGAAAACCAGCGGAGGTTACTGCAGAACTTGCTTGGTAAAAGTTACCCAAGGTTCTGAGAAAGATCCTCGCCCAATGCCAAAACCTGTGGCCTCTTGCAGAACACAAGTAATGGACGGAATGGTGGTAGAAAATAATACCTCTGCAGAAATCCATGAAGCGCGCGCTGGAGTGGTTGAGTTTTTATTGGCGAACCATCCTTTGGATTGTCCTGTTTGTGATCAAGCGGGAGAATGTCATTTACAAGACTTGGGCTATGAGCATGGCAAGTCCGAAACTCGATTCGAATTTCCAAGAAGAGAATTTGAAAGAAAAGACATCGGAGACAAGATTCAATTGCACATGAATCGTTGTATTCTATGCTACCGTTGCGTAAAAACAGCCGACCAAGTAACCGATGGGCGTGTGCATGGCGTCATTAACCGTGGAGAAGTAGCTGAAATATCTACCTACATCGAGAATGCCATCGATAACGATTTTTCAGGAAACGTTATTGATGTTTGTCCTGTGGGGGCTTTGACCGATAAGACCTTCCGTTTCCAAAGCCGGGTTTGGTTTACCAAGCCGGTAGATGCTCATCGTAACTGCGACAAATGTTGCGGACACGTGAGACTTTGGTACAAAGGTGACGATGTTTTGCGCGTTACCGCTCGCAAAGACCAATGGGGCGAGGTAGAAAACCATGATGGAAAAACGGGCTGGATTTGTAATACATGCCGTTTCGATAAGAAAAATACTGCTGATTGGGTGATCGATGGACCTTCAAAAGTGAGTCGACACTCCGTCATATCGGCCAATCATTACAACAGCTTAAAAGCACTCAAAGCAACGGTTGATAAACAACGTGCAGCCCTACCCCATGGTGAAAAAGTAAATTTGGGACAAGGTGCATTGGATCCTAACAATGAAAGTAAATAAGCCATGACAGATAGCATGTTGATATACAAAGTAATTTTATGCGTGTTGGTTTTTGCCATTTCATTGGGCGCAGCCGCCTATATGACGTGGGGAGAAAGAAAGCTCGCCGCTTGGTTGCAAGATCGCGTGGGTCCCAACAGAGCGGGTCCATTGGGATTGCTTCAACCCATCGCCGATGGTTTGAAGATGATTTTCAAAGAAGAAATGATCCCCACCCATTCCAATCGTTGGTTGTTTGTTTTTGGTCCCTCTTTTTTCATGCTTTGTGCTTGTATGACCGGAGTGGTCATTCCATGGGGCGCTGGATGGATGGCCGGTGATACCGTTTACCCCATGCAGGTTACCGACATCAATATCGGTTTATTGTATTTGTTGGGTGTGGTTTCGATTGGAGTGTATGGAGTAATGGTCGGTGGTTGGGCTTCCAACAACAAATACAGTCTGCTCGGTGCTTTGCGTGCATCTTCCCAAATGATTTCTTATGAAGTCGCTATGGGATTGGCACTCATTGCCTTGGTGATGATGACTGGTACCTTGAGTTTAAAAGAAATTGTGGCTCAACAAGATGAAGGATTGGCCTATGTCGTGTATCAACCTCTTGGATTTATCATCTTCATTATTTGTGCTTTCGCTGAAACCAACCGCGCACCCTTTGATTTACCAGAGTGCGAATCCGAGTTGGTGGGAGGATATCACACCGAATATTCGTCAATGAAGTTGGGATTCTTTTTGTTTGCTGAGTACATCAATATGTTCATCAGCTCCGCGATCATGGCTTCATTGTACTTTGGAGGTTATAATTTCCCCTTCCAACACGAGTTGGGCTTAAGTGGAAATGCGTTGACCATTCTTCAAACAGCCTTCTTCTTTGGAAAAATCTTCATCTTTATTTTCATCTTCATGTGGGTGCGTTGGACCTTGCCTCGTTTCCGATATGACCAATTGATGAATTTAGGATGGAAAGTGTTGTTGCCATTGGCGATTGCCAATATCATCATCACTGGATTTGTAATGTTATTTTTAGGAAAATTAGGATAAGATGATGTCATTAAGCAACAGAGCGGTACCCGTAGCGAAAAAGGAATTGACTTTTTCTGAGCGTCTTTACTTTCCTGCCATTTTGAAAGGAATGTTGATTACGCTTTCCCATCTTTTCAAAAGAAAAGCCACCATTAAATACCCCGATCAAGAGCGCGAGCTCTCTGCAGTGTATCGCGGACAACATGTTTTGAAACGCGACGAGGCCGGAGCGGAAAGATGCACCGCCTGCGGCTTATGTGCAGTGGCTTGCCCAGCAGAGGCAATTACGATGGAATCAGCGGAAAGGAAAAAAGGAGAAGAATCTTTGTACCGTGAGGAGAAGTATGCCAAGATTTATGAAATCGACATGTCGCGTTGCATCTTCT
>JACCDJ010976537.1_pt1 | contig 14159 bp, 12 predicted proteins | sample 7444481 | NCBI WGS metagenome assembly JACCDJ01 (sample SAMN15323435, study PRJNA562643) | freshwater metagenome | isolation source: river surface water | place: USA:Blue River Watershed | collected 2017-08-15 | reverse complement strand
TGTAAAAACGAGTTGAGTCGTCAATAAATTTCTTGACATCACTTCGGGCTTTCGTGATGCGAGCCAGATGCTCAGTGGTGAAAATGCACTTATAGGTCACATCGAGCGGTACTAATATGCACTCAATTCCTGCATTTAGAACAATGTCGAACGCCTCAGGATCGCAGAAGACGTTATATTCTGATTGAGGCGTGGCATTTCCAGGATAGTGAATTGCTCCGCCCATGGAGATTATCTTCTTGACTTTGTTGGCAATTGACGGTTTCTTTAAGAACGCAAGGGCAATATTGGTCATCGGCCCAACACAGAGCAGAGTTATCTCTCCTGGATTTTTTTCGACGAGATTAATGATCAGATCATGTGCCAGTAAATCAACAGGTTTTTGAGAACTTTCAGGAAGTTGGGCATAACCTAATCCACCATTGCCATGCGTCTCCTCGGCTACAGAGAGTTCTTTCACAAGCGGTTCACTTGCGCCACGGGCAACCGGAACTTGAGATATGCCTGCCAGCTCGACTAATTGAAGCGCATTTCGCAGACATTTATCCTGTGAAGTATTGCCATGGGTGACCGTAATCGCGAGAAGTTCAACTTCAGGCGCAGCAGCCAAAAGTAAAAGCGCCAAAGCATCATCGATTCCTGGATCTGTATCAAAAATGATTTTTTCGGCCATGACTTATTCTTTCACTCCTATTTCGCTCTTTGTAGATGCCCCTTGCTGATGATGAGTTGTTCGTCCAGAGTTAATCCCGATTGCAGATAAGAGAGTCGCAAGCAGGGTCGCTGCAGTCATAAAATAAAACCCATTCCAGCCACCAAATCGATCCACTAGCGCCCCGCTAAGCGAGCTACCAAGGGTAATTCCAATGGAAATTGATGCTCCCAGAAGGGAGAAGGCCTCATTAAGTCGTCTTAAGGGCACCAATTCTTTAAGTTGGGCATTCGCTGCGATAAGAGCAGGAGCGATAGCGATTCCAGAGAGAATGATGAAGAAAACAATGGTGTCGATATCTTGAAAGAAAAGTATTGCGCTAGTCGAGACCGTCATAAATGCCAGGGCTAAGGTGTATCGAATCGCATTTCGGGATTTCCAATGAATGAAACCATAAATCAGACCTGCAACCGTACTTCCAATTGGGTATAACCCAACCCAAATTCCTCCTTCAGCAGCACGTCCATTTTCTTTTGCGACAGCAAGAATTACGACGAAATTAGAACCAAAGAGCAATCCCAACGCAACTAAAGAGGCTAGCAGACTTTTTACATACTTTATTTTCAATAATCCTCCATGTACTTGTTCATCGTCATACGAAATACGATGATCAAATGAAGTAATTGCTAATCCAATACCTCCGATTACAGTAAAAACAACTCCCGCAATTAATGGTGAATTAGATCCATAGAGCGAGAAGAGGAAGCCAGCAAGGGCTGGCCCAATAACAAATGCGGTCTCATCGGCAACTGATTCAAGGGAGAGTGCGACCCCTAACTCTCTCTTATCTTTGATGGTTCGACTCCAGCGAGTGCGGGTATAACTCCCGAAACTCGGCATAGTCGCTCCAGCTAATCCAGAAAATAAAAGTAGGAAAGGGATTGAACGTGTACTCGTATAGACCACACCCACGATTGCAAAGGCATTAACCACAGTAATCGGTAGCAGAACGGTGCGCGTTCCATGACGATCAGCAAGTCTGCCGATACGCGGACCCACAATTGCGCCAGAGAGCGTGTAGATCGAGGAGGCAATTCCTGCCAACAGGAAGGAATCTCGAACAGTCGAAATTAGGAATACGAGAGCGACAGTGTTCATCGCTACCGGGATTCGGCCAATCATTCCAAAGCCAAAAGTTGGCGCAGCATGGCTATGACGAATTACTTCGCGATATGAATTGAGCAAAACGCCCCATTTCGTTTAGTGAAATCGATTGCAGAAATCTATCTGTAAAGGCATACTCTCGTCTACAACGACGAGGGAGTTTTGCGTTATGCGAATTTATTTTGCTGGTCCACTGTTTACACCATACGAACGTTCATATATTGATCAATGTGCTGCACAACTCCGGATTGAAGGATTTGAGGTTTTCGTCCCTCACGAAATTCCACTACCAGACCCCGTAACTGCAAAATTTATTTTTGATGTTGATTCAAAAGAGGTGTTGAAGGCTAATGCAGTCTTGGCACTTCTTGATGGGCCCATGGTCGATGATGGAACTGCATCTGAGATTGGAATTTTCTGGGCAGCAATGCGCACTGACTCCAGTAAAAAAGGGATTGTAGGTCTGGTCACGGATACCCGAGTTATCAGAGATAGAAATATGATTGATGGAAAAGGAATTAACTTATTTGTCCGTGGCTGTGTAGAAGATGTTGGAGAAGTCGTCGATAAGTTTGAGAAAGCGCTACCACTACTTAGAAAATGGAGAGAAGAGCTAGCTTAGTCAAGCCTCGATCTAGATATCTCAGTACATGATGGTATGAGTGAGATGATGCGGCCAATGCGTTGCGTGATAGGTCTTCCAAAAGCGAAAATCTACTTGTGGCATTAAGAGCGGCACCATTCCTGGTCGTCGCTTGTTAATTTCTTCCGTAAGCCTTGCGATGCAATAAATGGAACTCGCTCGTAATTCAATCTCCGCTTCACTATCGCGCTCAACTTCAACCAGATTATTTATTTGCGCTTCTAATTCTGGTGCATACTCAAATATGCCCATTACCCGTAGCCCCACAGGGACTATGTAATCTGCAAAGGCAGTGAGGTTTTCGGGATCTTCGAGCTTCCAATGTCCCCGCGGAGCCAAGCAGAGATGCATTCCCCAGATTCCTAATTGCGCCAGCTTAAAGATCTGTACTTGGTGATTCCGATACAGACTCACATCATTGAAGCGTGGGAACTCCGTGACAAGACGCTCTAGCAGTCCATCTCCACCGGCATACAGTCGTGGAGCGCACGAGCGGACAAAATTGTGATATCCACCTTTGTATTTATCAACCAACACTCGTCCTACTTCATTAAAGATCGCCACTCGCTCATCGAGCATAGGCATTTCTATTGTTCCAGAGAATATGGAAGATAACTGCTCACGGGTTAAGTTCGATAAATACTCACCCGAGAAAAATGGAATGCCAGAATTGATGGCGCGATGAATACATGCCAGCATCGCTTCACTGTCGCACCAGCGTCGACCCTGATAATCCGTTTCAAACTTAACTCCAGTTTTAAAATCTGTGAATGCAAAATTCATCGTATTGACCACCATGGTGAAATCCATCAAGACATCAGGATCATTGCCGAAATCAAAGAGCAGAGCGCCATCTGGTGTGGAAAATTCCTCATATGCCATCCAATTTGCTACCTCGACAATTTTCCCGTGATTAATTGTCACTAATCCAGCACCATCAAGTACTGGCTTGAGGCTTTTAAGGACAGGCGTATCCCATGCAACAGTCACAGTTATCCCTGCTACTCAGAGCCGCGACGATATGGCATTCCAGCCATTGCTGGTGGCGTAAGTCTCTGTGCTAAGAATGTCAGCACGATCAGTGTCGCAAAGTTTGGAAATACCGTAACGAATTCTTGTGGAATAGTTTCAACTTCTCGATTTAGCCAAAAAATTGCGAGTGCAATGACACCTGATATCGCCATCGGTTTCCATCGACGTGAGAGGGCGTAATACAAGGACAATAACCCAGCAATCATGGCCGCGGCTAACAGAATTGCCATGACTGATTCATTTTGACGCACACGTAAGGCGTCGGTAAATCCGAAGAGGATAGATCCTGCAAAAACGCCACTAGGACGCCAGTTTCCAAAGATTACTGTTGCAAGTCCGATAAAGCCTCGCCCTGCAGTTTGACCTTCTCGATAGACAGACGAGGCAACGAGCGCCAGGTATGCCCCACCGAGCGATGCAAACATTCCTGAAATCGAAATCGCTATGTAGCGTGTTCGGTAGACGTTAATTCCCAAGGATTCGGCTGCCATTGGATTCTCACCAGAGAATCTCATCCGCAATCCAAACTTGCTCCTCCATAGCACCCATGAGGTCAGTGGCAAGAGAAGTAAGAGTCCTACCGTTACAACAGAAAGTTCCGTGGTCACTCCATAAATAAGTCCCGAGATATTTGAAATCAAGAAAATTTCTTTTTCATCAATGCTTTTAAAGAAAGGAGCAATCATCGGAATAGTAAAAGTCGGCAATGTTTCAACAGGCGGAGAGACTGTTCTATCTCCACCGACGGGAGGGAAAAAGATGCCGGATAGATATCGAGCTGCACCCGCAGCAATAAGGTTAATTGCAAGACCAGAAACGGCTTGATCAATACCAATCTTCACGGTAAGAATCGCGTGAAATAGTCCTGAAAGTAACCCAAAAACTGCAGCTGCAAGCAGTCCAACGTACGGCCCGTGTAAATATCCAAACCAGGCTGCTGTCCAGGTACCGACAATCATCATTCCCTCAAGACCGATGTTGATGACTCCCGCTCGTTCTGCCCAGAGCCCGCCAAGGCCTGCCATGAGAAGTGGGATCGCAAATCGTAACGTTGCGCCCGAGGTGCCAGGTGAAGAGATATCAACCGCACCAGTAATACTCTCAACAAGAGCAATGACAAAAAACACGGTTGCAATCACGAGAGTAATTCGTGCTGGAGATTTAAAGAATTTCTTCACTTTACTTGGTGATTCGAGAGACTCAACTTTCTTCGACATCAGTTAGCCTCCTTCGTAGTAGAGCTTTCTGCAGCAACGCTACCTACGGCACGTTGTTGCTGACGCAAATTAATTCTGGCGACGACTTCATACGCGACCACTATCGAGAGCACGATTGTGCCCTGCATAACAATCACAATTTCTGGAGGTACACCTTCGAATTCCAACACGGGAGCGGAACGCTCGAGGAAAGACCATAGAAATGCTGCAAAGAAAATACCTACCGGGTGATTTCTTCCCAGAAGCGCCAGAGATAGACCTGTGAATGCATAGCCCGCTGGGAAAGCCATGCTGTAGGAATGGGTATCAGACAGTAACGTTCCAATACCAACCAGCCCAGCAATTGCTCCAGAAAGAACTGTTGTAATAAAAATCATGCGCGGCGCATTTACACCACTAGCTCGAGCAGCGCGAAATGACAGACCAGTAGCCTTTAGATTGAAGCCAAAGACTGTCTTATTTAACATCACCCAGTATGCAACCCCAACTGCAATAGCAACGAAGAGAAATGAATAAATCTCACTGTCGAATGCTTTTATGGTTGGCATACGTCCACTCGTAGGAATTTCTCTAGTTTGCAGGGTTTGCGAACCCTCAGGCAACACACCTAGTAACGAAGGACTTAAGAGGAAAGCGATAATTGCAGCGGCGATAAAGTTGAGCATGATGTTGCTGATCACTTCAGAAACTCCACGTCGAACCTTTAAATAACCAGCAATGGCTGCCCATAGACCACCGGCGAGCATTGAGGTGACAACAATGAGTAAAACATGCAAGATTGGTGGCAGGCTCACAGCAGCGCCAACAACTCCTCCAAAAAAAGCACCCATGCGATACTGGCCATCGATACCTATGTTAAATAGAAGCATTTTGAATCCGATGGCAGCTGCAACACCTGCCATGTAATAAGCAACGGTTTGATTCAATTCAGACACTAGGTTTCGTGGGTCAAATCCATACGATGCCATCAACTTAAACATTTCAATCGGGTCTACACCACGGAGTTTTAAAATTAAGTAGACCAGAACTAAGGAATTCAGAATTGCCGCGACTGGTGCCACAGCCCCCCAGAAAATTTTGCTCTTCATCATGCGCTCTTGGCTCCTGTCATAGCTAAGCCAAGTGCTTCTGGCGTTGTCTTTCCTGGGTTTAGAACCGAGACGATTGATCCGTTGTAAATAACAGCAATCCGATCGGAGAGGGAGAAAAGTTCATCTAAATCTGCAGAAACAAGGAGTACGCCAGCCCCGTTGGAGCGAGCTCTCATAAGGTGATCCCAAATAATGGCTTGAGCTCCAACATCAACACCACGTGTCGGTTGTGCCGCAACAATAAGTTTTGGATTACCGCTCAATTCTCTTCCAACGATGAATTTCTGTTGGTTACCACCTGAAAGAGCGCTAGCCAATACGTTGACTCCTGGAGTCCTGACATCAAATTCATCAACAACTCGTTGTGAATCGCTAATGGCAGCGCCTTTGTTTACCCAAATGCTGCTTGCCAAAGGTTCGGCAAATTGATGCCCCAAAACGCGGTTCTCCCAGAGCGGTGCAGTCATGAGAAGTCCATCGCGTTGGCGATCTTGAGGAATGTAGGCCACTCCAGCATTTCTAATTTCTCGAGTGAGTGTTGTAGCGGCATCAAGTCCCAATACTTCGACGGTGCCACTTGAAGGAGTTAACAGTCCCATAATCAATTCAATGAGTTCACTTTGACCATTTCCTTCAACACCAGCAAGGCCCAGAATTTCCCCACCATGTATATCAAGATTTACCTCAGAGAGAATTTGACGACCATCATCACGAATATAGGAGGCTCCACTTATCGCAAGAACTTTTTCATCGCTAACTTTCTGATTACCTGCACGTGGTCTTGGTAGTTCGCCACCCACCATCAACTCAGCTAATTCTCTCTTGTTAGTGGTCTTTGGTTTTCGAGTTGCAACGGTAGTCCCTTGGCGCATAATAGTGATGTCATCAGCAATTGATAAAACTTCATCCAACTTGTGAGAGATAAAAAGAACCGTCAATCCTTTTTTCACAAGTTCACGAAGATTTGTGAAGAGCTCCTCTACTTCTTGAGGCACTAAAACCGCAGTAGGTTCATCTAAAATTAGAATTTTTGCGCCGCGAAATAGGACTTTAGCGATTTCTACCCGCTGTCTTTCTCCGACCCCCAGATTTGCAAGGGACTCATCCGGATCGATATCAAGGCCATACAAGTCTGCAATCTCCTGCAATTTCTTACGTGCCTCGTCATACTTAACAACAAATCCAAAGCGTGTTGGTTCACTTCCGAGAATTACATTCTCTAAAACAGTTGCGTTATCGGCTAATTTGAAATGTTGGTGGACCATTCCGATACCCAACTTAATCGCATCTTGTGGCGATTTAAGAGTGACATCTTGACCAAAAACTTTAATATGTCCTGCATCAGGCTTTACGAGCCCATAAAGAATCTTCATCAGCGTGGATTTACCAGCGCCATTTTCACCGATGATGGAATGAATAGAACCCTCAGTCACATGAAGTGCGACATTACGATTGGCAATGACGCCGGGATACTTCTTCTCTATCCCAACAACTTCTAGGACATTTCCCACGCGTTCTCCCCTTTGAGTAAGCGAAACTTACTTTGGTTACAGAGTGCGCCATCAAATAGATGACGCACTCTGTAATTACTTATTTACTTATGCCTTGCTTGGATCGCTAGGTACTACAACCTTGCCAGTGGCAATCTGTGAACCGTAGTTATCGATAACTGCGGTTACACCTTTGAGATATCCACCAGTTGTTGTGTAGCCAACGCCACCCTGCTTGTAACCCCAGGTCTTAATTCCTGCGGTCTTCTTGCCAGCAAGTGCATCATTAACGAAACCGCGAACACCGAGGTCTACGCGCTTGAGCATGGAGGTAAGAATTGTGGTCTTATATGCAGCGTGTGCAGGATAAGTTGCTTCATCTGCATCCACACCAATTGACCACTTCTTCAATTCAGAAGCTGCCTTGTGCATACCAGTTCCGGTTCCGCCAGCTGCTGCATACACAACATCTGCGCCGTTCTGATACATACCCTTTGCTGCTTCATATCCCTTTGCTGGATCGTTGAATCCAGAGAAATCAGGGAAGTTGGAGATATAGGTTGATTGAATCTTGATCTTTGGATTGATCGCCTTTGCGCCAGCCATAAAACCAGCTTCAAACTTAGCGATGAGCGGAGTATTGACGCCACCGATAAATCCAATCTTTCCGGTCTTGGTGGTCATTGCAGCTGCGAGACCAACGAGATAGGAGCCTTCCTCTTCCTTAAAGACAATACCTTGAACGTTGGCAGCCTTTACAGTTGAGTCATCGACGATTCCCCATTGAACTTTAGGGAATTCCTTTGCAACTTTTCCAAGTGCTGTTGCATAGGTGAATCCAACAACCACGATTGGATTAGCGCCACGCTTTGCCATTAGGCGAAGGCGTTCTGCACGCTGATCATCAGTTGCAGTTGGGCTGTCCTGTGATTCGATGAGTTTGAGGCTCTTATTCTTATCCAAGATCGGCTTAACACCGATGTAGGCAAGCTGGTTAAAGCCTGGAACATCGCGACCACCCAAGCTATAAGCAATACCAATTGTCTTGGTTGCTGCTTGTGCAGGGGCAGAGGCGACAATTCCCGAAAGCACGAGTGCACCAGCAATAAGTGATGCGCCGAGCTTGCGGAGAGTTTTCTTCTGCATTCAGTTTTCTCCTTAGTAGTAGTGATTAACTGCGACTCGAAGCGCTCAATGTTTTTGGAAACTCTGAAGTCTTGGATTTCCTGTAACGACATGTCGAGCCACAGGAACCACGGACCACAAGGTTTACATCTACCTTGAGTTGCTTAGGGGGAAATTGATTGCCTCTTCTAATTTTCTCCAAGAGCGTTTGCATGGCAAGCGCACCTTGAAGATGGGCATCTCGAGAGATGACCGTCAGTGGAGGATCAACCAAATCTGATAATTCATGGTCATCAAAACCGATGATGGCCATTTCTTGAGGGACGCTAATCCCTTTCTCTTTTAAAGCCTTCAAGGCGCCAATCGTCATTAAGTTATTCGCGACAAATAGAGCAGTAGGGCGGGGCTCAAGCACCAGGAGAGCCATCATCGCTTGATAGCCACCGAGAGTCGTGAAATCTGACTCCACCACAAATTGTGATGAAATATCCACATTCAATGTTTTTAACGTTTCGATAAAACCGCGTACCCGCGCCTTACCGGGAGTTGAACTTAGGGGTCCACCAATATGAGCGATGCGAGAGTGTCCATGTTCAACAAAATGGCGGGCAGCTAACTCTCCACCCTTGAAATTATCTGCAAGTACTGAGTCTAAATTCTTATTTTTTTCAATGACGCGATCAACAAAGACAATTGGTAGTGATCGATTATCAAGGTCATCTACTGCGTTGGAATCTTCTTGTAGCGGCACGTAGATCATTCCATCCACTCGACCCACCATTCTGCGTAGCGCCCATGATTCTTTATCGAGATCGTCTCCGGTGTTTATAAGTTGGATCATGAATTCATCTCCCGCAGCGACTTCAGCGCCGCGGACGATAGAAGCAAAAAATGGATTGGTGATGTCGGGAACAACGACAGCAATAAGACCAGTCTTTCCAGACTTGAGATTGCGCGCCACTATATTTGGTCGATAATCCAAATCTTTAATCGCTTGGTCTATAACGTCTGCGTTGCGAACCTTGTGACCGCTTAAAAATCGAGAGACAGTCGATTCAGAGACGCCAACTTTCGTGGCTACATCTGAAATTGTCACATTGGACATTTCGAGGCTCCCCAACTCATCGCTAAAAACGATTGCAGATAACTTATCGCGTGGAGTATCGTCCCGTCTAGAACCTCGCAGCGAAGGAAAAGGTGGTTTGAATGTCGCTCCCAGAGCCTGTCATCGTTGTCGTGGGAAGCACCATGATCGACATGATTGCCTATTCTCAGAAAATTCCACAGGCGGGAGAAACTGTGATTGGGGACTCATTTTCACTCGGCTTTGGCGGAAAAGGCGCGAATCAGGCTGTTATGGCCAGCCGTATGGGTGCCAAAGTTTTCATGGTCAACACTCTGGGCGATGACGTCTTTGGTGACACTACAGTCAAAAATTTCCATGAACAAGGAATCGATACAACCTATATTTCACGAGTCGCCGGCGCCAGCGGTGTCGCTCCGATTTGGGTTGAGCCCAATGGCACAAACCGAATCATCTGTGTTCCTGGCGCAAATAACGCCATGACGCCAACACAGGCTGAGATCGCGCTGAGGTCAATCGGCAAAGTAGATGTTGTGATTGGTCAACTTGAAATCCCACAAGAAGTAACGATTGCCGCCTTCAGAGAAGCTCGCGCAATGGGTGCGCAGACAATTCTTAATCCTGCTCCCTTTGCGCCTTTATCTGCAGAGCTCGTGAAGCTCAGTGATTGGATCATTCCTAACGAAACTGAATTTAAGGGAATTAATCCCTCCCAAAATCTTCCCGAAAGTGCTGATGAAATTAAGAAGGTATCTCAAGCGCTCGGTTGCAAACTTGTTGTCACACTAGGCGAAAAAGGTGCAGCCTTTACCGACTCTCATGGAGAGATTCAATACGTACCTGCACCTGAAGTGACCGCAATTGATACCACTGGTGCTGGTGACGCATTTGTTGGCTCTTTTGCATCAGGGCTTGCTTCTGGAATGGAGATTCATAGAGCGATAAAGCTGGGATGCGCTTGTGCCTCAGATAGTGTCACACGTCGTGGGACTCAGTCCTCCTATCCCACTCGGGCCCAAGCTGAAATTATTCTCGCTAAAACTCTGTAAAGTTCTGGTACTCGATACTTTATTGACGAGATAACATCAATTCTTCAGACTTCATTCGCTTTATTACTGTGCTACTCATTTTACGATTCAACGTAATGGTGATTCCCCCATTACGTACATTGTATTCTCTACCGTAAATTCCGGATGCTTCATCAATCACATCGATTAAGGCTTGGTTTGCCAAAGCAGCTTTCACCAATTGATCGACAGGCTTAGTTAACACTTTGTTTATCGAAGCTAAAATTACCTTTTGAGCAGCAGGAAGATTAGCGAAATATTGGTCTGGCGTTTCAACTATCAAACTTACTTTCTTGGAGTAATTCTCAAGTACAACTGATAGGACAGTTGCATCTCCATCCCAGGTTGAGTAGGCAACATCGACTCTTGATAACCCGGATTTCAGGGCGCCATCAATATCAGGATAGGAAATATTGATTACTTTCACCTTGTTTGACACCGCTCTGACGCCTCTGCTGTAGCTGGTTAGCAATTCAGGCTCGCTTCCAATAAAACCAACAGAATTTCTCTTTGTGGTGAGCGCCGATAAAACTCCGGCTAAATACGCTCCTTGGTCCTCACGGAAATAGATGTTAGAAATATTGAGTTGGCCTAAAGTCTTATCATTAATAATGGCAAACTGAACTTGCGTGTATTCCATCGATACCCGGCGCACCGTCTCTCGATAGCCCGGCCCAACCGCAACAATGAGCGTATATCCGTTCTTTGCTAGAAATCTGAGTCGAGTGAGTCGATCCAGCGCCGTGCCATTCGTGGGTACTTCGCGGACAAAAGGCTCATATAATTGATATTTTCTACTCGCAATTAGTAAAGCTGCGTTTACTGCGTCATTAAAAGAATTATCTCCTAGGAATCCGATGTCATAAGCAATGGCAACTTTTGGTTGAATTTCAACTGCGGGGGCAGGAAGTGAAGGAAGCACCAAAGAGAGAAGGGTCAAAAACAACAACCGAATTCTCATGGGAGAGATTCTCTTATTTGTTTCGCGGGACAAGACCAAGTGCTGAGTACGTCTTATCAAGTGTCGCGGATGCAACGATGCGGGCTTTTTGACTTCCATCACTCAGAATCTTCAATAGAGCATCTTCATCTGCGAGCAGTTCCTGTGTCTTTTCTCTTACCGGAGCAAAGTAGGAAGTTACGACTTCTGCGACATCAGCTTTAAAATCTCCATAGCCCTTGCCGGCAAAATCGTTCTCAAGTTCGGCGATTGTCTTGCCGCTCAGAGCTGAATGAATAGTAAGTAAGTTTGATATACCGGGCTTATTTTTCTCATCATAAATGACTTCTTTACCAGTATCAGTGACTGCGCTCTTTATTTTCTTCACGTTGATATCGGTACCGTCGAGAATGTCTATTACGCCCGAATTTGATGCAGCAGATTTACTCATCTTTGACAAAGGATCTTGTAAGTCATTTATTTTCGCGGCACTTTTCATAATGTGCGCTTCTGGAATTACAAAGGTGTCCCCATATCGAGAATTAAATCTTTGGCCTAGATCTCTGGTTAGCTCGATATGCTGTCGTTGATCTTCTCCTACTGGAACTCGATGAGCTTGATACAGCATGATGTCCGCAGCTTGAAGAATTGGATAGGTAAAGAGTCCAACAACTGTGCGATCTGCTCCTGACTTCTGAGACTTATCCTTAAATTGGGTCATTCGACTCGCTTCGCCGAAACCAGCAAGACATTCAAGGACCCAGCCCAACTGATTATGTTCTGAAACATGAGATTGGATGAAAAGCGTGCACTTATTTGGATCTAATCCCAAAGCAATCAACTGTGCTGCAGCAATAAGAGTTCGACGTCGCAATAGCGCCGGCTCGGTTTCGATGGTCAGCGCGTGCAAATCAACTACGCAGTAAAAAGCATCATGATCTCTTTGAAGATCGACCCATTGTTTTACGGCGCCAAGATAGTTTCCCAAGTGGAAAGAATCAGCAGTGGGTTGGATTCCCGAGAGCACGCGTTTCATGGGGCTATCTTCTCAATTTTCTGATTGAGAATCTCGCCGCGAGAGCAACAAAGTTCCAACCCGCTTACCCTCCATGCTCAAAATCGTAAGTCGTGCGCCATCCACGCGGAGTACATCATTAATTTCAGGAATTCGCCCGAGAGAATGCATGACGTATCCGCTGAGGGTCTCATAAGGACCTTCAGGAATTTCTACGCCCGTCTGCTCAGTGAGATCTTCAAGCGAGATCAAGCCATCGATTTCGTAGTCGCCGGTACGAGCTTGATTTGAGACTTCTGATATCTGCTCGTCATATTCGTCATGGATTTCACCGATGAGAGTTTCCACTAAATCTTCGAGAGTAACAATGCCATCGGTTCCGCCATATTCATCAAGAACAATCGCAATTTGTTGGCGTTGCGAACGCATTTCAGAAAGGGCAGGAAGAACGCCCTTAGTCCCAGGCAAGAAGATGATATTTCGTACCATTTCCATGATTGCGATGCTCTTGCCAGAATATTGCGGATCAAGAAGGTCGCGTACATGAATAAATCCAATCACCTCATCGCTAGTACCGCGCACGACGGGATAACGAGAATGAGCTTTATCGACCGCAATACGAATTGCATCACTTACCAACATATTGGCATCTAGGAAATCAACTTCTGTTCGCGGCACCATAACTTCGTGAACGAGACGTTCACTTGCGTTGAATACTTCTTCAACGATGTCTCGCTCTTCTTCGGTCAAGGCTTTATGTCCCGTCACTAAATCAACAAGTTCTTCTTCAGAAATGTCCTCACGAGAGGCTTTTGGATCGATACCAAAAAGTTTCAGAATCAGGTCAGATGAGTGGGAAAGTAACCAGATCAATGGCCGGAATAGGCGGGAAGTAATAGCAACAGGTGTTGCAACAAAGAGCGCAATCTTCTCTGTTGAATGAAGCGCAATTCTCTTGGGGACTAACTCGCCAAAGACAAGAGAAAAATAAGCAATGACTAAGGTCAAGCCGACAAGAGAGATAGTTTCGCTTACTCCCTCACTTAAACCAGCTTCAACGAGTCGGGGCACCACATAATTTCCCAGGCGATCGGCCCCAAAAGCAGCTGAGAGAAATCCACTCAGCGTTACTCCAACTTGAACTGCCGCAAGGAAGCGATTGGGGTGGGAAGCTAGATTGGCAACCCGTGCCCCGCGCTTGCTCCGCTCTGAAAGGGTTTTGAGTTGGCCCTCTCGCAGAGAGATAAGCGCAATTTCGGCGGCAACAAAGATTGATCCCAGCAAGATAAAGAGGATGACCACACCAAGGTCGAAGGCGAAGCCTCCAACGCTGAACGCTTGCGCACCGCCAGGGTCCATAAGGAGCTCAGGGTATAAGACGCTTGCCTAGCCACGCCAAAAATATGAGGTGGGCCTCTTCCCTCACGCTCACCTCACGCGTAATCTTCGCGCATCCACGATGACGTGGACTTGCTTCATCCAACGGACCGTCGGGCACGTACCTGCCCGGAGAAGGAAGAAAAATGGCATCAGTCGTATTTAAAGATGCATCTCGCATCTATCCAGGAACCACAACTCCTGCAGTCGACAAACTCAATCTCACCGTTAATGACGGTGAGTTTCTTGTTTTAGTCGGACC
>JACCDJ010329112.1_pt1 | contig 14163 bp, 12 predicted proteins | sample 7444481 | NCBI WGS metagenome assembly JACCDJ01 (sample SAMN15323435, study PRJNA562643) | freshwater metagenome | isolation source: river surface water | place: USA:Blue River Watershed | collected 2017-08-15 | reverse complement strand
GGCACCTGCAACGCGGTCGGCGGTTGCTCGAGTGCCATCACGGCTCTCGGCAATCCACTGATCTGGTGGGTGGCAATCGCTGCAATGGGCTTCTTGCTTTGGTTGTTCGTGCGCAAGAGCGACAAGACCGCGGGCATCATCTTGCTTGGCATCGCGGCCGGCTACCTGCCTTGGCTGATTTACCTTGAGCGCACGGTCTTTCACTTCTATGTGATTGCCTTCGAGCCGTTCGTAATTCTCGCCCTGGTTTACGCCATGGCCACTCTCTGGCGGTCTGTGGGCGCTCAGGGGCGGCAGAGACTCTTTGGCGCTTATGCTGGCTATGCGCTTGCTAGCGCGGCATTTAGCGCTTTCTTTCTGCCGATTTGGCTCGGCACCCAGACTCCTTATTGGTTCTGGCTAATACATATGTGGATACCGAGCTGGATTTAAATGGCAAATAACTACCGTGCAGTCTTGAAGTCGCCGGGCTTTCTTAGGGTCATCACAAGCCAGCTTCTAGCGCGTTTTCCTTTTGGCATGATGAGCCTGGCCCTAGTCATGCACATTCAGCACGTTTATGACTCGTGGGCCATCGCCGGATTCGCGCTCGGAGCCGAGACCGTTGGTGCAGCAGTTAGCGGGCCTGTGCTGAGCCGTCTGATGTCAAGACTCGGCGTTACCCGAGTCATCATTCCGTTTTCGATTGCAACCGCTTCGGCCATGTTTGCGATTGCCGTTTATTCAGACAACTATCTGATCACCATCGCCCTCTCGGCGATTGTCGGCCTAACCTCGCCACCGATTCAAGCGGCCGCAAGAACCGTTTATCCAACCCTCGTAAAGAAACGTTTGCTCTCATCGGTCTATGCACTCGACGCAACCGCGCAAGAAATCATCTGGGTAATCGGACCGGTTCTTGCAACCGTTCTCGCCGCGCAAATCAACACTGCGTTTCCGGTATTGGTGATGGCCACTTTGCAAATTCTCGGCGCATGGATGTTCGTTGCCAACAAAGAAGTCTCGAGCCTCAAGATTCCAAAATCTAATCGACGCATCGGTGGCGTTCTCAAGAACAAAGTCGTCTTCGCGAATCTCGTTCTCGGCATGTTGCTAATCGGAAGCTTCAGCGGTGTCGAAGTTGGAACGGTTGCCATTCTCGGCAAAGAGAGCGCCGGGCTCGTGATCGCTGTGTTCTCGATTGGCTCAATTCTCGGTGGCGTGCTGCTCGGAAATCGCAACAAGGGCAAGTGGGCGCTCACTCGCTTCTTGGCGCTGATCACGTTTGGCTACCTGCTGGTTTTCGTTAATCCAACCGACGCAATCTGGTTGTCGTTTGCCTGGTTTGTGGCCGGGCTCGGCATTGCCCCGGCACTCGGAACCCTCAGCGCCATCATCGGCGTCACCGTGAAGACTTCTGACGCGCCAGAGGCATACGGCTGGACGGGCACGGGTCAGCTAATGGGCTACTCGGCCGGCGCGGCTCTGGCCGGAATCGCAATTGAGGTAGTTTCGCCAACAGCGTCACTATTGATTGCAGTGGTTTTCGGTTTGGGTGCGACACTGGTAGCCATGATGTCACTGAGCATCACGCCTGCTCTCGGAAAGCAATCGACAGACACCCAGAGCTTGCCAATCGTCAAGGAGTAGTAATGGCTGTTTTCGCCGTCACATACCTCTATAGCGCCGACCCTGATGATGTGAACCTCATTCGGCCAAGCCACCGGGCCTGGTTGGCTGAGCGTTTGGCAGAGGGCAGTTTGTTGGCAAGCGGGCCAATGGTCGACAACCCAACCGCACTCTTGATTTGGCGTGCCGATTCGGTCGAGTCACTGGCCAAGTTGCTCGACCAAGACCCATTCGACATTGCCGGCTACATCGGCGAACGCACGATTACCGAATGGAACCCGGTCTTTGGCCCGTGGAGCGCACAGTGAGCTCGAGCAATCAACCGCTGGTGATGCTCAACTCGGGTCGGGTAATGCCTCAGCTTGGCCTCGGCGCATACAAGGTGAACCAAGACATCGCTGTGCAGTTGGTTCAGCATGCCCTCGAGATCGGCTATCGCCGCATCGACACCGCTGCGCTCTATGACAACGAAGCCGAGGTTGGCGCAGCAATTCGAAAAAGCGGCGTTGCACGCGAAGAGGTTTTTGTAACCTCAAAGATTTGGAACGACCGCCACGGATACGCCGAGGCGAAAGAGGCTATTCAAGAATCTGTTGATCGCCTCAACATCGACTATGTCGACATGATGTTGATTCACTGGCCGTGCCCGAAACAAGACAAGTTCGTCGAAACCTGGCGCGCTTTCGAAGAGTTTCTTGAAACCGGCTTGGTTCGCTCGATCGGTGTTTCAAACTTCAACCAACCGCACCTCGAAAAACTTCTGGCAACGGCAAATGTGACGCCGGCCATCAACCAGGTCGAACTGCACCCGCAGTTGGCACAGAACGCGCTTCGGCACTTCAATACCCGTCACGACATAAAGACCGAAGCTTGGGCACCGCTAGGCCGTGCGCGGTTCAACGAGAACCCGTTGCTCGGTGAGATTGCAGAGTCGCTTGGCAAAACCGTTGCTCAGGTGATTATTCGCTGGCATCTGCAACTGGGCAACCTGGTGATTCCGAAGTCTTCTAACCCAGATCGCCTCGCAGAGAACTTCGACGTTTTCGACTTCGAGCTCAGCGAACACAACATGGGCCTAATCGCAACCCTTAACACCGAAACCAGAATCGCCACTAACCCCGACGACATGAACTAAGGAACAAAATGCGCGTACTCGTAACCGGAGCAACCGGACTCATCGGCACCGAAGTGATTCGGCAACTCAAAGCTCGCGGCGACGAAGTGGTAACCATGGTTCGTCGCACCCCGCAGAACGAAACCGAGCGCGAGTGGCAACCCGACCGCGGCTATCTGCAGCCGGGCACGCTCGATGGCATCGATGCCGTGGTGAATCTCGCCGGGGCAACAACGGGCAAACTTCCGTGGACAAAGAAATACAAGGATGAGCTCATCTGGTCGAGAGTTCGAGCAACCGAATTGTTGGTCGAAGCGATGCACGAGGCCAAGAAGCCTCCAAAGGTTTTCGTCTCTGGTAGCGCCAGCGGAATCTACGGTGATACCGGTGATCGACTGCTTACCGAAGACGCCCCAAAGGGCACAGGCTTCTTGTCTGATTTGGCATTTGCGTGGGAACAAGCCGCTCTAAAGGCCCCGAAAAAGGTTCGAGTGGTTCTTGCTCGCACAACTCTTGTTATGTCGCGCAAAAAGGGCGCGCTGGGTCGCCTGATGCCTCTGCTCAAAGCCGGAGTAGCCGGCCCGCTGGGCTCTGGCAAACAGTGGTGGGCCTGGATCAGCTTGCACGATGAAGCCGCGGCGATTCTGCACCTAATCGACACCCCGAAGGCCGAGGGCGCCTTCAACATCACGGCACCAGAACCGGCCACCTGCGCGCAGTTGATCGCCTCACTCGGCAAGGCCCTCGGTCGCCCGACCGTCATCCCGGTGCCGGCATTCGCGCTTCGCCTCGCTTTTGGTGAGGGTGCAGACGAACTGCTTCTCTGCTCGCAGAAGATGTCTGCGCAGAAATTGCTAGACAGCGGCTTCAAGTTCAAGCACCCGAAACTGCAAGACGCGGCCAACTGGGTGGTCGGCAAAACCGACTAGGTAAAAGAAAAATCCCGCCGACGAATCGGCGGGATTTCTCTCGAAGAGAAAGAAATTACTTCTTCTTTGCTACCTTGCGAGCTGCTGGCTTGCGCGCAGCAGTCTTCTTAGGAGCGGCCTTCTTTGCAGCAGGCTTGCGTGCAACAGTCTTCTTTGCAACAGCCTTCTTTGCAGCTGGCTTGCGCGCAGCAGTCTTCTTAGGAGCAGCCTTCTTTGCAGCTGGCTTCTTTGCAGCAGTTGCCTTCTTAGGAGCAGCCTTCTTTGCAGCTGGCTTCTTTGCGGCAGTTGCCTTCTTAGGAGCTGCCTTCTTTACTGCTGGCTTGCGCGCAACAGTCTTCTTTGCAACAGCCTTCTTTGCAGCAGGCTTCTTAGCGGCTGGCTTCTTTGGAGCAGCAGCCTTCTTTGGAGCAGCCTTCTTTGCAGCAGGCTTCTTTGCAGCAGTCTTCTTGACTACCTTCTTGGTTGCGGTCTTTACGGCCATGATTGTCCTTTTCTCGAGATCAGCAACTGTTTCAGCTGCCTTCTTACCTATTTCTTCAGAGATGTCCTGAACTTCGTCCTTAACATCCTCTGCAATTGCCCTTCCAGTCTGCTGAACGCTTTTTGCATTCGCGTTCCAGACCTTCTTGACACGATCGAAAATTGCCACTCTTTTGTTCTCCTCAATGTGTTATTGCAGATAAACAAAAGCGTAGCGGAGAAGCACATATTTCAATCGACACGCCGAATTTCAAAAACTTTTTTTAAACCGCCCGGCGGCGCTCGAGAATGCGGTCGAGCTCACTGCGATTTAGTTTTTTCGCTTCTTCAGCCGAAGCGGCAGCGCCAAGATTCGAAACCGACGCCAACTTGACATCTTCTAGTTCGCCGATTCGGCGAGCCAGGTTTGATTCGGGCAGCGCAATTTCTGTCCAGGCACGCTCATCAAAAAGCTGCTCCGCGGGGGCATCTGGCAAGGCTGATTCCCTTATGGAATAAGCCATCCGGGCTCGTTGGGCCTCTAACTCCTGCATGGTTAGCGGTGCCTTCACAGCGGCCTTTTTGCGACTTGATCGCAGTGTTGAAGCAGCGGTGAGGAACACTGCCGCTGCAGCAACTGCTAGCGCTAACCAAGAGAGGTTCTCAAACGCTTTGACTGTTGCAAAGACTGCGGTGGCGAAAGACAAGAGCAAAAGTGTCACGAAAACCCGTCGAATCAGCCGAAAATTTTTATCAATATTTTTTGTTTGCGACACGCCGTTAACGCGATTTTTTGGCGTCAATCCCGATTTTTGCGAAAAGTTTCTACCAGAACTAGAACCTTGATTTTTTTGTTCTCCGCGGCTTCCCCAGTTCGGAACGTAAACCAGCAACCACAGCAAGACGACAATTGCGAGCATCCAGCCGCCGTCTAGTGAGAAGTTCATGACTCAAAGATATGAGTCAGCTGCCGAAGTGCCCATCATTTTGCTCGGTGTGTTTAATGACTTTGGTCGAAAATGGGTAATTCATCGGGCCAACTTGTTTTCTGAGCCACCGGTTTAACACACCCGATTCAACTTCTTCACTTGTGAGCGCAAAGACGTAGTGATCTCGCCAGGCTCCGTTGATGTGAATGAACCTCTGTTTCAATCCCTCATACCGAAATCCAAGTTTCTCGACCACCCGCAAACTAGAAACGTTCTCTGGTCGAATGTCTATTTCGATTCTGTGAATGCCAACCGTGTTGAAAAGGTAATCAGAAACCAACGCGACCGCGGTTGGAGTGATTTGTCTTCCCGCAGCTTCTGGCGCAACCCAATAACCGATCACGCAAGAAGAAACAGAACCAAAAAGAATGTTTGCAACATTGAGTTGACCAACCATGACACCGTTTTCTTCAATCACAAACGGAAGGCACGTGTTGTTATCCATGGCTTTTAGAAGTGCGCGAATTTGACCGCGAATATCGAAAGAGTTTGGGCCCTCTGGATTAGTTGCTTCCCAGGGTCTGAGCCACTCGCGATTCGAAAGAATTAGCTGTTCCATGTTCTTTGAATCTTTCATGCGAACCAGACGCAACCTGACGTCGTTGTGGGTTAGCGCGAATGAAAGAGGCACGTGGCTAGATTAGTGGCATGACCGAACTCTCGACGGCACAGGCCAAGGCAGCACTGCGCAGCGAACTTCGCGCTGCCCGCTCTGCACGCACGGCCGACGCAGATTCAGCCGCGCGCCTCAGTGAGCAGTTGGGTCAGTATTGCCTCGACAATCGAATCAGGGTAGCCGCCGCCTACCTGCCTCTGCCAGACGAGCCAGACATCTCTGAGTTTCTCGATTGGGCACGCGGCCAGTCGATAACCCTGCTTCTGCCAACCGTTTCAGGCCAAGAATTGCGCTGGGTCGAATTTGACTCTTCAACCAAAATTGGTGAACTCGGGTTCGCCGAGGCGGCCGGAAAACCTGGTGACATTCAACGAGCCGAGGTTGTCTTCTTGCCGGCGCTGGCCGTCGATCTCACCGGAAATCGATTGGGCAAGGGCAAGGGCTTCTACGACCGCGCGCTAACCCAACTATCCGCGATTAAAAGTAGAGCCAAAAAGATTGCGGTCATTTTTGATGAAGAGCTAAAACTGCAGGTGCCAGCAGAGAGCCACGATCAAAAGGTCGACGCCGCGGTCACAGCCAGCAAGTTGGTTTGGTTTTAGCGCTAACTATTGCCAGTGCGGCGGAACGTCGCCCCGAAGCCGGTCGTCGTTATTGGTTGGGCGATCGCCCCAAGCCGCATCGGTGTCTTCGAAAGCCACCTCGTTTTCAAAAAGCGGTTGAGGTCGCTGTGAAACCTGCATGCCGAGTTGCTCTGCGATTCTCAGAGCCACTGTCTGAGGGTCTGAGAACAGTTCGAAGCTGTGAACGCGAATGTAGTTCCAGCCGAGTGAGCGCAGCAGGTTTGAGCGCAATCTGAGCTTCTCGCTGAGCGTCTCACCGGTGAGGGCCCAATCGGGCATGACAACCGCGCTGTTGCCGCCGTGCGAGACAACCAGAGGCAACCGCTCGGCGAATGAAACGTCAACTCGAGCACCCAGCTTCTTGAGCCTGGTGGCCAAATCTGCGAGCAGTGAATCACCCGTGGTTTCGAGAGGGTTGTAACCACCGTCTTCTGCGCTGGCCAGCAGGGTCTTCAGCAACTTGGCACCGGCGCTGATTCCGTCAGATGGAATCACAGCGGCTGACATGCAACTCACAACGGTGATCTGCTTTCTCGCGCTCACCAAGGTATTGGTTAGGTAGCGCCGACCATCCTTGAGGCTCAACTGGCCGAAGTCACTCGATACTCCCCCGCGCGGAGTTAGCCCGAAGCCAACCGAGAAGATGATTCGATCACCAATTCTGTGAGCGAGGTCTGCGATCGAAACCACCTCAAACTTTTCGGTGCCGTGTGCATCGAAAAAAGGCTCGAGGTCGGCACGTGTCGTTAGGTCTTTCTTCAACTGGGCGCGAATTCGGTCGGCGTGAACGCTCGAAGCCGATGCAACGAAAAGCGAATCACTCGGATGCGTTCTCGCGTGCTCAAGCACCAGGTCGACAACTCGTCGCACTTCTGCCTCTGGGCTCTCTGTCGCGCCCTCGTACGTCGAAGTCGCATTGACCCCGTCTGAGATGATCTCAATTGAGTGCGACTTCTTGCCGGCAAAGTCAGCCGGAGTTGGTTCGAAGATGATTCGGTTCTGATAGAACTCGCGATTGATAAGTGCACCCAGAGCTTGGCCGCCAGCGCGATAACTGATTCTCAAAGTTTCGAAACCGAAACTGCGCTGTGCCGCCTCGAAAACCGAGCGGCTTTGAATTTCACGACCAATCGGCTTTAGGCGCGATTCAATTTCGAATCCTTCTGGCGATGCAATTGCTTCGTCGCCGAACGCAATGATTTGCGACGCTCGCTGAATCACCGAGAGATTCTCGGCAACCGTGGTGCCGGCGGCATCCAAGATTATGGCAACGTCAAAACTTTGCCCATCGAGTTCAGCTGGTGCCTCAAAAGGTGAAACCAAAACCACAGGAGCCACCGAGTCAAGCAGACTGCCGGCGGCCAGCGGCAACTCGGCCAACTTTGCCTTCGAGGTCTTTAGCAATTCTTTGAGTCTTTGGGCATCTGCCGGGAAAGCCTGCACCTGCGAGCGCCAGCGCTCGGCCAACTGCCAGGCCAACGCCTTCGCGTTGAGCGAGACCACCTTTGACTCAGCCTCGCAGAAAGCACTTTCGATTGCACTGATTTGCTTCGCGTTGAAATTCAAAACCGTCGAGTCGCGCTGAATCAAGACTTCAAGAACGCTTTGCCACCAGCAGAGATCAAACTCGACGGCGATGTGCTCGCGCGAGGTGTGCAGGCGGGCTAACTCGCGCTTCAATGGCTCGAGGCCAACAGCTTGAAGTTGTGCTGCTAGCGCTGTGCGAGCCTCGAGATTGTTTAGAGCATCGGTGTCATTTACAAGTGAATCGAAGCGGCTTTGCAGTTGCTCGAGTGAGAGTTTGATCATGGCAACTTTTGAAACCGCGGGGTCGAGATGGCTCTCGAGTCGATTCATGTCTTCAACGAATGCGTCGTAAACCGCAATCACTTCATTCAAGCCGAGAGGAACCTGAGGCGCTGTGACCGAGTTTGAGTAGAGGTGCCACTGTTCGCGTTGTTGCTGAATTTGGCGCAATGCGAGATTCAAATCTGCGACATGCATTCCGGGCCGCAGATATTCTTTAGCCAGCTTTTTGAGTCTGCGGCGATTACCGCCAGACATCTGCGAACGACCAGTCTCTTTTCGCGAAGCAGTAGCGATAATCAGTTCGGTCAGCGGTCGGTCAAACACGTCAGCAACAAAGCGATCTAAGGTGTCTCGAATTCCGACAAAGAGTTTGAGGTAGATGCCCCACTGCTCAACCGAGTCGGCGGGCTTGAAATTCACCCGCTCGGTGAACTCTCCCATGTGGCGACGCAGCGAAGCGAACTCCTCGTTTCTCAAACGCTTTGCGGTTTGAATCGCCGCGGCCACTTCGTCAGCTGAGTCAAACTTCGCTTGAAACCAGGCCGAGTCGTTAGGGCCAAACTTGAATTCGCCCAACTCTTCGGCCCGCTTGAGCAATTCGATTGCCGGCTCACGATTCTTGTGCTGAAGCAAAAAGTTCTTTTCGATTCGAGCGTTAGTCTCGGGTGCCCTTGGCATCGAGCTAAGCAGTGCAAGCTTCTGAAGGGCTTCGTCAACCGAGATATCAAACTCTGTGTCTCGGCGCTGCAGAGCGTTTTGGTAGGCCTCAAAGTGCCCGGCAGCCTCAGAACGGTCTTTTTGAGCTTCGGCCAGGTCTGCCGGCTGCGCTTTTTCGTGCCTCGAGATCGCGGCAATCACGTCGAGCCAGGTTGATGAACTGCGAACAACAAAACCGGGCAGACCGAGTTCAGCGAATCTCTCGGCCAACTCATTTAGGGTCTGGCGACGGGCCGCCGAAATCACCACGCGCTTTTTGTCTCGAACCAACGCGGCCACGGTGTTCAGCACGGTCTGCGTGTAACCACAACCCGGAAGCGTTTCAACCGCAAAGTTGTCACCGCGAATTGCACGAGCAACCACTCGCTGCTGCACCAGGTCGGCGTCGGCAATCGTTTCAACGTTGTGCACATCAATAAGTGGCAGACGCGCGAAGGCAGACTCATCGGCTAGCGCTGCGAGCACGCTCGTGCTCTCGCGTTTCATGTCTTCAACTAGTTCGACGGGAGCGGTTGTGAAGTTTGCGATAACCAGGGTTCGCTGCACCTCTGCGGTTGCTCGCCCGACGACTAATCCTTGAAGGTAATAGATAACCGAGGCCGGCAGAATCTCTGTAGATTGGGCAGCCAACTTGAGCAGGTGGGTCTCATCGACGTCTACCGAATAGCAAGACTTAAACGCCGCAACAAGCGAAGGGTTCACTCTCGCGCCGGCGGTTAACTCAATTTCGTAGTCTTCGCCTCGAGAGGTCATTCGAATTGGCCAAATCAAGATTGGCAACTGCAGGTCAAAGCCATCACCCTGCAGATTGGTCACTCCGGCGATTAGACCGAGAGTCTCGATGCCGAACTGCTGAGAGATCTTCTCGGCCTGATTCTTAATGCGGCGAGCGGCTCCGAGCGCAGAAGAAAACGACTGCGGGTCTCTAACCAAACTCGAGAGAGTGGTTGCCCCGCCCGCCACAAACTGCGAAAAACCGCCCGGATGAGACTGGGCGAGATCGATTTGCCCATATGAACTGCGCTCAAAATTGATCAGCGGGTTAGTCACGCCAATCGACTGCAACTCGAGTTGCCAGGCATCCCAAACGGCCTGAGGCACGCTTGGTTTGGTCGAATCGAGCTCTGGCATGCCTAAAGCCTAAAACCGAGCGAGACATAAGCCCCGCAGGCTCGGTATATTTGGCCGGTTAGCCCTCGTAGCTCAGTGGATAGAGCAGTGGTTTCCTAAACCATGTGCGGAAGTTCGATTCTTCTCGGGGGCACGCTTACGCTTGGATGATGCCCAATCAAAAAATCGATACGTCACGCCGTTGGTTCACGGGCATTTTCGCGCTGTTCTTCATCCGTGGCTTCGTTTACGCCAGTTGGGCTAGTCAGAACCCGGCCATAAAAGATCTGCTCAGTCTCGACAACACGCAGATGGGCATCTATGCCATGGTGTTTGCGGCTGGGTCGATTGCCGGCGTGATGATCGCCGGTCGAATCGTTGGCCGATTTGGTTCGCGCAACACCTCTTATGTCACCTACTTTTTGTTCTGCCTCGGATTGGTTGCACTTGGTGTCACGGTTTACGACCAAAACGCCTTTCTCGCTTTTGCCCTGACGGCACTCGTCGGTTTGCCAATCGGAACCGCCGACTTCGACAACAACCTCGAGGCAACTGAAATCAACCGTGTCTCGGGTCGCAACCGTGTGCCGTCGCTGCACGCGGGTTTCAGCTTCGGTCTGCTCGGCGGCTCGGGTTTTGCTTCACTGCTGCTCGCGCAAAACATTTCGATCGCGGTTCACTTTGCTGCGGTCGGCATAGTGCTGATCGTCGTATCGATGTTGTCTTCTGTTTTGATTGCACGCATGAATGGCTATGAAACAACACTGCGCAAAACCTCGACTCTCGACACCGGGGCAATCGAGCTAGCACACGTCGAGTTGCCGCATCAGCCGAAGGTGACGCAGCTCACGGCCTGGCGTCAGCGCAGAAGTCTGATGATTGTGCTGATTGCTTTCGCGATTATCTTTTCTGAAGGCGTTGCCTCGATCTGGCTTCCGGTTGCCCTTGTTGAACAGGGATGGAGCCAATCGGCCGCGGTGTTCTGCTACACGGTTTTCGCCGTCGGTGCCACAACCACCCGCCTATTTGGCAATCGCATCGCTGACGCTCTTGGCAGGCGCAGGGTGGTCAACTACTCGGCGGTCATTGCGGCGCTCGGAATCGGCCTTTTCATGTTGTCGCCCATTGTCGGCCTGGAGTATCTGGCGGCCGTGATCTGGAGCATCGGCAACGCCATCGGATTGGCGATGTGTGTGGCCGCTATGGGCGATGACCCACGCATGACATCGGCGCGCATGAGCATGCTCTGGAACACCGTTTACATCGCGAACCTAATCATCGGCCCGGCAATCGGAATCATCTCGCAATTCGTCGGACTCTATTGGGCCTTCGGTCTTCCGCTGCTCTTGATGCTTTCGATTCTCTTGGTCAGCAAAGCGGTTGAAACAGAAAAACTAACCGCCGACGCCTAGGCGGCAATCTGCAAATAGTTTTGCCACTCGGGTTCGGCGTTGTCTGCGCCTCGAACAATCCAAGATGTGCCGTGCGGCATGCGCGGAGCAAAAGATAGAGACCAACCGATTTCGGCGAGAGTTTTGTCACCCTTTTTGTTGTTGCAGCGAAGGCAGCAGGCAACCAGGTTTTCCCAACTGTCGGTTCCTCCGCGCGACTTTGGTTGCACGTGATCGATTGTGGTCGCCGACTTCGAGCAATAGGCACACCTATTCGAGTCTCGACGCAGCACGCCCCGGCGAGAAACCGGAATGTTTCTGCTGCCCGGAACACGCACGTAGCGAGCGAGCAGAATCACTGACGGCAGCTCATACTCACCGGTGGCACTGCGCACCTTGAGTTCTTCATTCTGTTCAAGGATGGTGGCCTTCTGATTCAGCACCAGCATGATGGCGCGGCGAAACGAAACGACACCTAGCGGTTCGTAGCCCGCGTTTAAAACTAGAGTTCGCATTTCTTCCTTTCGAATTCACCCACACGGCTTGTGAGTTTTCGCGGCATTTGCTTTGGGCAATAAAAAACGCGCCGTCAGAATTGACGACGCGCTAATTGCTTGCGGGTTGAAGTTGTTGAAGGCAGCAACAACACTGAACGGCTTGCTTGGCGGGCAAACTGGTCAGCTGCATGGCCTTCTCCTATCAATCCAACAAATGCTTATTCAGAGATTAGACCTGTGTGGCCAGCGTGATAGTTAGCCAAACTTGGCGTGTTGTGCCTGAGTTGCGCTAGTTGTTGGTGTCGACGATGCGCACGTAGTGCACGTTCGGGGTGTAAATCGGGGCCAGCTTGACGAAGTCGCCTCGGCGAGGTGCGTGGTAGAAGTTTCCGTTGCCCGCATAAATGCCGTTGTGGCTGAGGTCGTTGAAGACAACCAGATCGCCAGGCTGTGCGTTCTCACGACTGACCAGCATGCCGAGACGGTTCTGTCCGACGACGGTGTGCGGAAGGGCTATGCCAAACTGCGAGAACACGAACGCCACATAGCCAGAGCAGTCGAAGCCCGCCGGGGTTGACCCACCGAAGACATATGGCGCGCCAACATACTTTGCGGCGACCGCAAGAATGGTTGCCCCATCTAGACCCGAGTACTTCGGGTTAGCGAGAAAGTCAGCTGCGGTTGGTCCGGTGTAGGTTCTGTAGTTCGTGAGTCTGGCTTCGCGCTCAATCTCGGAAGCTTTTGCATCTTCATAGGTTCCGCGTACAAATTTGACGGTGTTCACGGCGGCCACGGTTAGGTTCTGGGTGCTCTCGGCATTTGCGAGTTCTTGCGAGCTCGACGTGGTGAAGCGTGCCATCGCCGCAACGTCGGGGTTGAAGGCGTATGCCGGCAGAGAGAAGGTCGCGAATAGACCGGTGCTAACCGTCATGGTTAGAACGTTCTTAACCTGGCGGCGCGAGAAGAATCGAACTTTTCTCGGTGCACGAATTACGTTCGCGGCAACTGAGGTGCTTTGGGTGGTGGCAAAGTAAACCGCGTCTTGCTTTGCAGCTTTTTTCGCGGCTTTTCTTTCGGCGCGCGAAAGTCGAGCCTTTTCGGCTTCGCGTATCGATCGACGACTGCGCAGCTCGAAAGTCTCTAGAACTTTCACTTCTACATCTGCGCGGTGTCTGCCGTTGCCTTGTTGGGCCACTAGATTTCTCCGATCGGATTAATAGTCGGGGCATCCACTTGCCTTCAATTTTACCCTCAGATTCGCCGCCCTCGCCCCAAAGGGTCACAATCTCAGGCTTTCGACATCCTTAGAAAAGTCGGGGGAAAGTCTTAAAAAGCCCTAAATCAGGGGTTTACGGGAGCAGATTGGCATCTAAGGGACAAACAAAGGAATCTTGGTGACCAAGCCAAATGGCCGAATATTCGGCCTCGATGCTGCTCGCAGCGTGCTTATGCTGCTCGGAATCGTGGTGCACACCGGCTCGTTTGAATCGAGCTTCCAACCACCCAGCGACAGCCCCCTAGACAATTCGGTGCTGGTTCTGGCCAGTTTGGTGCACAACTTCAGAATGCCGGCGTTCTTCGTGGTGGCCGGACTTTTTGCCGCAATGCTTATCGACCGCAGAGGCCTTCGAGGTTTCTGGCAGCAGCGCGTGCGTCGACTCTTTTGGCCACTAGTTGCTGCATCAGTCACTGTGATTCCAATCACATTGGCCAGTTTCGATGTGAGCACTCCCCGGAAGCTCATAGACGCAGGCCTGGTGCACATGTGGTTTGTCTATTACCTATTGATTTTTAGCGCCGTCACGGTTTTGTTTTATTGGCTTTTTCACAAGACCGTCTTCGGACAACGCAACCAGGAATTGCTTAAGTCGTTTGCAAGACGTTGGTTTGCCAACCCAATCATTTTGCTTTTGGCAGCAGCGATAACCTACTGGCTGCCCGAGTACTTCAGCAATGAGTCTGCGGCTCTTGAAAACTCATCAAGTTTGGTGCCCAACATTTACCTTTTGGTCTTTTACGGAATCTTTTTCGCACTCGGGCTTTTCAGTTACTCAATTTGGACAACCATCGAAAGCAAGTTGCGCAAACTTTGGTGGATCTACCTGACTTTAGGTCTCTTGGCTTTTTCGACCTACTTGAGCTTGCTGTATAGCAACGCCGGGCAGGATTGGTGGAAACTGCTTTACACGATTTCTACCTGGATGCTTGCCGCAGCGTTCATCGCGTTCTTCGCTCGATTTGCCAATAAGCCAAACCGATTCTTCGCATACTTCAGCGAGGCAAGCTATTGGATCTACATCG
>JACCDJ010231463.1_pt1 | contig 14163 bp, 18 predicted proteins | sample 7444481 | NCBI WGS metagenome assembly JACCDJ01 (sample SAMN15323435, study PRJNA562643) | freshwater metagenome | isolation source: river surface water | place: USA:Blue River Watershed | collected 2017-08-15 | reverse complement strand
GCGCGTAGTACATCTTCAATCTGCATACAGATAATATCAATACGCTCGTGCATCTTCTGTGTATGACGAACTTTATTAGCCATTTCACGATAGTTAGCAAAGAATGTATTCTGGCAAGAAATAGTTAGGTTGCTATGCCCGAAAGCAAGTGAGGTAGAACCATCAAAAGAATTAACACAAGTTAGATAACCCTTAACTTTATCCGTACCTACATTAAGGTCTTGTGTCTTTAATTGAATATACACTTTTTCCCCTTGTCCAAAGTAACCCCCTTTATGTAATGGCAATCCCATTTTACCACTAATGCGGTCAAGAATTTCCATCATTTCGGAATTTTGCAAAGGGTGGTAGCCATCGCCATGCACCCCCAGGATAGCGTTGTTATCCTGGCGAACGATAGCAATGCTTTTTGTTTCAATGTTACTTTCAGCAGTAACCAATCTTTCAGCCTTAACTGACCAATCCAAATTTGCTTGTTTTAAAATAGTTGTTTCCATAAACTTAATATATCGGTTCACCCACTACCGAAAGGCTGATGCAAAGTTATATAGTTTTATTTTAAATTATCCAAAAATGAGGTAGTTTTTTTTAAAATTAATTTTTTTTAAATTTTTTTTTACCCCTAAAACATTCATTTCCAAGCAGTTAAGGGCATTTTTAAAATAAATTTATTTAAAACACAAAAAAAAATTTGCGTAGTAATTTGCAATCCCCTAACTTTGCATCAGCAAATCAGCAGGGAGGATTAAGCGGTACTGCCTCCATACTAATTAAAGTGTACCCAACGCTAAAACCAATAAAAAAATGGAAAAGCAAAATCAAAAACCAAGAGTGCGTATCAATTACCTACAACTTTACGCATTATTAACTTCAATCAAAGGTCAAACCTTTGAGGGCATTGTTCTATTTACTAAATCCGTTTTAAGCGGTGGTAAAAAAACCGAAGCCTTTTTTAATGGGGGAGTTTACAAAATGGCTCACTATGTATTTTGTGCAAATCGTGAGTATTTGAGAGCATTGGAATTGCTTTGTGGTAAAATGGGACTTGACTTCTCAAACTTTACCCCACAACCCCACAATTACGCAAATATCAAAATGGGTGGTAGTGTTATTTGCCACGATGCCGATGGCGAACTTCCTTTTAATGATAAGCGACTTTACAATCAATTTATTTTCCACGATGGAGCAACTATCCAAGCCGAGTATTTTGATGGTAATATGCAACCCCTAACCTATGAGCAAGTAAAGCCTTACCTACCGAATAGGGATAGTAAAAAACAAGCCGAGCAATTAGGCTTGACAAAGGAAAATCAAATCAAGATTATTAATCCGAGTTTGAGGTCTATCCGAGAGGTGCGTGTAAATGGGGTAATTTACGAGGTTGTAGAGGATTAAATGCAAAGGGGGTAGGGTAACCTACCCCTTTTTATTAAAGTGTCTTAAATCGCAATTAAACTATCTTAAAATGAATGCTAGAAAAATAACCAACCCAAGCCAAGCCCTTGAATTTTTGAGAGGGGGTAATGCCACCGCTACCTTTGTAGGTCAGTCAAGCCGATACACTTATAAGATACGGAAAGCCGATAAGGGCGATATGTACTTTGTGTCTTTATTGGTAGGTGCTAACAACGAGAGCGACTATCTTTATATAGGTTGCATAAACGACCAACGAGGTTTTTTCCAAACTGCCAAGAGCAACCACAAAGGTCTTGCACCGGCTTTGGCTTTTGGCTTTATTTATAGCCGACTGCTTAATGGGGTAATAGATAGCCGGACTGAAATATGGCACGAGGGTAGGTGCTGTAAGTGTGGGCGAAAATTGACTACCCCCGAAAGTATTGAAAGGGGAATGGGTGCTGAATGTAGCAAGGGGTAGGGGTAGGTAGGGTATACCCCTCCCCCCTCCCGTATCCCCCCTTATATAAGGGGGTTTTTCGTATCTGTACAGGGGGGACAATACCGCGTGAAAAATTTTTCCGGTAAAAACCTTAAAAAGGGAAGATCCCCCCATTTCTTAAAAAAAAATTTTTCCAGTGAAAACCTAAAATTTGACTTTTACCCCCTAAACCTAAAAAAAAATTTTTCTGGTAAAAAAGGTAAACTTCACTTTTTAATTATAAGTGTCTATTTTTTTCTTAATATGTTAGAACAGAAAAGAAAATACATTAGAACAAAACCATATAAAACTAAGGAAAGATGCTGTATGGTCTGCGGGGACAATAATGAAGAGAATTTTTACTCAGGTCAAAAGAACATGTGTAAAAAATGTAAAAGTGATCGTTACCATAATAATCCAGATAAGCACATTATTCTAGAGAGACAGAAGAAATGGTCTCAAGATAACATTATACGATTTAGGGTTCTAGCGGCAAAACATAGGGCAAAGAGAAAGGGGATTGAATTTGAGTTAACTGATGAGATGATTCAACGGAAGTTAATAGAGCAGAATTACAAATGTTATATTACGGGGGTTCAATTGACGATGGATACATTAAAGTACAATTCATTCTCATTAGACAGGAAGGATAGTAAGTTAGGATATACGGAAGAAAACACGATCATTGTTACCAAGTTCATTAATTGGTGTAAGAATGATCTTGACTTAGATGAGTTTATTAACTTGATGAAAGAAGCTTGTGCTAATTTTTAGTTAGGTATATTTTTTTTATCTTGAATTAATATTTATTATAAATTGAAAAATTGACATGAAAAAAGTTATTAGACTAACAGAATCGGAACTAGTAGGTTTAGTTAAGAAGGTGATAAAAGAACAACTAGCTCAACCGGCGGGAAGTAATCAAACATTTGGGGTTCCTTCTTGGACACCAGAATTGAAAAAAGCGGATTTATCTTGTGTTGATCCAAAGCTTTTCACACAAAAGAGCGGAGATGGTAAAACATATTATGCATATGATCTACCGAGTGCTGTTTCAGGTGGTGTAGCAGAAAGAGTTGTATTAAACAGTGATGGTACAGGAAGTATTATAGCACGTGGTGCACACAATAAAGGTAGATGGAGATGCGGTACGAATGGTGTTGAATTTATTGCAGATGCGGACCCTAAAGCTGTAAAATACTTAGGAAAGGTTCAAGCCCCAGCAGCAGCGGAGCCTGTAGCAAATAATGCAAATTGTGCGGCTTCATTGAGTGAGATTAAAGAAGGTAGTATTAAAGTTCTTAAATTTGGTTGTAAAACTGAAGCTGTTAAAGAATTACAGAAATTATTGGGTATGGATGCAAGTAATCAAACCGGATATTTTGGTAATGTGACAAAAGCTAAGGTGATTGAATTTCAGAGAGCAAATAAAGATGATAAAGGTCAACAATTAAAAGATGATGGTATTGTTGGTGGTAAAACATATAATGCTATGGTTAAAGTGAAAACCCCAACATCTAATAATATTACAAGTAGAGAAAGAGAGATTGGTGGTAAAACAGAAGTTGGTAGAGATGGTGTTGAGTTTCCGTATACACCCACATACAAAAGATTTTAATTAATTATAACATAATACTTGAGAGCCTCACTATAACTGGTGGGGCTTTTTTATGTTCAATATCTATTTATATATTATGAACTTACAAGAAAACATACAAAGGATTAAAGAGGTAATGTTACTTGAGCAAGGAACACCATTTTTGGCCGCTTTTCCAAGTGTGTCCGCATTAATCCCAGATAATCAAAAGATTGCACCATCAGTAACTGGGGGTAATAATACAAATATTATTTATTTAACAAAACGAGATCAAAAGGGAAATATATTACCAAATACAAAGTTTTCATATAAGGTTTCGGGATCATATGGATTTGTTGATTTTGATATAAATCTTAGAAACGTTAAAAGAAATCCATTAACCGGAGCATTAACTGCCGATGTTATGCCAAAAAACAACACAGTAAAAGGTATAATGATGAAATTAATCCCAAAGGATGCAATAACTGCTGATGGGTGGTTAAATGTTTATGTGTCAACAAAACAAATTAATGATGCTTTAACTAAATTACATAATAATGATGGATCTAGCGCTGAGATCAAAGTTGGTAACGGTGTTGGGATAAATTTAGAAAAAGTTTAAAAAATATTGGTTAGAAATAGCCAACGATAACCTGGGTTTGAAGACCCAGCTTAGGACCGGGACTAGTTATAACCCCGAACTTGGGATAAGAATTCGCTACTCTTATCCCTTTTTTATTGTGGGTGAATATTTATATAAAAACAAGAAATTATGAGCTTTTACTATCCAGCAACAAAAAGAGAACTAGTAGAACTATTAGAAGAACTTCATGAATACATGTCAGATAGAGCTGACGTTGAAGACACAGAATCAGATGTTGATCATCCACAGGGTGTTAGATCAAATGAAGAGATGAGATTTATGGCCGCTATTAAATTCGTTCTAGATACATATGTGGAAAAATTACCAGAACCTTATGCTGATTACCCAAATCGTGGTGCAAAATCAGAAGAAGGTGATGATACCATGATGAATGAATCAATTCAAAAAATAAAATCACAATTTAAAAGATTTATATAATGTACAAGAATTTTAATTTAACAGACGAAGAAAGAAAACAAATTATGAGGATGCATAAGTCTCATGGTTATAAAGCACCAATTAACGAATCGATGGGTGCAACATGGTTGACCAAGATCAAAATTGATTCGCCAGAAAAATTAACAGATGAGCAAAAGCACGAAATGGCTAATAAATTTCAACGAGGTTGGAATGGCTTGCTTGCTGTTGAGTTCGAACCTGGTGAGTGGTTTAATATGGATGGTAAAATAGAAAATATTGAAGACTATGAAAACCATGTGAATACTAAAGTATATGGTCGCTGGAAAAGCCCACAAAATGCTGAATTTGAAGCAAATATTAAAAAAACTAGAAGAAATACCGAACCGGATTCACCACATCAATATCAATATTCTTCTTATGATGATTATACAGCTAAAAGAGGAACAATACATGACCTTCCACCAGCGGAAAGAAAAAGAAAGGAAGACAAATTTAATATAATGATGGGTAAACGTAAAGTAGCTGATAGCGAAGAATTAAACGAGGGCCAAAAAGAATTAAAAGCAATTTTTAATAGATTTGTTATTAACGAAAAAGAAGTAACAGATAAGAAACCGATCAATGAAATTTTTGGTGCGAGTTGGTTAACTAAAATTAAAATAGATTCACCAAAAGAATTATCAGATGAAGAAAAACATCAAATGGCTGATAAATTTCAAAGGTCATATAATGGTTTGATTGCGGTTGAATATGCACCTGGTGAATGGTATAATGCTGATGGTAAAATAGAAGATATAAAAGCATATGAGGAATATGTTAATAAAGAAGTATATGCTCGAGAAAGAGAATGGTCAGGTCACGCTGACTTTGAATCTGGTATTAAGAAATATCACAGAAACACTGAACCAGATGCTGAACATCAGTACAAATACAAATCATATGATGATTACAGAAGTAGAGGTATATATGAACCGTAAATAAAATTAAATCAATAATAACGCCCTTCAGCATAAAGCACTGAAGGGCTTTTTCTTTATATTTATACTATAAAGAAAACATAATGAGAATAGATGGTTTAATTAAAAGGTTAGAGTGGGCTCAAAGCATGGGTATCACTCATGTAGATATTTTTAAAAGCGATAACGGTAGTTATGATATTATTACCGGACAAACTGCGGATGGTCAGGTGAAACAAATTTATCCAATGTCTGACGAAGAAAAAGAGCAACAAAGAGCTTCAAGACGTGGTAATAAACCAGAAAAAGAATCAAAGTTTGTTGATAGCGGTGACTGGAAATATAGTGATCGTGATGATGATTTTAGCTATCTTGATGATGACTACTTTGGGGATGATAACGGAAAGATGTATGAATCTATTCAGAAGATTAAGGAAGAATTCAAAAGATACCTGTAATAAAATTTAAGCATTATTCTAAAAACAACTATATCAATAAAGGATATGAATTCACTATTCATGTCCTTTTTTTTATATTTAAAATATATGGAACATTTTTATGAGGATTTAGAAGGTTGGGCTAGAATGGGTGAACAAGGTGATTTGTTTGAGATCATTACAGACGATTTAACTGGTAAATTAACAATTGCTGAGATTGGCGTGTATCAAGGAAGAGGAACCGCATTAATATGTGTTAATTTAATTAATAAGGGTATTGAATTTGAATATCACGCAATAGATCATTTTAATGGTTCTCTGGAACATGATAATAATATTGATTATGAATCCATAACCAGAAACAATCTTAAACCACTAGAAGGGTTAATCAATATACATAAGAACGATTCTATTAAGCAATCAACATTATTCCCGGATCATTATTTTGATATAGTCTATATCGATGCATCACATGATTATGAATCGGTTAAAGAAGATATTCATGCTTGGTTGCCCAAAGTTAAACCTGGAGGATATATTTGTGGTGATGATTATTGCACATCATGGGATGGGGTATATAATGCGGTTAACGAGATATTTGGAAAGGATAACATTAAAGTTGTTGGTGAACAACAGCAATGGTATGTAAAGCGTTTATAGATCATAATATTTATAATTAAAACAAAACATAATGGCTAAAGTAATAAGATTAACAGAAACTGAGCTAACCAATCTGGTTAAAAAGGTAATAAGAGAAAACCAACAAGAGATGGAAGTTCAGCAAATGACAAGTGAATTTAATCAGAAGGTGGGTGAAGATTTATCTCCTGAAGAATATAAGGAAGTAATGTGTACAGAACCTGGTGAATTCGATATGCCAAATATTACCGACGAGCAGATGCAAAAGGTGGATGAGTTGAAAGAAAAGATGAAGGGTGCATCATTTGCTCAATTAATGCAAGTAAAAAAACAATTAAAGGAATTAAAGAGACAATCAAAACAACAAACAGAACAAGTCGCTGGGCCTGCAGTAATAAGCTTATTGGGTGTTAGTATGCCACCAGCTTTTGCAATTGCAATTGGTGGAATTATTTTCATTATGTTGTTAACATTTTTAAGCCGATTTATTCATTTTAGAAAAACAACCACATATTTTTGTGATGGGACAAGATCAAGAGGTTTGTTTGGTCTTTTGAGATGGTAAAAAATAGATTTATATGAAAAATTTAAACGAAAGTATTGATAGAATTAAAGGGATGATGAAAATGATCCAAGAAAGCGATTTCAGCGTTATGGATCAATTACCCAACAAAGAACCAGATCAGAAGCAATGGGATTTAAATTCCATTATCATGTATGTTATGGCTAGTTTTGATGGCCCACCAGATATTGATGCTTATGATATTGATTCTAGTGGTGGTTTTTTTACCATTATAGATACCGAATATAAGTATGAATTACGTTATGAATTTGACTTAAAGATAATTTCTTCTGGTTATTATAGACCAGGTACTTATGATGATCCACCAGAAAGCGAAGGCCCGGAATATGATTTTATAAACATGAAACTAACAATTACCGATATTGAAGATGGTAATGATGAAGAGATATACTCTGGCGAAGATTTTAGTGATTTCCCTTCTATGAAGTTTGCTGGTAATGAACGTAGACGCCCTGTTAGTGGTGCCGGTATTATGTATAGTTACTTCGATGATGCTGTTAATGAAATAGTTGCTGATAATGAACCAGATGAAAGCGATTATTATTACGATCGAGACTAAGCTCTGATAGCACGACGGCTGCGCCGCGTTCTTTATGCAAGATATTTATAAGTTATGAAAAAGATATTAATTACCGAGGCTCAGCTTAGAATGCTAGAAAACGAAGGTTGGAGCTATTCCCCTGAGAAAATAGATGAGTTTGTTATTGCTGCTGAAAAAGAATTGGTGGAAGCGAAGAAAGTATTAAGCACTGCACACAATGCAATCACAATGATGTCGATCGGTGAAATGATGGATGATATTGCTCGTTATGAATCTTTTGTTGCGGATGTTGAGAAGTACCAAAAACATTATGAGAAAGTGTTTGAGAAATACTATGATATTGTTGAGATGTATGATTGGATGGATAGGCCAGATAATGTAGCAAATTTGGAAAGAATTGATCAACAAATAGACACTGTTCAAAATGATTTATATCGTGTTTATAATTCTATGGAAGAAATTGTTGATAGTGTTAAGAAACTAAAAGAAATTAATGAAACTACTAGAGACAATTAATAATGAATTTAGTGAAGGTAGATCACGCACAGAATTAGGTTCTGGTATAGATCATCTTGTGTTTACAGCAACTGACGATTCTAACATTGTTTATAAGTTGGGCCCTAAGATCGCAGTTGACTATTGGTTTGATGACTTTAAAAAAAATCCAAGCATATTCCCTAAAGTATATAAGCGTGGGAAATCAAAAATAAAATTAAAATCAGAGAAAAGAATATTAACGGATAAAGGGTATAAAGTATTTCCGGTTGGTACAATATTACCAATTGACTATGTTAAGTTAGAAAAACTGAATACTGAAAGGGTTCAAAAGGAATGGGATTTGCTTGATAATGCAGTAGAAGAAATAATGGAGATAGATGATTACGGGTTCCTTGATTTTTTAATTGTTCATATGACAAATAGACCCGAAAATAAAGAGAGGGGTTGGAACGATGACGTTACAGTTGAAAGAATAAGTGATGAAATTAAACGATTTTATCCCAACCTATATCCTGTATTTATGAGATATGTAGAATTAACAAATAAAATAAAAGCCATTAAACCTGGCGTACCAGATCTTCATCGTTATAATTTTGGTTATGATAATAAAGGTAGGTTGAAGTGTTTAGATATGTAATATGAAAAAAATTAAAATCACCGAAGAACAATTACAAAGATTAATGGTAAGTGAACAACTGTTAAAAAACCTTGGTAATAAAATTAAAACAGGGGTTCAAAATGCTGTTGATAAAGTAAAAGGTGCAATCCAAAATAAAGAAGTACCACAACCAGGTAAACCAGATAAAGGTAGAGACCTTGAACAACTTAGAGCTGAATGGTCTAAGATCAATCAAGACAAGAGTAACATGAAAGGTTATGGTGAAGCTGTTGGTCAAAATCAAAACTCAGTAACAACTGCAGCTATGATGAATGCTAGAATTGCAATATTAAAAAAATTGGGTAAACAACATGCCAAGTTTGGTAGTAATATTGTTGATGAGGCATTGTTTCAATTAGAAAACGGTAATTACATGAAACTTGTTGTTTTAGAATTAGGTAAAGTTTGGGAAGATGAAAACGGACTAGTAAATGAAAACGTTACTAGAATTAAGAACCTTTTAAAATAAAACTATTTTATTTGGAAAACGTTAATCTCTAAGTTGGGATTTTCTTCCTTGAATCTATTAAACCTTTCAATCTGTTCATCCATATCATCAAAAATATTGATAGTATCTATTGATGGATTATTCTTTAAGATTTCTTTAATCCTTTCGGGCTTTTCTCTATTATCATTTTTGAAATCATAATAATCAAAAATGTATAATCCTCTTAATTTATCTTTCACAACAGGCTCAAATTTTGCTAACCTATTTGTCATCAAAACATTAATTGAATTAGGTATAACAGAATATTGATTATAAAGATCTTTTGTACCTTCTATTGGTTTAACCTCAAATGGTTCTAAACTATCAACCTGTCCCCACCATCCTTTATGTGGCCACTCTTTACCTGTTAATTCTTTATATTTCTCTTTACCAGTTTCAGGTAATGGCGAATCCATTAATGTACCATCAAAATCAAACACATTCAAAACTGTTGGGGTACCTTTAGCTTTAAACGGTACTTGATATAATATCTCTTCGATTTTACCTGTAACATTAAAACTTTCTGAAAGATCTTTCCAATCTTTGATGTCGTTTGAATCTTTTGGCTTTGCCCCGTTTGCTACATTAATTGCCACAGTGATATGTGGTATCGCGTTCATTGACAAATCGGTATCAACACCAACTGCCAATGCTTTATCAGATTCACCTAACTTGTTGATTCTCAAGGTAACCTTTTCACCGATTCTATTTTTTAGATTATCGGGTAATTCACCCAATTTAATTGTCATATGGTGACAAATCGTTTTCCAACCATTTGGAATTGATAAATGGTTTAATATAGCGTCTCTCGACTGTTTGTCTAAAACGACAGCAGAATAAGATACTTTATAGCTTTGTTCTTCAGTTAGGGCATCTAATAACCTCATAAATCATAAATATTAGTACAAAGTTAATAAATTTTTTTATATTTATGTATATGAAGATTATGATTTCTGAGCAACAATTAAATAAAATTGTTGCAAACCTTAGAGAAGCCAACAAAGAACGAAAAACGTTTGATTTTTTCGATCTTGTTAGTAAAGGTATCTTGTGGGTTGTAGAACCTCATGAAAATGGGGAAAGGGTAGAACCGAATTGGGAACATGATACCAATCTTATAACATTATGGAATGTTGAACATCCTGAGCCGGGTCAAGAATGGGTTAGAAAAGCAAAACATTTTACCAAAAACGGTTCTATTAAGTGGTGGAATGAGGTCGGTCAATTTGAATTATCAGATGACAAGTATAATCAAATATTGAGAAGTATAGATCTATACAAGGAAAAAAACAAAAAAGACAACACAGCAAAATTTATTAAATGTTCGGCTTGTAAAAAATGGTTTACACAAACCATACATAAAAAGAAAAAGTCATTACCTATATGCCCTTGGTGCGGAAAACATAATACACACGTAACTGAAAATCAAGAAGTTGACGAAAGAAGTAGAAGTTTTGCTTTCACAAGAAAGAAGCGTTTATTTAGTAAACCTGAGATGATGGCTAATCCAGCTAGATATAAAAAACACGATAGGGATCTAAAAGAAATTGATCGTTATAAGTTTAGTGAGCTGGGACCAAAGTATAAGAAAAGGAACCCAGAAGAAGAATACAACGAATATAAATATGTTAAAGAAAATATACCATTTTTAAAAGAGGCTGGTGGTTTTGTTTATCATTATGACATATATAGTGATGGTAACGAAGTAGTCGCAATACATGTACTTGATCCATTTGAAAAAATAAAAGTAGCTATCGCTGAATTTGAAATGAGAAGTGTTGATACATTTTTTATAACTTTACCATACGTTAGACCGGATTACCGCAAAAAAGGTATTGCATTAGAAATATATAAAACAGTTTTAAAATTCGGTGCGATAGCATCTGGTAAAGCACAATCAGATCAAGCAGTGGGGTTGTGGAAAAAAATGATGAAGGTATTACCGAACGAAGTTGTCTTTGTTGATGACATGGGTAAAGAACATAAAGCCATTCTTAAAGATGATGACATTGTTGTTGCTGATAGTGGCAAGAGTGTATATGCCGAAAAAATGGGTGGATTTTTAAAAATGTATCAAAGCTAATGAAAAAACTAGTAATAACTGAGGACCAATATAAGAAATTGGTAAAACAGATTAGACAACCAGATGGTATTAGTTGCGGGCCAACTTGCATTAAAATGGTTGGTGATTTCTTCAAAGGAGAAGTTGCTAGTATTTCTGAAATATGTAAGAGTTGTGGCACCGATCACATTACTGGTACACCGCCAGAAAGAATGAGAAAAGGTTTAGATTCTTTAAACATAAAATATACAGAGCATATGGATGACGAGAATCCCTATGATTCATTAAGAGATGCGATTGATAAAGGTAGTGTTACAATGTTAAGAACATTAACACATAGAGTACCGCATTGGATTGTTGTTCATTCCTATAATCCTGAAACCCCAAATATTTTTTATGTAAACGATCCATGGTTGGGTCAGTTAGAATATAACGAAGAGCAGCTAGAAGAAATATGGAGAGAAAGGAATTACTTTTTCTTTGAGGTTTTAAAAGAAAACGAACAAATAGATTTAAATGAGGATAACGAAGGTAACGTTATTATAAGACCATATAGAAATGATGATTATGAGGCCGTTTTTAATATGTTAGAAGATGTTTATAGTAAACTTGGTGGAATGAAAGCTGGGTCAATATGGGCGGTAATAAAAGGTCAATGTAATAATAATTTTGGGTTAAGTGTTGTTGCTGAAGTTAATGGCGAAGTTGGTGGTTTTTATTTTTTAACTCAAGAGGACTTACCACCAAAAGAAGGTACAGAAATAACTGATGATATGATCGGTATTCAAGGGGTTGCTCTAGGTATTTCTAGTAAATTTAAAAACTTGGGAATAGGAAAGCAATTAATAGTATATCCACAAACTATTGGTGCTGATTATATTTGGGGATATCAATTAAAACAGTTAGATAATATTAATGACTGGTTAAAGAGGCGTAAAATATATTCAGAAAATCCAGGAATGTATATAACTTATCAAATATTTAATAATAATGAAGAAAGTAATTAAAATTAAGGAATCTAATATTTTAGATATCATTGAAAAAGTAATTAGTGAGCAGACAGAACCAACTGCAGCTCAACCAATATCTGTTGTTGTTAGCAATGAATTAGGGACTAGTCCTAATTTTGATGGTTTAAAAACCTTAATAAAAACACTTAAAACTGATGTTGAAAAAGCGTTAAGAGGTTCTACACCATATAAAGTTAAAACAAACAATCCAGGGGGTGTTGCAAAAGCCTCAATACAAGGGTCAAAATTAAAGTTAACGTTAACTTTAGAACCATGCAAAGAAGAGGAAAGAGATTGGTATTTTGATCTAGCATTGTCAATTTATAGTCAGGTTAATAGTAGCGCTGAAAATGTTTTAACCGCTAAAGTAATGGACAAAGCAGCAGAAAAAAGTCGTGCATTTGTTGGTGCGAGAGGTAAAATCAAAGTGTTAGGTAGAAACCATATTCAAATGGATCAATTACCTAATTTAGATCCTAGCGATCCACAAAAAACCTATAATCTTTATATAATGTTCGTTTCTGGTGGTAGACCAGAGGGTTATCAAAGAGCAGAAATTGAACCAGATGGTGAAGCTTCCGCATTACCACAAACACAAAATAACACATCCGCAAATACACAATCAAGTGCTGCCACAAATGAAACCGTAACAAAAACAGTTTCAGGTACTTTTACATCAAATGATGGTGATACAGCACATAACTTTAAAAACTTAGAAGATAAACTTGGCCCTGTTTTAAAAGAAGTTTATGATATGGGGATCAACCCAAAGATCACAAATATAAGTGCTAAAATAACGAAATCAGAAAATAACCAATTTACAACATCGTATAGTGCGACTGTTAGTAATAGTAAAGATGGTAAAGCGTGGATGGGATTTACATCTAGAGGTTCTTTCGGACCAGATTATGAAAGAAGAGCAGATGGTCAAATTGACGGATCAACAAATTTAGATGGTAACACACTAGAACAAAAATTAAAGAGCAATTTAAGCGCAGGAGAAATGGAAATAATAACAACCTATAAGGATTCAAGTGTTCCGGTTAAACAATATTTTGTTCAATTTACCAAGCCACAACAATTTCCACCACACAAATAATTAATTTAAATCTTTTAATAATTTACTTAAACTGAGCCTCTCAAATAGAGGCTCTGTTTGTATGTAGTTTATTAAGTTGTCTACTTTAACAAACCCTTTATAAGTTTCGTTCGTTTTTTTGTTTAGATAGTTAATATTAACACCATTTTCACAATCAACAGTATCATCAATGATAGTTATTTTAACAAACTCATTTTCAAATGTATCACTAGAATTGTTAAAATATTTTTGATAGATTTTAGAAAACTCTGTTGCGTCCTCTAAACAATCAGGATTTTGTTCTAGTTCTTCCGCAAGGTTATCAAAAAATTCATCAAATAAAACATCCATTTGTTCTTGAGTTGCGTAACCCCAATCGTGTTCAGGTTCTTCAAAATAATCTTCACTAACTAAATCATGTTCATACATATAATCTTCAATAAATGAATCTAAACTTGTAATAAGTTTAATTTCTTTTTTACCTAGATACATTATTAAATTTTCAATTGGGAATGATATGGTCTTTAATGTCCAGCCCATATCAATATCTAAATATTCTTCATTTCTTTTAATATCTTCTCTATAAGCATTTTCTAGTGATGCCCCGCTAACATCACTAGCGTGATCTATATAACCGTCCTTTATTTTTTCATCATCAATAATGTCATCTCCAAATTTGTTATAAAATTTATCAAAACT
>JACCDJ011288469.1_pt1 | contig 14165 bp, 13 predicted proteins | sample 7444481 | NCBI WGS metagenome assembly JACCDJ01 (sample SAMN15323435, study PRJNA562643) | freshwater metagenome | isolation source: river surface water | place: USA:Blue River Watershed | collected 2017-08-15 | reverse complement strand
TTTAGTAGCACCAGGCGACGGGGTGGGTGACCGAGGTTGTGCACTTTGGCCACAGTCTCCTGACCGCGGTAACAACCCTTACTCATGTGCACCGCTGATGCCAACCAGTCGAATTCGTGAGGCAGCGACTTCTCATCTACATCGGTAATTTCTGGCCTACCGGCAGCGATGCGGAGTGCTTCGAAGGCGAGCATTCCAGCCTCCTGTGGCTCCGGACGAAAACCACTTGGCATCAGGTATTCGCGGTAGGGGAAGCTTTCCACTGCCTGCGCGTAGCGAACCGAACCCTTGGGTTCAGAGTCAAAGCCGTCCACCCAAACCAGATCTGCCAAATCCAAATCTTGGAATGCGCCCCAAACCTCTAAGTCGGTTTGGGAGAGCTCAACCTTGGAGCGAAACCGCATCATGGTTAGCCACTTGGTGAGCGTCTCCACTTTCTCGACATTGACGATTAGGTAGAGACCACCCTCGAAGGCCAAGACCTTGATCTGATGCTCGATGTGACCAGTTGGTGAGAGCACCAGGGTTTCGGTGGAATCACCGGGCTTGAGGTTTTTGATGTTTTGCGAGGTGATTGAGTGCAGCCAGCTCAGGGCATCATCACCTGTCAGCTTTAGAACAGCCTGGTCAATTCGTCGAACCACTGCTTTCCCGGCGAGCAGTTGGCGCTGCTCACCCAAGGGATTACCAAAATGCTTAGTCATGGCGCTCAAGTCGAGCCGAGGCGTGAGACTTTAGTGGCTGGCCATTCGCGGCCATATCCCAGGCCCAAAGCAGCGCGCCTTCTACCAAGCCAAAGATTCGCTGACCGGCTGCGTAATCCTTGGCATTCGGTGAGCGCAACACGGCATCGGTTGCGATGTCGATTCGGGCACCTTTGATTTGCCCAAAGTAAAGTTCGGCAACCTGCGATGGCTGAATGATCAAGGCTTCGATATCAAATCCGCCATTTGAGTTTCGCCAAAGCTCCAAGTCTTCTCGAACCGTCAGCAGTGGAGAGCCATCACCCGGCAAAAGACCAGGACCGGCATCGGCTGCTGAGGCTGGTCTCGATAGCGACCAAAAGCCACGCTCCTGGGAGATTGGGTTGCCCTTCAAATCAAAGACCTCGGAGCGAAACTCCAGTCGAGAGCCGACCGGGATAAAACTCATGGTTTGGCTGAACTCAATTTCTTGAGCTGGCTCATCGCCAATTGGGTAGCTGATTACGCCGGTGCCGCGCCAAGACCCAAGCAGGAAGGTAAACGGCGTTAGCTCAATTGGAAGGTCATCTGGGATGACGAACAAATTAGCGCTGCCCCTTGAATAGCTTGTACAGAACTAGCGCGGAGACTCCGGCAATTGCCAGCGAAGCCAGCACCAAAAGTCCGGTGAAGAAAATTTCTAAGGCCAAAAGCATGCGATAAGTCTAACTCAGCAGCGAGACGATGGTCATGGTTCCCAGAATCACAATTGTCCCGGCGGAAACATAGACCTGCTGTCTCACGGTGTCTTTGGTTCGCGATGAAATCAGGTGCTCAATACTGACAATTGCAATGGCGGCAGCGGCAATCGATGAGAAAACCAAAAAGCGCAGCTCGAGCTCAGAAATGGTTAGGGCAAACAGCGAAGCCGACAGCACCGCCACCCAGATCAAAATTATTTGCAGCCACTGCTTACTCACAAAAGAACTCTATCTGTGCGGGGTGCTAAAGCTCGGTATCATTTTGCTCTAGCGAAGGGTGGAAAAATGGCTGCAGTTCTAGCAATCTCCCCCGCGCGAGAAAACCCTCTTCCACAGCTTGAAATTCTGGGCCACCAAGTCACCACAATCGGATTTGATCCCGCCCAACTGGTCTCTGCACCCCGCCATGACGTTACGGTGCTGGATTGCCGAACCGACTTGGCAAACGCTAAGTCAATCGCACGGATCCTTTTGGCTGCTAACTGGTCGCGGCCTTTGATTTTGGTAGTCACCGAAAGCTCGTTGGCCGCGGTGAATGCGGATTGGGGTCTGACCGACTTTGTTTTTGACTCGGCAACCCTGGGAGAGGTCGATGTTCGAATTCGGCTTGCAACCAGCGCTAATCAAAAGTTTGTCGAACAAGCCGAGTTGGATTCCGGCCTGAGTATCGACGAGCAGAGCTACACCGCCAAGATCAGTGGTCGCACCCTGGACCTCACATTCAAAGAATTTGAACTTTTGCGCTACCTGAACGAGAACCCAAATCGAGTGTTCACCAGAGAGCAACTACTGAGTGAGGTTTGGGGCTACGACTACTTTGGTGGCACCAGGACAGTTGATGTTCACGTCAGGAGGCTGCGCGCCAAACTCGGCGAGTATGAATCGCTGATTGGAACTGTTAGAAACGTTGGTTACCGCCTCGATCCGCAGGGTAATGCCGGCGAATAGTTAACCTGCCCTTTACTCGAAGATGCCAAGATAGAGAGCATGTCAGAAGAGACCACAGCAATATTTCTCCCGGAGTCCCAGCCGGACTTGCCTGCTGACCGGTTTCTCGATCGCGAATTGAGCTGGCTGGATTTCAATCGCAGGGTCTTGGAGCTTGCAGAGGACGAGTCGATTCCGCTTTTGGAGCGCGTCAACTTTCTCAGTATTTTTGCCTCCAACCTCGATGAGTTTTTTATGGTGCGAGTTGCCTCGCTGAAGCGTCGTGTTGCCACCGGAATCGCGGTCAACTCCGCATCGGGCTTGAGCCCAATTGATGTGCTTGGCCAGATTGCCGCCAAAACTAAAGACTTGCAGGCTCGTCACGCGGCGCTATTTAGAGACAAGATCAGCCCAGAACTTGCCCTCAATGGTGTGCAAATCGAGCACTGGTCGGCGCTAGATCAGGCAGAGCGCGCCGGTCTAGAGCAGTACTTTCAGGATCAGGTGTTTCCAGTTCTAACCCCTTTGGCGGTTGACCCAGCCCACCCGTTCCCATACATCTCTGGCCTTTCCCTGAACCTCGCAGTTGTGCTGAGAAACCCAAATAACCGACAGGAGCACTTCGCTCGCGTCAAGGTGCCGCCACTTCTTCCAAGGTTTGTCCCGGTTCCAGGCAGCCACAACCGATTCGTGCCACTGGAAGATGTCATGGGTGCATTCCTTTCCGAGCTCTTCCCGGGCATGGAGGTGTTGCAGCACCACACCTTCCGTGTCACTCGCAACGAAGACCTCGAAGTCGATGAGGACGAGGGTGAAAACCTGCTGATTCAGCTGGAGAAAGAATTGTTGCGCCGTCGCTTTGGGCCCCCGGTTCGCCTCGAAGTTGCCGAAGACATCGATCAGCAGGTGCTGAACTTACTGCAGCGTGAGCTGGACGTAGAGGCCAGTGATGTTTATCACTTGGCAGAGCCACTTGACCTAAAGAGCCTGACTGCCTTTGCCTACATGCCAAGGCCTGAGCTGCACTTCGAACCACACCAGATAACCACCAACCGCTACCTAGAGTCCGACCCGGATGAGGCGGCAGATATATTTGCTGCAATTCGCGAGCGCGAGATCCTGGTGCACCACCCATATGAGTCTTTTGCAACCAGCGTGCAGGCATTTTTAGAGCAGGCCGCTGCCGACCCACAGGTCTTGGCAATCAAGCAAACCCTGTACCGCACCAGCGGTGACTCGCCAATTGTTGATGCGCTGATTGATGCTGCCGAGGCCGGCAAGCAGGTGCTCGCACTGGTAGAGATCAAGGCTCGGTTTGACGAGCAAAACAACATTGCCTGGGCGAGAAAGCTCGAGGCTGCCGGTGTGCACGTGGTCTACGGAATCGTAGGTCTCAAGACCCATTGCAAGCTCTCGCTGGTGATTCGCCAAGAGGGCGACTCGCTGAGGCGCTACTGCCACATCGGCACCGGTAATTACAACCCCAAGACCGCTCGTTTCTACGAGGACCTTGGCCTCTTAACCAGCCGTCCGGCCGTAGGTGAAGACCTCACCAAGCTCTTTAACCAACTCTCTGGTCACACCCAAGCTCCGCAGTATAAGAGCCTTCTGGTGTCGCCAAATGGCGTGCGCGAGGGGCTGACCGAGCGAATTCGGAGGGAGATTTCCCACCAGCAGGCAGGTCGCCCAGGCCGTATCCGCCTGAAGATGAATTCACTGGTGGATGAGCAGATTATTGATGAGCTTTACCGCGCCTCTAAGGCAGGTGTCAGCGTTGAGGTTTTGGTGCGTGGCATGTGTGCCCTACGCCCTGGAGTGCCAGGACTTTCAGACCACATCAAGGTGCACTCGGTGCTCGGTCGCTACCTCGAGCACAGTCGCATCGTGAGCTTTGACAACGGTGGCGACCCCGACATCTTTATTGGCAGTGCCGACATGATGCACCGCAACCTGGATCGTCGAGTCGAGACCCTGGTAAAGATCACCCAGTCTGACCAAATTCGCCAACTGCACGAGATTTTTGATCTGGGGATGAGTGAATCGGTTGCGGTTTGGGAGCTCAAAGCAAATGGTGTTTGGTCCCGCGAAACCCACGATGTGATGGGTCAAAAGCTAGGCGACATGCAAGATGTTTTGATGCAGCGCACCCTTGAGCGAAAGCGCAGCCGATAGTGACGATTTATGCTGCCGGCATTGTCTGCTGGCGCGAGCAGCAGGGCAAGCTCGAGGTAGCCCTCGTGCACCGTGAGCAATACAAGGACTGGGGTTTTCCCAAGGGTAAGTTAGATCCGGGTGAGCAGTTGCCGCAGACCGCGGTTCGCGAAGTTCGCGAGGAAGCCGGCTTCAAAGTTCGCCTGGGTCGAAAGCTCGGAGTAATCAAGTATCAGGTTGGCGAAGGCATCGACAAAGAGGTCCACTACTGGGCCTCAAAGGTCACTACCAAGGCAATGTCAAAGCAAGAGTTCTCCCCTAATCAAGAGATTGCCAAAGTCGAGTGGGTGCTGGCCAAAGAGGCAGTAACGCTGCTGAGCTATGAGCACGACCAAAAGCTGATGGAGCAGGTCATTCAACTGCACAAGGCTAAGGAGCTGGAAACCAGAGCCCTGATTGTCTTGCGTCACGCAAAGGCCACCCTGCGTTCAGACTGGAAGGGCGAGGAAGCCAAGCGGCCACTGTTAGCCGAAGGTAAAAAACAAGCCAAAGCGCTGGTTCCGCTGATTTCGGCATACGGACCAAAACGTTTGGTTACCAGCCCGTGGGCACGTTGTCACGACACCATTGCGCCTTATGCCGAAAAGCGAAAGCAAAAACTTATCGAGCGACACCAGCTCACCGAACTAGGTAACAAAAAGCGTCCGGCCAGGACTCAAGATGTGGTTAAAGACCTGCTCGGCACCAGTAAGTCAGGCTTGATTTGCTCACACCGCCCAGCCCTGCCAAGCATCTTGGAGCCCTTTGCCGCTATGGCCTCCAAGGAACTTCGCAAAGAAGTCGAGGCCGGATCGACGCTGGCCCCAGCAGAGTTCTTGGTTTTGCGAATCACCCTTGGTTCAAAGCCCAAGGTGGTCGGTGTTGAGCGCTGCAGCCTGACCGATATCGCCAGCTAACTATTAGTTAGACTTTGGCACCATGACCCGAATTCGCCTTGCAGTTATCGCCCTATTGGGAGTTTGCTTCACCTGGGGTGCTGCCTTTGTGCTGATGAAGGATGCCATTGAGAAGCAGCCATACATGGACTTTTTGGCAGTGCGCTTCACCCTTGCCGCGGTCGCAATGTTTTTGCTGCGGCCTAAGACCTCAAGCCGATTTGAAGCCGGTGACATCAAAATTGGGCTGGGGCTGGGAGTGATTTTGGCTTTTGGTTACATCACCCAAACCATCGGACTAGAGCTGACCACGGCTGCCACCAGTGGCTTTCTCACCGGGCTGTATGTGGTCTTCACTCCGGTGCTGGCATTTTTGATCTACCGCAAAAAGGTGTCCAAGAAGCTTGGGCTGGCTGCCTTACTTTCGGTTGTGGGTCTTGCCGTTTTCTCGGGGGCTGCGACCTCACTCGATTTCCAAATCGGACAGCTGTGGCTGGTGGCATGCGCAATTTTGTATGGCCTTCACATTTTGTTACTCGGCAAGTACGGGGTCGGCAGAAATGCCTATCGATTTGCGATGGTTCAGATCGCCGCGGTGGCAATCGTGTGCTGGGGATTTGCACTAACCGATGGCTATCAACCACCTCCAACCTCAGATGTTTGGGTGGCAATCATTTTCACCGCGGTGCTATCGACAGCTGCTGCCTTTTGGGTTCAGACCTGGGCGCAGACCCTGATGGATGCTTCTCGGGCGGCGTTGATTATGACCAGCGAGGTGGTCTTCACCGCACTGATTGCTATCGCTGCCGGTCAAGAACCAATCACGATCGCCATCACGCTCGGTGGCGCACTGATGCTGGGTGCAATGCTGATTGTCGAGTGGCCTTCAAAGAAGGACAAGTTCGACCTACAGCCCCACATCCACTAGCAGGGCCTGCAACTTCTGGTTGTTGGCGATTTCGGAGGCCGATCTCGCCATCGCAATCGGTAGCCTTCTGCGCAGCAGATCCTCTCTGGTCATAACGTCTTCGTGCTGGGCAATCCACTGCAGCTCGGCATAGCAAATGCCCAACCCTTCAAAGACCTCAGCTAGGTCTCCCGAGAGGATAATTTCAAAGGACTGCTCGCCGTGTCTGCGCCAGAGCCCCTCGCTAATCCGGGTAGCGGCCGCTGTATCGCTAACCAGCGACTGCACGATTTGCACCAGCTCCGCAAAGCGCTGCTGCGAACCCTCGCCAAACCATTTGCGAGGTAATTTGCCACCCAAGCCAAGCCGGTTAAGTTCGGTCAAAACTTCTTTCCCGACGTTTAGGCAGTCGGTCAGCTTGCCACCGAGAATTGACACCACCGCAGCATCGGCATTGGTCTCGATTACGTGCTTTCTGGATAGTTGGTGCCAGTCCTGGTTATCGCCTTGCGAGCCATCGATGACCAGTGGTCTCACCCCTGAGCGTGCCGAGACGATTTCTTCTTTGGTGATGGGATCAGATAGCTCAAGCTGGGCATTTATCTGTCGCAGCACAAACTCAATGTCTTCGTCATTCGCTTCAGTTTGAGGAGCATCGACTCTGGTGTCGGTGGTGCCGATCATCGAGCGATCGCCCATCGGCAAAACATAAAACAATCGGTTCTGCTCATCCCAAAATGCCAGCACCCTATCGCCCTGGGTCAGCTTGCGATTGATGGTGAAGTGAACACCTTTTGAGAAAACCAACCGAGCTTTGGTTGGTGAACCAAACAGCTCAGCAACATTTTTAGCAAATGGACCGGCGGCATTCACAACCGTCAATGCGGTGGCGGAGAAACTGCCTTCCTGGGACTTGAAATCAAGGTGCCAAACCTCTTGGTTACGTTTCGCGCCAACAAGCTCGGTGTAGTTGAGGGCCTTGGTGGAGTTCTGCTTAGCCTTCTTGATGAAGTCATATACAAAGCGAGAGTCGTTATCCGGCAGGTGAGCATCAAAATACTGCACCGCCTTTCTGCCGGAGATCAAATTTGGCTCAAGCTCTTTTGCCTTTTTGGCCGAGTAGCTTGATGGCAGCGGGGTGCCCATCAATCCGATACCCCAGTAGAACAAGGTTCCGAAGGTTCCAAGCAAACGCCCAAACGGGGCGTTTGGTCCGAGTGATGCTAAAAAGCCAATTTCTTTGATCTGATTTGGGTAGGCACGAATCAGCCGATTGCGCGCCTGGCAAAGCTTTGCCACAAGCCCAAACTCATAGGTCTGCAAATACTTGATGCCACCCCAAACCAGGTTGCTGGATTCTTGGGATGTGAAATTGGCAAAGTCGCCCTTATCGACCAGCAACACCCGAAGTCCGGCTGCGCTGGCTGCGGCAGCAGCAACTGCACCGTTGATACCGGCACCAATCACCGCTACGTCGTAGTCACTCTGCACGAAATTGTGTGATTTTGTTTGTTTTTGTAACATCACACTAAAAGCATAGGTTAAGGGCGGTAGGTTTTAGGTAACGCTCTGGTTTCAAGGAGGAAGCCTTGTCGATTTTGGCTATTGATGCCGGCACTACCGGCGTGACCGCTCTGGTGGTATCTAAATCCGGCCAGATTATTGCTCGCGGCTACCAAGAATTCGAACAGCACTTTCCAAAGCCAGGTTGGGTTGAGCACGACCCGGAACAAATTTGGCAGGCGACTTTGGCCGCTACCACGCGGGCTTTGGCTCTGGCCGATGAAAATCCAACCGCAATTGGAATTACGAACCAGCGCGAAACGGCTGTGATTTGGGATCGCCGAGATCTCAGCTCTCCTACCAATGCCATCGTCTGGCAAGACCGCAGGACGGCGGATCTAACCTCTGAACTTGAGCGAATCAACCAAGGTGACTGGATTCGCAAGCGAACCGGCTTGAATCTCGACCCCTACTTCACATCCAGCAAGTTTTTGTGGTGGCAAAAAAACCTGCCCGAAGTTTGGCAAGGGGTAGTTGAGGGCAGATATGCAATTGGCACCGTCGACAGCTACCTGGTGGCAAGAATCAGCGGTGGCGCTTCCCACATCACAGATTGCTCAAACGCATCCAGAACCCAGCTGATGAATCTGGAAACCGGGCAGTGGGACGATGAGCTGCTGCAAGCCTTTGGAATTCCTAAATCGGCACTCCCTGCCATCACCCCAAGCTGGGGAGAGTTGGCAGCCAGCGACCCCAAACACTTCTTGGGACTTTCAATCTCTATCAACGGCATCGCCGGTGATCAGCAGGCGGCGCTTTTTGGACAGGCTGCCTTTGACAGCGGAGATTCGAAAGCCACCTACGGAACCGGAGCTTTCATCCTGACAAACACCGGTTCGGAGATAGTCGAGAGCACCCACAAGCTATTGGCTACCGTCGCCTGGCAAGCACCGGATGGCAAAATCACCTACGCCTCAGAGGGCAGTGTCTTTGTTGCCGGGGCTGCGGTGCAGTGGCTGCGCGATGGCCTTGGAATAATCGAGCGCTCCTCGGACGTCGAAGCACTCGCACTCAAGGCTTCTGAAAGCGGCGGCGTGGTGTTTGTGCCAAGCCTCACCGGGCTGGGAGCGCCATTTTGGAACTCAAGCATTCGCGGCTCGATGCTTGGCCTAACCCGAGGCACATCTTCTGCACACATCGCATTTGCCACCCTGGAGGCGATTGCCTTTCAAGTGAAAGCAGTACTGGATGCCATGGCAAAAGACTTTGGTCACCCGATTGATTCCTTGAGGGTTGATGGTGGTGCGGCAGCCAACAACCTGCTGCTGCAGATTCAGGCCGATGTCACAGGTCACGATGTGGTGCGAGCCAAGGTTTTGGAATCTACCGGGTTCGGAGCTGCGCTTTTGGCAGGTCTGGGCTCAGGCATATTTAGTTCACTGGAAGAGCTGAAAGACCTAAACCCCGCGGAACGGACTTTCACCCCGGCTCAATCTCGCGAGCAGGAGTATGGCCGGTTCATTCAGGCCGTGGAACTCACAGCTAACTGGTCCTAAAAGTATGCTTTAGGCATGTTTGATCCAAGTAAGAAGTTAGCCGCTCAGGCACTTAGTGCCGGCTATTCCGCTGATCAAATTATTGAGAATCTAGACCTCACCTTGCCAGGCGGCACCATCACCGCAGTGATTGGGCCAAATGGTGCAGGCAAGAGTTCTCTCTTGAAGGCCTTGGCCAGAAAAATCAAAACTCAATCCGGTGCGGTCTTATTAGATGGCGTCTCCATCAATGAGCTAAGCCGCAAAGAATTGGATCGTAAGGTAGGGCTACTGGGCGCCATGCCGGCAGCAAGGTCTACCGAAACGGTTTTTGACTTGGTTGCGCGCAGCGCAATGACCTCGCAAGAGATCTCAAGAGTTTCACCAAGGCTCAATCTCGAGATTCAAACTATTTTGGAGCGCACCGGACTCACCAAACTCGCCAAAAAGAAGCTTGGTGAGCTCTCCACCGGTTCGAGGCAGGTCGCATTGATTGCTGCGGCGCTGGCAAAAAACCCAGAGGTGCTGCTGCTTGATGAACCCACCAATTCACTGGATTACTCTCACCAGCTGCAGGTAATAAACCTGCTGTCCTCACTAAAGCGCGAACGCGGCATGACGATTGTTGCGGTGGTGCACGATTTGAATCTCGCTGCTCGATTCGCCGATCGAGTGGTGATTTTGAAGGACGGCAAAATCGTCGACCAGGGTTTGGCGAAAGACGTCATCACCCCAAATAACCTGGCAGCAGCATTCAACATTTTGGCTCGCGTGATCGAAGACCCGGTGGGAAAGACTCCGCTGGTGGTGCCAATTCGGCAGCTGGACTAGCAGCAGAACTAATTGAGTTAGTGGCATACTGATTGAGTAGTTCACTTCAGTGAAGGCGCGGTTACACCGTGACGCCATTCCGGCTTTGCGCCTACTGGTGAGCGAGGGCAAGGACTGGGCCCATTACAAATCGGTCAACGTCTGGTTGTGAATCAATGCGTATCTTGCTCGTTGGAGCAGGCGGTGTTGGCGATGCCATCGTCAAAATTGCTGCTAACCGTAATTTCTTTGAAAAAATCGTGGTTTCGGACTACGACCTAAGCCGTGCCGAAAGGTCAGTGGCTTGGGTTGCATCCAATCGCGATGCATCAGTTGCTGCCAAATTTGTGGCAGACAAGGTGGATGCATCTGACTCGGCAAATGTTGCCGAGTTGGCTCGCAAGCACCAAATCACTCACGTTATGAATGCGGTTGAGCCCAAGTTCGTGCAGAGCATCTTCGAGGGTGCACTGCAAGCCGGTGCCAACTACATGGACATGGCGATGAGCCTGAGCCACGCTCACCCCACTGACCCATTCAACACTCCAGCCGAGAAGCTAGGTGACTGGCAGTATGACCGCAGCAAGCTTTACGCGGACCAGGGTCTGTTGGCACTGATTGGCACCGGAGCTGAACCCGGCATCTCAAACATCTTTGCCCGCTATGCCCAGGATTACCTGTTCCAAGAGATCGATGAAATCAAAATCATGGATGGCGGCAATCTAGTTGTCAAAAACGATGCCGGCGAGGAGATCTTCGCGCCATCGTTCTCAATCTGGACCGTGATTGAGGAGTGCCTTAACCCACCGCTGTTGTGGGAGAAGGACAAGGGCTGGTTTACCACTCCGCCATTTAGCGAGCCTGAGGTCTTTGAGTTCCCAGGCGGCATTGGAGCGGTGGAGTGCGTGAACGTTGAGCACGAAGAGGTCAACATGTTGCCTCGCACCCTCAACGCTAAGCGCGTTGCTTTTAAGTACGGTCTTGGCACCGAGTTCATCAACGTGCTGCAGACCCTGCATGCCCTCGGCCTTGATTCGGTAAACCCAGTATCGGTTCGCAGTAAAGATGGTCGGGTGAGTGTTGCCCCGCGCGATGTGGTTGCCGCAGTATTGCCAGACCCAGCATCACTTGCTGGTCGCATGACAGGAAAGACCTGCGCTGGAACCCTGGTGACCGGAACCGGCCTTGATGGCAAGCCACGGGCCACCTACCTCTCCCACGTCTGCGACACCGAGTGGACAAATGCCAACTATGGCTCGCAGGCCGTGGTCTGGCAAACAGCTTTGGTGCCGGTTATCTCTCTGGAGCTTCTGGCAACCGGAGTCTGGTCCGGCACCGGAGTAAAGGGTCCGGAAGAGTTCGACGCCAAGCCATTCTTGGACCTATTGGCCGGTGATTACGGTCAGAGCTGGGGTCTGGACGATCGCGACCCAGCTAACCCTGGAAAGCTCTAAACGCTCAAACTGAAACAGCCGTCGGCCTATGGTCGACGGCTGTTTTCTTTATCTCAACTTTTGGCGCCAGGATGAGTAGGAGCGAACGCTGAACTGATGCGGCTTTCTCAGCCACGGATATGGGTGCAATTGAGCAATGCTGGCAAATTTTGCGAAGCTCGGCACCGGTGCGTAAGTGAGAGCAACCGGGTTTTGATTCGCATACTCGTAGGGGCTGCCAAGCAAGACCTTGAGCTCGCGGCGCTGGGCTAGATCCGCGAGCGTTTCTAGATAGAAGTAGATTCGCTTTGAAGACAGCTGCAGTTTTGCCAGCGCCTCTCTATTGAACACGAAAACAACAGGTAGTTCCGGGTTTGCCACAAGGGCTGGGTCACTGTCCCCGAGCGAATCGATGGTCAGCAAAACTTCTTTGGGGGTTTCGTGCTCGATAACCGCGCTCGGGCCGGTGGTCGCCGAGAGGTCTTCATCGAAGTCCAATAGCTCTAACTTGGGGGCACGTTTCAAAACCTGTTCCACAGGAAACTCCTGTATTGGGCAAGCCTTATTTAGTGGGCAGCGCATGCAAACGCCTGGAGCGCGCTTTTCCACCTGCCAGCGCGCAAAGCCGTAGGGCTTGCCGGTTCCAGAACCTACCGTCCACTGCCAACCCAATAGGTTGGCAGCTCTCGAACCATCGAGTAGTTCGCGGTGCATGCGCTCCTGGCCGTGTAGCCAGCCTCTTTGGTTGCGCACGCTCCAGTGGGATGCCAGCCACATTCGAGTTTGATTTACCAACCAGCCCTCTTGCTCAAGCTCGCCCACCGCCATGTCGACGCAGGCCAAATCGCGATTCCAACCATCACCGGGTGCATCCCACTGCGCTTCAAAACGCAGGTTGTGAAATAGCTCGGTGCCAACTCTGGCGTAAAGATGACGTGCATATTCCTGCCAAAGCAGCTCATCGCGAAATTTCTCGCGATCGGAGTGCGGGGCACTCTCTACCGCAGCCCAGGCCTGCTTGAGAGTAATCAGGTTGTGTCGAATATATGGCGAGAGCACCGATGCCCCGCGCTTAGCTACCGGCAGCACCTCAGATCGATTGGCGGCGTAACCGCGGATATCGAGCTCTCTCAACGCTTTATCGGCAGCACTCTGACCACCTCGAATAGAACTTCGACCTCCGCCGCTGTGCAAACCTTCGAAATGATCAGCTAGTAGATCATCTAGCTGCTTCGATATGTCGATCGTTTGGTACATGCTTCAAGCCAACTAGTCGGTTGAGCTACAAATTCCGCTTGAGGATCTCAAAATCAGCCCGGCTTGCGCGAAATCGAAAGACGAACACCCTGCGCAAGTTGCCCAGCCTGTCAGGGGCGGTTGCGGTTTCAAACGGCACGGTGTCCAGGGCAACCTCGCCGACATAAATCCATGACTTGGCATCCTGACGCGAGAACAGCAGCAGCTTTCGATCGGACAACAAAGCCTTATTGCCTCGAATCAGTTGTTGATCGCCCAGCTGCCCCTCCCCCGTGTAGCGATAAACCCCAGCAACCACCTCGTCGTTATGGTCGTATCCATAGCGGGTGCCAGATGGCGGATCTGAGAAAATCAAGACGACACCGCTTGCGGTCGGGCAGATCCCGGCCCGCGGATTGCCGCCCAAGAATCTATGGAGGTCAGTTCTTAGGTAACTCTCCCCCACCTTTAGCTGCAGCTGTGCGCTACCGGTGCTAGAGAGGCGGCTGGTTGCTTTCACTCATTCTGGAACCCGCGACCCAGCCAACTGCTTCCAATATCTGAGGCTAACTTCTAAGCCAAAAAACATTAGTGCGGGCTGCGCTGTTACACTTCTAACTCGTTAGGGCCTCTAGCTCAGTCGGTAGAGCAACGGACTTTTAATCCGTGGGTCGTCGGTTCGAGCCCGACGGGGCCTACCAATTCATCAACCCACTTCGGTTGAGACTAGGAGCAAAAGTGGCTCGATTCATAATCTCCTTCAATGACGGTGACATGCAGGTCGCCGAAGACGAATGGGAACAGGTAGCTGAAGAATCCCACCAGGTGGTGCGCGAGGCCAAGGAAGCTGGGGTCTGGATCTTTGGTGGTGGTTTCCACCGCTACGAACCAACAGTGGTAACCGAAGACGGAGTTGTCACCGCCGGTCCGATTGCTGAAAGCGACGTGGTTTTGGGTGGATTTTCAGTCCTAGAGGTCAGGGATGCCGAAGAGGCTTACTACTGGGCGGCAAAGATTGCAAAGAGCTGCCGCTGCCCGCAAGAAGTTCGTGAATTCATCGACGACCCTGAATCTGTGAATTAGGTTCCCTCAAAAAATAGGGGCTCAAAAATGATTCAAACTCCACGGCTTAGCATCGCTCCGCTCTCACACTCTGACGTAGTGACTTTTGTTAAGTACCGCTCAGATCCAGAGATTGCTAGGTATCAAAGTTGGGATACGCCCTACAGCGAAGCTCAGGCCCTTGCGCTCATCGAGTCACAATCAGGCATTGAGCTACCTCCA
>JACCDJ010302757.1_pt1 | contig 14167 bp, 14 predicted proteins | sample 7444481 | NCBI WGS metagenome assembly JACCDJ01 (sample SAMN15323435, study PRJNA562643) | freshwater metagenome | isolation source: river surface water | place: USA:Blue River Watershed | collected 2017-08-15 | reverse complement strand
TTTTGAATGCTCCGCCGAAATTAGTTGCGCTTACCTCATCAAAATCTTCGTCGCTCATGCGAAGTATTAAATTGTCTCGAGTAATGCCTGCATTAGCGACGAGTATCTCCACCGGACCGAGCGCGGCTTCAATCATCGCAAATGCTTCATCCAACGTCGCGGAATCGCGCACATCCACATTGATAGATGCTATGCGCGCTGAAAAATCTGGTGGGTTGTTCGTTCGATGACCTACGACGACCCGATCTCCAGCTTTGGCGAACCGCTCGGCGATAGCCGCTCCAATGCCACGGTTGCCACCTGTGATGAAGACAACTCTGGGCTCGTGCTCTCTCTCTCCCACAAGGGAAAAGGTATCTCCAAATTCGGCTACTGGCGCGTATCAAGGCGCTATTTGGCGATAAACACCACCCGACATTGCTCGGATATTGCTCGGATTTTGCTCGTCTATCGCTAAATAATGCGAAGAGCGGGAATTCTCTCTACCGTAGCGGTATGGCTAAGCGCGACGGTGAGATTCACTCAATTACCGATGCCCAGCCCTCGTTAACTGTTGATCAGAGAGCTCGACAGATTCGATACTTCTACTCGATGATGTTCCGAACTGCTTGTTTTATCGCCACGATATTTCTGCCAAACCCATGGCGTTGGTTCACCTTAGCTGGAGCAGTAGTCGTCCCCTACATTGCAGTAATTGTTGCAAATGCGGGACGAGAGACGATCACGCGCCCTGAGTCGCTCAGTCGATTCAACAGGCGAGCAATTGGTGGCTCGAACGGAACGCCTATTACTAGTATTAAGCATGGCACGGAAGAGTCGAACTAGCTCGCTTCTTTTCACTCTTGCCTGCTTGGTAGCAATCGCACTCTGCGTACGTCTTGGATTTTGGCAATTTGATAGATATGAATTTCGACATCAACTGACTGCAGAAATTAACTCGGCGCTTGACGAGAAACCAATTTCACTTACTAACGAGAATCAAAAATCTGCACGTCCTTGGATGAAAGTAACCATCACGGGAAGTTACGATAAAAAAGCACAGACGCTATTTCGTGGACATTACTTTCAAGAGAGGTACGGATTAGAAGTACTCTCGCTTTTCATTCCCACTGATGAGGAGATCCCTCCTATCTGGGTGGATCGGGGGTGGATCGAAACAAATAAAAGTGCCGCTACGGATATCTCGATTCCCGAACCCCCTTCCGGCAACCTCGCTATCGCGGGTATCTTAAAAAAATATGATGATGCAGCGGAGTCCAAGGGAGTCTTCTTTGCGCTGCCCGCCCCTCGCATCGGGAGAATTGACGAACCATCTCTACAAAAGATTTATTCAGGAGAAACCTTCTTTGCATATCTCAAGCTAAATAGAGAATCTGGTAGTAATGCGTTGGGAAATCTACAAATCACACCGCTTACACCCCCAGGAACGGGACCTCATCTGGCGTACGCAATTCAGTGGTGGTTATTTGCTCTACTTATAGCGGGAACTCGCTTAGCGCTTTATAGGGGTGAACGCTCACTCTGAAAATTGGCGTTGATACAACTCAGCGTAAAGCCCTTGCTTGGCAAGCAACTGCTCGTGTCTACCTCGTTCGATAATTTGCCCTTGCTCTAATACAAGAATTTGATCCGCATCTCTAACCGTGGAAAGACGATGGGCGATCACAATGCTCGTTCGGTTTTTTAGAACCTCTTTGAAAGCTCTTTGCACCAACGCTTCATTTTCGGTATCCAAATGCGCGGTCGCCTCGTCGAGTAAGACAATCTTTGGATCTTTCAAAATTAACCTGGCAATAGCCAGCCGTGCTTTTTCGCCTCCCGAAAGGCGATAGCCACGCTCACCCACCATCGTCGCTAAGCCCTCTGGTAGTGAGCTCACGAGCTCCCAAATTTGTGCGAGTTCACACGCTCGCTGTAGCTCATCAAGTGTCGCTTGTGGTTTGGCATACCGGAGATTTCCCTCGATTGTGTCGTGAAAGAGGTGAGCATCTTGTGTAACAACGCCAATAGTCTGGCGGAGTTCGTTGAGATCAAGCGATCGAATATCTACATCTCCAAGAGTGATAGCTCCTGACGTCACATCATATAGTCGGGGAATTAAAGAGATGATTGTTGTTTTTCCTGCTCCAGAGGGGCCGACAAGAGCAATCATCTCGCCTTCGGCCGCTGAAAATTCAATGCCTGTCAAAATTTGTTCGCTTGCTCCTTGATCAGGTTTTGCCACTACCTCAAGAGAGGCCAGTGAAACATCGGCCCCTTTGGGATAAGAAAAATCGACACCTGCAAAATGCAATTCCATTTTCGAAGGGAATGGTTTTGGGTTTTTTGGCGATGTCACCATTGGTTGCAAATCGAGAACTTCAAAGACCCTCTCAAAGGAGACTAGGGCCGTCATCACATCGACTCGAACGTTAGAGAGCGCCGTGAGCGGTCCGTACAACCTTGCAAGTAGCGCTGCGATTGCCAGAAGCTTGCCCACCGAAATTGTTCCCGCGATTGCAAGATGGCCTCCAAGACCATAAGCAATTGCAGTCGAGATCGATGCAACTAGCGTTAATCCAATGAAGAAAATGCGATTCGCGAGCGCTATTTTGATGCCGATATCAGCGACTTTGCGCGCCTTTCCTCGAAACGAAGCTCCTTCGCTCCGACCATCACCATAAAGTGAGACTAGTAGCGCTCCACTTACATTAAAGCGCTCATTCATCATCCCCGACATCTCAGCATTGCCATTCATCGAATCTCTTGTTAAGCCTTGGATTTTTCGACCCATCATTCGAGAAGGCAGGAGGAAAATAGGAACAAGAACGAGCGAGATTAAAGTAATCTGCCATGAAAGATAGAAAAGCGCTCCTAAGACTAAGGCGAGCGAAAGGACATTTGAAACTACGCCCGCAAGGGTTGATGTGAATGCTTGTTGAGCTCCAATAACATCAGAATTCAATCGAGATATTAATGCTCCTGTTTGGGTCCGTGTAAAGAACGCAATTGATTGTCGCTGTACATGCTCAAAAACCTGCGAACGTAAATCAAAGATAAGACCTTCGCCAATCTGCGAACTAAACCAACGACCAACGATGTTCATTAGCGCATCAAGTAAGGCTAGACCAGCGATTGCAAAAGCAATGACAGTTACTACGCCACCATTTTTGGGGATTACGCCGTCATCTATTAAACGCGACAGAAGCAGCGGTGTTGTAATAACAAGAATCGCATCAATAACAACCGTGAGAAGAAAGAATGTGACAGCTTTTTTATAAGGGCTTGCGAAAGAGATGATCCGCTTTAAGGTGCCAGGTTTGAGTTTTGTGTTCTTAACTGATTGATCTTGCGTCATGGATCGATACATCATCCATGGTGCCTGCGATGTCATAGTGTATGCAGAAACTAAACAGTGAAACCGAGAGCGCGTAGTTGCTCTCGACCAGAATCAGTAATTTTGTCTGGTCCCCATGGTGGCATCCACACCCAATTGATTCGAACATCGTCAGCGAGCCCATCCAGGGCGCGCTTTGTTTGGTCTTCAATCACATCGGTTAATGGACAAGCAGCAGATGTAAGCGTCATATCAAGAACGGCAATATTTGATGGATCGAGAGTGATGCCATAGACCAGACCAAGATCAACAACATTGATTCCCAATTCAGGGTCGACAACATCTTTCATTGCCTCCGTGAGGTCTTCAATCGATGTGCTCATGCTCTCTCCACTCTCTCTCTTCTCTCTGCTATCCCTGCTATTCCTGCTATTCCTAATTACGTATGGCGGCATCACGAAAAGCCATCCACCCCAACAGTGCACACTTTACTCGAGCCGGATACTTGGCCACGCCCGATAGCGCGATGGCATCCTCTAGAAGCTCGACATCTCCCAGAAAATTCCCTTTGCTCTGCATTAGCTCAAGGAAGAGTCGCTCCAGTTCTAAACCCTCTTCGACCTTCTTATCGATGACCAAATCGCACATGATTGAGGTACTCGCTTGCGAGATAGAACATCCAACCCCCATCCAGGAAATACCCTCTACAAGACCATCCTTTACCGAGAGGCGAAGCGTCACCTCATCTCCGCAACTTGGGTTGTTGTGATGGACTTCAACATCGTAGGGCGCATGTAGCGCTTTATGATGGGGATTCTTGTAGTGATCCAGGATGATTTCTTGGTACAAAGATTCTAGGCTCATTCTAAATTCCTAAACCTTAAAAAATTTCTTCGCATCGATGACAGCAGAAACCAACTGATCAATCTCTTCGAAAGTGTTGTACAAATAGAAACTGGCGCGGGTAGTCGCTTGCACGCGCAAGGCTTGCATTAGCGGCCATGCACAATGGTGGCCGGTTCGTACCGCAATCCCCTGGTCATCGAGCACCTGGCCCAAGTCGTGGGGATGGATTCCTTCAACAGTGAAAGAGAGCGCTCCGCCACGCAACTTCATATCTTTGGGTCCAACAATTGTTAAACCCGGGATAGCGGAGAGTCCGTCGATGGCCCGCTGGGTAAGTGCACTTTCGTGAGCGTGAATCTGATTCATTCCGATTGACGTTAAGTAATCAATGGCAGCGCCCAAACCAACAGCTTGCGCCATGTTTGGCACGCCTGCCTCAAAACGTTTCGGCGGCGCTGCATAACGCGCAGTGCTGATAGTTGCACTTTCAATCATCGAACCACCAGTAAGCATCGGCGGCATTTGCTTTAACAACGCGCTTGCCCCCCAGAGTATTCCCACTCCCGTTGGGCCAAGGGCTTTGTGTCCGGAGAAAGCCAGAAAATCAATATCAAGCTCACTGATATTTACTTTCATGTGGGGAACAGATTGGCATGCATCGAGCAGAATAATTGCGCTACATTTTCGAGCGCGAGCAGTGATTGGCGCTAAATCTGTAATCGCTCCAGTGACATTTGACTGATGGGTTATTGCAACTACTGCAGTGTTACCATCAACTACGCTCTCTAGATTACTTAAATCAAGCCGGCCTTCTTCTGTGACGGAAAGCCAGCGAAGTTGCGCCCCTGTTTTTTCGGCAAGGTGCTGCCAAGGTAATAAGTTGGCGTGATGCTCGAGCTCGGAAACAACGATATTTTTTGAGCTATCAATAAAAAAGGGTGAACTTTTATCAAGCTTGCCCGATACACCTAAACTTGAATTGAGGAAACCATAGGAAACGATATTTATCGATTCTGTTGCGCTCTTAGTAAAGATAATTTCTTCTGTGTCCACGTTGAGGAAGTTCGCAACTTTGGAGCGGGCGCCTTCAAAGGCATCGGTAGCTTCTTCGGCAAGAAGGTGTGCGCCGCGGTGCACCGCTGAATTGTGATGAAAATAAAATTCTCGTTCTGCATCGATCACTACTCGAGGTTTCTGTGAAGTTGCACCACTATCCAAATAAATTAATTTCTTTCCGTTGCGCACCAGCCGTGAGAGGATAGGGAAATCCTCTCGCAACGTGGTGACATCAAAGGAAGACATTAGCTACGCGTGTACTCCGCATAACCTTGGGCCTCTAAGCGATCTGCAAGTTCCGCGCCGCCCTGTTCCACAATTTTGCCACCGGCAAACACGTGTACAAAATCTGGCTTGATGTATCGAAGAATTCTTGTGTAGTGAGTGATGAGCATAATTCCAACGTCACTCTTAGATTTAATTCGGTTAACTCCTTCAGAAACAATACGAAGGGCATCAACGTCGAGCCCTGAATCCGTTTCATCGAGAATTGCGATCTTTGGTTTCAATAGCTCCATTTGTAGGATCTCATGGCGCTTCTTTTCGCCTCCAGAGAAGCCTTCATTCACATTTCGCTCGGAGAAGGATGGGTCCATTCCAAGAGCGCTCATCGCATCTTTAACTTCGCCCACCCAAGTGCGCACCTTTGGAGCCTCGCCGCGAATCGCAGTGGCCGCCGTGCGAAGGAAGTTGGAGACTGATACTCCCGGAACTTCAACTGGATACTGCATCGCGAGAAAGAGACCTGCTTGTGCGCGCTCGTCAACGCTCATCTCGAGAACATCAACGCCATCGAGCGTGACGCTCCCTCCAGTAATCGAATATTTAGGGTGTCCAGCAATTGAATATGCAAGAGTGGATTTACCGGAGCCATTTGGTCCCATGATTGCGTGAGTTTCGCCGCCCTTGATAGTGATGTCAACGCCTTTGAGGATTTCGCGCGCACCGTTCTCTGTATCCACTGATACTTGAAGATTCTTAATCTCTAATACTGACATTGCTCTCTTCTCGCTCTCTCGTCTGGCTAGTTCTGGTTAGTTCTTTGAAATGGTGATGTTTTCACCATCGATAGTGACATGAAATTTTGTTGCTGGCGCAGTTGCAGGTGGAGTAGCTACGGCGCCGGTTCGGATATCAAACTCGGCTCCGTGAAGCCAACATTCAATAAGTGGCCCATTCATCTCGCCCTCACTAAGTGATGCATCTGAATGGGTGCAGGTATCGCCGATTGCGTAAACCTGATCTTCAAATAACGCGACACAAACAGGAACGCCATCGACCATCACCAGTTTTGGCACTCCGGGAGTTAATTCGCTCTTTGAAAAGGTACTCATCACACGTTCACCTGTTCTAGCTCGCGATCTATTCGAGCCATCAATCGCTCTTCGATGGTCTCCACTTTGATATTTCGAAGAAGTTCAGCGAAGAAACCTCGTAAGACAAGACGTCGGGCTTCCGTGGAAGGAATGCCACGTGACATGAGATAGAACAATTGATCATCATCAAATCGTCCTGTAGCACTTGCATGTCCAGCTCCAACAATCTCGCCAGTTTCAATTTCTAGATTCGGGACAGAATCTGCTCGCGCACCATCAGAGAGCAGAAGGTTTCGATTTAGTTCGTAGGTATCGGTGCCAATTGCCGTCGGTCGAATTGCTACATCGCCAAACCAAACGGTGCGGGCAGACTCGCCTAAGAGCGCGCCCTTGTAGGTAACTCGAGAGCGGCAATGGGGCTTGTCGTGTTCAACATGAACACGATGCTCTAAATGTTGACCGCTAGTTGCAAAGTAGAGGCCGTAGGCATCTACTTCTCCACCTGTTGCCAAGAAGTTCACGCGTGGCAGGAGACGAACTGTTGCACCACCGAGCGTGACTTCAATGAGCGTGAGCTTTGCATCCTTACCTATCAGAGCCTGATGTCGGCCCAAGTGTGTTGCGTCGTTCTCCCACTCTTGAAGGGATGTGAAAGTTAGATGTGCGCCATCACCTAATTCAATTTCGACATCTTCCGAGAGAATTGCCGAACCTGAGTTGTGCACAATTACCGTCGCCTTGGAGTGACGACCAGCCTTAATTAAAATTCGTTCGAAATTTGCATGAGAAAGCGAAGCACCGGCTCGATCCAGCAGAATTGGTTCGTTCACTTCCAGCTCAGCAGGAATTTCGATAACAAGAACTTCACTTGCCTTTGAAATTACCAAGGTGGCAGCAAAATCTTGAGGATCTATCAGTGGCGCGCTCCCCGTTTTTGTGGAGATCTCTACTCCTTCGGGCGCGGAGAGATTTGCGACCAGACTCTTGCCGGATTCGATACTTCCATCGAGCACGCCCATGATCCGCGACAGTGGAGTAAATCGCCACGCCTCTTCGCGACCAGAGGGAAGCGATGGCGTTGCTACTTGTGCAGTGGTCATTAGCCGACAGCTCCTTCCATCTGCAGTTCAATAAGGCGGTTGAGTTCTAGCGCGTACTCCATTGGAAGTTCGCGGGCGATTGGCTCGACAAATCCACGCACGATCATCGCCATCGCTTCATCTTCTGAAAGACCTCGCGACATAAGATAAAAGAGTTGGTCATCGCTAATTTTTGAGACTGTCGCTTCATGTCCCATCTGAACATCATCTTCGCGAACATCTACATATGGATAGGTATCAGAGCGCGAGATAGTGTCAACTAAAAGCGCATCGCATTTCACTGTGCTCTTCGAGTGATGCGCGCCCTCTTCAACCTTCACGAGGCCTCTATAAGAGGTTCGGCCACCGCCACGAGCTACGGATTTACTAATAATTGTTGATGACGTATAGGGAGCCGCGTGAACCATCTTCGCTCCAGCATCCTGATGTTGTCCTTCGCCTGCGAAAGCAATTGAGAGCGTCTCCCCCTTAGAGTGCGCGCCCATTAGGAAAACTGCCGGATATTTCATGGTCACTTTTGAACCAATGTTTCCGTCAATCCATTCCATCGTTGCACCTTCTTGGCACACTGCGCGCTTTGTGACGAGGTTGTAAACGTTGTTTGACCAATTCTGAATGGTTGTATATCGAACGCGTGCATTCTTCTTCACAATAATCTCAACAACCGCCGAGTGGAGGGAGTCTGATGAATAGATAGGGGCGGTGCATCCTTCGACATAGTGCACGTAGGAATCTTCATCAGCGATGATGAGCGTTCGCTCAAACTGACCCATGTTCTCTGTGTTAATTCGGAAGTATGCTTGCAAAGGAATCTCTACATGGACGCCCTTGGGTACATACACAAATGAACCGCCAGACCAAACAGCGGTATTCAATGCAGCGAATTTATTGTCGCCCACTGGGATTACCGTTCCGAAATACTCTTTGAAAATATCTTCGTGCTCACGCAAAGCTGTATCGGTATCTAAGAAAAGAACGCCCTGCGCCTCAAGATCCTCGCGAATCGAGTGATAAACAACCTCTGATTCGTACTGTGCAGCAACGCCGGCAATTAAACGATTCTTCTCAGCTTCAGGAATTCCTAATCGATCGTAGGTATTTTTGATGTCATCAGGCAGCTCTTCCCACGATGTCGCCTGCTTCTCAGTTGAACGAACAAAATATTTAATATCATCAAATTTAATTCCAGAGAGATCTGATCCCCATTCTGGCATTGGCTTCTTACCAAAGAGTGAGAGACCCTTTAATCGCAAATTGAGCATCCATTCAGGTTCGCTCTTTTTGGAAGAGATGTCGCGCACCACATCCTCATTGAGACCTCGGCGAGAGTTCGCTCCGACGTCATTTGCATCAGACCAGCCGTACTGATACTTACCGATGCCCTCTAACTCTGGATGTGTGGTCGCGCTCATGCGGTTACCCCTCTAGTTTTATTAGTTTGATCTTGGTTATTTATCTTCGGTATTACAGTGGTGCAGACACCATCACCGTGGGCAATGGTTGCTAAACGTTGAACGTGGGTGCCAAGAATCTTGGCGAAAACTTCTGTTTCCATCTCGCACAACTGCGGAAACTCAGCTGCTACGTGTGCGATCGGACAATGATGCTGACACAGCTCAATTCCGATAGAAATATCATGCACATTTGCTGCGTATCCCTCGCTAGTCAAGAAATCGGCGAGCGCATCGGCTGATACTTCTCTCTTAATTTTCTTATCCCTCGTATCGCTTCTACTTTGTGCGCGGAATTTGCGCTCCATCTCATCGGCCCGCGAACGCGCAAAAGCGCTCACGCTTCGAGGCGCTTCGTTCGCTGACTCGCCTTGAGCGATAAAGCGAAGTGCAGAAATCGCTAAATCATCATAAGAGTGTTCGAAAGATGTTCTCCCGGAATCTGTCATGACAAAGACTTTTGATGGGCGACCCCTACCAACATTGGCAGTGGTACGAGGTTCGCGCGCTTCGATGACCCCCTCGTCGAGCAAAGCATCAAGATGGCGCCGAATGCCCGCGGGAGTGATGCCTAATCGCTCTGCCAACACCAGGGCGGTTGATGGCCCATTCTCCAAAATGGAGCGGGCAATCACTTCGCGGGTCTTCGTTTCGGCAGTAGCTAATTTCACAACGATATTGTGTCGTAATTCGCCAGGTGCCGCCACTTTCAAGGCGCTCTCGGCGAGCGCGCTCGACTAGGCTCCCGTGCTATGGCTGGCAAACTCCTCATTTTCCTCGTGCGCGCTCTTTTGGTCGCACAAGCTGCCATCGTCTTAACTGGCGGCGCGGTTCGCCTTACCAAGTCAGGTCTTGGTTGCCCTACCTGGCCGGAGTGCGCACCTGGCTCTTTTCTTCCCTCCCCACACCAAGCAGAGGATCCACTCAATATATGGATTGAATTTGCCAACCGACTTCTCACCTTTCTGTTATTTGCGATTGCCCTAGCTGTTGTCGTCGCGGTTTTGCGGACGAAACGGAGAGAGCTACGGACCCTTGCCCTTCTTCAGGTATTGGGAATTCTCGGTCAGGGAGTAGTTGGCGGAATTACCGTTCTCACCAAATTACATCCTGCTGCTGTTGGTTCACACTTCATCCTCTCCATAGCTCTCATTGGTGGAGCGGTCGCTTTGGTAGAGCGGGCGAAGGGTTATCCAACGCGTAGTGAGGTCGCACCAGTAGCTCGAAACCTCGTTCGTGGACTTCTACTCTTGGGCGTACTCGTTATTACCTTAGGAATCGTGGTTACCGGCAGTGGACCGCATGCCGGCGATTTAGCCTCGCCGCGCTTTGGGTTCGACATTCGAACGGTGGCTTGGCTCCATGCTGATGTTGTCATCGCCTTTATCGGCCTGCTCGTGGGCTACCTTCTCTTGCTCCAATTTGCTCCCGTCATAAAAGACGGAGAAGACGGAGAAAACGGCGCGGCAAAGAGCGCTCGAAATCGTGAGGCGCGCACACTTCTGTTGATCACTTTGGCCCAGGGAGTAATTGGATATACCCAGTACTTCACTGGCGTGCCCGAACTATTAGTGATGGCCCACCTGCTCGGAGTGGTCGTTCTCTGGAGCGCTTTGGTACGCCACGCCATTCGAGTGCGCGCATTTAGTAAACAGAGGCAAGTGCACAATAGTTAACCAATCCTTCGCTCCTGGCGAGTTGCTCCCCCGTCCACGGAAGTGATTTGGATAGGGTCGCGATGTGTCTGATTCGGAAGCTACCCACACTCGCTCGCAATCCACGGGAAGTGGAGTTCCGCATTGGTCAGAGCTCGATGACCGCGCGATTATCTACGCCCGAGCGCTCGCCGCAGATGCAGTGCAACGCGCAGGCAACGGTCACCCTGGAACTGCAATGGCGCTTGCTCCCGCCGCCTATTTACTTTTCCAACGCCACATGCGCCATGATCCGAGTGATCCGTTATGGATTGCAAGAGATCGTTTTATTCTCTCGTGCGGCCACTCTTCATTAACTTTGTATACCCAACTGCTCTACTCGGGTTATGGCTTAACGCTCGAGGATCTCAAGAACTTTCGCAAGATGGGCTCCAAAACTCCAGGCCATCCAGAGTATGGACATACAGCGGGAGTGGAAACAACAACCGGACCACTCGGCCAAGGAATTGCCAACGGTGTTGGCATGGCTATGGCGGCGCGGTTTGAGCGTGGCTTGCTTGATCCACAAGCGCCACTTAACAAAAGTATTTTCGATCACTACATCTACGTCCTCGCCTCAGATGGAGATTTGCAAGAAGGCGTGAGCGCAGAAGCTTCGTCGTTGGCGGGATTACAAAAACTACATAACCTAATTGTGATTTATGACGATAATGACATCACCATTGAAGGAGATATCTCTCTGGCTTTTCGCGAGGATGTTGATGCACGGTATCGGTCGTATGGTTGGAATGTGCTCAATGTTGGCACGGCACCTGATGGCAGCGTCGATATTGGTGCGCTACATAACGCGCTCGAATCTGCACGAGCACAGAGCCAAGCGCCCACTCTCATTCGCCTGAAAAGCGTGATTGCCTGGCCGGCTCCAAAATTACGAGGCACATCAAAATCTCATGGCTCTGCTCTTGGTAAGGATGAAGTAGCAGCAACAAAAGTTGAATTGGGCTTAAACCCAGACGAGGATTTTCAGCTACCAGATGATGTGTTAACTCATGTTCGCAAAGTTAGTGAACGAGGCGGAGAACTTCGTCGTGATTGGGATGTGCGCTTTAAATCTTGGCAAGCGGAGCATCCAGAGCGTGCAGCCACTCTCGCTCGCATGGAGTCTCGTTCAATCGATGGCACAATTCTCGCCAACATAAAAGGTGACTTTTCGCATGAAAAAGAGATCTCAACTCGCAAAGCATCAGGTGACACCATCGCAAAGATAAGTGAGTTACTTCCAGAATTCTGGGGCGGCTCGGCAGATCTCGCGGAGAGCAATAACACCACTATTGAAGGTGGCGGAGATTTTCTGCCTGAAAATCCATACGGTCGGATTATTCACTTTGGCATTCGAGAGCATGCGATGGGTTCACTCATGAATGGCATCGCCTTACATGGTGGAACACGAATCTTTGGTGGCACATTTTTAGTTTTCAGTGACTACATGAGGCCAACTGCGCGCTTGGCAGCATTGATGAAATTACCAGTAACTTTTATTTGGAGCCACGATTCAATCGGACTCGGTGAAGATGGGCCAACCCATCAACCCATCGAACATATCGCTGCCCTTCGAGTGATACCTGGACTTTCAGTAATCCGACCAGCTGATGCAAATGAAGTTGCTATTGCATGGCGTGAGCTGCTCGCACGTAATAGCCCAGCAGCGCTTTTGCTCTCTCGACAGAACCTTCCTGTCTTTGATCGTGCACAAGTGCTTAGTTGTGAAGGCGTGGCAAAAGGCGCCTACATTCTCCATGAACCAGCAAGCGCTCCTGTTGGCATCATTATTGCTACCGGCTCAGAAGTAACCCTCGCACTCGCAGCGGCAAAGCTGGCCGAGAGCGACGGGCTAGCCATTCGAGTAGTGAGCGCTCCGTGTTTAGAGTGGTTTAACGAACAACCGGTGTCGTATCGTGAAAGCGTTCTCCCTTCAAGCATCACCGCCCGAGTGAGCGTTGAGGCTGGAGTGGGTATGGGTTGGCGAGAATATGTCGGTGAAACTGGCGAAATTCTCTCCCTCGAACATTTCGGCGCATCGGCTTCCGGCCCCGAACTCTTCACGGCATTTGGATATACGCCAGAAAACATTCTCGCGCGAATGAAGAGCTCCTTGGCGGCAGTTCAGAGCAAAAAATCTCGGTCTAACTGAAGACAAGGGTTGATCTAGTTGAGTAACGCTCTCGCGCAGATATCAAAAGTAGGAACTTCTATTTGGCTCGACGATCTCTCGCGTTCGAGATTGGTCAACAACTCTGGTAATCCCGAGAAATCGCTCCTTCATTTAACGAGAAACTCGCACGTTGTAGGTGTAACAACAAACCCAGCGATTTTTGCAAATGCACTGAAAGACGCAGAAACCTATCGAGATGCCATTTCAGCTCTCCGAGGCAAGAGCGCTGATGAAGCCATTCGTTTGATAACAACTGAAGATGTACGGATTGCGTGTGATCAGTTGCAAGAGATATACGAAAAAACATCAGGTGTCGATGGAAGAGTAAGCATCGAAGTTGACCCTCGCCTGGCCCATGAAGAGTTCGCAACTATCAAGCAGGCGAAAGAACTATGGAGTGAAGTTGATCGGAAAAATCTTTTCATCAAAGTTCCGGCAACAAAAGCTGGACTTCCGGCAATAACTGCTCTAATTCGCGAGGGCATTTCAGTTAACGTCACGCTAATTTTCTCGCTCGAACGTTATCGCGACGTGCTTTTGGCCTATCTCGATGGTCTTGAAGCGCGAATTGCTGATGGCCAATCGCTAACCGGTATTCAATCGGTTGCCTCTTTCTTTGTCAGTAGAGTGGATTCAGCGATTGACCCAGCCTTAGACGGGTTAGCTGATCCGCGAGCAAAGAAGTTACGTGGCGCAGCTGCTGTAGCCAATGCTCGCCTTGCCTATCAAATCTTCGAGGAGATCACAGCAACCAATCGGTGGCAGCGCATTGCAACTGCCGGCGGAGCAACACAGCGCCCACTCTGGGCCTCGACGGGAGTAAAAGATAAAGCATATGACCCTGCGAAATATGTCGTAGAACTTCTTGCTCCTGACACTGTCAACACAATGCCTGAAGGAACTATTCATGCGGCCCGAGATTTCACTGGCGAAATCCGCGATTCAATTTCAGGTAATTATGGTTTGGCTAAACAAGTATTTTCCGAACTTGCCGAACTAGGGATTTCCTACGACTCGGTGGTGAATGAGTTAGAGCGCGACGGAATCGCAAAATTTAACGATGCGTGGGAAGCGCTCATCAAAACTATCGGCGCGCAACTCTAGATATGCTTTAGATAGAATTTGAATCCTATGAGCCTTTCACATTCTCTCGATAATCTGCACCTAGCTAACAAAAGACTCTCTGAGAAAGATTCCTTTCTTTGGGGAGCGGCT
>JACCDJ011168067.1_pt1 | contig 14185 bp, 14 predicted proteins | sample 7444481 | NCBI WGS metagenome assembly JACCDJ01 (sample SAMN15323435, study PRJNA562643) | freshwater metagenome | isolation source: river surface water | place: USA:Blue River Watershed | collected 2017-08-15 | reverse complement strand
TGTGGAGTGCTGCAGCTTGAAGATGGTCTCTGGGTTGAATAGGTGAGGTGGTCCCTCACGGCGCCACTTCATCTCGCCACCAACCTCAAGCGGTAGGTGAATCTTAGAAGCTCCCTCAATTGGGTAGGCAGCCCGGTGCCGCTTCTCAATCTCCTGGTGCAGAATCTCGAGCCCTACACCCCCGAGTTTGGTTGTGGTTCCGGTGAAGTATTTGTCCACTAGATCTTGGCTGAGGCCAATCGCCTCAAAACATTGCGCGCCACCATAGGAGGCCACGGTCGAAATACCCATCTTCGACATGATCTTGAGAATGCCCTTACCTAAGGCCTTCACCATGTTCTTGCTGGAGCGCTCCGGGGTGATGCCGGTGATTAGGCCCTTGACGACCAGGTCCTCTGCCGTTTCCAGGGCTAGGTATGGGTTGATTGCGGCAGCACCATAGCCGATCAGGGTTGCGACATGGTGCACGTCTCGTGCATCACCACACTCAACTAGCAAGCCAACCTGAAGGCGAGTCCCCTTGCGGATTAGGTGGTGGTGCACGCTACTAAGCGCTAGTAGCGAAGGAATCGGGGCAAGCTCTCGGTTTGAGTCGCGGTCGCTGATAATCACGAACGTAGTCCCGGCAGCAATCGCTTCGTCGACCTCGCTAGCCATCTCAGCAAGACGCTGGGCCAAGGACTCTTCGCCATCATCAACGCGGTAGAGCGCGGAGATGGTCACTGCCTTGCCAATGTTGTTTCCCTTGTCGATGTGCTTTATTCGAGCAATCTCATCGTTGGTCAAGATTGGGAAATCCATTACCAACTGCTTGGCGTGCTCCGGGGTGGCGTCCAACAGGTTCAGAACCGGTCCAATTGATGCGCTCATCGAGGTAACAACCTCTTCGCGGATGGCATCCAGTGGAGGGTTGGTTACTTGAGCAAACTGCTGCGTGAAGTAGTCAAACAACAGTCTCGAGTGCTGCGAGATGGCGGCAATTGGGGTGTCGGTGCCCATCGCGCCGATTGGTTCCTGCCCGGACCTTGCCATCGGTGCAATGAACTCTTTTAGGTCCTCTTCGGTGTAACCAAAAACTCGCTGGCGACGGTTTACCGATGCGCTGGAGTAACGAACGTGCTCGCGCTCTGGAAGATCGCGCAGGTTGATCATGTTCTCTTCCAGCCACTTACCCCAAGGAGCAATCGCCGCAACTTCGCTCTTAATTTGCTCGTCTTCAATGATCTGACCAGAAGCGGTGTCGATTAGGAACATCTTGCCCGGCTGCAATCTGCCCTTGCGAACAATCTTCTCGGCTGGGATGCTTGCCACGCCGATCTCCGAGGCCAGGATTATGAAGCCATCTTCGGTCACCACAAAGCGTCCCGGGCGAAGGCCGTTGCGGTCCAGGGTGGCACCAACCAAGGTGCCGTCGGTGAAGACCACTGCTGCCGGTCCATCCCAGGGCTCCATGATCATCGAGTGGTACTCGAAGAAGTCGCGCAGTTGCGGGTCTAGGTCAAGCTGCTTCTCCCAGGCACCCGGAATCATCATCATCATGGCGTGTGGCAGAGAACGACCTGATAGCACCAATAGCTCCAGCACCTCGTCAAAGGTTGCGGAATCTGAAGCCCCAGGGGCAACAATTGGTTTTAGCTGCTCGATGTTGCCAAGCAAATCGCTACTGAGCTGGGATTCACGAGCTCGCATCCAGTTGGCATTGCCCTTTACGGTATTGATCTCACCGTTGTGTGCAATGAAGCGGAAAGGATGGGCTAGCGGCCAAGAAGGGAAAGTGTTGGTCGAGAAGCGAGAGTGCACCAAGGCCAATTGTGACTCAAAGTCCTCATCAGATAGGTCTGGGTAGAACGGCTCAAGCTGCAAGGTGGTAACCATGCCCTTGTAAACCATTGTGCGCATCGAGAGTGACGGATGGTAAATGCCGATTTCGCGCTCACTTCGCTTACGCAGGCGATATAGGCGACGCTCGAGTTCAAGTCCAGCGGCTTGGTCCGGTGCTGAGACGAAGACCTGCTCGATTAGCGGCATGGCAGCTCTCGCTAGGTCCCCAAGCACCTCTGGTCTAGTTGGTGGAGTGCGCCAACCCAAAATCTGAAGCTTCTCTTCGCTGGCGATCTTGGCAAACTTCGCCTTGTCGGCTGCTGCCTCTGTCTCGGTGAGAAAGACCAGTCCAGCACCGTAACTACCCTGCTTAGGCAATTCGAAGGAAAGAGCTTTTCTAAAGAAACGATCTGGAAGCTGGGTGAGAATTCCGGCACCGTCGCCGGTGCCAGCGTCCGAGCCAACGGCTCCGCGGTGCTCCAGGTTTCTCAGGGAAGACAGTGCCATGTCGACGATATCGTGACCAGGGGTTCCACGCAGCGTCGCGACCATTGCCAGCCCACAGGCGTCCTTTTCAGCGCTTGGGTCATATAGACCCTGCGCGGAAGGACCAGCGTTGAAGCGCTGGAAGGGGCTGAGAGCCGGCATGCGTGTCTCCTATCTCTAAGTGAAAGGGGACATCGTCGGCCCGGATGGCTAAAACTAGTTTTCTGTTGGCTCTTCTGCTGTTTTGCTTGGCTTTTTAGCCGAATCCGAAACAGCCTCGCGGCCTTCAAGCCAGATGCTCGGTTCTAGGCCGGGGTGTCGGCGGGACTGAACTATCAGGAGGGTCACTCCGATGGCAATTCCGATCAGCGCTGACCAGATATTTACTCGTAGTCCAAGAATAATCTCACTCGGGTCAATTCGGATACTTTCTATCCAAAGTCGTCCGGTTGAGTAAAGGATGAAGTAGATAGCAATTTGCTTTCCCCACTGCAGATTCATGCTCTTGCCAAGGTAAATCAAAAGGCCGGCGGCCGCAAAGTTCCAGATCATTTCGTAGAGGAATGTCGGGTGAAAGGTTAGGCCCTCCGGCAATCCTGCAGGGTAGGCAGGGTTTCCAAACGGAATCTCGAGACCCCAAGGTAGATCGGTAGGAAGCCCATAGAGTTCCTGGTTGAAGTAGTTTCCTAGTCGGCCGATACCCTGTGCAATCAGTAGACCCGGCGCGACGGCATCTGCAACTGACCAGAAACGCAACCCAGCTTTCTTTGCGCCGTACCAAAGACCAACCGCGCCAAAGAGAATGGCGCCGTAGATTGCCATTCCACCTTCCCAGATTCGAAAGACCGCCAGGAAGTCGGCACCCTCATAGAAGTAGTCCCTAGGGTGAGTAACCACGTGATAGAAACGGCCCCCGATGATGCCGGCGGGAACCGCCCAGAGCGCTAGGTCTAGGAACAGACCGCGTTCGGCACCGCGGGCGTGCAGCCTGGTGTCAGCCAACCATGATGCGATCACAATTCCGGTCAAAATGAACAGCGCGTAGAAGTGAATGCGCACTGGGCCCATGTCTAGGTAGCTGATCTCCGGAGAGGGAATGCTGGTAAGAAAATCCACTTGGCTATCCTAATCCGCCCGCAAGCTCTTTAGTTTTTGCAACGAGGCCTTCGAGGCCACCCTGCTGATAAGCCTTCACAAATGCGGTACCAACGATTGCACCGTCTGCATAGCTGTTCACCTCACGCACCTGGTCGGCGGTCGAAATTCCAACCCCAACGCAAGTCGGTGTGCTGCCCAAGCTCTTAACTCGGGACACTACCGAGCGAGCCAGTCTGTCCAGTTCAGCGCGCTCCCCTGTGATGCCCATGGTCGAAACCGAATAAACGAAACCTTTGGAAGACTTGGCATTGTTCTCCACGCGAGCGTCAGAACTTGATGGCGCAACCAGGAATACACGATCGAGACCGTGCTTGTCAGACTGTGCAATCCAATCTTTAGCTTCGTCTGGAATCAGGTCCGGTGTAATCATCCCCTGCGCGCCAGCTGCCGCCAGATCCGCACTGAAGCGCTCAACGCCATAGGAAAGCACTGGGTTCCAGTAGCTCATCACTAACAGTGGAGTGTCCACCTTCTCACGCACGCCGCGGATGATGTCAAAAAGGTCGCGCAATCTAAAGCCATTGGCAATCGCATCCTCGGTGGCGTGCTGAATGACAAGCCCATCCATCACCGGGTCGCTGTATGGAACACCGATCTCGAGAATGTCGCAACCATTTTCTGCCATGGCAACCAGCGAATCGATGCTGTCCTGCTTGGATGGATAGCCAGCCGGGTAATAGCCAACCAGCGTCCCACGACCAGATTCGCGGTTCGTCACTAGGACATCGTTGGTGATGCTCACTTGGCACCCAGCAATCCGAAGTAGTGTCCAGCAGTCTCCATGTCTTTGTCCCCGCGGCCCGAAAGGTTCACAAGGATGTGAGCACCCTTTGGCAGCACAGTGGCAAGGTGCCTAATTCCGGCAAGAGCGTGCGCAGTCTCGATGGCGGGGATTATGCCTTCGGTTCTGGATAGCAGTCTCATTGCTTCCATGGCTTCAGCATCGCTGATGCCAAAGTAGTTCGCGCGCCCCAGATCCTTTAGCCAAGAGTGCTCAGGACCTACGCCGGGGTAGTCAAGACCTGCGGAAATGGAGTGGGATTCCATGGTCTGACCATCCTCATCCTGCAGCATGTAGGAGCGGGCTCCGTGCAGAACTCCTGGACGACCCTTGGACAGGGTTGCTGCGTGCTTAGGAGTATCAATGCCATCTCCAGCTGCTTCAAAGCCCCACAGCGCCACGTCCTGATCATCGAGGAACGGGTGGAAGATTCCGATTGCGTTTGAACCACCGCCAATGCAAGCTGCAACTGCATCTGGCAATCTTCCGGTGAGCTCCAGCAGCTGTGCTCGGGCTTCAATTCCGATTACCGAGTGAAAATCGCGAACCATGGTTGGGAATGGGTGCGGCCCTGCCACCGTGCCCAGCAGGTAGTGAGTGCTGTCAACGTTTGCCACCCAGTCACGCAGCGCCTCATTGATAGCGTCTTTGAGGGTCCTGGAGCCTGTGGTGACCGGAACCACCTGGGCACCGAGTAACTTCATGCGGGCAACGTTGAGAGCTTGTCGCTCAGTGTCTACCTCGCCCATGTACACGACACAATCCAGACCAAAGTAAGCAGCCGCTGTGGCACTTGCAACGCCGTGCTGACCGGCGCCGGTTTCGGCAATGATTCGCTTTTTACCCATGCGCTTGGCAAGCAAGGCCTGACCCATAACGTTGTTGATCTTGTGGCTACCCGTGTGGTTTAGGTCTTCGCGCTTTAGGAAGATCCTCAGATCGCCAAATTCTCTGGCAAAGCGCTGCGCTTCAGTGATGATCGATGGTCGACCGGTGTACGTCCTGTGAAGCTCTGCGAGTTCTGCCTCAAAGCTTGGGTCCGCCTTAGCGGCAAGGTAAGTGGCTTCAAGTTCATCAAGCGCGGCAATTAGCGGTTCCGCGACAAATCTTCCGCCGAATTCGCCGAAATACGGCCCGGCCTGAGAACGAAGATTTGTTTGCATGCGCTAAATCCTAAGCAACACTTGTGAACTCGGGGATCAATTTTGCGGGATCCGCTGTCACCAGCGCTTCGCCGACCAGAGCGACATCGGCTCCAGCACTGCGGTAGCGAATCACATCAGCAACTGTTTTCACAGACGACTCAGCAACCTTGATCGCACTTGGGTTTAGCGCTTGTGCCATTTTCTCGAACAGCCCGATATCGGTCTTGAAAGTCTGTAAGTCCCTGGTGTTGATTCCAATTAGCTTTGCTCCGCCAGAGTTTGCTAACTCAATCTCGGCAAGTGAGTGGGTCTCGACCAAGACCCCAAGCCCCAAGTCCTCTGCGAAAGCAAGCAGCGCTTTGAATCGCTCCGGCGTCAGCCAAGCCAGGATCAGAAGCACAAAGTCTGCCCCCGCTGCTCTAGCCTCAAGAATCTGGTACTCGGTGCTTATGAAGTCCTTGCGAAGAAGTGGGATGCTGGCTTTACTTCGAGCATCAATCAGGTCTTCCAATTTGCCGCCAAACCCAGATTCCTCGGTTAGCACCGAGATGGCGTGAGCTCCAGATTGCTGATAGAGCAAAGCTTGGTTAGCTGCCGAAGGTATTTCCGCGAGGAATCCACGAGATGGACTGCGTCTTTTGATTTCGGCAATTAACTTGATGTGCCGCGACTTTGCCAGAGCAGCGTAAACGTCTATCGGCTTCGGGATTTGTGAGATCTGATCGAGCAGGTCTTGCTCCGAAATTGAGGCTTCTCGTCTTTGAGATGCTTTTAGCGCGGCGTCAAAGAGTTGATCCAGCACTAGTGGGCTTTGGTGTGCTCGCCGCCGACGCCGTAACCTGCGCGCTTTAGGAACCAACCAACAGCCGGTCCTACCGCCGCAAGAACTGCTGATGCCCAAACCATGGCGGGCACGTCTAGCCAAAAGAACAGGGTTCCGATGGAAAATGCCGCTATGACAATAATCACGGTTGCCCAAGAAGCTACCGAGTTGCCGTGGCCTGGATCTGTGGAGTTCTGCGACATGTTGTTCTCTTTCGACTCGTAAATTCTAGCAACCATCAGTTCTGTTCATCCCAAAGCGAGCGGTTGTCTTCTGCAGCGGTCTCACCCTGTTCCTGACTTTGCCTGGCTTGGCCGCTTCGCGACCCAAAGAGGACCGAGATCATCGCAAGAGCGTTTACGGCGATTGCTGCATACTTACCCCAAGCTTCGGCGATTGCAACACCCGCTTGATGGGAATCCGGATTCATCACTCCGCTTAGGCGCTCGAGTTCAGATATCACCACCGCACTTGCGGCAAGATCGGTTGTTGCACTCAGGTAGATACCTGTCAGTAAGACCAAGAAGATTGCTGCCAGCAGCGTCTTACGCAACTTCCCATACATCGAGATGAACAGTGCGGTTAGCGCGATTGCCGGAAGCAGGTTAAGTACCGGAATCAGTTGACCACCTGTGAACTCTTCCTGTCCGACCGCAAGCCAGGGCAGGTTCACCAGCACCCACCACAGAGCGATGCAAAGTGCTACCAGAGAAGATTTAGCGCGCATTGCCCATCGCATTCGCAGCCGCTATTGCCTTCAGCATCACAGCTGCCTTAGCTCTGGTCTCGGCATATTCACTCTGGGGCACTGAATCGAGAACGATTCCCGCTCCAGCCTGAATCCTCGCGACACCATCTCGAATAAAGGCTGTTCTAATCGCAATTGCCAGGTCTGAGTTGCCTTGGAAGTCGAAGTAGCCAACCACTCCACCGAAAAGACCGCGGTAGCTTGGCTCTAGATCATGAATAATCTCAAGCGCTCTAGGCTTGGGCGCGCCGGAGAGTGTTCCAGCGGGGAAAGTTGCCCGAAGCGCTGCCACCGGACCAAGGTCTGGCAGCAGGTCACCTTCGACGGTTGAGACCAGGTGCATAATGTGGCTAAAGCGATGGATTTGCATGAACTCGGTGACTTGAAGACTGGAGGGGTCGCAAACCTTCAGTAGGTCATTTCTCGCAAGGTCAACCAGCATCAAGTGCTCGCTTTGCTCCTTTGCATCAGCCAGCAACTCTTCCGCCAGACGAAGGTCGGATGAAGTGTCCACTCCCCTGGGTCGCGAACCAGCAATTGGGTGCATGATGGCCTTGCCGTCCGCCACCTTCACAAGTGCCTCTGGGCTAGAACCAACAATCGAGAAATCACCAGACTCGTCCTGCCAACGGGTCAAGTACATGTATGGGCTTGGGTTGATTGCCCTTAGTGCCCGATAAACCTCGATCGCATCAACCGTTACCTTTTGATCAAAACGTTGCGAAAGTACAACCTGGAAAACATCCCCCAGTCGAACATGGTGCTTCGCCTTTTCTACCTGAGCCAAGAAATCTGCCTCGGTAGTGCGCTTATCAAACTCTGGCTCTGGCCAGCTAGGCTCTGAGATCAATGCCGGCGTTGGCTTTCTGAGTTCTAGCTCAATCTCCGCCATTCCCTGCAGCGTCAGGTGGTAACTTTCGGCAAGGTCTGAGCCATCGGCGAATACCACGCCAACTAGTAACAGCTCTGCACTGAGGTGATCCATCACGATCAGCTGACTGAATTGATTGAAGGCCAAGAGCGGGACTTCGTAGTCTGCCGACTTTGCTTCCGGCAAGCGCTCCAGAAGATTTACCGCTCCCCAACTTACAAACCCAACCAATCCTGAGCTCAGCGGAAAGTCAACCGGTGCGGAGTGCCAGCTGGATTGCAGCGCTTCTAGGGCGTCAAGCGGATCACTTGGCAACTCTCCAGCAGGCAGCGCAGTTGAATCTGAAATCCACTGCACCGACTTTTCAGTCGCGACCAGTTGGCCTCTGGATCGCACTCCAATAAATGAGTAGCGACCCCAAACTCCCTGCTCGGCCGATTCCAGCAGGAAGGTGTTTGGCCTTTGGTCGCAAAGCTTTTGGTAGATACCCAGCGGCGTCTCTGTTCCAGCGAAGAGTCTCTTACTTATTGGAATGACGTTGTAGTTCTTTGCGAGCTCGCGGACCTGGTCAAGAGTCAACATCAGTGCTCCTCAAAACAGGTGTCGGTGCCATTGTGACAGGCTGGGCCCACTGACCTAACCCTTGCCAAAACGGTATCGCCATCACAGTCCATGCTTAGGGAGACTACCTCTTGAAAGTTGCCTGACGTATCACCTTTCAGCCAGCGCTGATTGCGAGACCTGGAAAAGTAGACCATTTTGCCAATTTGTAGCGTCTCTTCAAGGGTCTCTCGATTGGCATATGCCAACATCAAAACTTGGTCAGTGTCAGCGCTTTGAGTGATAACGGGAACTAGGCCCTGAGCGTCGAACTTGATTTTGGATAAATCCAGCGATCTCATCGAACCTCCAACCCTGCTGACTTCATAGCGTCCTTTACATCTGAAATCGTAAACAATCCCTCGTGAAAAACACTCGCTGCTAGCAAGGCATCCGCTCCGGCTTGAGCGGCAGCAACAAAGTGCTCCAATTTACCCGCACCTCCCGATGCGATTACAGGTACGTGGGAAATCTCCTTGACGCGTTCTATCAATTCGATATCAAAGCCATCTCTTGTGCCATCGGCATCAATGCTGTTCACCAGCAGCTCACCCGCTCCAAGATCCTGAACTTCTCTCACCCACTCCAGGGCGTCAAGATCCGTTAGTTCCCGTCCGCCATTTGAGGTAACGCCAAAGCCGGACTTGGTTGTCGATCTTTTTAGGTCTAACGAGACAACCAGCACCTGGTTGCCGTGCTCCTTGGCAATCTCTGCCAAAAGCTCGGGTCTTCTAATTCCGGCCGAGCCAACCGATACTTTGTCCGCACCACGGGACAGGAGTCTGGATACATCTCCAAGTTCCCGAATTCCTCCACCAACTGTGAGTGGGATGAAAACCTGCTCAGCGCAGCGGGTAACCATATCCAAAGTTGTGCCGCGATTTTCGTTAGTGGCAGCAACATCCAAGAAGGTAACTTCGTCAGCACCCTGAAGGTAGTAGCGATTAGCTAGCTCCACTGGATCACCGGAGTCCCTAAGGTTTTGGAAATTCACACCCTTGACTACGCGGCCATCGGCAACGTCAAGGCAAGGAATGACTCGAATGGCCGGCACTAGATCCTCGCGGCGTGGATGGCGCTAACCAGAATCGCTCTAGCACCAATCTCATAGAGCTGATCCATGATTTGGTTGGTCTGATCTGCTTTCACAAGGGCTCGAACCGCGACCCAACTCTTGTCGGCTAGGGGCGAGATTGTGGGTGACTCGATTCCGGGCGTCAGAGCAGTAGCAGCATCAACAAGTTCCACCGGGCAGTCGTAGTCGAAAATCACATATTCCCGCGCCACGATCACACCCTGCAAGCGCCTGAGCAGCTTGGCTGCCTCGGCTGCCTTTCCTGGTGCACTAATCAATCGCGCGGTTGACTTCAAAATCACCGGACCAAAGATCGCCAGTCCCGCCTTGCGAAGCGTGTTTCCAGTTGAGACCACATCCGCAACAGCATCCGCAACCCCGAGCTTGACCGCAGATTCAACCGCACCATCAAGCTTCACAATCTCCGCCTTGACCCCGTGCTGCGCCAAGTAATCGGAAATTAGGTGTGGGTAAGCGGTAGCAAGGCGCTTGCCCTGCAGGTCTGAAACCTGGGTAAATCCCGCTTCGACAGGTGCGGCAAACCTAAATGTTGACCCGCCAAATCCCAGGTCAGCAACTTCATCGGCTTTCGACTGCGCGTCTTTTAGAAGATCCAGACCTGTCAGACCAACATCCAACGATCCCGAGCCAACGTAGGTGGCGATGTCTCTTGGGCGCAGGTAGAAGAACTCAATCTGGTTCTGCTCATCAACCAGGTGTAGTTCGGCAGCGTCTCGGCGAACCGCATAGCCGGCCTCCTTGAGCATGGAAATGGCTGAGTCTGAAAGGATTCCCTTGTTTGGAACTGCGACCTTGAGCATTAGAGCTGCTCCTCTACCTTGGAAAGCGGGATACCCCGGGCAATCAAAATCAACTGCAGGTGGTAAATCAATTGCGAAGCCTCTAGGGCTAGTTGCTCATCGGACTCGTGCTCAGCGGCCATCCAGACCTCAGCAGCTTCCTCGACGACCTTTTTTCCAATGGCATGAACACCCTGCTCCAGCAGTGCGGTTGAGCGCGAACCGACTGGGCGCTCCAAATTTCGAGTGCTGAGCTCTTCAAAGAGCTGGTCAAAGGATTTCATGGCTCTAGGTTACCGCCCCAGAGCTAGTGAGAGTTGGCGAGTTCCCTGAGCTTAGTGATTTCCAGATTACGATTCTGGGCTGAAAAGACCGCGCTTCCGGCCACGAAAACATCGGCCCCGGCATCTGCCAGGAGTGAAACATTTGACTCTGTTACTCCACCGTCAACCTGGATAGCAATCGATAGGCCGCTAGCTTTCGCAGCAGCGCGAGCCGCCTTGACCTTTGAAACCGTTTCAGGAATTAGTTTTTGGCCACCAAATCCTGGTTCAACCGTCATTACCAAAAGCATGTCGATTTCAGTCAGTAGTTGCTCTACGTCTGAGAACGGAGTGTCGGGTTTGATTGCAATGGCGGCCTTTGAGCCAATTTCTCGAATTCTCCTGGCCAATCCAATCGGATCTTGGGCAGCTTCTAAATGGAAGGTGACTGAGTCGCAACCCAGTTCAGCGTATGCCGGCGCCCAGCGATCGGGATTCTCAATCATCAGGTGGATATCTAACGGCAGTTTTGAAACTTCAAAGAGTTTGGAAACAATCGGAAGTCCAAGCGTCAAATTTGGGACAAAGTGGTTGTCCATCACGTCAATGTGGGCGGCGTCTGCCGAGGAGATTGTCTCCAGTTCCGCCTCTAGGTTCGCAAAGTCTGCGCTGAGGATGGATGGGTGAATCTTCATAGTGCGAGCTTACTTCTTGCGAAGGATTGCGATAAACATCGCATCAGTTGCGTGCAGGTGTGTCCAGAGCTGAGCGGTTTTACGGTTTGTGGCCATTCCGAGCTTTGGTGAAATGCGATTGAGCACCTCATTGGCATTCACGAGCTCCAGATCATCGTGCTGCTCCAATACCTGCTTTATCTGAGTATTGGTTTCAATCACCAGTGGTGAGCACGTGGAATACAGCAAATAGCCGCCAGATTTCAAAGCTCGAACTGCCGCGTTTAGGAGTTCTGCCTGAGTTTTTGTCAGAGCAGAAAGCTGCTCAGGGGTCTTCCGCCAGCGAGACTCGGGCTTTCTGCGAACCGACCCGAGACCAGAACAGGGAGCGTCGAGCAACACAGCATCATAGAAATCAGCCTTGGCATCTTGGCCATAGCCGACCTTTACATTTCCCGGCAGGTTTTTGTTCAGCGCTTGCCTGACCAAGTCCGCTCGATTTGGAATTGGCTCAAGGCAGTCGAGGATCCCACCGGAGTCGGAGATGCCAGCCTGTAACATCGCAGCCTTACCGCCGGGGCCGGAGCACATGTCGAGCCATCGGCCGGACTTATCGGCAACCTCTAATAGCGCTAGCGCTACAAGCTGCGAACCTTGATCCTGGACTCTTACACCTTCGGTGGTGAGGTAGTTCTCAGGATTTCCCTGTGCCAAATAGGCGGTTGGCGCAGCTCCGCCAGGCTCTAGCCCTTCGTTCGCTAAGTATTCCGCTGCTCTGGTATTGGGAAGTGCAGCCAGATTCACCGTTGGGGTTTCGTTGTTTGCTTCTAAGAGCTGCTCAAGTTGATCTGATTTGCCATCGAGCTCGAGGGCGCTTCTGAGCGCGCTAATCACCCAGCTTGGATGGGAATAGCGAATCGCCAGCGAATCCTCAAGCCTCTTACCTTTTATGCACTCGGTGAGCAGCTGCTCGAAACCTAGCCGATCGGCATTACGCAGCACAGCGTTAGCCATTCCAGCCGCGCTTCTCTCAAAGAACTTCACAAGTTCAACTGTCTCGTGAATGGCTGCATGGGCTGGGATACGCATCCGAAACAACTGGTGCATTCCAAGTCGAATTGCAATGCGAAGCTTTGGAGAAAGCGTCTTTCCGGCTGTGAAGTGATCGATGAAACTGTCGTACTGCAGCTGCCAGCGCAGCGTTCCGTAGCTGAGCTCCTGGATTAGACCCCGGTCACCATCTAGCACCTGGGCTTTTGTAAGAAAGCTCGGAAGGAGCAGATTAATGTAGCTGTCGCTCTCGGAGACCCTGGTTAAAAGATCAATCGCAACCATTCTCGGATTAGGCAAGTTCCACCTCGCCACCGAGTCCGCGGAACCAATCTGCTGCGCTCATCGGCTGCTTGCCAGCGGGTTGAACCCTGATGAGTTCTAGCTGGCTCCCAGACCCGCACTCCAAAAGAATTCGATCTCCCGATTTTGTAACTCTTCCAGGATGCAAATTCTCTTGCACCCACGATCTGGATCCCATAGAGCGAGACTCAAGCAGTCGGAGGGCTACGCCGTTCAGCTCGCACCACGCCATTGGTTCGGGATTAAATGCCATTATGGCTCGATGGAGTTCGATGGCGTTCTGGCTCAAGTTCAAGCGAGCAGAACCCCTATCCAGCTTTGGCGCGTGGCTAGGTTCCCCAACTTGAACACGAGCCTGTATCGGTTCGAGGGCAACTCGATTGAAGAGCTCTACTCCTACGGCGGTGAACCTTGGTAGCGCTTCTGCAGTGGTCTCGTTCTGCCCTAGTTCGACAGGCAACTGAGCCAGTATCGGCCCGGTATCCATACCAGCATCCAACTGGAAGAGGCTCACTCCCGAACCTACTCCCCCGGACAAAATCGACTGTTGCAGTGGTGATGCGCCTCGCCAAAGCGGTAGCAGGCTGAAGTGAATGTTCCACCACGGAAGAGCATCTAAAGCGTTTTGTGGGATCAGGCTTCCGAAGGCAATGACCAATGCAAGATCAGCGTTGGCATTTCTGATTTGCTCAAGCTCGGCTTCACAAATTCGCTTTACCTTCAGGATCGGAAGGCCTAACTCAGCTGCCTTCTGTGCTACAGGAGACGGAGTGAGAATTCGCTTGCGCCCAATCTCGGCATCTGGACGAGTGATGACTAAAGCAACTTCATGATGTTGGGCCACTAACTCAAGCCCTAACGCTGCGTTATCGGGAGTGCCGGCGAAGATTATTCTCATCAGTAGTCCACCTACAGCGCTCCCGGATCGTCCATGACAATCTTCAGGCCTCTACGTTTATTAGCGCCAATCAAGCGAGCGTTGGTCTTCAGCGCCAGAGCCTTCAGGCTAGCCGAAATCTCGGATCCCTGGCTGTAGTTAAAACGGATCAACGCCGTGGCCTGCTCGGCGAGATTGCTGCGTAACACCACCGCACCCAGTTTGGTGACCGTCTCAAGAGCCGTCGAGATTGTCTCCTGACTACCCTCCAGGGTTGCGATTCTGGTGGCCGGAGGGAGCGAGAGGTAATTCACCTCACGGAATGCTGTGCTGGCAAGTTCTCGGTGCTGTCCGAGCGACAGCGCTTGCCCAAGTTCAGCATCTAGTCCTGCAATGTGGGCTCGGCCGGAGTCTGACAAAAGCTCAATCGCCTCCATCCAGTCCCTAATTGCGCTTTGCTCAGCCCTAAGATTCGGCATCGACAACCAGACATCGGAATCAAGAATAAGAAGCGCCGCGTAGCCGCTTTCGACTCTCGGGGCTGAGCCAGGAGTTGCCAGCACCAGATGCTTTGATTTCTTGACCGCTGTGACCTTGGTATCAGAGGTGAACTCAGAAATGGTTATTCCGGGGAAAGCCTTGCCGAACTCCGCAGCGGTGCGAGTGCTACCGGTTCGCCCGCGACGCAGCTTGTTGGATCCGCATTTAGG
>JACCDJ010313249.1_pt1 | contig 14202 bp, 8 predicted proteins | sample 7444481 | NCBI WGS metagenome assembly JACCDJ01 (sample SAMN15323435, study PRJNA562643) | freshwater metagenome | isolation source: river surface water | place: USA:Blue River Watershed | collected 2017-08-15 | reverse complement strand
TTGGACCATTAACAGTTCATTTCTATGCTCTTTGCATAATAAGTGGAATTGCTGCTGCAATTTGGTTAGGTAGAAGGCGGTATGCCAATTTAGGTGGCAACTCTGAAGATGTATCTGAGGTGGCAATTTGGGCGGTTCCATTCGGAATCGTTGGTGGACGTGTTTATCATGTTATTACCTCACCTGAGCAGTATTTTGGAGAAAATGGAAATCCAGTCGATGCGCTTCGGATTTGGGAGGGTGGTTTAGGTATTTGGGGTGCGATTTCATTTGGGGCATTTGGTGCTTATCTCTACTTTAAGACACACAAAACTACTTTGAAATTTCCTCAGTTTTTGGATGCCTTAGCTCCAGGTGTTGTGATAGCACAAGCAATTGGCAGAGTTGGCAACTATTTCAACCAAGAACTCTTTGGTCGGCCAACAACTCTTACTTGGGGGCTGGAGATTGATCCGGGGAAAAGGCCACCTGGATATGAATCATTTGCGACCTTCCATCCCACATTTTTATATGAATTAATTTGGTGTCTTCTAGTTGCCTTTCTCTTGATTAAGTTACCAGGTCCACTGAAGCGAGTAATTACACGAAATGGCGACATATTCATTCTTTACGTGCTGGGTTACACCATTGGCCGATTATGGATTGAAGCACTTCGGATTGATGAGGCTAATTTGATACTGGGTCTTCGTTTGAATATTTGGGTTAGTTTGATTGTGATGATTGCTTCAATTTTGTATCTTGCTAGAAGCAAAGGCCGTGGCAATGCCAAGGAAAAGACTGTATCAAGTTAGTATTAAGTAATGGGCTTAGAAGAGGTTCAAGCACGTAATTTGGAACATCGAGCTAACAAGGCGGGCTGGCTTCGCGCGGCCGTGCTCGGCTCAAATGATGGGCTGGTTTCAACAGCAAGTTTGATGATTGGTTTTGCGGCTGCAGATAAAGGCGATTTTTTAATTACTGCCGGATTAGCAGGAATTGCTGCTGGTTCAATGTCGATGGCAGTAGGAGAGTATGTTTCAGTTAAATCTCAAAATGATATTGAAAAATCAGATCGTGAGATCGAAATAAAGCAATTGGAAATGGACCCCGAGGGTGAGTTCAATGAGTTAGTGGATATATATGTTAAGAGAGGTCTCACCGAGGAACTAGCACGACAGGTTGTTGCCGCTATGCATAAGCATGACGCACTAGATGCACATCTTAGGGATGAACTTGGGCATTTTGATCACACTAGAGCAAGACCAGTTCAAGCTGGCATTGCATCTGCGATTGCCTTCACGGCTGGAGGTTTGGTGCCACTATTAGGCGCATTAGTCTCATCTGAAAATCAGGTTAGTTTTGTATTGCTCTTCACGGCTTTTGGCTTGATTGCAGCCGGGTTTATATCTGCAAAGATTGCTGCATCTCCACTGCCTAAAACGATCCTCCGAATATTTGCTGGTGGAGCACTAGGGGTTGTAATCACCGCTGGAATTGGCTGGTTAGTAGGACTGACCGGGGTCTAACACTCCTGATACCCTTAACCTGCAGGTTTATTTAAAGTTGGGCCATCGTCGTCCCGACCCATATTGGGAGCGACTGACGCAATTGCAAGTACAAAGTAGTTTCTCAGCCATGCCAAGTCCACTTGGTCTGTATGACCCTGTCCATGAACATGATGCATGCGGTGTGGCCATGGTGGCAACACTTAATAAAATAAAATCACACGAAATTGTTAGTAAGGCGTTAACTGCACTGCGCAATTTAGAGCATCGAGGCGCTTCAGGTGCTGAACCAGATAGTGGTGACGGTGCTGGAATTTTAATTCAGGTGCCGGATAGCTTTTATCGATCAGTGGTCTCATTTGAATTGCCCAAAGTCGGTGAGTATGCAACTGGAATCTTTTTTGTAAAGAGAAGTATTGCACTTGAGATTGACAAAATTAATCAGATAGCAACTGAGGAGGGTTTATCTATTCTCGGCTGGCGTGATTTGCCAATTAACTCAAGCTCAATTGGTAAAACTGCACTCTCAGTAATGCCAGATTTCAAACAAATTTTTCTCTCGGGCCTAAAGAATGAATCAGATCTTGTTCTAGAAAGAATGGCATTTTGCTTTCGTAAAAGAATTGAACACGCTTTCCCAATCTATGTACCGTCACTTTCATCCCGCACAATTGTTTACAAGGGCATGCTCACCACCGGCCAACTAGAAGATTTTTTTCCAGATTTATCTAACCCATTAGTTGAATCTTCAATGGCACTAGTGCACTCAAGATTTTCGACCAACACATTCCCATCATGGCCATTGGCGCATCCATATCGATATATAGCTCATAACGGTGAAATTAATACCGTGAAAGGAAATCGAAATTGGATGAGAGCCAGGGAAACTCTGTTAGAAAGTGATCTTATTCCTGGTGATCTAAAACGACTATTTCCAATTATTGAAAATTCTGGCAGCGATTCTGCATCCTTTGATGAGGTATTAGAACTTTTGTATTTAGGTGGTAGAAGTTTGCCCCATGCAGTTTTAATGATGATTCCAGAGGCTTGGGAAAACCACAACACGATGTCCAAAGCGAGAAGAGATTTTTATTCATTTCATGCAACGCTAATGGAGCCGTGGGATGGACCAGCATGTGTGACATTTACTGATGGAAAACAAATAGGTGCCGTGCTTGATCGAAATGGTTTAAGGCCTTCAAGATTCTGGGTTACTGAAGATGGATTAGTGGTATTGGCAAGTGAGGTAGGTGTTTTAGATTTCAAACCTGAATCGATCATAAGAAAAGGCCGACTGCAGCCTGGAAAAATGTTTTTAGTTGATATTGAAGAAGGACGAATCATTGAAGATGATGAGATCAAAGAAAACCTAGCAAACGCATTTCCATACTCAGAATGGCTCCATGCTGGCTTGGTTAGATTAAGTGACCTACCAGCTCGCGAACACATTGTTTATCCACACTCTTCAGTAGTCAGACGGCAACGTGCTTTTGGATACACCGAGGAGGAGATTCGATTAATCATCACACCAATGGCGAAAAACGGAGCAGAACCACTAGGTTCAATGGGTACAGATACGCCGATCGCAGCCTTATCTCAAAAGCCAAGACTTCTTTTTGATTATTTCGCCCAGCTATTTGCACAGGTTACAAATCCACCCTTAGATGCGATTCGAGAAGAGTTAGTTACATCTTTAGGTGGATCAATCGGTCCAGAACATAATCTGCTCGATCCAGGACCGGCCTCATGTCGGCAAATTTCGTTACAGTTTCCAGTTATAGATAATGATGAATTAGCAAAAATAATTCATGTCAATGCTGATGGCGATCAACCTGGTTTTGCAACCCATGTTGTGCGCGGCTTATTTCCAATTGCTGGTGGCGGGAAATCATTAGTTTCAAGGATTGAGGAGATTAGAGCGGAAGTATCAGCTGCAATAGATAACGGGGCAAGAATTATTGTTTTGTCTGATCGAGACGGGGATGCGGAAAACGCTCCTATTCCTTCTTTGCTGCTCACATCGGCGGTCCATCACCACCTGATTAGAGAAAAGACACGGACCAAAGTTGGACTCGTTGTGGAAAGTGGTGAGGTTAGAGAGGTTCACCATGTGGCACTTCTTATCGGATTTGGTGCTGCAGCGGTAAATCCTTATCTTGCAATGGAAAGTGCGGAGGATCTAGTTCGGCAGGGTGTTGTCAATGGCATTACTCCAGAAAAAGCGGTGCGAAATCTAATTAAGTCTCTTGGAAAAGGTGTTTTAAAAGTTATGTCCAAGATGGGCGTATCCACGATTGCTTCTTATACCGGCGCGCAGGTTTTTGAAGCAATCGGTCTTTCTAAAGAGGTGGTTGATGAATATTTTGTTGGAGCTACCTCAAGATTGGGTGGAGTAGGGATTGAAATCATCGCTCAAGAAACGATTAAACGTCACCATGTTGCGTATCCACCTGGTGGAGAGATTCCAGGTGCCAAGAAACTTCAAATTGGTGGTGAGTATCAGTGGCGTCGTGATGGCGAACCACACCTGTTTGATCCAGAGACTGTATTTACTTTGCAGCATGCAACAAGGTCAAAGCGTTTTGATGTGTTTAAACGGTATACAAACAGAGTTGATGAGCAGTCTCGCAGATTGATGACAATTAGGGGCTTATTTAAGTTTAAAGAGGGAATCAGACAACCAATACCAATTGATCAGGTTGAGCCAGCTAGTGAAATACTTAAAAGATTTGCAACCGGAGCAATGTCTTACGGATCAATATCGCAAGAAGCCCATGAAACATTGGCAATTGCAATGAATCGAATTGGTGGTAAATCAAACACTGGCGAAGGTGGGGAAGATCCATCTCGGAATACACCCGATGCAAATGGGGATTTGCGTCGTTCGGCGATTAAGCAGGTAGCAAGTGGCAGGTTTGGTGTTACAAGTGAGTATCTGGTTAACGCTGATGATATCCAGATCAAGATGGCTCAAGGAGCTAAGCCAGGTGAAGGTGGTCAATTACCTGGTAACAAGGTGTATCCATGGATTGCGAAAGTGCGTTACTCAACACCAGGCGTTGGTTTAATTTCACCACCACCTCATCACGACATCTATTCAATTGAAGATTTGGCACAGTTAATCCATGATTTGAAGAACGCAAATACTAAAGCCCGCATTCATGTGAAACTAGTTGCAGAGGTTGGCGTCGGTACAGTTGCAGCTGGCGTTAGTAAAGCACATGCAGATGTAGTTTTAATTTCAGGTCATGATGGTGGAACCGGCGCATCACCTCTTACATCACTTAAACATGCCGGCGCTCCTTGGGAGTTGGGATTAGCCGAAGCTCAACAAACATTAATTCTTAATGGTTTGAGAGATCGCATTGTCGTTCAAGTAGATGGACAGATGAAGACCGGCAGAGATGTTGTCATTGCCGCACTTCTTGGCGCTGAGGAATTTGGTTTTGCAACTGCACCCTTGGTTGTATCAGGCTGTGTAATGATGCGTGTTTGTCACTTAGACACCTGCCCAGTTGGAGTAGCCACTCAAAACCCAGAGTTGCGCAAGAAATTTAATGGAAAACCAGAGTTTGTAGAAACTTTCTTTGAATATATCGCAGAAGAGGTTAGGGAATTGTTGGCTCAACTTGGCTTTAACAAGTTAGAGGATGCGATTGGGCAAGTCGAGATGCTTGATACAAAAGCTGCAACAGATCATTGGAAAGCCAGTGGTCTTGATCTTTCACCAATACTAGTGGCTCCGAAAAGCAATGCGGTTCGTAGCAATACCTCACAACAAGATCATGGTTTGAATCAAGCACTTGATAACCAATTGATTACTTTAGCCAAACCAGCTTTAGAAGATCAGAAAGCCATTCGGCTAGAGATGGCAATCGCAAATGTGAATAGAACAGTGGGCACAATGCTGGGTAGTGAGATTACTCGAAAGTTTGGCGGAAATGGTTTACCAGCAAACACAATAGAGATTACTTTTCATGGATCGGCCGGACAATCATTTGGCGCCTTCATTCCATCTGGGTTAACCCTCAGGCTTTATGGTGATAGCAACGACTATGTAGCTAAGGGATTGTCAGGCGGTAGAGTAATTATTAGACCAGATGAACGAGCAAAATTTGCATCAAACGCAAATGTTATTGCTGGAAACGTAATTGGTTATGGAGCTACATCTGGTGAAATTATGATCTCAGGCGTAGTTGGTGAAAGGTTTTGTGTCCGAAATTCAGGGGCTCATGCAATAGTTGAGGGAGTCGGTGATCACGGGTGTGAATATATGACTGGTGGGACTGTCATAATCCTTGGAGGCATCGGTAGAAATTTTGCTGCAGGAATGTCTGGCGGCATGGCCTTTGTACTGGACCTGGATGCATCCTTAGTAAATACAGAAATGGTCGATTTGTTGACGCTTCCAGGTGCACATGAGGAATTTGTAAAGTCGAGTCTGTCTAATTTTTTCGTAGAGTGTGGATCGGTAGTCGCAAGAGATTTGCTCGCTGACTGGGACAAAAGTAAATCGAGATTTACTTTGGTGATGCCAAGAGATTATGCAAGAGTTCTTGAAGTTATGGCTAAGGCGCAGCGTGAAGGGATGCCAGTTGAGGATGCTGTGATGGAGGTGGTTAGTGGCTGATCCAAAGGGATTCTTAAAAAGTGGCCGAGAGCTACCAAAACGCAGACCTATTGATGTAAGAATTCAAGATTGGAAAGAGGTCTACGAACATCAAGAGTTTTCCCATCTACAAAAACAGGCTGGGCGTTGCATGGATTGTGGCATCCCTTTTTGTCACCAAGGCTGCCCGCTTGGAAATTTGATTCCAGAGTGGAACGATCTAATTTGGCGAGGTGAAAAACCAGAGGCAATTGATCGACTTCACGCCACTAACAACTTTCCAGAGTTCACTGGCAGGTTATGTCCTGCACCATGTGAAACAGCATGTGTGGTGGCCATAAATGATGATGCGGTAACAATTAAACAGGTTGAATTACGAACTATCGAAGAAGCGTTTTCAGAGAAGCGAGTTGTACCTTTAATTCCAGATCGGCTTTCAGGAAAAACTGTGGCAGTGATCGGATCGGGGCCAGCGGGTCTGGCAGCTGCACAACAATTAACTAGAGCAGGCCACACAGTGGCAGTGTATGAGAGAGCTGACAAAATTGGTGGCTTGCTTCGTTATGGCATTCCTGAATTTAAGATGGAAAAGTCAGTAGTTGATCGAAGGCTCTACCAAATGGAGCAAGAAGGAACAAGATTTAGAACTGGCGTCAATGTTGGAAAAGATATTTCAGGCTCGGCATTAAGAACCAGATATGACGCTGTGGTACTTGCTATAGGTGCAACTAATTGGCGAGAGTTGTCGATTCCCGGACGAGAGGCAAAAGGTATTTATCAGGCAATGGAGTACTTGCCGTGGGGCAATAAACAAGCACTTGGTGAGTTAGATGCAGAACCAGAGATAAATGCTGCCGGCAAAAATGTTGTGATCTTAGGTGGAGGCGACACAGGAGCTGATTGTTTGGGTACGGCAATTAGACAGGGTGCTAAGTCTGTGACTCAGTTAGAGATTCAACCAAGGCCATCAACGGAGCGACCAAGTGAGCAACCCTGGCCAACATATCCAATGATTTACCGAGTGAGCAGTGCTCATGAAGAAGCTGGTGAACGTTTGTACTCAGTATCAACAAAAGAATTTTTAAAAGATAGTTCAGGAAATTTAACCGCATTAAAATTAGTTGAAACCCAAGTTATAGATGGAAGGTTTCAAGAAATAACTGGAAGTGACAAGATAATTCCCGCCGATTTAGTCTTTTTGGCTTTAGGTTTTTCTGGGCCGGAAAAAAGTGATTTATTAAACCAACTTGAGGTTAAAGTAGATGAAAGAGGCAACATTGAACGCGATCACAACTACGCAACGCAAGCAGATGGAGTATTTGTTTGTGGTGATGCTGGCCGTGGTCAATCACTAATTGTTTGGGCGATAGCAGAGGGGCGAAGCGCTGCAGCGGCTGTGGATAGGTATTTAACCGGAAACACGCAGTTGCCATTTCCTATTGAACCCACTGCTCGCCCGATGATGGTTTAGGGTTTTTACTATGCGCAGAGCCAAGATCGTTTGCACAATTGGACCGGCGGTTGAATCCGTGGAAAAAATTACCGAGTTAATATCCGCTGGAATGAACATGGCTAGATTAAATCTTTCACATGGTGGGCATTCCGAACATCAAATGAGAATTAACAACGTTAGAAAAGTAGCAAAAGAATCTGGAAAAGCTGTCGCTGTTCTAGTAGATCTTCAAGGTCCAAAAATAAGATTAGGAAAGTTCAAAGATGGGCCTCATGATTTAAATCAAGGGGATTTGTTCACAATAACAACAGATATTATAGAAGGAACAAAAGAGAGAGTCAGCACAACTTATAGTGGCTTAACTAAAGATTGCCGTACTGGCGACAAGATTATGATCGATGACGGAAAAGTAACTGTCGAGGTAATTGAAGTTAAGGGCAATGATGTTGTAACGAAGGTAATTCATCCAGGTAGCGTAAGTAACAATAAAGGCTTGAATCTGCCAGGAGTTGCAGTTTCAGTTCCGGCATTATCCGAAAAGGACATTGTCGATTTAAAATGGGGTCTAAATGCCGGCGCTGATTTCATCGCCCTTTCATTTGTGCGCAGTGCGGCGGATGTAAAAGATGTTCATCGGATTATGGCGGAGGTTGGTATCCGCGTGCCTGTGATTGCAAAGATTGAAAAACCACAAGCGGTAGCCAACTTACAAGAAATAGTTGATGCGTTTGATGGAATTATGGTGGCACGAGGAGACCTTGGGGTTGAGCTGCCAATTGAGGATGTGCCAATGGTTCAGAAACAATGCATAACTATGGCCAGGGAATCAGCAAAACCGGTAATAGTCGCTACTCAAATGCTGGACTCTATGATTAACAACTCCCAACCAACGAGGGCTGAAGCGACTGATTGCGCTAATGCAGTGTTAGATGGCGCTGATGCTTTGATGCTTTCAGGAGAGACAAGTGTTGGCGAGTTTCCTATTGAATCTGTGAAGATAATGTCACGTATTATTGAAAGAACTGAAGAAATTGCATTGGATCAAATTCCTCCATTGAAACATTCACCTGCCACTAAGGGAGGGGCTATCACCAAGGCTGCAACAGAAGTAGGACTCACTGTCGGAGCTAAATATTTAGTTGCGTTCACTCAAAGTGGTGATTCAGCTAGAAGAATGTCAAGACTTAGATCCCCCATACCTATGTTGGCTTTGACACCAGATGTGGGAACTTACAACCGTCTGGCACTTTCATGGGGTGTCGAGTCAATGTTAACTTCGGTAGTCAACCACACTGATGAGATGGTTATGCAGGTAGATACCATTTTGATTAATTCTAAGAGGGTAAACCTTGGCGATTTAGTTTTGATAGTTGCTGGTTCACCTCCAGGAATTCCTGGCTCAATAAATGCTATGCGTGTTCATAAAATTGGCGATGCTGTAGGTGGCGTTGCGCCTGCTTATCGCAAGTAATTTAGTAATCAAAGATATCGGCGATAAACTACCTCTGATTTCGCCTCGGTACTCCAACGGTAGAGAGGACGGTCTCAAAAACCGTATAGTGTCGGTTCGAATCCGACTCGAGGCACATGAGTACTGAAAAAAAGATTCGCATACTTGTTGCTGAAGATGAAACGATAATCCGACTTGATTTAGTTGAGATGCTCACTGAGGCTGGGTACGAAATCGTTGCCCAAGCGGAAAATGGGGCAGTTGCTGTTGATTTAGCAAAATTGCATAAACCTGATCTAGCAATTCTTGATGTAAAAATGCCAGAGATGGATGGAATAACTGCTGCCGAACAGATAATTACTTGGGCACCTGTATTGATGTTGACCGCTTTTAGTCAACGTGACTTAGTTGAAAGAGCGCGAGATGCAGGCGTGATGGCTTATGTGGTTAAACCCTTTTCAATCTCTGATCTGATTCCTGCAATTGAAATTGCAATCAGTAGACACACTCAGATGAAGTCGCTAGAAACTGAGGTCGCAGATTTATATGAAAGATTAGAAACCAGAAAGCTCATTGATAGGGCTAAAGGTATTTTAATGAAGGCCATGAATCTTTCAGAGCCAGAAAGTTTTGCTTGGATTCAAAAAACTGCAATGGATCGAAGAATTTCTATGAAACAAGTGGCACAGGCTGTTATTTCACCGGAATCTGCTCCGGATCGGTAATTATCTCTCTGCCAGTATTAAGCAGGTTATTCTTGCGCTACATGTTCGCTCGCCTTTGTCGTTGGTAATTTCTACCTCGTAGCAGCAAAGAGTTTTTCCTAAAGAAACTGCCGTGGCGACAGCAGTCACCACTCCTGAAATAGCTGACTTATGGTGAGTAGCGTTTATATCAACTCCAACTATTTTTCTATTTGGTCCAGCGTGTAATTGGGTTCCAATTGAACCTAAACTTTCAGCCAAAACTACATTTGCACCACCATGTAGAAGCCCAATTGGTTGTGTGTTACCTGCCACCGGCATAGTTCCAACTAATCTTTCAGGTGAAGCCTCAATAATCTCGATACCCATCTTGATATCCAGGGCACCAGAACCACGCTTACGAATCAGATCTAAATAATCGCTCATGCCTACAAGTTTAACCTGATCTGGCAATTAGAATCCCAACATGAGTACAAGTCCAAAGCGTTTACTCCTTATTGATGGTCATTCAATGGCTTATCGGGCTTTTTTTGCGTTGCCAGTTGATAACTTTAAAACCACATCAGGCCAGCCAACCAATGCAATATATGGATTTGCCTCCATGCTTATCAATTTAATTAAAGAAGAACAGCCAACCCACCTAGCAGTCGCATTTGATGTTTCTCGGAAAACCTTTAGGACTGAGAAATTTCCTGAGTACAAAGCCAACCGTAGTAGTACTCCTGATGAATTTCGCTCCCAGATGTCGCATTTGAATGAAATGGTTGAGTGTTTTGGAATTAGGCATTTTGAAATAGAAGGTTATGAAGCTGACGACATAATCGCTTCGATAGCCAAAAAGGCCCAGACAGAAAAATTTCAAGTCTTGATCTGTACTGGGGATAGAGATTCATTTCAATTAGTAAATGAGAATGTAACTGTTTTATACCCGAAAAAAGGTGTCACTGAAATGTCACGCATGACACCAAACGCTGTATATGAGAAATATGGATTGACTCCAACTCAGTATCCAGATTTTGCTGCGCTGCGGGGTGATCCAAGCGATAATCTGCCATCGGTTCCCGGTGTTGGTGAAAAAACTGCAACCAAGTGGATTTCAGATTACGGTAGCCTCGAGAAACTCATCGCAAATTCTGCTGATATTGCCGGCAAAGTTGGGCAATCCTTGCGCGAAAACATATCCACGATCAGATTAAATCGAGAGCTAACTCAATTATTAGATGATCTTGATCTGGATATAGAAATTGCTGATTTGTCTTGGTCGGGTTTTGACTCAAATCGAATGGGTAATTTCTTCGACAAAATGGAGATTAAGGCTTTGAAGGAAAGATTAAAGTCCTTGCCGCAATCGGGCACTGTGGCAGATCCACAGATAAAAATTGATGTTACTGAATGTACCGCTGCGCAAATCGGTGCTTTGCTTGAGGCTCACACTGATCCCATTGCGATCTCATTTAATTTCATCGATCACAACTTGCAGGAATATGCCGTGGCAGTTAATGAAAGCAAGATATATCATGTTCGTGAATCAAAGATTGAAAAATGGATTAGTGATTCAAATCTACCAAAAATCGTTCACTCAGCGAAGAGTCTGGTAAAGCAGACTGCAATCAAAGGTTTAGTTGCGGATATTGAGCTGCTGGCATATTTAGTAAACCCTGGTAGCAGAAATCTAGAGCTAAATGACCTCGTTGAACGCAGGCTTGGTATCACCCCTATAAGTGATGATTTATTCTCACAGTTTGATCCTAAATCAGCTGCGTGGATATTCACGTTACAGAAAGAGCTAGTTAACGAATTAAAGTCAAAAGGAATGGCAGATTTGTATATTAATCTGGAGCAGCCAACACTGCTTTTACTTGCCCAAATGGAATTGGTAGGTATAGCTGTCGACCATCCAAAACTAGTTCAATTATCGGCTCACTTTACCAATATAGTTTCTGAAGAAACGAAATTGGCATATCAAGTAGTGGGACATGAATTTAACGTTGGCTCACCTAAACAGCTGCAGGTAGTGCTTTTTGATGAATTGAAATTACCTAAAACCAAAAAAATTAAAACCGGGTACACAACAGATGCAGAAAGTTTAGAGTGGTTAGCGAACAAAACAAAACACCCGCTATTAAAACACCTTCTACGGATTCGTGAGACATCTAAATTAATGACAACCATCGATGGATTAATTGCATCTGTTGCCCAAGATGGTCGAATACATACGAGTTTTCAGCAAACAGTGGCAGCAACTGGCAGATTGTCATCAACTGAACCAAATTTACAAAACATTCCAATACGCACCGAAGAGGGCCGAAGGATTCGCGATTGTTTTGTTGCCCAGAAACCTTTCATGGACCTAATGACGGCTGATTACAGCCAAATTGAGATGCGGATAATGGCCCATTTATCTGACGACAAAGCATTAATAGAAGCCTTCGAGTCAGGGGAGGATTTACATTCAACAGTTGCTTCTCAAGTTTTTGGTGTTAAGGCAGCAGATGTTGACCCAGAGATGCGGCGAACCACCAAGGCTATGTCCTATGGCTTAGCCTATGGATTATCCTCATTTGGACTCTCGCAAACTTTAGATATCGATCCAGCTTCGGCGAGTGACCTGATGGCTAAATACTTTGAAAGGTTTGGAGGAATTCGCGATTATCTAAAAGCGGTGGTAACTAAGGCCCGTGAAGATGGTTATACCCAAACCATAATGGGTAGAAGGCGATACCTGCCAGATTTGAATCATGAAAACAGACAACGTCGTGAGATAGCTGAACGTGCTGCTCTAAATGCACCGATTCAAGGATCTGCTGCTGACATTATTAAGATCGCAATGCTTAAAGTAGATGATCAGATTAAGCAAGAAAAATTGAAATCACGTTTACTCTTACAAGTCCATGATGAACTAATACTGGAGGTTGCTCCAGGAGAAGAAGAGAGATTAACTGAAATAGTTAAAAAGCAAATGTCTGGTGCTTACAAACTAAATGTCCCGCTTGATGTAAATATTGGGGTAGGAAAGAGTTGGGATCTAGCTGCGCACTAACTTATTTATTAGTATCTAGATTTGCTTCCATAGCTTCAACGTCTTCATTTTCAGTTGGAACACGATCGGCTTCCTTTAATAAATTAGAGCCTCCACGCATCACCAAATATCCGATACCAACACAAATTGTGGTTAGAGCCAAGCAATACCGGGGTGAGTAATGTTCAGAGATGAAACCACCAATTGCGGTTCCAAAAGCTGCAAAGGTGCCTTCTACAGTCCACAACCAACCAAGCGCGGCTACCGCTGTTCCTTTAGGTCTTACGGCCTCACTAATTTCTAAGTAAAAAACTTGTAATCCACCAGCCATCAAACTCATAGCAGCGGTCACAATCATCATGGACCAATCTGGATAAGTAAAAGCAAGTGGTAGAGAGAAAATAAACCAGAATAAATACAGTTTTTTGAAGGCTGCCAACGAAGAGGTGCGCCGCGAAACCATTCCAGCTACCAAGCCACCAATTACAGTTCCTGCTGCCATAATTGCAAAAATAATTCCTGTGCGATGAGGAATGTTCTCGAGGACAGTGAAAGCAGGCATGGCTATATCAAATGCTCCCCAGCCTAACCCGATAAATACGCCCTCAAGCATTAGCAAACGCATTGCGGGAGTTCGCCATACTGCCAAATCATTTGATGTCTTCTTCTCTGGCTTCCAACGTTTTAACTGAGGTGAAAGTGATAACGCGCCACCACCAATAAAAATCAAAGCCGAACACATCTGTAATGCCAATTCGGGAGTATTGCCTAAAGCAACGGAAGTTGCGATCAGAGGACCGAATACTCCCACTGAATTCATCACCGCTGTATCGATGGCATAGGCAGTTCTTATTTGATCTTGTGGAACAGTCACTTTCCAAAGTGGTCGAATAGATAGATTGATAGGGGGAGCAGAGAAACCGAGAATAGCTGCATAAACAACAAGTTCGGTTTTGGAGGTACCAGAAGCAAAAAGTAGGATTAAAATTGCATAACCTGGGGCAAGAATACGAAGTGGAATTTTCATTCCGAACTTATCAATGATGGTCCCGCGTAAACCTGCGGTTGTGGCTCCGGTTATCCCATTTACTCCAGTAGCCAACCCAGCGATTGCAATCGAGCCTGTTGTTTGTTGAACTTTGAAAAAGATACTCAGTGAGATCATTCCGTAGGCTAATCGAGCCGGAAATGAGCTAATCAGCAGGTATTGTCCTGATTTATTGCTAAGAACCTGCGAGTATCTGCTCATCAGAACATTCTAGACTGCTTCAGTTTGACCCTTGCTACTGATCGAAAGTAACCTTGCCCGTCCCTGTCCCTACTAGTTGCAGTACCCCTGGAGCACACCCACCTAATGACCCCTTCTCAAATTACAGTAAACGATATTGGAAGTGCAGAAGATTTCTTAGCCGCTATAGAAGGCACAATCAAAAATTTTAATGACGGAGATTTAGTTTCAGGAATTGTTGTCCAAATCGATCGC
>JACCDJ011360424.1_pt1 | contig 14211 bp, 11 predicted proteins | sample 7444481 | NCBI WGS metagenome assembly JACCDJ01 (sample SAMN15323435, study PRJNA562643) | freshwater metagenome | isolation source: river surface water | place: USA:Blue River Watershed | collected 2017-08-15 | reverse complement strand
GATCCTATTTATCATGTGGTCGAGCAGATGGCTGAATTTCCAGGAGGACAGGCAGCATTGATGGACTATTTAAAAAAGAGTTTACGTTATCCTGAAGTTGCTCGGGAAAGTGAAGTATAAGGTCGTGTAATTGTACGTTTTGTGGTAAACGAAGACGGAAAAATCAGCGATGTCGTTATCCTTCGTGATATAGGTGCGGGATGCGGTCAGGAGGCGAAGCGCGTCGTTTCTAGTATGCCTAAATGGGCGCCAGGCAGACAAAACGGAAAGGCGGTAAAAACTTATTTTACACTACCTGTTACCTTTCGCTTGAATTAATTCTTCTTACGCAGCAAGCGATCATACAATATCGGGATGCTGAATATCAGAAGCGTGATGAGCGAGCTCGCGATATCGGTCCATTCGCTCTCCATGATATGGGATAAACTACTTTGCGGAGCGATGTTTACGCTACAAGACAAGATCAGTTTTAGTCCGAGGAATAGGATTACATAATAGGCAGCCGCTTCGAGATGTGGGAAGCGTTCCATCAAATGGATAAATCCTTGCGCTACAAAACGCATGGCCAGGATACCGATGAATACGCCGGTGCAGACCAGTATAATATTTTTGGAGAAGGCTACGGCAGCGAAAACGTTATCTATTGAAAAGGTAAGATCCATGATTTCTACAGCAGCGACCGTGGCCCAAAAAGAACCCAAGCTTTTTTCGAAGTAATGATAGAATCGAGAGCTTTTTTCTTTAATTTCTGCGACCTCTTCCGCCTCATTATTGCGTTGGTCTTTTTCTCGATACCATTTAACGAATAGGTATACTAAATAAGCTCCTCCTAGGAGTTTCAACCACCAAAGTCCGATGAGTACGCTTGCAAAGAGCATGGCTAGTCCGCGGAAGATATAGGCACCCCAGATACCGTAGCGGAGGGCTTTACGACGTTCGGCTTCGCCAAGGCTCATGACCATAGTGGCTAGTGCGGCGGCATTGTCTACCGATAGGATAGATTCTATCAGGATAAGGTTGCCGATGATAGCTAGCGCTGTCCAGGGCTGATTAATAATCGGGTCTAAAAGTTCGTTCCACATAGGCTTATAACGCTTAAAAATACATCCTTATTGCTTAGGGGGATAAGAAATTCGACTATAAATTCATAATTAACTTAAAATCAATCGTTTAAAATTTGAAATACGGCTTAAAATATTCGTTAAAATTTTGTGGAAGGAAGAACAAAATCGTATCTTTGCCGTCCATTTTTGAAACCCTATTGTTTAACCCTTAAAAAAAATCCTGTGTCAGAATTAAACTCACAGAACCCGGCAGCAGCGCATGACGACTTCAATTGGAGTATGGACAAGCGTAATGCTACGAATTACACAGCAGATCAATCTGCTAAATTAGCTGAATTGTACGACAGCACTTTCAAAACCATCAACAACGATGAAATCGTGATGGGAACGATTGTGGGCATCACAAAAACAGATGCAGTTGTAAACATCGGCTTCAAATCAGACGGACTTGTTTCGTTGAACGAATTCCGCGATATGCCATCTATTTCGGTAGGTGAAGAGATCGAGGTTTATGTTGTCAACAAAGAAGATAAATCTGGTCAATTAATCTTGTCTCGCAAGAACGCTAAATTGGCGAAAGCTTGGGATAAGATCGTTGCAGCGCATCAAAGTGGCGAAATCGTTACTGGTGTTATCACTAGCAAAACGAAAGGCGGTTTGATCGTAGATGTATTCGGATTAGAAACATTCTTACCTGGTTCGCAAATTGATGTGAAACCAGTTACTGACTACGACGCTTACGTTGGTAAGTCAATGGAATTCAAAGTTGTTAAGATCAACGAAGTTATCAAGAACGCAGTTGTATCTCACAAAGCGATCATCGAAAGCGATATCGAATCTCAACGTGCCGAAATCATCAGCAAGATGGAAATCGGTCAGGTATTGGAAGGAACTATCAAGAATATCACAGACTTCGGTGCATTCATCGACTTGGGTGGTATCGACGGTTTGTTGTACATCACCGATATCTCTTGGGGACGTATCAACCACCCTTCAGAGGTGTTGAAGATGAACCAAAAGTTGAACGTAGTAGTTTTAGGCTTCGACGATCACAAAAAACGTATCAGCTTAGGCTTGAAGCAGTTGACTGCTCATCCTTGGGATACTTTACCAGAAGAGGTTAAAGAAGGTTCTAAAGTAAAAGGTAAAGTTGTAAATATCGAAGAATACGGTGCTTTCATCGAAATCCAAACTGGTATCGAAGGATTGTTACACGTTTCTGAATTGAGCTGGAGCAACCAACCAATCAACTCTAAAGAGTTCTTTAAGTTGAACGATGAATACGAAGCATTAGTTGTTTCTTTAGATCGTGAGCAACGTAAAATGTCTTTGAGCTTGAAGCAATGTACGCCTGATCCTTGGACTTCAATCACTGAGAAGTATCCAGTAGCTAGCCGTCACAAAGGTATCGTGAAGAATATCACTAACTATGGTGTATTCGTAGAATTCGAAACTGGTATCGGCGGAATGGTTCACGTAAGTGACTTGTCTTGGACTAAACGTTACCACCATGCAAACGAGTTCACGAAAGTGGGCGCTGAATTGGATGTAGTTGTTTTAGGCATCGACATGGAAAATCGCAAAATGTCTTTAGGACACAAGCAATTGGAAGAAGATCCTTGGGAAACTTTCGAAACAATCTTCCCTGTGGGTTCAGTACACGAAGCTACCATCATCAAGAAAGATGACAAAGGTGCTGTAGTATCATTGCCTTATGGTTTGGAAGGATATGCTCCTGCTAAACATTTGAAGAAAGAAAACGGTAAATCAGCTGAGCAAGATGAAACATTGCCATTCATGATTATCGAATTCGAACGTAATGATAAGCGTATCGTTGTTTCTCATGCCCGTATCCACGAAGCAGCTAAAAATGAAGCTCGTGTTGCAGAAGGACAAGAGAAAGTAGCTACTGAAAAGCGTACTAAAGAAACCGTTAAAAACTTGAACGATAAGACTAAGAAGTCTACTATGGGCGACTTAGAATCATTGACGAAGTTGAAAGCGGATATGGACGCTAAAGAAGCAGAAGATAAGAAAGGTAAATAATCTTTATTGTTTTCATATTGAAAAACGGCTCTCGAAAGAGGGCCGTTTTTTTTGTGTATTATATAAGTTGTTTTATAGATTTCTTTTGAAAATGAGCCGATTTGCTCGTATTTTGTAGCCTATCCTAATTGAAAATCACCCTTATCAATTAGCCAATTGTTTTATGTGCGGAATAGCAGGAATATTTAATTTTTTTGGACGACCCGTTGAATCTCAGCCCTTGCAAAATATGTTGCAAGTACAACATCATCGTGGTCCGGATGATCAACACTATTGGCTCAATACCAATGCTCGTGTTGGACTAGCACATAATCGATTAAAGATTATCGACCTCAGTGAGGCGGCTTCACAGCCCATGCACTATCTCGGTCGTTATACCATTACATTCAACGGCGAAATCTATAACTATAAGGCCTTACGTAGTGAGCTACAAGCTAAAGGACATCGCTTCGTTTCTCAATCAGATACCGAAGTGCTGTTAGCCATGTTTGCGGAGTATGGCAAGGAATGCGTGAAATACTTGGACGGGATGTTTGCCTTCGCTATCTGGGATGAGCAAGAGCAGAAGCTCTTCTGTGCCCGCGATCGTTTCGGAGAAAAGCCTTTTCACTACTATTTCTCTACTACGCAGGGACAGTTCATCTTTGCCTCAGAGATGAAAACTATTTTCGCCTCTGCTTATGTAGCTAAAGAGCTCAATCATAGAATGGTCAATCACTATTTAGCGAATCAAATAGTAGAAAATCCTAATGAGCCTGCTGAAACATTTTATGAGAATATCTATTCTTTAGAGCAAGGCTGTCATATGAGTCTTGGTTTAGATGGCTATCTTTTAAAAGAACGCTATTGGAACCTTGCTGACATCCCCGCATCAAAAATGAATTTAGCAGAAGCGAAAGATCGTTTTCGTTCGCTCTTCAATGAAAGTCTGCAAACGCGCATGCAGGCAGATGTTCCAGTCGGAATTTCTTTGTCTGGCGGTTTAGATTCAAGTGCGATCACCTGTGGTATCCGTGCGCTATTGCCCAACGAAGAGATAAAAACTTTTTCTGCTCGATTTAAAGATGCAGCCTTAGATGAAGGTCATCATATTCAGAAAGTAGTTGATCAAACAGGTGCCATTGCCTATTCGGTTGTCCCGGATGAGATTACTTTGCTGAACGATGTTGAACGCGTTTTGTATCATCAAGAGGCGCCCTTTTCAAGCGCAAGTGTGATAGCACAATGGGAGGTATATAAATTGGCTGCCGAGGCAGGAATAAAAGTACTACTCGACGGACAAGGCTCTGATGAGTATCTAGCGGGCTATCAACATTTCTATACAAGTTATTATAAGCAATTATACAGAACGAACCGTACGCAATATCAACGGGAAGCAAATATTCTGAAGGAGCAGTTTAATCTAGATTATCATTTAAGTTTTAGACAGAAATGTGAAGCATCCTTACCGTCCTTATTTGCCAATGTGCAAGGATTGAAGAATAAGTATCTCGGCAGTCGCAAAGATTCGAATTTGGATCAACGTTTTATCCGTCAGTTTCAAGATAATCGAGTGGTCTTTAAAAACTATACTTCTTTAAAGGACGCTACCTTAGACTTTACCACCCACTACGGATTACATAAGCTACTACGCTTTGCAGATCGTAATTCTATGGGACATTCCTTAGAGGTACGTCTGCCTTTCCTCCGTCACCAACTCGTTGAATTTGTACATAGTCTGCCACCTGAATTATTAATTCATGAGGGATGGACGAAATTCATTCTCCGTGAGTCGATGCAGGATGTAATGCCTAAGGAAATTACTTGGCGTCGCGACAAATTAGGATTCCAAGCACCACAAATTGATTGGTTGAAATCACCAAAGGTACAAGCGATAGTAGAAGACGGACGACGTAGCTTAGAATCGCATCATATCTTGAAGAAGAATGCGAAAGGGGTGAGTGATTGGGATATTATGATTCTACATCTCTTTATGAGACAATAAAAAAGGCACCTTAAGGTGCCTTTTTTATTGATGAGCTACATTCAATTAAAAATTATACTGTGCTTGTAATCTTAATAGTCTGCCTGCTTGGAAATTATTTTGTTTTGCATAGTCTTCGAAACGGCGTTCAGAAATTGTATACATTGCTGTCAATTCAAAAGCCTTCACTGGCTGCCATTCAATACCAATCTCCAATTCATTCACTTTATAACTTCTTGCATCCAATTCAAATTTCTTACCACCATCATAGTATTGTGCTCTTGTGAATGGTATAAATGTTTGGCCTTTAGCTTTGATAAGATAGGTTAATGTAATATAACCACCAGTTAATTTCTGATTTTCAATAGAATCTGTCACTTTATTGAACTCTGGTCCTGTACCAATATTGTATTCAGCTTGAATACCAAATGGTTTAGGGTATAAAATAAAGGAACCTGCCACACGTTGATCAAGATATTCGCCTCCTTTTGCCATCTTAACATCAGCACTATGATTAGCTAATACATATTTACCTGTATAGGCTTGCACTCCCGGTTCGATTATCTGTCCTCCGATTTCAAATGGGTAACTTAATCTTGTTACTAAATGTAAATTATTGTTCTTTTCTGCTTGGTTAGCACATTGACCATTATACGCACCGAATGCAAAAACACCATAGTCGCCACTGCCCTTTAAGCCATCCTTTACCAAGCTACTATATAATTGTCTTTTTGCCTTAGGAGCCCAGTAAAAAAAGGCACCCATGTCACGTTCATTAGAGAGTGGACTATTTAACGCGTCATTACGATCTAAGGGAACACGATTTTGACTTGATTGCATGTTTTCAAATCCATAAGGAACTTTAGATTGTCCTAAACGAATTCTGAATTCATTGTTTTTATCTAGACCAAGATCCATATAAGCATCTCTGATTTGAGCAATATGGTAAGTGGTAGAGCTGCTTGATCCTGCAGATGAGGCGAAGTCGGGTTGAACATAGAAGTAAACTCTCGGACTGATTTGTCCGTAAAAAATGATACGCATACGGCGGATAGAAACTCCTTGATTGTCGCCCCAAGACTTATCACACTGATCGCATTTTAAATTTGGATTTGTTTCCAAAAGACGGTTATAGCGAACTTGACTATAACCTCTAATTGCGAATGACTCGTACCAATGTGAAGGATTGTTGTTTGACGTGGTGTTCGCTTGTTTTGCTGTTTCCGGTAAGACATTTTTAGAGACCAATTCGGTTTGTCCATACCCTTGAAAGCTCATCCCTAAGAAGGCAGCGATAATTACTAAAACGTTAAGACGTAACATGGAATAAACATTAATTTAATTATGCTGCAAAGAAAATGGCATAAAATTGCCTTTATGTTATCCTAATGTTAAGCAAAAGTTATGATGCTATCCAATCCACCCCATTCTTTGCGGCTCGCCGCTATTCATCAGAAATTCCATGAAGTGAAAGTCTAGAGGTTCATCCAAATCGAAACAAGGATGTGGCACTTCGTAGGCTAGGGAAAGATCGTTGATAACGGGCTTGATGGCGCCATCAAAAAACACTCTTCTGAAAATATAGAAGGAGGCGTTTAGGTCGTATACTTTCGGCGCCGATTGGCGGGTGAGGAACTGTCCGGGCTTGACTAGCTTCACGAAGCCGTCGCCCTTTTCTTCCACCATATTGAAATAGGGATTGCGATGTGCTTTGGAAACAGAGAAAATATTCATCGCCTCACTGCGTTGTTGCAAGCGTGCTAAGGCGGCTTCTAAATCTTTAACGGAGCGTAGTGGACTGGTAACGTCCATATCAAGGATATAGTCGAACGGCTTTACCTGACGGCGTTCTGCGTGTTCTAAGGCGTTGGCGATGACAGGCATTTTTCCTGCCGTATCCGTTGCTAAATCTGCCGGTCGGCGATAGTTGGTCTCCAAACCCCATTGCGCAGCCACTTCTAGAATCTGTTCATCATCTGTAGATAGCTGAATAACGCCATTGTGTAAGGCCGCAAATTTTTGTGCCGTTTCAATGGTATAGGCAATCAAAGGTTTTCCTGCGATTGATTTGATGTTTTTCCCCGGTATTCCTTTGCTGCCGCCACGGGCACAGATAGTAATTAGTATCATAGAGTGACAATTTCCGACTACAATACTAATGAATGTTGTTGATAGGTAGGCCTTTCTGTTTAAGGAATTGCCTTCTTTTTTCAGTGATTTATTACGTATCTTCGGACTCACAATTAAGTTAAATTATTCCGATATGGCCGAGATTATTCGCATGCCCCGTATGAGTGATACCATGACTGAAGGTGTTATTGCTGCATGGCACAAAAAAGTAGGTGACAATGTTAAGAGCGGAGAGCTTTTAGCAGAAGTAGAAACGGACAAAGCAACGATGGAACTAGAATCTTACGAGACTGGTACTTTGTTATATATTGGTGTAGAGCAAGGTAGCGCGGTGCCTGTTAATGGCATTTTGGCGATTATCGGCAAGGCTGGTGAAGAGTTCCAAAGTTTGTTGAATGAAGCAGCTCCGGTAACAGCGGCGCCTGCAACTTCTAACGAAACAATGGCTGCTCCTGCGCCTGCAGCTGCTCCGGTAGCAAGTGCTGCACCGGCAACACCTGAAGTGGCTACAGAAGGGGATCGTATCAAAGCGTCACCGTTAGCAAAGAAAATTGCAGAAGAGAAAGGAATCGATTTAAGTACTGTAAAAGGTAGTGCAGAAAACGGTCGTATTGTAAAACGCGATCTTGAAAATATTAGTGCTGAAGCTCCGCAAGCAGCTGCTGCAGCGGCTCCGGTAGCGATGCCAGTAGTGGTGAACGGACAAGAGAGCTATGAAGAAGTGAGTGTTTCTCAAATGCGTAAGACGATCGCTCGTCGCTTGAGTGAAAGTAATTTCACTGCGCCGCATTTCTTCGTAACGATAGAAGCGAATATGGGTAAGGCAATGGCGTTCCGTAACGAAGCTAATGCCAATGCTAATGTTAAAATATCTTTCAACGATATCATGATCAAGGCGGTTGCTATGGCTCTTCGCGCACATCCTAAGGCTAACTCTAGCTGGTTGGGCGACAAGATCCGTTATAACCACCATATCCATATTGGTATGGCGGTTGGTATGGATGAAGGCTTAGTAGTGCCTGTGATTAAATTCGCAGATCAAAAGACCTTGAGTCAATTAGCGGTAGAAGCGAAGTCGTGGGTAGAAAAGGCGAAGTCGAAGAAAATCGCTCCGGCAGATATGTCTGGAAATACCTTTACCATCAGTAATATGGGTATGTTCGACGTAGAAAACTTTACAGCGATCATCAACCCACCTGATGCTTGTATTTTGGCGGTAGGAAAGATTAAAGAAACACCAATCGTTGAGAACGGTGAAATCAAAGTAGGGCATGTGATGAAAATGACCTTGAGTAGCGACCATCGCGTGGTGGACGGTAGCATCGCCTCTGCTTTCTTGAAGTCTTTGAAAGACAATTTAGAGAACCCTATGAAAATGTTGCTCTAATGAGCGATTCTGCGATACGTTTTGCTGAATATAAAGGAAGCTATGCTAAGGTAGAAGCCCTTCCCAAAGGACCTATGCCTGAGATTGCCTTTGTTGGCAGAAGTAATGTCGGCAAGAGTTCTTTAATCAATTTCTTAAGTGGTCGATTGGGGATGGCGCATACGTCGTCACAGCCGGGAAAGACACAGACTTTCAATTATTATCTGATTAATGAGGAGGTGAACTGGGTGGATATGCCTGGTTATGGCTATGCGAAGGTTTCTCAAAAACAGAGAGATGCTTGGCAGAAGGAGATGCAGAAATATCTGGCGGAGCGCGAACAAATGCGCGTTGTTTGTCAGTTGATTGACAGTCGTATCAAGCCGCAGAAAATCGATTTAGAATTTACGCATGCTTGTTTGAAAGGACAGGTGCCGATTGTATTGATTTTCACAAAGGGCGACAGAAAGGGCAGAAACGAGGCTAAATCGAATCAAGCAGCATATGATAGGGCTTTGCGTGAGTTTAAACTAAGTGTCCCAAGACAATTCATGACCTCGGCTTCCGACAAAACGGGAAGAGAGGAAATTTTGACTTGGATGGATGAAGTGTTAGCAGAAGCATAATACGAACAAAAAGCAGAATTTGCTGTTTATCTTTGCAGTAGTTAATAAACAATAAAAACAATTTATATGTCATTAGTAGGAAGAAAAGCGCCTGTATTTAAGGCTAGCGCCGTTATCAACGGTGGAGAAATCGTGAATGATTTCACTTTAGAAGATTACAAAGGAAAGAACTATGTTGTTTTGTTCTTTTACCCAAAGGATTTTACATTCGTTTGTCCTACGGAGTTACACGCTTTCCAAGAGAAATTAGCTGAGTTTGAAAAGCGTAAGTGCGCTGTAGTTGCTTGTAGCACGGATACAGAACAATCGCATTGGGGTTGGTTACAGTTGCCAAAGAACCAAGGCGGTATTCAAGGCATTACGTATCCAATCGTTGCGGATACTAACAAATTGATCAGCATGGCTTATGATGTGTTGAACGGTGAATACTATGCGGATGAGAATGGCAATATGGCGGCGACTGCTGAATTGATTGCGTTCCGTGGTTTGTATTTGATCGATAAAGACGGTATTGTACAACATTTGTTGATCAACAATTTACCATTAGGCCGTAACGTAGATGAGGCTTTGCGTATGTTGGATGCTTTAATTTTCACAGAAGAAAATGGTGAAGCTTGTCCTGCAAACTGGGCTGCTGGTAAGGATGGTTTGAATGCTACCCATGATGGTGTTGCGGATTACCTTGGGAAACACTAATTGATGAATAATTAAGAATGAAAAATTAATAATTCAGAATTAATCTAATAAAATAGAAGCGGCGTCGGGATAATACCTTGGCGCCGTTTTTTAGTTAAAAGTGAAAAAGGAAAGGTGAAGAATCATTAATAACTGGCCACCCTTTTCAGGACATGACAGTACAAAATTATTCATTATTAATCATTCACCATTCACTAGTCCCTGGGCGCCGTTTTTTTATGGATGTTAGATCGAAAGATGTCGACTTTAAATGGAAGGGATAAGATTTTGCAGGATAAGCTCCTGGTAATGGTTTGCGCTAAAATTTGTAAAAGTCAGATCGAAAGTCGTCGACTTTAATTTTATGGACGATCTAGTAAATTCATTATGGAGTTAAGCTGTTCTTCGACACGTGCTTTTTCTTCCGGAGACGAGATTTCGTTTTGCGTCATTTGCATCAAAAGATACATCGCAAGGAAGTCTTGCATATCCCCTTGATAATTCTCCTTTAGCACTGCAATTTCTGCATTGATTTTTTCGACGGTGGCGCGAATGAAGGCTTCACTCTCTTCTGTAACGAAGAGCGGATATTCTCGTCCGGCGAGGAGCAGCTGAATCGACTTCTTATCTTTTTCCATGATTAGTCGATATTGGCATCCACCACTTCATCCTTGATTTCATTTTGCATCAAGGCGATGCAGCGATCCACTTCCTTCAACAATTCATTGATTTGATATTTTACCTCCTCTTGTTGCTTGGCTTGCTCTGCCGCCTGTGCATTTTCAGCGCGGAGCGTTTCTAATTCAGCCTCAGCACTCACGATAGCCTGATTTTGCTGTTGTAGACTCTCTTCTGCCTCTGCTAGGCGAAGCTCCAATTCTTCTTTTTCTTGCTCCATTGAACGTAAAAGTGCCTTTTGCTCGGCCATACGCTCTTGGATAGCAATGATTTTGTCTTGTATCTGCTGGAGGGTTGCAATAGTTTCAGACATAGCTTGGTTTAATCTGTTTAATGGTTAATTAAAGTTACTAAATCCTTCAAAAAGATAGTACACAAATTTATCCGACAATTCACTAAACATTAAGTTAACGTTGGCGAAAGGTTAAAATTAGATTTAGACCTTTTTTTTGCGTAAAATTTGCGCAAATGTTAAATTTCAAAAAGCTTACAGGTGTTTTCCTCATTCTGTTAATGTTAAGTTTAAAATCCTATGCACAAGATAATAATGTGGCAGGAAAGGTTATCGACGAGAAGACTGGTCAGGGTTTGTTAAATGCAGTAGTAACCATTGATAGCACTCAATTGGGATCAATTACTGATTGGAATGGCGATTTTCAAATTTTGGATGTTCCAGTTGGGCTTTATAATGTTACCATTAAAATGGTAGGTTATAGCTCAAAGAGAATCACAGGAGTGGAGGTAAAGAAGGGCCAAGCAGCACAAATAAATGTTGCAATGGTGAAGGAGGAGAAGCAATTGGGAACGGTATTTATAAATAGTAAGCTCAATCAAGAGAGTACCAATGCGTTAAGAATTATTCAAAAGAATAGTGCTTCGATGGCCGATGGTATGACCGCTGACAATATCAAGCGTACGCCAGATAAAAGTACAGCGGATGTCTTGAAGCGCGTGAGTGGAGTTAGTATTCAGGACAATAAATTTGCCATTGTTCGTGGTCTGAACGAACGTTATAACGTAGCCTTCTTAAATGGCTCTCCCTTACCAAGTTCGGAGCCGGATCGTAAAGCTTTCGCTTTCGATATCTTTCCGTCAAACATGTTGGATAATATCTTGATTTTTAAAACAGCCATTCCTGAACTTCCTGGAGAATTTGCCGGAGGTGTGATTAATATCAATACAAAAGATATTCCTGATAACAATTTTCAAACCATCGCAATTAGCGGCGCTTATAATAGTTTAACGACTTTCAAAGATCAAATGACTTATCCAGGCGGAAAGTTGGATTGGTTAGGAGTAGATGATGGAACACGCGCTATTCCTTCCACAATACCTACCTATGGCAACTTCTCTGTAAAGGTATTGGATCAGGCAGCCTTGGCTAAGACGTTCACGAGTGATTGGCGTATAAATAATAAAACATTCGCTCCTAATAGTAGCTTGCAATATAGCCTTGGCAGATCCTATAAATTAAATGGAAAAGGTCGTACCATTGGTTTTGTGTTTGCTTTGACGCACAGTAGTAGTTTTAACTATCAGACAACGCAACGTAATTCTTACACGAACAATTCTACTTTAGGCACCGATACTTCCAAAGCTCAGTTGGATCACTCTTATTTAGATCAAGTGTATTCGCAACAAGTATTAGGTGGATCATTACTGAATCTTGCGTTTAAAGTAAATACTAAAAACATCATTACGCTTAAAACGCTTTATACCATTAATTCTGATAATAGATTAGTTCATAGAACGGGTGTGAATAATCCATTTGATGTGAATCCGATTTTGTTGATGTCGAATGCACGAATGTTTACTAGCAATCAGATAGCCTCTGCGCAGTTGCAGGGCGACCATTATATTCAAAGATCAAAGATTAAGTTTCTTTGGAATGTTGGTATCAGTGACATCGTACGTGATATTCCTAGTGAGCGTAGAAGTGTTTATACACGTAATAAATATTTAACGGATCCAAGTATGCCTAATCCTTTGGATACGCAATATGTGGCGAATATTTCTCTTTCAAGTGTTGGTCCGGATTATGGTGGAGGTATGTTTTGGTACCACAACTTAGAGAAAATGCGTAGTGCGAAAATACAATTGTCAAAAGCGGCTACCATAGGTAAAGTGCAAGTTGAATTAAAGTCGGGACTCTCATATCAATTTAGAAATAGAACCTTTACGGCTCGTCGACTTGGCTATACCAAGTATTCAAGCGCTGGTGGTGGAATCTTTTTCAATGATTCATTGGCTTACTTACCGGAAGATGAAATCTTTAGCAATGCGAATATGGGTTTGATTAAGCCAGGCGTAGGTGGTTTTAAATTGGTGGATGATACACGCCCATCGGATCGTTATACTGCGTCTTCTACTTTAACGGCAGGCTTTGTTCAAGCAGATTTGCGTTGGCATGATTTACGCGTAATCACAGGTGCACGTGTTGAGAATTTCCGTCAGACATTAAACGCACAACGTAATAGAAACAGAGCAAACGATATCAAATTAGATACTAGTATTTTGGATGTCTTGCCTTCTTTGAATTTGGTCTATACCTTGAATCCAAAAAACAATTTACGTGCTTCTTACGCGCATACCTTGAATCGCCCAGAATATCGTGAATTAGCTCCTTTTGCTTTTTATGATTTCAATACACAGTTTGTAGTTTCTGGTAGAGATACCCTGAAAAGAGCTTTGATTAAAAATTACGACTTGCGTTATGAGAGCTTCCCTGGAAAAGGACAAGTATTTAGCGTAGGCGCTTTTTATAAGCAGTTTTATAATCCAATCGAACAAGTTTCTTCACCGTATGCCGATAAAGAAATTAGTTTTTCGAATATCCCGAATGCCAATCTCTATGGTGCTGAGTTAGAATTCCGTTATTCATTCAATAGCTTATTCACTAAAGATACCTTAACTACGATTCAGAAAATCGTTTCACGCAATACCTTCTTTACTAATTTAACGATTGTAAAATCGAAGGTTGAAACGAAGTCCATTCTTGGTGCTATCTCCGATAGTCGTCCTTTACAAGGTCAATCTCCTTACGTAGTTAATGCAGGATGGCTTTATCAAGATGTAGAACACAACTTCACCACCTCTGTTGTGTTGAATCGTGTCGGTCAACGTATTTTCTTGGTAGGGAACGTGAACGACCCGGAGATTTGGGAAAAGGCACGTACCTTCTTAGATGTGCAAATTGCCAAGCAAATAACTAATAATATCGAATTAAAAGTCAATGTTCAGAATATTCTAGCGCAAGATCAAATTTTCTACCAGAATGATGATTATGTTGCACATTCTGAAAAAGGCTTTTTGGGACGCGGTTTCAATAACCTGGTCTATGGCGATCCTAATAACGAATTTGGATATCAGCTGAATCGTGATAATATTGTTTGGAAGTCGAACTTTCCTAGAATCTTTTCATTAGGACTTAGCATTAAGTTGTAATACACTTCACGATTGAATAATTATTACTAAATATTGAGGTAACATTGGCGCTGTAATTTTGTTTCAAATTATTCTAAGATGAAAAAATTATTGTCTTTTTTACTTTTGTTTGTAATTAGTTTACATTCGTATTCTCAGCAGTTTTTTGATAGTGTCACTTATCGTGGTGCTTTCGCCCCGGCTCCTCAAGCAATGTGGACAGGCGCATGGGTTAACTGG
>JACCDJ010906545.1_pt1 | contig 14219 bp, 21 predicted proteins | sample 7444481 | NCBI WGS metagenome assembly JACCDJ01 (sample SAMN15323435, study PRJNA562643) | freshwater metagenome | isolation source: river surface water | place: USA:Blue River Watershed | collected 2017-08-15 | reverse complement strand
TATATGAAATAAAACTATATAAACAGGATCCTGTTAAAGTTGAAATAACTGACGTAGATGAACAATATTTCTTTGAACAAGGATGGACAGTATATAAACAACGTTCAGCTAATCATGAAGTGCAACATTTAATTAACGGTTTATATGCTGGAACTAATGATGATGACACTAATCGAATCATGTTAAAATGGTTGGCGAAACATAATATGATTCATTATTATAATTTAACCTTAATGAATGAATTTAGACGTTTATTTTCTAATGATGAAATAAAAGAATAATAGTTTTGTAAAAGTATTAATACTATTTTATAATCTTTTATCAATTTAAACTATTGTTAAAAGGTTTTAAAAATGAAACGTTTACAAGAATATTCTAAACGACTTGAACATGATTTATTGATCATACAGGAATTAATGAAAAAATATAATATTCCTAGCTTATCTCCTCCCTCTCAAAATAAGGATATCAAAAATGATTTGTCGAAAATTCAGCCAACTCAATCCTGAACAACAAAATCAAATTGCCTCTTATCTCTTTGATAAGAAACACCATTTAATTAAGAATATAGTGGAACGTAAAATCGATGATTTGAAAATTAGTATTTCGAATCCTACTGAATTTGCTGAGGAATTGGCTTATGTTAATTCTAAACATTATATCATTGACATCTTAATTGAATGTGATTGGGCAGTTTTTGACGAAGATTTCAAAATGTATATTTTTGAAACTCGTTGTAAATAAAGTTAAAAATCTTTTGTAAAAGATGACTTTTAAAATTAAAATAAACACATATAAACAACAAACAAAAGGAAAATATATGAGATTTTCAAATATCGAACGTCTTGCGAATTCTAACACCATTGGTGCTATTATTGAAAATAACATGCTTAAGCAAGGTGGTATCCTAACTGTAGCTCAAGCTAAGAAGGTTTATGATACTTTAAGTAATGGCGAATCTACCAATACAACTACTAATGTAAAAAATGCTCTTCGTCGTTTTGCAGAACCTTTATGCTTTATTACTAATGAAAACAATCGTGCCACAATGCTTTATGTACATAAAGGTTTAAATCCATGTTTTAGAGCACAAAATGATGTTGTAGTTCCTGTTTTAAGATTTAATCGTTTATTAAATCAAGGTCTATTTGGTATGACTAATACTAATGATGATTTTCAAACTAGACGTTCAACTACACGTAATATTAAAAGAGTCTTAAGGAATATTAAGTAATGTCGAAAACAAAAGAAAATTTATTTTATTATAAAGCAACAGCTAAACCTGAAGATGTTTATGATGGAGATACTTTTCGTGTAGAATTAGATTTAGGATTTCGTATCAAATATGCAACGCCAGTTAGATTATATGGTGTTAATGCTGCTGAAATGAAAGATAAATCTAACGAAGCTAAATTAGCCAAATTAGAATTACAAGAATTTATTCGTAAGAATAAAGGTAAATTAATTATTAAATCACACGGTCTAGATAAATATGGTAGGTTTTTAGGTGAAGTTTGGGGTGATGGCGAAGTTGATGAGGCTTCGATTAATCGTGTGTTAATTAAAGAAGGTTTGGCTTTGGAATATTATGGCGTAGGTAAAAAAGAAGACTTTGATCCATCTAAACAACTGAAAAACGATGTATGAAGAAATTAATTTAAAATGGGATAAATCGATTGATGGATTTTATAATTTAAAAAGTTTAGAAGATCATAGAATTTTATTAATAAATCTGTTAAAAGAATTTAAACCTGTTACTCTATCAGATTACGATGAAATGTTAACGATACAAACACGTTTAAAAAAGGTCGAACGTCAAATAAAACAAAATTATTCAGAAAACATGTTAAAAATCATTAACTTTGAAAAAAGAATTAATGAATGTATTATGAATAAAATCAAAGAAATAAATAAAAACGAAAGCACTTATAAACATTTACCTAATTTTATTAGTGTGCAACCTGAAAATTTACCTGGTGCATTTGGCTATCATCGTTTTGAAAATTCTTTAAGGATTAATGATTATCGGCATTCTATTTCACGTCAAAAAATGATTATGAATTTGATGGAAACTAATATCGTATCGAAAGATTTTGATTATTCTATTGAAGAACGATTCTTTGAAAAGTTTTTAAATTTATTTAAACTTTCATATTCTGATATGAGATTACGTTCTAATTATCAAAACTTTAATTTTACTAATAAAAAATATTTAGTTACTTCTAATTTTCAAGGTTATCAATTAGAAAATTTTCGTGATGAATTACAAAAGTTTAAATTCGAGGTTAATATAAAATTTAATCCTGATAATCTCTCATTTATTTTTAAGTTAATTAACGTTGAAGGTGATTGGCAATACTTCGAAGAAATGAATGATAATAAATTACTTTTACAAGAAATTATTGGTAAAAACGTTTTATTACAATTTACTTTTACCAATCCAAATATTAAATTTTCACATGAAAATATTTTCTATTTCTAAGGTATTTAAATGCAACAGCAACAAAACTATGTTTATAAACATAAACATTTAAACAAAGAACAACAACAATTAGGCGATTTCAGCTTACCTCATTCTTTATACAATTATGATGATGGTAAAAGAGCACATGAAGTTTTAATTCAATTTCTAAAATTACATGATCCTGATTTATTTATTAATCCTGATACACAGGACAAACTATTTTCTAGGGAATATAAATACGCGCGTCAACAAAATTCATTTAAGGATGCTTTGTTTTTTATTCATCATGATAACGATAGATTAAAGAAATGGTTTAGTTATGATAGGACTGAGGAAAACTTTAAAACATTATATCAGTTTTTAAAGGATAGAGGTTTTTATGTAGATACCTTCGAAAAAGGCATTGTGAGTGGGGTGTTTAAAGGTTTTGGCGTTATTAAAATTAAAGATTAATTTTTTTTATTTAATATTTATTTTATTATCTCACGTGAAAGATATAAAAATTTAGTTTATAATGATATCACCAGTAAAAAATACTAACATCATATCAATCTGTTTCACAAGGAAGCACATATGAAGCTCAATGTACGCAATGACAATATTCCTCTTGGCACCTCAATTCGTAATGTCAAGGTTCCACAACAACTTAAAGTTAAATTACCTTCAGGCATTGAATTCATTGATGATGCTTTTGGCAATGGCTTTACCCCATCTACAGTCACACTCTTTACAGGTGAACCAGGCGCAGGTAAAACTACCCTTATGCTAACTTTGGCCGATTCATTAGCAGCTCAAGGTTATTGTGTGTATTTCAATACTGCTGAAGAATCTTTATATCAAGTAGCTATGACATGTGAACGTCTAGATATTCAAAATGATTTTTATCCTGGTCAAGAAACTGATATTGAACAATTAATTGCCAATTGTGATAAACTTCGTGCTAATAATCCAGGCAAACCATTTTTCCTTATTGTTGATTCACTTCAAACTCTTGAAGATAATGAAGGTGGTTTTAGTAAAAATGCTTCAACACGTTGTTTAGAAGTATTAACTAATTATGCCAAAGAACATTATGTTAATGTTATTACCATTTGTCAAGTTAATAAATCAGGTGAAATGGCTGGTTCACAAAAACTTAAGCATATGGTTGATGCTATGATTCATTTACAGTTATGTGACAAAAAGTTAATGAAAGAACTTGATTGTGATTTAACAGGTGTTCGTTCTTTAACTGTGGAAAAAAATCGTTTCGGTTCGTCAGGTTGGTTATTCCTCTTAGATCTTGAAGAAACTGGATTTGTTGAAAAATTCCGTTATGGCATTAAAAATGTTAATATTAGTGACAAAACTAAAGGTAAAGATACCTCAAAACAAGAAGCCATTAATGTTAATTTAGCACGAACCAGTGATGAATTTTCCAAGCTTAAAGAACAATTAATGCAAAAAAAGTTGGAGCTTGAACAACAAAAAAATATAACCGTGACTGCACCTAAATCATGTGATGAACTTGAAGCACAGGCCCAACGTGAAGAAGCACAAATTGAAGCCTTTAAACAAACTGCTCAAAATGCAGGTGTTGAAATCAATGATGACATGACATGGGAAGAAAAACTTGAAGTTATCAAACATTCATCAGTTTATAAAACACTATAAAGGTTTTAATACATGAACTCGCCGATTGGTAATTTATTATTACGTATTGAAAAATTAATGGCAATACAAACAATTAATCCAGATAAAAAATTATTTCTAGAAAACATGCAAACCTTATTAAAAAACTATAGGGTTGATCCAGGTCAGTTTTCTGATTTTTTGTTGTGTGTACATGATTTTGAATCTTTTGAAAAAAATATTAAAAAATAATTAACTTGTAATTAAAACAAATTATAATTTTAAAGTGTATGGTGCTCCTTGGTAACGAAAGTTATTTTCCATACATAGGTTGTGTGTTGGGCCTATTCAATTGATTATATCAGTTGTTTAGGCTTTTTTCTTTTCTGTCCCTAATAATACTAAGGTTTATAAAATGTTGATTAACGATTTAAAACTAAAAAACAATAATATCGTTAAAATTCAAGATGAATTAGGAATTAGTAATCGGTTTGATTTATTATTTAATCATGATGAAGGTTTAAAAGCTGCATTACTTTTACTAAACGATATTGTCTATATGCAATTAATGACATCAGGCACTGGTCAAATTGGTCAAGGCAATGATATAGGATGCATGCGTGAGATGCTTATTATGTTAAAAGCTTTTGGATTTATTACTGAAAATCAAAAGAATAATTTAAGCAGAAAACATGATAGCTTTTATAATCTACTGAATTTTTTTAACGGCAACAATTCCTTAACTTACGATAATATTATTGATAGTTTTATTGATAAAAAGGCAACGTTATATGAATGTAATACACCTGAAACATATCGTAATGGCGTCGAAAGAATGTTTAAAAAGCATTTTATTAAATTCATTGCAACTGTTTATTTAAGATATAGCTTTGAAATTAATTCATCCATTTACTTTATGCATCGGGAATTTAACATAACGCGTCAGTCTAATGAATCATCTTATTACGGGCAATATGATACATTTCATTGTAAAAATCTGGCAGCATTAGCTAAACGATTTTTAGAAAATGACCTAGGCATGTACTTAGATCCTAACCATGAAAAATATAATACTATTGGCGTTGTAATTGAACCTATTCAAACCTTAGCTTCAACTAAATCAGTGGAACCTTACTTGTCAGCTTACCTTTGTATCTTTGACAACTGTCAAGTTTTTTTACCAACAATTTATTTAGAAAGAATATCATAGAATGATTGAACGATATAACACTCCAGAATTAAAAATGATTTGGAGTGATGAAAATAAAATTAATATTTGGAAGAACGTATCAGCTCAATATGTTTATAATTTAACTAAACGTGCCTGTAATTTAGAAGAACTGACAAATATAGTTATAACGCCTCATGAAATCATTGAACATGAAAAAATAACCAAACACGAATTTTTAGCTTTTATTGAATTATATACAAAGAAAGTACCGATCTATCTTAAAAAACATATTCATTACGGTTTAACCTCATCAGATATTCTAGATACCAGTTATTCTATTCAGTTATCACAAGCATTAGATAAAATAATCGATAATCTAAATAACTTTATTACTACGTTAAAAGAAAAAGCCTTAGAACATAAAGACACGATGATGATGGGTAGAACGCATGGGATGTATGCTGAACCTATTTCATTTGGTCATATTATTCTTACGTTCTATCATGAATTTAATAGAGCTTTAAAACGTTTGCAAATTGTGAATGAGAATATTAGTTATGGTCAATTATCAGGTCCTATAGGTAATTATGTATTATGTTCATCTGATATTGAACAACAAACATTAAAAGATCTTAATTTAAAAGTTGAACCAGTTTCAACACAAGTATTACCAAGAGATAGATATGCTGAATTATTTTGTAACTTAGCAATCTTAGCATCATCTATGGAACGTATTGCAACTGAAATAAGGCAACTCAGTCAATCATCTGTTGGAGAAGTAGCTGAAGGATTTGCAGTTAATCAAAAAGGCAGTTCAGCTATGCCACATAAAAAGAATCCTATTGGTTCGGAAAATATCTGTGGTTTAAGTCGATTAATTAGAAGTTATGCTTTACCTGCTTTAGAGAATATTACATTATGGCATGAACGTGATATGTCTCACAGTTCTAATGAAAGATTAATCGGACAGGATGCTACTTCATTAACCTTTTATTGTTTAAATCGTTTGAATGAAATTGTAAAAAATTTAGTGGTGAATAAAGATAAGATGCAGGAGAACATTAATAATTCAAAATGTCTCTTTTATTCTCAACGTTTATTGTTAATGTTGGTAGAAAAAGGTTATAATAGAGATGTAGCTTATAAAATGGTGCAAGAGATAGCTTTTGAAACGCAGAATGGCACAGAAGATTTTAAAACGATCTTTCATAAAAAACTAAATAATATTTTTAATTCTCAAGAGACTTTAAATTTATTTGATTTTAGTTATTACACCAAACATAATGACATCTTTTTTAAAGATTTAACTTAAAAGGAATTAAGTATGCAAGATTTATCAACACAGGAAATAGTGTGGATTGCTAATCACAGTATGTTTATTTTTTGTATGCTTGATGGCATGATAGAAGGACAGACTAAACTTAAAAAACAGATTCAAAAAGAAAAGTTAGATACTAAAATGGCTTATTTAACTTTTTATGTAATGTGCGGTTTATTAATTAGTTTATTGTTTTATCTCTTCTTAATTTGGGCACCACCAACTTTAACTTTAACAATCTTATTATTTGAAACTATTATACGTTTACATCACAATTATACACACACAAAATCATTAGCTGATGATGAAGATGACGAGGATTAAATGGAATATATATTGGTCGTATTATCTGGTATTTTATTTTGGTATAAATCTAATGCCAAGATCGTACATGGAATTCAATGGGATCCATGGCAATGGTGGTTATATACAGGTCTGTTAAGCAACTATATGGCTTTATATGCCTGGTGGGGATTAATGGATAAATATAATGTTTGGCATGCTACTGCAGTTTGGGTGTTATTGAATACTACAGCTGAAGTCATTCTGAATTGTGTTTATTTTAAGTTTAATTGGACGCAATTATGTGGGATTATGATTTGTATGTTAGGTTCGTATATTGCGTCCCGTTAAGACAACATCTATTATCTATCTATTACGTGGACAAAAACGGTTTTTCGATAGGTTTTAAACCGATCTAAATCCAAGCTGCTCACCAGATGCATCAGATTGATTAGAAAATAATAAGATATAGATTTATTTAAAAAGTCTATTAGAATTAAATAGAGATAAAAGAGGATATCACTGGAGTTAACAATGAGTGTGCTTAATAATAAAATAAATAAATTAATTTTAGTTAAAGAAAACGATTTCCAAGATACACAAAAAGTAGAGTATCGAGAATATGAATGGGATCCAGATTGTCGTATCATTATCCATAAGTCTCTTAAAGAAAACATCTTAAAAGATAAGTTATTAAAGATGCGTAAAGACATGGTGTTTAATATTCATGATGAAAGTTTTGATTTAAACAAAGATATCGGTATCGGTTTAATGTATATGAATGATTTAAATCCTGAAGAAGAAGCTCAGAAAAAAGCGGCTGACGAAAAGGAAGCTCGACTGCAAGCTTTACAGGATAAGATTAATAAAAGAATGCGTGATAAAAAACGCTAATGTAAAACATATTTATTTAAGTTATTTTTAAAAATGATTTTTGGTTTAAAGGAATACAATGAGTTTTATTAGAGACAAATTTAGAGACACACAAACATTATCTTATGATGATGTAATTTTAATGCCACAATATTCTGAGATTAGAAGTCGTTCTGAAATCGATTTATCTGTTGAATTGCGCGAGGATTTACGATTAACTTTACCGATTATCTCCAGCCCTATGAATACTATCACTGAAACAAATATGGCTAATGCCATGCACGCGTTAGGTGGTTTAGGTATTCTACATCGATATAATACCATTGAATATCAAGCGAAATTACTTGGATTCGTAAAAGGTATTAAAGCTGCAGCCATTGGCGTCACAGGTGATTGGCAAGAACGTTTAACAGCTTTAGTTGATGTAGGTTTACAAATTGTATGTTTAGATGTGGCACATGGCGATCATATCTTAATGGTTGAAGGAATTACCTGGGTTAAGGATAATTTTCCACAACTGTATATTATTGCTGGTAATGTTGCAAGTCGTGAGGGTTATATCCGTCTAGCACAAGCAGGTGCCGATGCCATTCGTGTATCAATTGGTTCAGGTTCTATCTGTACCACACGTATTCAAACAGGTCATGGTCGTCCTACATTAGATGCGATTATTGATGCAGCTGAAGCTCGTCATGATATGTCTTTAAAGGCGTTAATCATTGCTGATGGTGGTATTAAGAATGCTGGTGATATTGTGAAATCATTAGCTGCAGGTGCCGATTTAGTGATGCTAGGTTCCGTATTAGCTGGCACCTATGAAACTCCTGGTCGTATTGTTAAGGTGGAAGGTAAGTCCTGTAAAACATATTCAGGTATGGCTAGTAAAGAAGCACAATTACGAGGACGTGGTTATTATAATTCCATTGAAGGTGTGTCAGCTGTGGTAAGATTTAAAGGTAATGTAAGTTATACCATTAATGAATTACAGAAGAATATTACATCTGGTTTAAGTTATAGTGGTGCCAGAACGATTAAAGAGTTGCAGCAGAATGCTATCTTTCAAATTCAAACCTCAGCGTCTCATTTAGAAGGTTTGCCTCATATTTTAACGCGACATTAAAATGTAAAACACATTTTTTCTTTTATAATTTATTATCTTTGATTTTTTATTAATGGAGTATTTATGCCAGTTAAAGTGATTATGGGATTACAATGGGGAGATGAAGGCAAAGGTAAAGTTGTAGATCAAATGGTGAATGATTGGGCTGATGTTGTAATACGTTATCAAGGTGGAAACAATGCAGGACATACCATTTATGATGAACAGAATGAAAAGTATGTCCTACATGCTTTACCATCAGGTGTTTTAAAGTCAGGATGTATGAATGTTATTGCAAAAGGGTGTGTGATTGAACCTTTATCGTTATATGAAGAATTATCACAATATCCTGATGTTAAATTAAAAGTATCGGATCAATGTCCTTTAATTTTTCCGCATCACATTTTAAAAGATAGAATGCATTATCAAGCTGCGATTGGTACCACAGCCAAAGGCATTGGTCCAGCTTATTCGGAATATATAGCTCGAGATAATTTTACCATGTTTGATTTATTTTTTAGGTTTGATGAAATTTCTCAGACCATAGAAGATAAGATACTTAAAATTTTTCAAGGCACATCAGGTGAATCATTTCTTTTATTAAGAGAAATCTTTAGAGCATATCTACAAGATAATCATTTTGATGCAGATTTATCAGGTAATGCAGAGTTTTCAATTGCACGTAAAATTCAATTGTTTTTAAGCAATGAATATTTCCCTCAATTAAGAAAAGCTATTGATAAATTACGTCCGATGATTTGTAATACTGATGAATTGATTCAAGAATTATATTCACAAAACAAGAATATTATTTTAGAAGGTGCGCAAGGATGGGGGTTAGATGTTTGGGGACGTTCATATCCTAATGTGACATCTTCATCTCCAAATATTGGTGGTGTATTAACATCAACAGGTTTAAATCATAAACAAATTGATGAAGTAATCGGTGTTGTCAAAATTTATAAATCCAAGGTAGGTTCAGGTAATCATTCAACTGAAGATCATTTAACACGTTATGTGTCTGAATTTATTGATGATGTTCGGGAGAAGTTAGGAGAATTTGGTGCCACCACGGGAAGACCTAGAAGATTAGGTTGGTTAAACATGGATGAAGTAAAGTTAGCGTGTCAGACAAATGGTGTTGATCATATTGTAATTACACGCGTTGATTCAATTCAAGAACTAGCGACACCTTCAGATACCTTCTTTATCTATCATGAAAATGAATATAAGGAATATCAGATGTGGGATAAGCCTGATTTTTGTGCATCGTTGGATACTTTCTTTGAACAAGAAGCTTTAACATTCTTTGTGAATGATATTAAACAATATACTCAAATTCCAACCATTAGTTTATCGTATGGTCCGAAACGTAATCAAATTAAATGGAGTTATTAACATGTCAAATGTCAATACATGCATTAATCGATTAATTAAAATTAATATACCTGATGTATGGGTTGAAGGAAGCGTCGATGATACGCGTAATAGTGTATATACGCCTATGTATCTTTTTCGATTTTCAAAAAATGGAGAAATTAGGCCAGGATTTTATCATGATGTTCAAAATAAAATAGGCATGATTATGAATGTTGAATTAATAGAGACAAAGAAAATTGATGATGAGGAATATAATTTAAACATGTATTATGTTTATTGTGATAATGAAAGTTTTTATTTAAAGGCTGACCAATTCACTTATCTTTAGTGGGATGTTCAGTTTTATCTTCTTTAAATTTTTTTTCAAGACGTTTAATTTTAGCTTCGAGACTTTTTAGGTCTTCTATTTCTAATTTCATTTTTGAGATATCGGTTTGAATTTCAGATAATTTATCTTTAAAATCTTCCTGATTTACATCAATGGTATTTAAACGTTTTTGTAAAAGGTCTATTTCATCATCATGATCGTCTAAATCTTTTTTATTATTATTGATAGCTACGAATGCGCTGTCAATTTGTTGTTTGAAATCTAGTTCTGCTATTTTATAATTGGTAAGATTGATATCTCGTTTTGTCCAATAAGACCAGGCGTATTTAGACGAAGCTGCGGTGATACCAATAATAATGATGGCAGTGATAGGATTGCTGATGGCTAGTTTAATGAGAGCATCCATGAAAAATCTCCTTTTAAAATAAATATTTAAATGTAATTTTCTCTTGTAAAGTCTTCACTCTTTTTTTATAATTTAATAAATCTTTTTTCTCTTAATGAGGTTATTAATATGTCTCGTAAAAGTCATATGATGTTTGCAAAAATGGCCAACGCAACAATGGGTATGTCAAATAAAAGTTTAATGTTAAATGGTATTAGAATTATGCGGTTTCATAAAGATAAAGTTTTAAGAAACGTTTATTTTATTAATGAACATGATATTTCTACTAAAAGATTAACAGATAATCCAACTGAAGTTTTACCTTTAGCTAAAGACTGTAGCGATTTAGAACCGACAGATGATTCATCAAATTTTGCTATTAATTCATACTTCCGTGAATATACGCAAGATTTGCCGTATGTTTTAACTAATAATCCTTGCGTATTAAATGATGATTATGGTTTAATAACTTATGGTGATGTAGTTGCAACTGACGTTTTATTAAAAGATAAAATTATCTTTATGGACTCGCAATTAAACATTTATTATCATAATGAAACAACAAATGGTGTTAGTAAAATCAATCGACAACAATTAAAGAAAATGGTAGGTTATGACAAAGACCATCATACCTTAATCATTTTGCCTTATAATTTAAAAGTGAATTATTCTTATAGCGAAGATTTTATGCGCGATTATTATCCTGAAGATAAACGCGATTTATACGTTGAATTATACAAAAAATATAATTTAGAACCTAGACCTAATACTTTTGGCGTTATTAAAAAATTACCTAAAAATAACGTTTATAATCTCAAAGAAAATGAGATTGTTTGGATTCAAAAAAAAGGTCCATTTAAACGTCAGCAATATATGCTAACAGTAATTACTGAACGTGGTGAATTATATCATCTGTATCCTAATCAATTAGAAGGATTAGCAAAAGAGAAATGGCCTGATTCAGCTAAATATGAAATCGCTCGTAAAACATTATTAACGCAGGAACAGTTAGAAGGTTATCCTGTGATGATGACAGTTGATGAGTTAGACGATTATTGTTTAAGTGGTTATTTGATTAATGGTAAAAGAGTAATAATTCCACGTAAATTAATACCAAAATTACCAATGATTAATTCAGGTTTTGCGCAATGGGTGTTTGTTCCACAATGGTTTTTTGAAAAACGATTAATGAAAGATATGTGATGTCAATAATTTTATCTAACAGAAATTTATTAAATACTAACTTACAGAAGAATATTTTTAAATATTGGGAATACGAAACAGGTATTTATAACCAAATTACTGAAGACAATAAACCTTTTAAAAAATATATTCTGTGCATTTTTAATGAAAAAAATAAAGAAATTAATTATAATCTAGATAATGAATATGAATACGTTTCATATATCTCCAGTAATAACGAATTAGAATTACCACAGCAACAAAATAATATTTTATTACAAATGAAATATGAGGAATGGTTAAAACACTTCTTTATTCCTATGTCATGCATTTCAGAATCTAGAGATCATGCTTTAGGTGTTGATACAGTTCGTTTTTTAAATGGAGATGTTTTAATTGTTCCACATGTTGTATGTCCTGATTTATTAAATAAACCAATTAATGAATTGAATTTAGTTTATTTAAAAGAAAGTTTCTGCGAAAAATATAATTTAATATGATTATTGAAGAGCTCAAAGAAAAATTAACGCAAGATGTTTATGGTCTAGGTAAAAAGAAAGCTGCAGATATAGCTGAATACATTTTATTTGTGAGTTTATCTATTTTACGAGGACGTAATAAAAATCCTTCCATTCAAAATGCAGGTTCTGTATCAACTGTTTATTTTCAAAAGACCTTTAACATTAGTCGTAGTTTAAGCGCTAATATTTTGGATTATTGTTTTAACAGAGGTGAAGAATATTGTACGGGTTCTTGTAAGCCATCAATACCTAAACCTTGGTTAAAAGACATGACATTACAATATGTTTCAGAAAATCACTATCAGGCTGATGAGTTAATTTTACATGCAGGACAATTTGATATATACCCTATGTCAGGTTCATTTTATATTGATTTTCATTTACCAATTGATAATCTGAAAGCAGCAATTAGAGAAGCTAAATATCTAATGAATGCTGATGAATATTATACGTCAGGTCCTGATATTGGCAAATTAAAAAACAATCAAGATGAATATAATCTAGCGAAGATTTATTTAGAGGCAGGTTTGCAGAGAGATGGATACTTTTGTGAAAAATATCAATATAAAAAATGTGGTAGAATTTATCAAAGTAAATACGGATTTCAAAATATGAAAAAAGCAATTCGTAATTTAGCTTTTAAAGGTTATTATAATGTTGATATTAATTCTTCATTCTTTCGAATGGCTCATGATCTATATGCAAATGAATGGTCATCTGAATTACAAACAGAAATTAGCGCCTTACTTGATGATAAAGAACAATTTTATTCTGATATTCAAGATCCTAAAGATTTTAAAATTAGTTTATTAGCTATTTTATTAGGTTCCAATGATTTTACGATTATTAATAATTCAGAAAAGATACGTAAATTAAATAGATTGTTGAATGAATGGAAAACGCCTTTTAAAAGACGTAAGGAATTAGCTGAACATCTCTTTAAGAAGGAACAAGAATATGTGTCAGACATGATTTATCAAATGCAAGAGATACCACATGTATTGATTCATGACGGATTTATCGTTAAAAATAATTATCAATTAGATGAAAAGATATGGTCGATTAAACAATTATGAATGAACCAGAAAAACAGCAATTATATATGATTACAGAAAAACAGAAAAAGGCCGTTAATGTTTTAATGCATGTTGTGAAAGCTGCAGTTGAACGTGCTGCCTTTAATGAAGATGAAATAGAAAAGATTCAAAAAACCATTAATCAATTAGTAAAATTTGATTATTAAAGAGAGATAGACATGAAAAAATATCTATTATTATTATTGTTAAGCAATAACTTATATGCACAAAATCAACCTTTTGAGTGTGATAATGCTTTTGAGACTTGCGGCACCCCAGAACAATCAGGCGGTGGTGGCGGTGGTGGAAGTGTATTAATTAATAACACAGATCTAGGTGATACCTACCAAAATGCAGATGATTTTGATGATGATGGAATTGAGGATGATGAAGATAATTGTCCACGTATTAGAAATAGGGATCAATCTAATTCTGATGGTGACGAATGGGGAGATGCCTGCGATAATTGTCCTGCAATTGAAAATATAGGTCAAGAGAATATTGATGGAGATTCATTTGGAGATGTCTG
>JACCDJ011163531.1_pt1 | contig 14222 bp, 14 predicted proteins | sample 7444481 | NCBI WGS metagenome assembly JACCDJ01 (sample SAMN15323435, study PRJNA562643) | freshwater metagenome | isolation source: river surface water | place: USA:Blue River Watershed | collected 2017-08-15 | reverse complement strand
GGGCCCCGTGGGCCTCGGTCTGACCTTCCAACCCTACAGCATTCAAATCGAACACCACGACTACATGGCCGAGTTGTTCGACGCCGTGGCGCGCGCCAACACCATCCTGATCGATTTGTCGCGCGACATCTGGGGCTATGTGTCGCTGGGTTATTTCAAGCAACGCTTGAAAGCCGGCGAGATTGGCTCGTCCACCATGCCGCACAAGGTCAACCCGATCGACTTTGAAAACGCCGAAGGCAATTTGGGTTTGTCCAATGCCATGCTGCGCCACCTGAGCGAAAAACTCCCGATCAGCCGTTGGCAGCGCGACCTCTCCGACAGCACCGTGCTGCGCAACATGGGCGTGGCGCTGGGCTATGCGGTGTTGGCGCACCAATCACTGCTGCAAGGTTTGAACAAGCTCGAACTCAACCCCGAGGCCTTGAACGCCGACCTCGACAACGCTTGGGAAGTGTTGGCCGAGCCGATTCAAACCGTGATGCGCCGCTATGGCGTGAGCGGCGCCTACGAGCAACTCAAAGAAGTGACGCGCGGCCAACGCGTGACCCGCGAAGACCTGCATGGCTTGATCCACAAGCTTGCGATTCCGACGGAAGAAAAAACACGCTTGCTGGCGTTGACGCCTGCCAGCTACATCGGCGTGGCCGCCAACTTGGCGCGGCGGGTTTAACGCACGTCAGGGGCGCGTTCGGCGTATTTGTTGAAGCGCCACGAATCCCCATGCAAGGTGATGCGCCGCCACACCGAGCGCTTGGCACCGGGGCTCATCTCGGTCCAATACTGCACCTCTTCAAACGTGCGGCCACAGCCTTTGCACACCGGGTCGCCTTGGCTGGTGGAGCAAATGGCGATGCAAGGGGTGTCGGCCGTGGTGTCGTACCAAGCTTGCCAAGCGGCATAGGCCTTGGCGGGAAAGCCTTTTTCCGCCGCCTCGTCTTGGTGGTGGTAAATCATCAAGGCATAAACCTCGGCCAAGGCGCGCAACTCGGGGGCCAGCGTCACGCCATCGGGTGAGGGTTTCAAGGTGCGCCAGTGGTTGATGGCCGATTCGAGGTCGGTGATGTGGATGCTGCTCATGATCAGTTTTGGGGGCGCAAAAGTTCGCGGCGAAGGGCTTCGACGGCACGCAAACGTGCATCGATGATGGAGGCCTCCATCTGTCCAGCGCGGTCGAGTCGGCCTTCTTTGGCCATGGTTTTGGAGAGCATTTGGGCCGCTTGCAAACGGTCGATGGCGCCTTGTTCGTCCCAACGCGCCACCCGCGATTCGGCATCTGCCCGCAAGGACTGCAGTCTGTTGCCCATTTGCGCATGGGCTTGTGACAACAGGTCCCAAGCCAGTGGGTCACGCGGGTATTGACCCACCCAAAGTTGCAATCGCTCGCTGGTGCGTTGGGCCGATTCGAGTTGTTTCATGTCCAAACGGCATTGCGCCAGCAAGAGTTCATGCGCGCGCTCGGACACCTCAGGCGTGAGCTTGCTTGAACAAGCCGATGGCACGCCCAAACGTCGCTCGGTGTCGGCCGCCAGCCATTGGGCGGCTTGGCGCGCCGCAGGGTCAGATGCGGTCAACTGCATCAAGCGCGCCATGGCGTCACGCGCCTGATTCGCTTGGCCCAGCTGTGCATGGGCCATCACGCCCGCATACAGCAAAGCGGCTTGTTTGGCCGGCGGCAAATCGGGGGTCCAATCACGCACCAATGACTGGGTCAGCAGTTGGGCATCGTCGACCCGGGTGGCCAACAAGGCGCGCGCGCGTGCACCCATCATGGCGTGCTCCAAACTGGCCGTTGCAGCGGGGGGGAGGTTGGGGCCGATGCGCGACTGCATGTCGGCCATGCGTTCGGTGGTGAGCGGGTGGCTGCGCAAATAGGGATAACCCCCACTGTCATTCAAGCGCGAGGCTTGGGCGAGTTTTTGAAACATGCCGACCATGCCCTGTGGTTCGAAGCCCGCTTGCGTCAACACATTGAAGCCCAATCGGTCGGCTTCGCGCTCCATGTCCCGCGAGAAATTCAATTGGTTTTGCGCCACCGACGCGGTGCCACCCATGATCATGGCGTTGGCGGCATCGGGACTGCGACTTGCGGCCAACACGCCCACGATCATGGCGCCCACCAACCAAGGGGTTTGTCGGCCTTGTTGTTCTTGCATGCGGGCGATGTGGCGTTGGCTGACATGGCTGAGTTCGTGGCCCATGACCGAGGCCAGTTCATCGCGGTTGGACACCACCGCGATCAAACCCAAATGCACGCCCATGAACCCGCCAGGCAAGGCGAATGCGTTGACACTTTTGTCACGCACCAGCAGCACATCCCAGCTGAAGGCCTCGTCCAGCTCAGGCTGCAACTGACCCAGTTGCCGGGCGGCGACCCGCAACGATTGCCAAACACCTTGCAAGTAGCCGATCAACACTGGATCGTCCAAGTAATCGCCATCGGTCACGAGTTGACGCATGATGGACTCGCCCAAACGACGCTCTTGCGCGATGCTCATGTTGTTGCCATCGCCCATGTGCGGCAGCCGCTGCGTTGCAGGCGTGGACTGAGCCCACACAAACGGACTTTGCAGGGCGCAGGCCGTGACCAGGCACAGCGCCAAGGTTCGCCAACAAGCCGAAGGTGTCATGAGGAGGTGGGAGCGAGATCGTATGATGGGGCGATGATGTTACCCCTGCGCCCAGGTCTTGTGGGCAAAGGGCCATTCACTTCCATCCCACGATCTCCATGACACTCACCCATTTTGACGCCCAGGGCCAAGCCCACATGGTCGATGTCGGCCCCAAAACCACCACCCACCGCATCGCGGTGGCCACCGGTGAGATTCAGATGCTGCCCGCCACCTTGCAATTGATTGAAACCGGCCACGCCAAAAAAGGCGACGTGATTGGCATTGCCCGCATCGCAGGCATTCAAGCCGCCAAAAAAACCAGCGACCTGATCCCGCTGTGCCACCCGTTGGCGCTCACCCGCGTGGCGCTGGATTTTGAAATCTGGCAAGACCCGCCGCGTGTCAGCTGCACCGCCACCGTGGAAACCCACGGCCAAACCGGCGTGGAAATGGAAGCCCTGACCGCGGTGCAAGTGGCCTTGCTGACCGTGTACGACATGTGCAAAGCGGTGGACCGCGGCATGACCATCACCGGCGTGAAGCTGCTGGAGAAGCACGGCGGCAAGAGTGGGAGTTTTGTGGCGGGCTGATGTCAGCGGCACTCGGCTGGCGCGTATTTGCTCTCCAAGCTGGCTGTCGCGGTCAAGCTCAAACCCGTGGGGACTTTGGCCCCTTTGGCCAAACAACGCCAAGACACCGCCCCTTGGTCGGGTGCTGAGAATTCTGCCGTCGCGTCTGGCAATGCGGTGGCCGCTGACGTGGTGCCGGTGAAAGGCACCAGCAGCAAACTGCCATTGCCTGCGGCCTTGCTGGTGGTGATGGTGATCACCCCGGTCTTTTGGTCGACCGCGATGCTTTGCAAATTGGCGGTGGCCGCTGGTGCGCTGTACCCCGCGGCATAGCCGTTGTCGTTGGCGACGCCGTTGGAGAGCACATCCAACACATTGGTTTTGGCCACCGAGGACAGGGACAGACCCTCACCAACACGGGCGCGCACGCTGTAGTCTTGGTAGGCAGGGATGGCCAATGACGCCAAGATGCCGATGATGGCCAACACCACCATCAGTTCAATCAAGGTAAAGCCGTGGGAGGAAATTTTGCGCATGGTCAGCTCCTGTGGGTGAAAAGGTGGGAGCATTTTTTCAACAACGTGTTGTCCATGGTGAAGTGCAGCGTCTGATCGGTGTGAGTGACAGTGCCAAGCCTTGAAGGGACTAAGGGGGCAGTTCGCGTTCGAGGTCTTTGGCAGCACCGTAGCGTTTTTTGACCTGACCCACCAAGAGGACCAGCAAGGCACCGACCACACCGGCCGTTTGGTAAAACCACGATTGCACCTTGGGCACTGCACCGGCCATGGCGTCTGCGGGAATCGACGTTGGTACATAGGGCAACATGGCAGGGTCGGTGACCGCCATGGTGCCCGCAATCCAGCCCATCAACATGCCGCCCAGTGTGACCACCCAGGGAAAGCGGTCCATCAAACGCAGAACAAAAGTGCTGCCCCAGACCACGATGGGAATGCTCACCAGCAAACCGAAAATCACCAGGGTCAGTTTGTGATCGCCGCCTCCAGCTTCTGCTGCCGCGGCCACACCCACCACGTTGTCCACACTCATGACCAAGTCGGCGATGACGATGGTTTTCACCGCGCCCCACAGCTTTTCGCTGGCGTCCACCTCATGGTCTTCGTTGTCGTCGGTGAGCAACTTGATGCCAATCCAGGCCAACAGCAAGGCGCCCACCAACTTCAGATAGGGCACGCCCAACAAGGTCAGGGCAAAACCAATCAAGACCACCCGTATCAGGATGGCACCCATGGTGCCCAGCAAAATACCGCGTCGCCTTTGTTGCTCGGGCAGGCCACGGCAAGCCAAGGCGATCACGATGGCGTTGTCACCACCCAGCAAGATGTCGATCAAGATGATTTGACCGACGGCCAGCCAAAAAGCCGGGTCTTGGAGCAATTCCATTTAGAGCATGGCCTTGAGCAGCTTGCCCATTTCAGACGGGTTGCGGGTGACTTTGAAACCGCACTCTTCCATGACGGCGAGCTTGGCTTCTGCGGTGTCGGCACCGCCGCTGATCAGCGCGCCGGCGTGACCCATGCGCTTGCCAGCAGGTGCGGTGACACCGGCGATGAATCCCACGATGGGTTTTTTCATGTGGTCTTTGCACCAGCGCGCGGCTTCGGCTTCGTCGGGTCCGCCGATTTCACCAATCATGATGACCGCGTCGGTGTCCGGGTCGTCATTGAAAGCCTTCATCACATCGATGTGCTTCAAACCATTGATCGGGTCGCCGCCAATGCCCACGGCACTGGACTGGCCCAGGCCGATTTCAGTGAGTTGCGCCACCGCTTCATAGGTGAGCGTGCCTGAGCGCGACACCACGCCAATGCGGCCTTTGCGGTGGATATGGCCGGGCATGATGCCGATCTTGATTTCATCGGGGGTGATCAGACCGGGGCAGTTGGGGCCCAGCAGCAAGGTGCGCTTGCCGCCTGCAGCTTCCTTGGCCTTCATTTTGTTGCGCACATTCAGCATGTCGCGCACAGGAATGCCTTCGGTGATGCAAATCGCCAAATCGAGATCGGCTTCCACCGCTTCCCAAATGGCGTCAGCGGCACCAGCGGGCGGCACATAAATGACCGACACCGTGGCGCCAGTTTCGTGCGCGGCTTCTTTGACAGACGCGTAGATCGGGATGTTGAAAATGGACTCGCCGGCTTTCTTGGGGTTCACGCCAGCAACGAAACAGTTTTTGCCGTTGGCGTATTCCTGGCACTTCTCGGTGTGGAACTGACCGGTTTTGCCAGTGATGCCTTGGGTGATGACCTTGGTGTCTTTGTTGATGTAGATGGACATGATTCAAGCTTTCAATGCGGCCACGACTTTTTGCGCAGCCTCGGCCATGGTGTCGGCACTGATGATGGGCAAACCGGACTCGGCCAGCATCTTTTTGCCGAGGTCTTCGTTGGTGCCCTTCATGCGCACCACCAGTGGCACGCTCAGGTTGACTGCTTTGCAGGCGGTGATCACGCCGTGCGCAATCGTGTCGCACTTCATGATGCCGCCAAAGATGTTGACCAAGATCGCTTTGACCTTGGGGTTTTTCAGCATGATCTTGAAGGCTTCGGTGACTTTCTCGGGGGTGGCGCCGCCGCCCACGTCGAGGAAGTTGGCGGGTTCTGCGCCAAACAACTTGATGGTGTCCATGGTGGCCATGGCCAAGCCTGCACCGTTGACCAGACAGCCGATGTTGCCGTCCAAGGAGATGTAGGCCAGGTCGAATTTGGATGCTTCCACTTCGGCCGGGTCTTCTTCATCCAGGTCGCGGAACGCCACGATCTCGGGGTGACGGAACAAGGCGTTGGCGTCAAAGTTGAATTTGGCGTCCAAAGCAATGATGTTGCCTTTGCTGTCGCGGTTCAAGGGATTGATTTCGACCAGCGATGCATCGGTGTCCATGTAGCACTGGTAGAGCTTTTTGAACACGTCCACGGCCTGCGCGGTGGAGTCGGCGGGCAGACCGATGGCATCTGCAATTTTCTTCGCCTGTGCATCGCCCAAACCGGTCAACGGGTCGATGAACTCGGTGATGATTTTCTCGGGCGTGCTGTGCGCGACTTCCTCGATGTCCATGCCACCTTCGCTAGACGCGATGAACGCGACTTTTTGTGTGGCACGGTCGGTCACGACGGACACGTAATATTCTTTTTGAATGTCGGCACCGTCTTCAACATAGAGACGGCGTACTTTTTGCCCCTCTGGCCCGGTTTGATGGGTTTTGAGTTGCATGCCCAAAATCTCGCTGGCCAACCGCTTGACATCGTCAATGCTCTTGGCCACTTTCACGCCGCCGCCTTTGCCGCGACCGCCGGCGTGAATTTGGGCTTTCACCACCCACACGGGGCCACCGAGTTTTTGCGCGGCTTCAACAGCCTCTTGCACGGTGAAGGCGGCGATGCCGCGGGGCACCGGCACACCGAACTGACGCAAGATGTCCTTGCCTTGGTATTCGTGGATTTTCATGGGACTCGCTTTCTAGGGGTCAGCCTACAAATTGCTGGCCTGATGGTCTGTTCGCACCCGGTACAGCGCGGGATTGGCTCGAAATGTATCATGCTGCATTGCATCAAAATGCCCGTCTGTCAATCAAATGACAGCAGGCTTACAGAGGGGCTTGCACCCCCTGCTTCTCTTAGAAAGATGGACTTTCATGACCTCGGTTTTCATTGACGGCGAAGCAGGCACCACCGGCCTGCAAATACGCGAGCGCTTGGCATTGCTGCCGCAAGTGACCGTGGTCAGCATCGACCCGGCGCAACGCAAAGACCCGGCCGCCAAACGCGCCTTGATGGCCGAGGTGGATCTGGTGGTGCTTTGCTTGCACGACGATGCCGCGCGCGAGTCTGTGGCCATGATCGATGCCATGAGCGGTCACCAACCGCGCATCATTGACGCCTCCACGGCGCATCGCACGCATGCGGATTGGGTCTATGGTTTTCCAGAGTTGGCCTTGGGGCAAGCAGACCGCGTGCGTCATGCGACGCGCGTGGCCAACCCCGGTTGTTACGCCACGGGCGCGATTGCCTTGCTGCGTCCATTGATCGATGCGGGTTGGATCCCCCCCGACTTTCCCCTGAGCCTGCCTTCGGTCAGCGGTTATTCGGGCGGTGGGCGCGCCATGATCGAAGCTTATGAAGCAGGCACTGCGCCGTTGTTTGAGGCCTATGCACTGGGACTGACGCACAAACACATTCCCGAGATCATGCATTGCACGGGTTTGCGTTGTCGCCCCTTGTTTGTGCCGAGCGTGGGGCATTTTGCGCAAGGCATGATCGTGCAAATACCGTTGCACCTGGCGTCATTGCCTGGCCAAGTGCGTGCGTCCGATTTGCACGATGCACTGGCCGCGCACTATGCCCAGACCAACGACCCTGCGGACCCTTGCGTGAAAGTGCTGCCCCCCACCGACGATTTGAAGCTCGACGCCACGGCTTTGAACAACACCAACCAGATGGAATTGCGGGTGTTTGCCAATGAAGCACATGGACACGCGGTCTTGATGGCCCGCTTGGACAATTTGGGCAAGGGGGCCAGCGGCGCGGCGGTGCAAAACCTGCGTTTGATGCTGGGGGTTTAGTCGTCTTCAGACACACCCGCCACCACCTGCCTGACCACATCGCCTGAAAAACCCCGCGTGGCCAAAAACCGCGCCTGCCGATTGCGGGTGGCGGCGTCGGTGGCGACATGGCCGAATTTTTTCTGCCAGATGGCCAATGCACGGGCGAGTTCGGAATCTTTCAAACCGGCCATGGTTTCGGCCACCAATTCGGGGGACACCCCTTTGGCCTGCAACTCTTGGCGCAAGCGCATACCGCCCAATTTGCCCGCGCGTCGATGGACCAGTGTTTCCGCCACGCGCGCGTCACTCACCAAACCCTTGGCCTCCAGCTGGGCCAAGGCCTGCTCAATGTCTTCAGGGCTGGCGTTCTCGCTTTGGAGCTTGTCTTGCAAGGCTTGGCGCGAGTACTCGCGCTGTGCCAGCAAATTGACCGCCCGGGCTTTGACCGATGGGGTTTTGCCCAGACCCTGAGCAGCCGAGGCCTGCGGTGCAGGTGTTTTGCCGCGCACCAAGCCTGGGCCCGTGATGTCTTCTGAGACGGGTGGCTGACCCCCGCCTTGGATCACCTTGAAAGGCCAATTCACCACGGCGGCCCTCATTTGACGGCTTGCAGTTTGACGTCTTCCACATCGGCTGCCAGCAAGGGGATGCCCAATGATTCGCGCACCTTGTTTTCAATCTCGAAAGCCAACTCGGGGTTCTCGCGCAAAAACTCGCGTGAGTTGTCGCGGCCTTGTCCGATTTTTTCACCTTGGTAGGCGTACCAAGCGCCGGACTTGTCGACGATTTTGGCGTTCACACCCATGTCGATGATTTCACCGTGGCGGCTGATGCCCTCGCCAAACAAGATGTCGAATTCGGCGGTTTTGAACGGGGGTGCAACCTTGTTTTTGACCACCTTGACCTTGGTTTCGTTGCCAATGGATTCCTCGCCCTTTTTGATGGTGCCGGTGCGGCGGATGTCCAAGCGCACCGATGCGTAAAACTTGAGTGCATTGCCACCCGTGGTGGTTTCGGGGCTGCCGAACATGACGCCGATCTTCATGCGGATTTGGTTGATGAAGATGACGGTGCAATTGGTTTTCTTGATGTGCGCGGTGAGTTTGCGCAGCGCCTGGCTCATGAGGCGAGCTTGCAAGCCGGGCAGGGAGTCGCCCATTTCGCCTTCCAACTCGGCCTTGGGTGTGAGCGCGGCGACCGAGTCGATGACGATCAGGTCGACCGCGCCCGAGCGCACCAAGCTGTCGACGATTTCCAGGGCTTGCTCGCCGGTGTCGGGCTGGCTGATCAGCAGGTCTTGCAAATTGACACCCAGTTTTTGCGCGTACTGGACGTCCAAGGCGTGCTCGGCGTCGACAAAGGCGCAGGTGCCGGCTTGCTTTTGCATCTCGGCGATGACTTGCAGGGTGAGTGTGGTTTTGCCGGAGGACTCTGGGCCGTAAATCTCGATGACGCGGCCGCGTGGCAGACCGCCCACGCCCAATGCGACGTCCAAACCGAGCGAACCGGTGGACACCACCTGGATGTCCTCAATCGCTTCGCCCTCGCCCAAACGCATGATGGTGCCTTTGCCAAACTGCTTTTCGATTTGGGCCAGTGCGGCTTGCAGGGCTTTGGCTTTTTCGCCTGCGGCGGCGATGCTCTTGACGTTGTCCATGGAAAACTCCTTTAAGGTCAATGGGTTGTGGTCTTCATCGAAACCTGTTGCTAACCACAGGCTGGATGCTTGAACAGTACTTTATCGCAGATTCAAAATCTGTAAAGCCTTTTTTTGGTCAGTTTGCCTTACGATATAAACATGAGCATCAACCTCTTGCCCAGCGCCCAAGATTGGCGGCAAGCCCACCTCGGTCGGCTGCTGGGCCACGCCATGCGCCGCTTTGACGAGCGCGTGATCAGCTTGATGGCGCAGCACATCGACGTGCCACTGGCCTTGGCCCATTTGGCGGCGCGCGACAAGGTGAGCGCGGCCCACATCCACATCACCAGGCACTTGCCACTCACCGGGGCGCGTTTGAGCGACTTGGCCAGCATGGCGGGCATGAGCAAACAGGCCATGGGCGATTTGGTGACGCAGTGCGAAGCTTGGGGCGTGGTCGAGCGCTTGCCCGACACCTTGGACAGCCGCGCCAAGCGCATCGTGTTCACGGAAACAGGACTGGCTTGGGTGCGCGCTTTCGAGCAAGCGGTGGCCCAAGCAGAGAGCGAGTTTCGCGAGGCTGTGGGGACAGATGTGGCCACCGTGGTCAGCCTGGGTCTGGATGCCTATGCCCATGGCTATCGTTAACCCGATGTGGCCTGTTTGGGCGTCAGAAACCTGAAAGCTGCACCTAGAATGAAAACAAGACGCCGCAACGTCAGGGGAGAAGGTGCATGCGCATATTGATAGCCGAAGATGACCAGGTGCTGGCCGATGGCCTGCTGCGCACCCTGCGCGCCTCGGGCGCTGCAGTGGACCACGTGGCCAATGGCAGCGAGGCCGATGCCGCGCTCATGACCTCGAACGAATTCGATTTGTTCATCCTCGACCTTGGTCTGCCCAAGCTGCATGGCCTGGAAGTGTTAAAGCGCCTGCGCTCGCGCGGCAGCAGCATGCCGGTGTTGATCCTCACCGCGGCCGACAGCGTGGAAGAACGGGTCAAAGGCCTGGACTACGGCGCTGACGACTACATGGCCAAACCGTTTTCATTGCAAGAACTCGAAGCGCGGGTGCGCGCACTCACGCGCCGAGGCATGGGCAGCACCACGGCCACCATCAAGCACGGGCCGCTGGTGTACGACCAAGCGGGGCGCATGGCGACCATCGATGGCCGCATGGTCGAGTTGTCCGCGCGCGAGCTCGGTTTGCTCGAGGTGCTGTTGCAGCGCGTGGGTCGATTGGTCAGCAAAGACCAGTTGGTCGAGCGTTTGTGCGAGTGGGGCGAAGAGGTCAGCAACAACGCCATCGAGGTGTACATCCACCGCTTGCGCAAAAAAATTGAAAAAGGCCCGATCCGCATCGCCACGGTGCGTGGCTTGGGCTATTGCCTGGAAAAAATTGCGCCCCCGCCAGCCCCTTGATCTTGCCGCGCGTCTGAGGCACTTGGCATGGTGAAGCTGTTTCAACGCCGCCAAAACTCGCTGTTTGGCGAAATCCTCGACTGGATGCTCACCCCCTTGCTGCTGCTGTGGGCGATCACCTTTGGCCTGACTTGGTTGGTGGCCGAGGGGATCGCCAGGGTGCCGTTTGACCGGGGCTTGGGACACAACGTCAAGGCCTTGGCGGCCTTGGTGCAAATCGACCACGAGCGGGTCAAATTTGCATTGCCACAACCCGCGCGGGAAATTTTGCATGCGGACGAAACCGATCAGGTGTACTACCAAGTGCTGGGCAGCCAGGGCGAGTACTTGAGTGGCGAGCACGATTTGCCGCTGCCCATGGACGACGAAAAACTGGTCACCAATGAACTGCGCATGCGCGACGACGTGTTGAACGGCATGCCAATTCGCGTGGCCTACATCTGGGTCCGTGTGGAAGCGCCCAATGCCCGCCCAGCGCTGGTGCAAGTGGCTGAAACCTTGGAAAAACGCTCGGTGTTGGCGCGCGAAATCATCCAAGGCGTGATGCTGCCCCTGTTCGTCATCTTGCCGCTGGCGGTGCTGCTGGTGTGGCTGGCGTTGGCGCGCGGTATCCAGCCGCTCAACCTGCTGGAAGAGCGGATTCGGCAACGACAACCTGACGACATGAGCCCCTTGGACGAAAGCGTGGTGCCGACCGAGGTGCTGCCTTTGGTGTCGTCGATCAACGATTTGTTGACCCGGCTGAAAGACTCGATCTCGACCCAAAAACGCTTTTTGGCCGATGCGGCGCATCAACTCAAAACGCCGTTGGCAGGGTTGCGCATGCAAGCCGATTTGGCGCAGCGCACCGATGCCAGCGCCGATGATTTGAAGCAGTCCTTGAAGCAGATTGGCCGCGCCAGCATGCGCGCCACCCACACGGTCAACCAATTGTTGGCGCTGGCCCGTGCCGAGAGCGGCGGCGCACCGATCACCATGCAGTCATGCGACCTGGTGGCACTGACCATGGACGTGGTAAAGGACTCGTTGCCCCGCGCCATGGAACGCCACATCGACTTGGGTTTTGAGGGTCCGAACCACACCAACAAAGCCGTGATGTTGGGCAACCCCACCTTGCTCAAAGAAATGGTGCGCAACCTGATTGAGAACGCGATCAACTACACACCGTCGAGCTTGGAACATCCTGGCGTGGTGACCGCACGGGTGGGTGGCCATGCTGTCTCGGGTTGGAAATTGCAGGTGGAAGACTCAGGTCCTGGCATTCCAGAGGCCGAGCGCGAGCGGGTGTTCGAGCCGTTTTACCGGGCCCTGGGCACCGAGGCCGATGGCTCGGGTTTGGGTTTGGCCATCGTGCTGGAAATTGCCGAGAAACACCAAGCCAAAATGCAGCTCGACGAAACCCACCCCGGACATACACCGCCCGGGGCACGCTTCAGCATTTTGTTTCGCCCCAGTATTTGAAGGCTGGTCCGAAGGCCCTGTCAGTCGGCCACGGTTTTGTTGAACACCACCACGTGATCGGCCTCTAAGCGGATGCCAATCCACTCACCGATGTGGTGGTCATGGTGACTCGGCACGTGCGCCATGACTTGTTGGCCGCTGGCCAATTGCAAGGTGTACAAAAACTCAGAGCCACGAAACGCCTTGCGCAAAATTTGCGCTTTCACAGGCGCATCGTCGTCATGCACGATGTCATCGGCACGCAGCAACACATCGCAAGCCTGCGCCAAACCGACTTGGCTTTGCTGCAGATCATCGGCCACGTCGTTGAGCGTGCCCAAGGGTGTTTGCAGGACGACTTGACCGTCTTGCTGTTCCACACGGGCGGGCGCGAAGACCCCATGGCCAATGAACTCGGCCACGAAGCGGGTGCTGGGGCGGTGGTACAGGGTGTAGGCCTCGTCCCACTGGTGCAACTGCCCTTGGTGCATCACACCAATGACATCGCCCAAGGCAAACGCTTCCATTTGGTCGTGCGTGACAAACAAGGCTGTGATTTGCGCTTGTTTCAAGATGTCGCGCAACTCGTGGGCCAAGCGTTCGCGCAAGTCCACGTCCAAATTGGAAAAAGGTTCGTCGAGCAACAACAACTGCGGTTCGGGTGCCAAGGCGCGCGCCAAGGCCACCCGTTGCTGTTGACCACCCGACAATTCGTGGGCCAGGCTGCGGCCCTGGTTTTGCAGACCGACCAAGCGCAGCATGTCTTCCACCCGCGCGTCGCGTTGGGCTTTGGGCCAATCAGACAAACCAAACGCGACGTTTTGCCACACATCCAAATGCGGGAACAAGGCATAGTCTTGGAACACCATGCCGATGCGGCGTTGTTCGGGGGGCGTGTGCTGTTGCGGGCTGCTGATGGTTTGATGCGCCATCCGAATCTGCCCTCCTTGGACTTTTTCCAAGCCGGCCACGGCACGCAGCAAACTGGTCTTGCCACAACCAGACGGGCCAATCAACACGCCCATCTGACCCATGGCCAAGGTCAGGCTCACGCCATCGACCGCCGGTTTGGGGCGACCCGGATAGCGAACTTGCAGATCGGTGACTTCGAGGTACATTGAAACCATTGTAGGCAGATCACATGTTTTTGATTTCTGGTTTTCGCTCCCTTGTCACGGCTCTGGTGGCCCTGCCCGTCTTGATGGTGCTGGGTTCCTGGCTTCAATGGGATGCTTTGTCTGCGCAAGTGCTGCGCGAGTTGTCCGACACCGTCTTGCCCGATTACACGGCCAGCAGCTTGTGGCTGTGTCTGGGCGTGAGCCTGGGTGTGCTCAGCATGGGTGGGGTCAGTGCCGTGGCCATCAGCTTGTTTGCGTTTCCAGGGCGTCAGGTGTTGGCCTGGGCCCTGCTGCTGCCGCTGGCCATGCCGGCCTATGTGGTCGCCTACGCTTACACCGATTTTTTGCAGTTCAGTGGCCCGGTGCAAACCGGCTTGCGACAAGCCTTTGGATGGCAAGGCGCTTTGTGGCCCGATGTGCGCAGCCTGTGGGGGGCTGCGGCGGTGCTGAGTTTGAGCTTGTACCCCTATGTTTATTTGCTCACCCGCACCGCCTTGAATGAACGCGCGTCCCAGCTCATGGAAGCGGCCCGTTTGCTGGGCGCGCCCTTGCCTCGGCGGATTGCACGTGTGGCGCTGCCGCTGGCACGACCCGCCATGGCGGCTGGGCTGGCCTTGGCACTGATGGAAACACTGGCGGACTTTGGTGTCAGCAGTTATTTCGGTGTGCAAACGTTCACGGCGGGCATCTACAAATCGTGGCTGGTGATGGACAACCGCTGGGCCGCGGCCCAACTCTCCAGCGTGTTGTTGATCTTGGTGGGCTTGATGCTTTGGCTGGAGTCACGCGCCCAATCGCGGCTGCGGTTTGTCAACAACAAGGGCGGCACACGCGGCAGCGAGTCGCAGCCCTTGCGCTTGCAGGG
>JACCDJ010356279.1_pt1 | contig 14223 bp, 23 predicted proteins | sample 7444481 | NCBI WGS metagenome assembly JACCDJ01 (sample SAMN15323435, study PRJNA562643) | freshwater metagenome | isolation source: river surface water | place: USA:Blue River Watershed | collected 2017-08-15 | reverse complement strand
GACGTATCTTTAATAGCACCAGCAACAGTTACTTTTTTGCCTGTCATGGTGTGTGGCTCAGCATACACAGACGCTGGACCAACCTCTTTACCATCACGTTTCATGCTGTACTTAGGCATTATCGACCCCTTCCTGCGCTTTTACGCATCATTCCTTGGTTAGCTACTTTAGCCATATTGCGACCCAGTTTTAGCATCTGCTCGTTGGTTTTACCGCCACCCATCTTGCCTTTGCCACCTTTAGCACCGGTCTGAAGACCAATACTTGGACCGGAATCACCTAGGTTTTTACCTTTGGTTTTACCTTGCTTTGTTACACCATCAGCACCTTTTTTAAACATGTCTTTCTCCTATGTTGTCGTTACCGTTACATTACCCACTTGCCCTTGTGAAAGCAAGTAATTTGGCGTTAATGGGGTATCAAAACCGCTTGCTCCACCCACGGGTGCCCACCCCCACTGAAACACCCTACTACCGCCCGTAGGATCACCAAAACCGTCTTCGGTATTACCCGCATTTTGATTAAGCTGTAAGCCTGTATATCCGCCCTGATAGTACGTATTATCCGGTCTTGGGTTGCGCAACGCTTGCGGATCTTCAACAGGGTACATACCAAGTTGTAGCTGTGGATGGTCAGGATCCCAGCATGCCTTACAAACGTATAGCTGGTAGGGCTTGGTCTTAATAATCTCAATGCGTAGCTCTTTAAGCTTAAACCGAAAATTACAGCGGTCGCACTGCGATATAGCCCATTTACCAGATGCAAAGGTGTTTGGCATGACTACCTCTAGGTAATATACATCCGGCGTGGTACAAAGCGATCAGGCGACTTATCTCTGTCTTCCGTAGCCGCAAACTCCCAAGCCTCGTCATACTGCTGTTTTAGGATCGGCAAACGTACATCCGAGCCCGGAATCTTTAACGCCAAGTAATAAGCCAGACCTGCAATCAAACAGGGCAAAAAACGAAATGGGATGTCCATAGTATTAGAGCCATCGCCAGCGTCATGAATACGGCGTAGTCGCCAGTAAACAAAAGTGTAATAAGGGTCGCCAACCGAACCTTGATCTGGCGTGGGCCAGACAACGATCTTGGGGTAATTAACCCCTGCTGGTGGGGTAGAGCTGCTTGTACCGGCGTAAGTTGCACCAGACTGGCGATTTACCCAAACCTGAATTGGTCGTGCTTGTTGCAACTTGTTGGGGATTGTGGCGTATGTTGATACTGAGATGCGTGAGATTGTTAAGTCCGCCTGAGTGTTTTGCACCCCAGGGTTTGTACGGATAACGTGCTCAATCAAGTCTACGGTATCAAGCGGTAGGTCATAGGTGTTTGTGCCTTGAACCAAGGGGATCTGCCCCTGCTCAATCGTCCATAAGTTAATGCCTCGGTTTGCCCAGTCAGCAAACAACAGATTCAAAGAACGACGGGCTGTACGCAAATCATAACCAGAACGAAGCTCTGAGCCACAACGCTCAAACGCTTCTTCGACCATCTCCGAGAGGTCAAGATTAAATGTTGCATTGGCAACTACGGTCATCTTTTATTTAACCTTTCTGTACGGTTTTACTTTTGCTTTTACCTTTGGTGGCTGGGGCACGAACTGTTTTCCCTGTGCTTTTCCCGCCCGCTTTGCGCGTGTTGTTGCTGCGTACTCGCTTGGGCTTAGCGCTTGGATTGCTCTTTTTGGCAAGTACCGCTCTCCTGTCTCGGACGATTTCTTGCCCGACTTGGTTGTCCACTCCTGCTGTGTCCAAGCTTTTAGACTGCGTTGGGGTTTCGCTAGTGCCACTTAGTTTTCTCCAGATCCAATCCCAAAGGAATGGCATTTTATTTACCTAATTTTTTCAAAGTCTGCGCTAGTCGAGCACGCTGACCCATCTTGCCGGGCTTCTTAGCCGCAGCCGCTAATTTCTTAGCTGGGATCTTCTCGCCTTTCTTAACGCCCATAGACTCACGCAGAGCACCGGGTTTCTTGATAGCGCCTTGGATCCAGTTACTCTTAACTGCACCGCCTTTTTTATAAACGCCACGCCCTTTAAGAACGTCTGCTCTAGTTACTTCACCGTCATTATTTAAGTCCGGAAATGATTTAGCCACGATAACCTCCTCCTTTTGCTTTGTACTTTTTAGCCAGAAGCTGAGCTTTTCTAGCTGACCATTGACCTGCAGCAGTACCCTGCACAGCAGAATTCTTAATGCTTTCAAATAGCGCTTTGCGCATACCGGGCTTGGTGTAGTTACCCGCCTTATTAACACTAGATGTCTTACCGCCTTCTGCATACATATCAGCCGCAGTCAAGGATCCTGGCTTTTGTAAGAGCTTTTTAGCCATGGCTGAAGCTGTGCCACCCTTGGTAACAACAACGCCTTTACCGCCAACCTTACCACCCTTGGCGTACATATCTACATCGTCAGGATTGTCCTTACGACGAATGACTTTCTTGTTCGGCATTTTGCTGGGCATTACAGCGCCCATACCCCGGCTGGCTCTCATACCATGCGTCCTTTAGTTTTACCCTTGATAGCGCAACCGTCAGCACGCTTAGATGCAGACGAAACCATACCGCCTTTGGCTTTCTTTACTGGTTCAGGTTTTGGCTGCTTTGGTTTCTCAGCTCCAAAAATCCTGTCCCGCAGTTTAACCATTGGGTTGGCTTCGTTCTCCTCACGGGTGAGGCGATCAACCATTTCTTGTGGCAACTCATCTTTTTTCATACTATGCGTCCTCTAGTTTTGCCCTTGATAGCGCACCCGTCAGCACGGGATGATGCACTTACTTTACCGCCTTTGGCGTACTTAACCGGCTCGTACTTCATGGACTTCATGCCACCTACCCCACCTGCTCCGCCACCACCGCCTTTGGGTTTATTCAAGATCTCGTTGATCTTAGCCATTTCATTTTGCTGGATCAACTTACTTCTTTGTTGGCGTTTGTCCTCAAACTCTTTGTTCTCAGTAGCTTTAGCTTTCTGGTCTTTCTCTGGTGGGTTGTATTTATCGTGTACTTCCTTATACCCTGGGTCTGCTGGTTTACCTCTTTGCAGTTGCTCAGGAGTACTGCCAAAGCCCAAATCTAATTGGGCGGCAGAAGATATGGGATTAACACGAGAACTTGGCATTTAGCAACTGCCACCACCAGCCATTTTGACCATCTTGCCTTTGGTGTGACCCTTCATAACGCAACCATCTGCACGGGTTACACCACCGCCAGCCATTTTGTGCATACGCTTCTCATGGCCTTTAACTGCTTGCGCAGCTACTTTCTTCATCATCGGCATATCTTTGCTCATATCTGAATGTTTCATGTTACTAACCCTTTTTGAATAAGTTGGTCAATTTTGCTTTCAAGTTTGTTAAACCTTGCATCAATGTGTTGCATAATGCGATCAATCTCTGCTTGAGTGACATTATCACGAGCAATCTCCTCACGAGTTTTGTTCAATAAGATATTGAGGCGTTGGATCTCAGAAGCCTTTTCATGCCCAATATAGGCAAGCACTCCGAGAAGCACCGTCAATACCATGTTCCATAGCATCATTTCCATCAGACCATCCGTCCTTTGGTTTTGCCTTTAACCTCACACCCACCGCCACGTACAGTTCCGCCTTCTTTGCAGTTCCAAGCCCGCAAAGACTTATTAATGCGGCTGTTGGGGTCGTTGGCAGTTTTAGCGCTGGTTAGTTTTTTCTTCATGCCTTTCATGCGGGCACAGAACGAATCACGTCTTGGACCGCCTTCTGGTTGAGGAGCTTTTAACCCCGGTTTCCCAGGGTTAGCGGCGTTATAGGAGGCACGCCCCTTGGCGTTTAGACCGCCTTCGGGGTTTTTGCCTTCTTTGCGTTGCCAGGCAGGGGACTTAGCCATAAAACACCGTTACCGTCATATTGGCTGGAGTAGTTGCATATATGCCACTAGTGCAAAGAATGCCTTCGCCGGGAATAAGAACGTTAACTGCGCCAGCAACGGCAGGGGCTACAAAAGAAAACCGAGTAGTACCAGCCGCACCGTCTTTAAGAGTCAGTGTACCGCCCGCAGTTGGAACAGAAACAACCATTCCTTTAATACGGGCAGGTCCAGCAAACACAGCAGCATCCGTTTGGGCAGCGGCAATTGCCGTAGCTTTTACGTCATATTGCATGGTCATGATGACCCCCTAATTAAGAAGTAGCAAACGGAGTAGCTACAGTTCCTGAGCCGTTTACAGTACCACGAACCATGTATGCGTTTGCTGCAACAGCAACGATTTCAATCCATGTGCCAGCAACGCCACCAGTGGTGCCGCCGTTTAGGTTAATGAAATCAAAGGTATCGGCAGCTAAAGCGTTATACGCTACAAGCGCATCAGAAGAGTCAGTGTCAACGCCCATTAAAGAACCGATGAAATAGTCACCAGAAGCTGGGGTTGTACCGATCTTTAGAGTCGATGTGGTAATGGTTGTTGGAACCCAAATGGTGTACATAACACCTTGATTATTAACGGTATTTGGATCTTGCCCAGGACCAGAAGTCGTTGGGTTAGTAGAAACGTTAATAGTGGGTAATGTCAAAGTTGTGGTAGCTGCTAATGCGCCACCAACAGAAATAATGCGACCGCCATGATCGGCAGGAGTTAAAGTAGTTGTCGATGAAAGTACAACAACCGATGCGGGGCCTTGTTGATAAATACCACCCAATGAACGAATTGGGCCTTGGAATGTGGAACGTGCCATATTAATTCTCCATACAAAGTTAACTTATTGATCGTGTATGCGTCTGCTGGGACAGTTCAATAAGCTGGTCTCCCAGTTTCACAAATCTTACTACAAACAAAACAAAAAAGGGGGCTTTTTGTGCCCCCTTTTCATTACGCTCCTGGTGAACCAAACATTCCGAGTGGATCAGACCAGCCAAACGAATAACGCTCACGGGACTTGTAACGTACGTTACCGGTGTCAAAGTCTCCGTCCATTGAGTTAGCCAAAGGCATACGCTCAAAGTGCTTCATTCCGTTAGGTACATCAGTGGTCAAGAACCATGCGTTGGTGTCGGTCAGATAGTGGTTAATTGCGTAACCTTCTGGGATCGAACCATTGTTCTTGATTGCGTTGATGTCGTTGTCAGTGGTACCAACACGGAGGTTAGTCTCTAACAAACGAGTTGCAACGAACTGAAGTGATGGTGGGATGATTAACTTACGTGGCATTGCTGCGATGAGCAAGCCGCGCTCGTCTGTCCAAGCTGCGATTTGAATAACTGCGTTTTCCAACGAAGTCTCATTCAAGTCAGCATTAGTGGAAGGACGGTTGCTGTTAACACCACCAGAAACCAATGGGTGTGAAGTAGAGAACAGAGGTACACCATCACCGCCGTAGTACTGGCTGGAATTGGTAAAACCGTTGTTCAATACAGCAGCAGCTTTAACTTGCTTGGTATAAGCCATGGCACGAGCCAATGCTTTGGTATAACGACCAGATAGGCTGTCATACAAGTTATCTTCGATCGCCTCTTCAGTGATCGAGAAACCCAAAGCGATGGTTTCATGGTTATAGCGAGCTGTGAAAGCCTCTTGCGCATTGTCATAAGCAATTGCGCTGCCCTCGTTCTTGACGGGAGCGGCACTAAAGCCGGACAACTTGGTTTCTTCTTCGAAGCTACGCTCTGATTTCTCAGTTTCGTAGATCTCTTTATGCTCTTCGCCGTAGCGCTTGTACTCTAAACCGAACAAAGCGTTCAAACCGGGGAGCAACTCTTTAAGTAGTTGGGCACGAGAAATAGCCATTTAATTACTCCTTAAGCTGCGTAATCCAAACCGGTTGTACGGAGGATTTGCGGGTTGTTTAACTTCACTACAACTTCAGTGAAGGCGTTTGCGCCGGTAGCTGTTTCTGGAACAACAGCAACAACACGTACTGGCAAAGTTGCTGCGTTACCAAGGTTATCGGTAGGAACAAGAACGCCAGCGCCAGAATCACCAGTAGTTGCATTACCAGTACCTTGGTCGATAGCCATGTTAATACCCACAACGCTTTGATTAACAGTAGTTACAACGCTGTTTGCGTACACAACAGCTACTTTAAAAGCAGCCATAGGATCGTCCACAACATAAGCGATAGCGTTTGAAGCAGCAGCATTACCTGGGTAATACTGAGCTTGCACGGTTTGACCTTGAGTATTGGTGTACTGAACACCCATAAACACGCCATACGTGTAGTTAGCTGCGCTCGTTGTAGAGTCGTTTGTGACGCCAGATTTTTCAATAGTGCCACCATCAACTACAGCAACAATATCCCCGTTATAAATCGCAGTGTTATAAGTACTTGCGATCGGCAATTGACGGGTTGCACCAGCGTAGGGTTTGCCGTCTACGCTGTTGATTGGCTGTAAGCCGTAGGGAGCTGAAACGGTTGGATAAGCCATTTAAATCTCCTAGTTAAGAATTACCATCACCAAACCCTCGTCCTCTAGTTGTTGTGCTTTTACGCTCAGCAAACAAAGGCATGTTCGGGTTGCTATTTTTCATAAAGCTGTTGTCTACAGATTCCATTTGCTGTTGAGCTTTTTTCTCAAAATAGTCTCTGCGGGCTTCAGCCATTTCTTTTGGTTTCTTGCACAAAAGCAAGCCACCAATTTCTACATTTCCATCCTTGTTGCCTTGTACTTGCAACTCTGGATAGTCCTCTGCCTTACACGGCACCCAATGATCACGGAACTTCTGCGACACGTTAGTGTGGTTAGACTGTCCTGCGATCGACACTGCAATCCAGTGAAACTCATAATCTGGATCCGGTGCTGGATCTGGCAAAGAGCTCGGTGGTTTGTAAACATACCGAGTTGGGTTTTTTTCGCGTGATTCTTGTTCACGATTTGGGCGGTTATTAGCCATTTTGAGCCTCCAATTTTAAAATTTCCTGAGCATACTGTTTGTGGGTTAAGCCATACTTCTCTGCAAGACGAGCTTGCGTTGTAGTTAACTTAATTACTTTCTTGGCACCCGATGAACGGGTGGCAGGAGCCACAACATTCGCAGGTTTTTTAGTCGGCTCAGCCTTAACCGGTTCGGCGCTCTTTACGTCATTAAAGACTTCTGGGAACACCTGTTTTAAGCGACCGTCGACACGATCGAAGTATTCGTCTGAGCGGGGATCTACCCCGGTAGCCACTAGTTTTTGGTGCAGCCCTAGAGCAAAGGCCGTCATTTCTTCGTACCCCGGAGACCCGAACCACTGGTTTTTTGCTTGCCAGCGCAAGGTTTTCTCATCGAGCTTTGGAACATCCGGTGACGTTTGATACGTTTTTACATCATCTGTTTCATTTTGTAAAGCACTTGGCTTGAAATTTTTTGCACTCTCAAGTTTCATCTTTGCTTCTGTCAGATTTTCTTGAGCTTCAAGCATCGCATCAGAGTCGTAAGACTCTTGCGCTTCTTTGAACTTGCGTCGTGCCATTTCCATTTCAGCTTCGGCTTTAGCCTGTAGCGTTTCCTGGAACGTTGCTTCGCCAGTCTTTACATACTCTTTAAGCCTGCGGTTCTCTTCCAAGATCTGTTGCGTCATGCGCTCTAGCTCTTGTTTCTCCCGTAAGATTTCTTCCTTAGCCCGGCGCTCGTCGTGACGTGCATGGGTCAGTTCTTTGATCCGTGCCTGTGCTCCCTTGGTGTACGTCTCAATTTCTTCGTCCGTTGGGTCTTCAACCTCACGGTCTAGGGGCTTGGCTTTGCGGTCAATTTCAGGGGTATCGTCCTCGATCTCAATATCCACGTCAGACTCAGCCGACAGGTCAATATCAATCTCGGTGTCTTTGGCTTGCGCCTCTTCCTCTAGTTCGTGAGGAAACTTAAATTCGTCATTATCTGGCATATTTTTCTCCTATTAAACGCGTGAAATACCGCGTGGGTCTTCGACTGTTGCTTCTACCTGATCGTCATTAATCAAGCGAAACTCCTTGCCGTGGATCTTGATCCGTGTCCCGGTATACGGGCGGGTAATAACAAAGTCACCCTCCTTACACCAAGGTCCTTCTGGGAACTTCTCTGGATCATATGCAGTGGGTCCGATTTTGATTACAAACAGGACGGGGGAGGTTAGCTCCTCGACTTGCTTGGTCGTATCGGCTTTAACAAGACCACTTTCAAAAGTATCGTCAGGGTCAATCAAAGCACACAGCATCCGCCAGCCTTTTGGCTCTGGTAGCGCTTTTGCCTTAACTTCCGCTGCTTCATACTCTGCATCCACTTCTGGGGCTTTTACACCCGGCGGCAGGATTAACTCTTTCTCCGGAACTGCTATAGCTTCACTCATCGTTAGCCTTCTCTATATTGTCAGCGAGGTCAAGTAAATGCCGCTCTGCGTAGGCTAGACCTCGGATCACCCCGCAAAGTTCCTTGTAAGACGCATGGTCAATGCACTGTCCACTAGCCATGTCGTCCGTAAAGTTGTTCATGTCCGAGCGAATTTTCTCTCTTAGCGCTTGGGCAAAACTCATCGTTTCTAGTTGCATGTATTACTCCTTCGTCTTTTTAGCGGCTTCCCGACGGCTTTTAGCGATTTCTACGCCTATTTTTACCCCGTCAAGTTGTTGTTTTTGACCCAGTTTGATCATCTCAAGCTGAGCATTAGCCTCAAGTTCTTGCTTCTTCATGGCTAATTCGTCCATTTTGGCAGCCCCATCAATCTGCATTTTCTGGGCTTTGAGCTGTAATTCCTGGGCTTTGAGCTGGAGCTCTTGCATCTGCATCTGTAAGACTGGGTCTTGTGCGTTTTGCTGAGCTTGTTGTTGAGCAGCCATGGCTTGAGACTCTGCCAGCACTTGTGGTGCGGCTTCTGCCATGAGGCGGCTGATCTCTTTCTCCAACTCGTCTGGTAGCTCATCATCTGAGCTAGGCAGTGCAACACCGAGGGCAAGCTCGATCTTGTTACGGTAGGCATAACCCACGTGCTCGGCGATGTGTGCTTGCATGGCGGACTGTATAACCTGCGCCATGGGGTTCTGCCCAATAAGTTGCTGTACGATGGGATCTTGCATCGCCATCTGGTGCACCTTGATGTGTGCTTCGTGGTCTTGGTAGGCAAATGCCTTTAAGGGTTTACCCCTAAGAACGTCTTGATTTTCGCTTACTGGGTCTTTTGGTTTCTGGTCTTCTTCCAGCGGCACCAACTTACTCGCATGCTTAATACCAAGCACTTCCAGCATCTGACGATGTAAAACTGGCAGATTGTAAATCTGTGGAGCCATCTGCGCCAACTGAATGACAGCTTGGTACTGAACGACTCTTTGGGAAAGGGTAGCTGCATTTGGATCTGATACTGGTAGGACTTCAACATTGCTGTAATCCGCTTTCTTAGCACGAGGGGTTCCCTCTTCTGGCTCGTAGGTGTATTCGTCATCGGTGTAATCTCTGATAATCGCAGCGAGTAACTGCAACTCCTGCTTCATCGAATAGTGTACACGGGCTTGAACAGCCGACATTACCTTAAGCGTTCTTTCCAATATTGCCAGTGTGGTTCCTACCGGCGCCTGATTGGACATATCCGCTACCTTCATATCCGAAGTAGCCGCAAAGCGTCTGCCTTCCTCAACGATCTTGTCCATTAACCCCGACAGAACCATCGAAGGCTCTTTGTACGGCAGGGGCAGGATGTTGTCTCGAATATTGCCGCTACCCAAATCTACGTCACGGAACTCTCCCGGACTAATTGGCGTGTCGTCGCCCTTGATGCGTAAGCCTCTGGCTTTTAGACCACCGGGCAGGTTCGACAGCGTACCTGCATCCACGAGCTGCCTCATGATGGAGGTAGCACTCTTCGCATAACCACCAATCAGGTGGAACAAACCAAAGCCATACGCCCCATATCCAGGGATGTACTGGTAGTGCACGAAGTGATGACGCTTTAACTTCAGTGGGTCTTCTTCTTTCCAATTACGGCGAATTGCCAAGACCTCGTCCGTGCCACGGATCATCGTAACTACATACGGCAGAGCAATACCCGTGGGCTCGCCGTCCTTATCTTTGTCCTCATAGCCAGGAATATCCAAGTCAACGTGCGACTCATAAATCTCAAAGCGGTCGTCGTAGGATGCCGAGAACCCAGTCTCTTTGTCCTTGCGTTCTTGAATATCGCTTGTGAACCGGCTAGGCTCTCCTAGCTCAACGTCCCGATAAAAGCCCGCATTCATGAGCTTTAACAGGTCGTTCTTGTTCTTGCGCATCACGTGGGTAATGCGGTGGCAGGTGTTAATTTCGGAGACGCCGTATGGCAGGATCACATCTTCTGCTGGGATAAATATGGATACTTGTCGCTCTAGGCTTGGGTCGTAATAAACTTTTTTGAACGCAGAACCAGCACTTGGCAGGTTCCACAACATCTTCTCATGCTCAGGGCGGTACTCCGGCATTTTTTCCGTGAGTTGGTAGTTCATGTCCTCTTCAACACGCCCCGCCGCTTCTTTTTTCTCCGGGGTCTCTTTACCAATAATCTGTGTACGTACAGGCCCTTTTGCTGGGAAGGTCTCCATGATGGTGTCGGACTGGAACCGCACCACCGCTTCTGTAATCATCGGGTGAAACACACCGCATGCGCCATCCCATGGCTCTGTGCGCTCCTCAAATTTGAGGCCTAGCAAAGTAATACCGTCTTTATACATCTGCTCCCAGTCTTTGCGGGAGGCTAGGTCGTTACTAATATCTTCTGCCAAGTCGCCAGCAATACTCTGAATCACACCTTCTGGCAGGATGTCTGCTAAGTTCTCGTCAAAGTCTTCAGCGCCTTCGCCTTGACGCATCTCGATCTCAAGACCATCCATTTCAATTTTTACAGCCTCTGGGTCCTCGATCTCAATCTCAATATCGGGCTCCTGATTTTCTAGTGCAGCCAAGCCTTCTGGGGCTGCGTAGAGTGACTTTTCTATGCTCATGATTTTTCCTAGTAGTACGCAGCTTTTCTGCGGTATTTATATAAAAGATCGTCGTCTTTCTCGTCTGTATCAAGGCTAATAAACCCACCTTGTCTATAACGCAAAAGCGCCTGTGTGCAAGTATCCACGAAGTCGTCATGTTCGCCAACTGGGAAGGCTGCAACTTCCTCGATCACTTCACGCGCCCAACGGGTATCTGGCGCCCACACTTTGCCACTCGTGAACAAATCAGCAACGGCGTTCAAACGAACCATCTTGTCGTTACCCCTGCTGGGGGTAAATTCTTGCACCGGTATCCCAATGCGTCGCAACTCCTGAATCAACGGGCTACCCGCCGCTTTCTTTTCCACGATAAACGCGTCTGGGTTCCAGTCTTTGTAGTGCTTGAGTGCCGTCGCCTTTAGTTCTGGGAAGGTCAGCCGCTCTTTGAATGCGTCGAGGAGTATTAGGTTTGGACTGTTCTTGTCCTCGTTGTTGTACCAAACGCCCCACGTTGTGCATGCGCTGTAGTCGCTAGATGTTTTGACCTCATGTGCCGTATCCCAAGACTGAATCACGTAGTCGCATGGGGGTGGATCGTCTGACTCCCATATCCGCCAGTCTTTTCTCGACACCAACGCCGCCATATCCGAGGTGGGGTTTTGCATATACTGCGCATTCCAAAACCGTGGGTCGATACTGGCTTTCGTATTCTGTAACGCCTCTAAGCTCCACTGCGCAGGCCATAGCGACTTCTCGTTTTCTGTGCCCTCGTCCAGAATGGCTGGCAACTCTACCAACTCCCAAGGTATGGTGTCTGGGTTTTTAATCTGATAGTCCAGTAAGCGCCCAGTCAGATCCAACATCGACCACCGAGTCATAATCACAATAATCGCACCACCTGGCATGAGACGTTGTAGGGGTCCGGTTTGAAACCAAGACCACGCCGTATCAAACGCCAAGCGGCTATTCGCCTTCATGTCTTGTTCAGAATGTGGGTCGTCAATAACAAATAGGTCAGCACCGCGACCTGCCAAAGCCCCGCCGACACCAGCAGCGTAATACTGACCACCAGCACCAGTAGACCACTTCCCCGCCGCTTTCTGGTCGTCTGCCACCACGGTGTTTGGGAAGATTTCTTTATATTCTTCTGAGTCAATTAAGTTCCTCACTCGTCGACCAAAATCCTCCGAGAGAGACGCGGTGTGGGTGCCAATAATGATTTTCTTCTCTGGGTATTTACCCAAAAAGTACGCTGGGAACAGGTAGCTGGAGAACTCCGACTTACCCATACGGGGTGCAATATTGATAATCACCCGTTTCTTTTTACCGTCTACGACGTCTTGGAATATTTTGGCTAGTTTTTTGTGATGGGGTCCCACTTTGAACCCCGGATATACACGTTTTGCAAACTCTATCGGGCTCTTTTTTGCCATCTTGAGCCGATGCCTGTGTTCTTTTTGTGTTAACTCGTCTAAAAAGACAAGTTTCTCGTATTTGTTCATGTGCTTGAGCGCTTTTTGCGCTGCAAGCGCCTCTGCTGGGGTCATGAAGTCGTACTTCATTCTTTTTCCTCGACATCAACGATGTCAACGGCGCCCATGTAGCGCCCCAGTTTCTCTTTTATGCGTGCGTCAAGCTCTTCATCGCTAATTTCTTCGTTTTTCACAGTAACTCTGTCTGTGAAAAGCGCCACTTCTGTGACTTTACCCAGCATCTCCAAGGCTTTTAGCCGGATCCTGGCGTCTGGGTGTTGTATTTCTTTAACAATATGGCTAACCGCCATGCTTCTTAGCTCTTCAGCCTGCTCGATAAACTTCCACTGGTAGGCAGTGACCATCCCAACGGCTGACTTTATCTCTTCTGGCAGGTCTAGCGTCAGTAGTTTTTCTTTTGCCTTGGGGTCGTGGGTGACTAGAGCGTTGAACGCGCTCGTAGTTTTTTCTTCTTGGGCTTCAGTCAGTATCTCGTCGTCTTCATCGGTAAGACTTTTTAACCACTGGCTGGTTTTATGCTGGGCGGAGAGAGTTTGCGCTGGGGTGGCGTTGTCTAAAGGGGCAAAGTCGGAGTCGCCCGGCAGTATGTCGGGAACGAAGTCTGCTGCCTTCGCTGTTACCAGGTGCTCCAAAAACATCGTGTGCCTAATCTCCTTTGGTTGCGTGGGAAAACACGGGGTACTGCTGACACGGTTACACGGAGTGTAACCGGTTTTTCTTTGTTGTGTAAAGTTTTTTGTGTATACTGCTTTTGCCGCAGTAATTTCCTTCGTTTGGACTGTGGCTCCTTTCGTGAGTTTCATTGCTCACCCCTCACAACCCCCGGACTCCTTGCCGGGGGTTTTTTTCTGTATACTAATTTTGTCCTTCACGTGGACAGGGGGCTGTTAAGCCACCATTAGAGGATGCAGTAAGTCAGGGTTTTTGTGGCTTTCCACCTGGCGTGTAGCAACTGCCAAATCTAGGCCCCCACTTTTGATATACTGACCTTGATCTGCCACGGGATCAGGGGGAAAGCGATACGGGTTGACGTGCACACGGCGCCTATAGACGAAGGCGTTTTTTCCAATCTGTATGTTTTGGCGTTAGTACCCCACCTATGTCTAAGATTTGACATGACCCCCCTATTTTTTTACAAAATTTGACATTTTTTTGTAGTGTGGCTGACGAACACTGTTACTGTGTCCGTGCATACACGTCTGCATAACGGCTTGGTGGGTATCGGGTGGGGTCAAGAACAGGGCTAATCGAGGTTTTCCACAACACGTTGTGGTATAATTAAGGTGTTGGTTGAGTAGTCCAACACAAGCAGAGCCATGCCTGACCGCATGGCTTTTTCTTTTTGGGGACATATGTCCCCGCATCTATCAAGGAGTTTTACTATGCAATTAGTTAATCAATACAAATCGTTTGTTCTCAGCAACATCTCGTGGACTGAGGTTCTCGCAAAGGAATTGGGTAAGAAGGAGTTCTTGCCTGACGCTGTTGTGGAGAAGTTGGCTCAGGCTCACGCTGAGGCTTATGGCGAGAAGTATCACACCACGATCTTTTATCAACAGACTTCCACAGGCTCGTGGCAGTTCTACTCTGATGAGGAGTGCAATCGTGAGGACAGACACGAAACCGCACAGAAACAATGGAATCGCAACGTGAGCAAGTATCACAAGACTAATTCTCCACAACGTGTTGCCAAACAGGTTGATCCTGTTGCTCGTGTGGTCAAGTCATTACGCAACAAGTTTAGTAGAACCGAACTCAAGCGTATTGCTAAGGCACTTGCCGAGTAATCAGGGACAGTTGTCCCCAACGTATTTGACAGAAATTACAGGGTTGTGCGAGAGGGCGAGGCTTCTCTG
>JACCDJ011330104.1_pt1 | contig 14231 bp, 9 predicted proteins | sample 7444481 | NCBI WGS metagenome assembly JACCDJ01 (sample SAMN15323435, study PRJNA562643) | freshwater metagenome | isolation source: river surface water | place: USA:Blue River Watershed | collected 2017-08-15 | reverse complement strand
CTTCTCCGGAATTTCTGAACGTCAGACGAGCCGATCCGAAATTTACATAGGCCACGCGTGGATTTTGATCATCAAAGAAAATTTCTCCGCCAATCACTCCGCGGAGCTTGATAAGACTGTGTAAAGGAACACCTCTGGAACTTGCTTCACATGGCATCATTTCGCGAATGATATGCATGCCGCTGGTATCAATCAGATAAAGATATTTGAACTCACGCTGTCCATATGGCCCCGTCGCCACGTTGGTGAATATGCCCTCGCCGGGTTTTCGGCTCTGTAATTTGTCTTTCAGCGCCAGAGGATCCTTATCAAAGGGATTGGTGTTACTGATCTCGCGGTTGGTAGCAATGTTGTAGAGGGTCTTGCCAAACTCAAAACCATCGTAGTGCATGGCTTTCAGCGCCGCAATCTCGCTTTCGGGAACGGTCACCACTTTCCACGGCTCCGCAAATGTTGAACTGATCACCTTGGGTGTCGCGGCAATAACCATCGGGTCAATCACCATTGCCTGCTTTTTCATTTCCAGGTATTCCCTGTACTCCTTCGCCAGAGGATACGTGTACAAGACTGAGCGTTGCACCATTCGGGGCGTTCGATGACTAAGTTCTGCCGAACTCTTACAGGAGCGGCGACTTAAGCCAAGTGAAGATCTTGCGCTGATTCGTGTTGCGACTAAGTTCATGGTGACTCCTTTTTGCAAACTGTCTCTGGTGAAAATTCTCTGAATGCCGCCGGACCCGCGCTACTAACAAGGCCTGTGGCGTTTTCTTTTTTGCAATAGCCGTGCCATGCGTGTTGAGAGGGAACACCGTTTAAATGTGGTGCCCATTGGGTAAAATCGTTGTAAGTAGTCAACTGATCAGTTGGTAATCGCACCACTTCGCGCGGCTGTTATCGAACAAAAAAGTGCATGCACTGAAATGGGAAATTGATGGGTGCGGATGGCCGATTAACAGTACGGATTGTTTTGAAATGGGTTTACGGCTACCCTATAGCGGCTTTTTTATTAAGTGTTTTCCTGAAGAACATAGGTATCGACCTGCCCCGAAGCAAATAGAGGGCTGCAAGATTTGCCTGGAACTGGAGTCCAATGCGTGTCGCTGTGATTGGTGGTGGTGTCATCGGTGTCTGTACCGCCTACTACCTGGCCGAGGCCGGGCATGAAGTTGCTGTCATAGAACGCTATGGCAATGTTGCCCAGGAAGCCAGTTTCGGGAATTTGGATCTCATGGGTCCGTCTGCCGTCCGCCCTTGGGCGACGCCCGGGACAGTGGGTCGCGTGTTCTCCATGCTCTTTCGCCCTGAATCCCCGATGGCATTCAGTGCGCGTTTCGAGCCGGCCATGTGGCGATGGCTGCGTCGCTCGATGTCCGAGTGCGCATTACCTCGTTACAAACAAAATCAGCAACGCCTGCTCCGCCTTGCGAGCTATAGTCAGGAGCTGATGCAACACCTCGTGCAGACCTGCGAGCTGGATTTCCAGCAACGGAATGGCGCATTGATGATGTTCCGCACATCCCGCGAGCTTGAGCTGGCCCAGCCCATGATGGAGCTGCTGGGTGAGATAGGCGGTCGCCATGAATTGCTCGATATTGAAGCAGCCCGGCAGCTGGAGCCGGCGCTGTCGAGCGAAACGGCATTTCACTCAGCCTTGTACATCCCGGATGACTGGTCGGGCAATTGCCCCCTGTTCGTGCGGCAGATGAAATCTCTCGCGCAAGACAGGGGCGTGGAATTTCACTTCAATACCGAGGTGCAGGCCATACGCCCAGAGATAGGCGGGGTGAGCTTTCAAATTGAAGGTCGCAGCATCGACACCGATGCGGTCGTCGTTGCAGCAGGCAGTGATAGTGTTCGCCTGCTCAAAGCCATCGGTATCAGCCTGCCGCTCTACCCGGTCAAGGTTTATTCGGCATCAACGCCGATTCAGGAGTATGAGCTCGCACCACAACTCTCTGTTTTTGATGACACTTATCGGGTTGGTCTCACGCGGCTGGGCAAGCGAATTCGTATCGCTGGCTGTGCTGAACTGGGATCGTCGAGTTTCGATCTGCATCAGAAGGCCGTAAACACCCTGGTCAAAGTTGGTGATGACTGGTTTCCGAATGCCGCAAATTACCGAACCGCGAGCTTCTGGTGTGGTCCGGCAGCGATGCTGCCCGAGGGCGTACCCTTGCTCGGCGCAACCCGATACCCGAATGTCTTCATCAATACGGGACATGGTGCGGGCGCCTGGGCAATGGCGGCGGGTAGTGGCAAGCTCATGGCCGACCTCATCTCATCGCGGCGCACTGAAATTGATATGGATGGCCTCACGCTGACACGGTATGGCGACCGGATGCGCTGATCAGCGCGACTCACAGGCTCTTTACAGCGTCGCGCAGATTCGAGCGATCGAAGCTGCCGCAATTTCCTCGGCTGGACCCGGCACCTTGATGCAACGCGCAGGCGCCGCCGTTGCCCGCTACGCGCTGACACTTCTACCTGAAACCACCACGAACCCGCATGTGCTGATTGCCGCAGGCCCTGGCAACAACGGCGGTGATGCACTCGAAGCCGCGGCCCTTCTCGCACAGCAAGGGATCAAGGTCACGATTGTGCATCTCGCTGAAGAGACCGCGCTGACCAGTGATGCTCGCATGGCGCTATCACGCGCCAGGCAAAGCGGTGCCACATTCGTCGATTCGGTACCTGCCATGTCATGGTCACTCGCTATCGACGGGCTATTCGGCATTGGCCTTGCGCGTCCCCTTGAAGGACTTTACCGGCAGTTGGCCACACAGTTGAACCAATTAAGCTGCCCCGTACTGGCCATTGATGTACCTAGCGGACTTGATGCAGATACCGGCGGCATCGTCGGCCCCGATGGTCTGGCCGTATGCGCCGATGAGACTGTCACCTTCATTGCCAACAAACCCGGACTGCACACCTTGCATGGTCGCGACAACGCCGGTCATGTCGTGACGGATGATCTTGGCATTGATCCAAGCCTGTTTCCAGAGCCGATAGCCCGTCTGAATATCCCGCTGACTTTTTCCGAGGCAGTCCGCCCGCGACTGCACGCATCGCACAAAGGCAGTTACGGGGATGTGCACGTGATCGGTGGCGCTGAGGGCATGAGTGGCGCGGTAATACTCGCGGCTCGCATGGCGTTGATGGCAGGCGCAGGACGTGTGTTCGCAGGATTCGCTGGACCAGTACCTGCGTATGACAGCCTGCATCCAGAACTGATGTGTCGACACGCGGATGACTTGCGCGCAGATCACGGTGTAGTCGTCATCGGTCCGGGTCTTGGCATGTCGCGGCACGCGCATGACCTGCTGAGCCGCGCAGTTTCTTCCGCGCCTGCTCTGGTGATTGATGCGGATGCTCTTAACCTGATCGCCGCCGAGCCCGCATTGCAATCCCGTCTTGCACAACGCCGAGCGCCAAGCTTGCTCACGCCCCATCCGCTGGAAGCAGCACGACTGCTGGGAACCGATGTTCATGCCGTGCAATCAGACCGACTGAGCGCGGCGAATGCGCTGGCGCAGCGTTATCACGCGACCGTCATACTCAAAGGCAGTGGCAGCATCATCGCTGCCCCCGGCGACATCCCTGTCATTAACGCCACCGGTAATCCGGCATTGGCAACAGCCGGGAGCGGTGATGTGCTGGCCGGACTCTGCGGGGCACTGCTCGCGCAGGGCTGGCCGGTGCGGGCCTCTGCGTTGGCTGCGACCTGGTTACATGGCAGCGCAGCGGATCAGATGGTTGCAGACGGCAATGGACCGATAGGCGCCACGGCGAGTGAATTGATGCCGTGGATAAGAAATGCTTTGAACAAACTCGTTAACGACTCCAGTGCGATGCGGCGCTGAAGTGTCTGAGTTACTGGCGACGGTCGTCGACCAGCCGTCCGGCAGCGATCGTCAGCTGACGCGCACAGCGCGCCGCCATTGCAAGATCGTGGGTAACCAGCACCAGGGTCGAATGCTGCTCGCGATTGAGTTCAAACATCAATTCAATAATCGCTTCACCAGTCGCTGCATCAAGACTGCCCGTCGGCTCATCGGCCAGTAGCAAAGGCGGACGCGTCACAAAAGCACGCGCAAGAGCCACGCGCTGCTGCTCGCCACCGGACAGATATTTCGGATAATGCTGCAGGCGCTGCTGCAAGCCCACGCGACCCAGCATGGCCTCTGCCTTGGCGGCAGCATCAGCATCGCCACGCAATTCCAGCGGCAGCATCACGTTCTCGATCGCCGTCAGATGCGAGAGCAACTGAAATGATTGAAAGACGAAACCCAAATGAGCGCGCCGCATCGCGGCTCTGCCGTCTTCATCCAGAGAGAAAATATCAATGCCCTCGATGCGGACGCTCCCTGACGTCGGGGTATCCAGACCGGCCAGCAAGCCCAGCAGGGTTGACTTGCCGGAACCGGATGCACCCACCAACGCCAACGTGTCACTGGCCTGGACGGTAAAATGGATGTCATCAAGAATCGTCAGCTCGCCACTGGCGTCGGACACTTTTTTGGTCAGTGCCATGACTTCGATGGCGGGAATTCTTTGGGGGTTTTCAGGCATGCAAGGTCGATTGAGTCTCTATCTGGGATGGTCGGGATCGTCGGGATCCTATGGAACGGCAAAGCTTGTGCAGCGGTTGATCATGACGGTGGTGTTGTTCATCAGCGGCCTCACAGCGCCGGCGTATTCTGCATCAAAAACCCTGCTCGTGCTCGGCGACAGCCTCTCCGCCGAGTATGGTCTGCCGCGCGATAGCGGATGGGTTTACCTTTTACAGCAACAGCTGCGCAAGGAGAAATACGACCTCACGCTCGTCAATGCCAGCATCAGTGGCGAGACCACCGCAGGTGGAAAATCTCGCTTGGCTTCGCTGCTACAACAGCATAAGCCGGCCTTGGTACTGATCGAACTGGGTGGCAATGACGGATTGCGTGGATTGTCATTGGCAGCTACACAAGCCAATCTGCGCGAGATGATGGCAATGAGTACCACCGCCGGCGCCAAACTGATTCTTGTCGGCATGCGTGTGCCGCCCAATTATGGTGTCGATTACAGCAAACGCTTTGCTGCGATGTATGAGGGTCTTGGACGCGAAAAAAATGTCAGACTCGTTCCGTTTCTCCTGCAGGGCCTGGATAACACCGAACTTTTTTTTCAGCCTGACCGTATTCATCCCAACCAGCGTGCCCAGGCCATCATGATGGAAAACGTCTGGCAAATCCTCAAGCCCATGCTGCGATAAGATCCATTCATGAAATATCCCGCATTGCTCTCGGCCGAAGAGGTACTCGCCCATTTGAACGACTACGACAGCATCATTGATGTGCGCTCCGAATCGGAATTCGCCCTCGATCATGTGCCGGGAGCGATCAATTGTCCCGTGCTGAATGACGCCGAGCGCGTACGGGTGGGTACCATCTACAAACAGAACAGTGCCTTCGAAGCGAAAAAAATTGGTGCTGCGCTGGTCGCCAACAATATTGCGCTGCACTTGCAGCAGGCGCTGGCAGACAAACCCCGCGACTGGAAGCCGTTAATTTATTGCTGGCGTGGTGGCAATCGCAGCGGTGCGATGGCACTTATTCTGGCGAAAATCGGCTGGCCGGCAGTGCAATTGGACGGTGGTTATCGAGAGTATCGTCGCAGTGTGCTGAGCATGCTCGACTCCGAGCCGGAGGCGCTGACTTTTCGCGTTATCTGTGGCACTACCGGTAGCGGCAAAAGCAGGTTACTGACTTCGCTGGCCGGTGAAGGTGCTCAGGTACTCGATCTCGAGCAATTGGCGATGCATCGCGGTTCCGTCCTGGGCGGCATTCCGGGCGAGCCTCAACCTTCGCAGAAAATGTTTGAAAGCCTGATATGGCAAAAGCTGCGAAGCTTCAACGCATTGCGTCCTGTCTACGTGGAATCGGAAAGCCGAAAAATAGGCAATCTGCGTGTGCCTGAAAAATTGATGAATAAAATGCGCGCCTCCGCCTGTGTGCATTTACAGACTCGCATCGCCGACAGAGTCGCCTTGCTTATCGAAGATTATCCGCATCTCGTGGAAGACAGCACACTACTCGGAAGTCAACTGAACCATCTGGTGGCATTACATGGTCACGCAAAAATCCGCGCATGGCGAGATATGGCGGACACCAGTCAGATCGCCCGGCTGGTAGAGGAGCTACTCACTCAGCATTACGATCCAGCATACCTGCGATCAATAGAAAGAAATTTTAGCGGCTATGCGCAGGCGCGATCGCTGACACTCGAGGATGTTTCGGGCAGGGCTTTTTCAAAGGCGGCGCAAGTACTGCTGGCCGACGAGAGAGCGAGTTGATTGGAGATTTCCAAGTAGCTTCGCATTAAGGAATGCAGAAGGCTTTGGACATCCAACGAAAGACGCTGGATCCCGGCGTACGCCGGGATGACTATTGAGGATCTGTTCGCTTCAAATTCGTCATCAACTGCATGTGATGACTGCAGCATGGGTGGATTGCACGCGGTCCGAAGTCCCCGCCCGCTCCCGACGCACGCCGGGATGCAGTGTCTTTGCTTTAAAAGTCCCGCCTCGTGTGGCTTACTTAACGACTGGTGCCGCTTTGGCCGCGACAGGCTTGAGAATTTCTGCCTTGGCACGCTTTTTAATGACATCGATATAAGCACCCACTTCCTGAGATGCCAGAAATTCGTCGACCTGCTGCTGCTCTGCCTTGCGCGCCTCATCGTCGATCATGTCTTCGCTGATTTTATTCACACGGTAGATCGCATAGCCGCGACCGGCCACCGCCACGCCAACATAAGCCGGTAGCGTACGTGGATCAGCCTTCATAATGGCAGTCACCGCTGAGGGCGACAGGCCCGAAGTGTTGTTCCTTGATATGGATTTCGCAGCACCAAACTGGGCACTACCACCCCCACGCAACTCGGCCAGACGCGCCTCACCGGCTTTTACCGCAAGCTTTTCAGATTCCAGTCCAATCAGCCGCTCCTCGATCATGGGGCGAACTTCTGCTACGGGGATCTTTGTCACGGGCTTGTGCTCAAGCACACGACCTGCAATCAGCACACTCGCGCCTACTTCGATTGCCTCGGTGTTACGCTTGGCGCGAATAGCATCATCGGAAAAGATCGCTGTGAGGAACTTCGGCTGGTTATAAGCCGCCATTTTCGGCAGTGACGAATTCGGCTTGCGGGTCAGGTTTTGTGCCGTCTCGATTTTCAGCCCCAGCTTGTCAGCGACTGGTTTGAGGCTGTCGGACTGTTCGTAGACCATGTTGGAGAAGATTTCCGCCATCTCGGCATATTTTTTACCCGACTGCTGACGCTTGATTTCTGCAGCAATATTCGCTTTGACTTCAGCAAGCTCGCGAGTAGCTGGGGCTTTGATACCTGTGACGCGAATAATGTGAAAACCAAAATCCGATTGCACTAGGCCGCTGATCTCGCCTTCTTTCAGAGCAAATGCTGAATCTTCAAACGGTTTGACCATATCGCCCTTACCGAAAAAATTCAGATCGCCACCGCGCTCCGCAGACACCGTGTCCTGTGAATTCTCTTTCGCCAACTTGGCGAAATCGGCTGGATTTTTACGTACCTGCTCCAGTATTTTTTCCGCTTTTGCCTTGGCCGCCGCTTTGTCTGCTGCAGATGCGTCCTTGGATGCATTAATCAGAATATGACTGGCACGTCGCTGCTCGGGTGTTTTGTAACGCGCGATATTCTGCTCATAGAAGGCCTTGATGTCGGCATCAGAGACCTCAATGCGCGATTCGATCACGTCTGGAGATAACACCAGGTACTCGATTTTGACGGTTTCGGGCACTTCGAATTGCGCACTGTTCTTGTTATAGAACTCATTGACCATCGCATCGGTAGGCTTGACCTGACCTTTGAAATCCTGCCAGCCAACTGACAATTCCTGTACCTCGCGTACCTGCTGATTGAGTGAGGTAATGCGAGCGGCCACTGCCTTCGGAGCGAACGCGCTGTTTTGAATGGAAAGATTCACCTGCTGCATCGCAAGCTCATGGCGCAGATTCGCCTCGAAACGATCTGTCGTCAGTCCCTGTGCGGCCAGCAGTGCCTGATAACGCTGCTTGTCGAAACTGCCATCTGGATTGGTCAGACCCTGAATCTCTCGTATGGTGCTGCGCAACTGATCGTCGGACACCGTCAAATGATTCTTCATGACGTGGGAGGACAATGCCTTTTGTGAGAGCAGACCTTCCAGCGTGCCCTGGCGCGCTTCGGGCGTATCGAACAAAGAAGGATTGAACTGATCACCAAACATCTGACGGAAACGTTCAAGCTGCCGGGCCTGCGCTGCATCCCATTCGCGCTGAGAAATGTCCTGTCCGTCGACCTTGGCAACGGCTGGCTCACGGTCAGACATCCGTATGTAGCTTTCAAGCCCGACAAATGCAAACGAAGGAACAATAATCAGCAGCAGCAAAAACTGCATCAGGCGGCGGTGGGTACGAATGAATTCAAACATGGTCGGTCTGATGTCTCCCGCCCTTCGTGGGCGTTTGTCTTTGTCGGGTTGTTACTGAGTACCTTGCGACCCGGGCTACATGCCCGCGGGACGACAGAGCACCATATGAAAAAAGGCGAACACAGGGTTCGCCTTTTTGGTTTTTGGCGGAGTGGACGGGACTCGAACCCGCGACCCCCGGCGTGACAGGCCGGTATTCTAACCGACTGAACTACCACTCCTGAACTGCTATTGCTGACTGGTTGGTGGGTGCTGAGAGGCTCGAACTCCCGACCTACGCCTTGTAAGGGCGCCGCTCTACCAACTGAGCTAAGCACCCGCTGAAACTCGCTACTGCCCGTTTCGGCTTGGCCAGCCAAGCCCGACGTTTGTCACCACGTCGGAAAGACCGCTAGTTTAATGCATCTTTCAAAGCTTTGCCAGGCTTAAATTTTGGTACCTTGGAAGCCTTGATCGTGATCTCCTGATGGGGTGCGCGCTGATTGCGTCCGATGCGCTCGGCACGCGCGCTCACGGAGAAGGTTCCAAATCCAGCCAGGGTGACCGAACCATCTTGTTTAAGTGTTGATGTCACTGCCTCAATTACTGCTTCAAGTGCGCGGCTGGCGGAAGCTTTTGAAATGTCGGCCGCCTTGGCGATTTCATCAATCAGTTCAGTTTTGTTCACTGACATTCCCCTAGGATATGTTGTTGGATTTTTCGGCAGTAGATTTGTCTCGAAAGCCGGCCGCTCGGCTGCAGGATTTCCTGCAGCGGCTATTAGACAAGTGGCGATCATTGGTGTCAAGAAATTTACCAATAACACTTTCCTTAATCGCACTTCAGACTGCGAACCTCTGTCAAACCGTTAACTCTATAAAAATTTTGCATCAAAAAAGCGCCCCGAAGGGCGCTTTTTTTCAAACAATGGATTGACTCAATGCCGGTTCAGTGCTTAACAACCGCGGGATCAGTCGGGGTCTCGGCACTCGCCACTGCCGCTGCCGGAGCAACTTCTTCGTCCGTCAAAGGCACAGGCTGACGTTCGAGTGCGATGTCAAGCACCTTTTCTATCCAGCGAACCGGAATAATTTCCAATCGACTTTTAACGTTATCCGGTATCTCGGCAAGATCCTTCACATTTTGTTCAGGAATAAGAACAACCTTGATACCGCCACGCAGTGCAGCAAGAAGTTTTTCCTTAAGGCCACCGATAGGAAGTACTTCGCCACGCAGCGTAATCTCACCCGTCATCGCAACATCTGCACGCACAGGAATGCCGGAGAACACAGAAACCAGCGCGGTAGTCATCGCAATACCCGCCGACGGACCGTCCTTCGGTGTAGCACCTTCAGGAACGTGGATGTGAATGTCGGTCTTGTCGAAGACATCGCTCTTGATGCCGAGTATTTTTGCCCGACTGCGCACGACAGTACGAGCTGCCTCAATCGACTCCTTCATTACATCACCGAGCGTACCAGTACGAATTACGTTGCCCTTGCCCGGCATGGTCATGGATTCGATGGTGAGCAGATCACCGCCTACTTCAGTCCAGGCGAGACCGACCACCTGACCAATCTGATTCTCTTTGTCAGCGACCCCAAAGTCATAGCGGCGCACACCGAGGAATTTACCGAGATTTTTTCCCGTCACCGTGATCTTCTTTTCCTGCTTGGTCAGCAGCAGCATCTTGACCACTTTGCGGCAGATCTTGGAAATCTCGCGATCCAGAGAGCGCACGCCAGCCTCACGCGTGTAATAACGAATGATGTCACGCACAGCCGATTCGGCAACCGAAATTTCACTGTCCTTCAAGCCATTGTTCTTGATCTGCTTTGGCAACAGATAGCGCTGAGCAATGTTGGTCTTTTCATCTTCGGTGTAACCCGATAGTCGGATCACTTCCATCCTGTCCAGCAACGCCGCAGGAATGTTGTAGGAGTTGGCCGTGGCAACAAACATCACATCGGACAGATCGAAGTCGACTTCAACGTAATGATCACCAAAGGTGTGGTTCTGCTCGGGATCCAGCACCTCCAGCAAAGCCGAGGCGGGATCGCCACGGAAATCCTGCCCCAGCTTGTCGATTTCATCGAGCAGGAACAAGGGATTACGCACGCCCGACTTCGTCAGACTCTGCAGGATCTTGCCGGGCATGGAGCCGATGTAGGTGCGGCGATGACCACGAATCTCCGCCTCATCACGAACGCCACCCAGCGCCATGCGCACAAATTTCCGATTCGTCGCGCGCGCAATCGACTGTCCGAGCGAGGTCTTGCCAACGCCAGGCGGTCCGACGAAGCACAGGATCGGCGCTTTTACTTTGTCGACGCGCTGCTGCACGGCGAGATATTCCAGGATGCGTTCCTTGATCTTGTCCAGCCCGTAGTGATCGTCCTCGAGCACTTTCTCAGCATGCGCAAGATCGTTGTTCACCTTGGATTTTTTCTTCCAGGGCAAGCCAATCAGTACATCAATGTAATTTCGCACCACGGTCGCTTCAGCTGACATCGGCGACATGAGCTTGAGTTTTTTCAGCTCTGACTGTGCCTTCTCACGCGCCTCTTTGGGCATCTTGGCAGCAATGATTTTCTTGTCGAGCTCTTCGAGGTCCGCCCCTTCCTCACCCTCGCCCAGTTCTTTCTGAATCGCTTTGACCTGTTCGTTCAGGTAGTACTCACGCTGCGATTTTTCCATCTGACGCTTGACGCGACCACGAATGCGCTTCTCTACCTGCAGAATGTCGAGCTCGGCTTCGAGTTGACCCAGCAAGTGCTCGTGACGCTTGGCTACGTTGAAGATCTCGAGGATGACTTGTTTCTGCTCCAGCTTGAGCGGCAGGTGCGCAGCAATGGTGTCAGCCAGACGTCCGGCGTCATCAATGCCCGCGAGCGAGGTCAGGATTTCAGGTGGAATCTTCTTGTTGAGTTTGACGTACTGGTCAAACTGCTGAACGATGGCACGACGCATCGCCTCGACTTCGGATTCGTCACCCGACTCTGAGTCGACTGGCGACAGGTCGGCCACGAAGTGGGTATCAGCCTCGCTGATCGCATGGATGCGCGCTCGCTGAGCACCTTCGACGAGCACCTTGACGGTACCGTCAGGCAGTTTGAGCATCTGCAAGATATTCGCGATACAGCCGATTTCATAAATATCATCAGCGGAGGGCTCATCCTTGGCCGCCGCTTTTTGCGCGGCGAGCATGATGCTCTTGCCCTGCTCCATTGCTGCTTCGAGTGCTTTGATCGATTTCGGGCGTCCCACGAAGAGTGGGATCACCATGTGCGGGAAAACGACGACATCGCGAAGTGGCAGCAAAGGTAGCTGGGTGGGTTCGGAAAATTGTGCAGTCATCGTCATAGCGAGCCTTTTGAAAAACCTGTGATGCATGTTGGCACGATACGGCCAATCACAAGGCCTGTGTTCAACAATAGTTACATGTACCGCGCCTGCTTGCCTGTTCCGGCCTGATTTCAGGTCGCATTTGCCTAAAATCGACCATCAGGCACAAATATTCAAGCCTTCCGGGTAAAAACTAACAAAAAAGCCACACGAGAGCCTTCCCGGTGGCTTTTCGATCGAAGCCGGTGTGCATTGTTGTTGACTGGGATTGTACTGCGTTTGTTCGGACAACTGACGAGAAGCCTTGCTTTTTACAAGTTTCTTGTGATTTTTGCCCGGTTTTTAGCTAAAAACCGGGCATTTCTTGCAAGATCATCTATTTCGCGCCAGAGACTTTTTGAGGCTCATGGTAAATCAGCAAGGGTTTGGCACCGTTCGTGATGGTGTTTTCATCAATAACCACCTTGGCAACATTTTGCTGATTCGGCAATTCAAACATCACGTCGAGCAGAGAGTGCTCGACAATCGAGCGAAGACCACGCGCCCCGGTTTTGCGGGCCAGTGCCTTCTTTGCGATCGCATGCAGCGCTGCAGGTCGGACTTCCAGTTCCGCGCCTTCCATTTCCAGGAGCTTCGCGTACTGCTTGATCAGCGCATTCTTAGGTTCCAACAGAATTTGGATCAGCGCGTCCTCGGTCAGCTCAGCCAGCGTCGCGACAACCGGCAAGCGCCCCACGAGCTCCGGAATCAAGCCAAATTTGATCAGATCCTCAGGCTCGGCCTCCATCATGACTTCGCTGGCGCTGCGCTGAGTCTGGCTCTTGACGTTGGCTGAGAAACCGATACCGCCTTTTTCGGAGCGGTCGGAGATGATTTTTGCCAAACCATCAAAGGCGCCGCCGCAAATGAACAGGATGTTGGTCGTGTCGATCTGCACGAAGTCCTGATTGGGATGCTTGCGTCCACCCTGAGGCGGGACCGAGGCCATGGTGCCCTCAATCAACTTCAGCAAAGCCTGCTGAACGCCCTCGCCTGATACGTCACGGGTAATTGAGGGGTTGTCCGACTTGCGGGAGATTTTGTCGATCTCGTCAATATAGACGATGCCTTTTTGGGCTTTCTCGACTTCGTAATTGCAGTTCTGAAGCAATTTTTGAATGATGTTTTCCACATCTTCGCCCACGTAGCCCGCCTCAGTCAGCGTGGTCGCATCAGCGATCACGAAGGGCACGTTGAGCATGCGAGCCAGTGTTTGTGCCAGCAGCGTTTTACCGGAACCTGTGGGTCCGACGAGGAGAATGTTGCTCTTGGCCAGCTCGACATCATCTTTTTTGCCCAGATGACGCAGACGCTTGTAATGATTGTAAACAGCCACCGACAAAGTGCGCTTGGCCGTATCCTGACCAATGACGTATTGGCCGAGCAAATCGAAAATTTCCTGCGGTGTGGGCAAATCGGAGCGCGGTCCGGCGACGGACTCGACGGTGGAGGCTTCGTCACGGATGATGTCGTTGCACAGGTCTATGCATTCATCGCAGATGAACACGGACGGCCCGGCGATGAGTTTCTTCACCTCGTGCTGGCTCTTCCCGCAAAATGAGCAGTAGAGCAACTTTTCCCCGCTGGAGGACTTTTTATCGGACATATCCTGGTGGTGAAGGTGATTTTTTCGTGGATCTTACCTGTGAATCAGGAATCCGTCACGTTTGAAGGTAACAATCTTGCTAAGCCGGATAGTTGCAAAAATACCACTATCCGGCCTCCTAAGTCCGTCAGGCCCGATGCGTGAGCACTTTGTCGATCATCCCATAGTCAACGGCCTGCTCTGCCGACATGAAATTATCTCGGTCCGTGTCTTTGCTGATCTGGTCGATGCTCCGGCCGGTCTTGTCCGCCAGAATCTGGTTCAGACGTTCCCGCAGGTAAAGAATCTCGCGCGCCTGAATCTCGATATCCGCTGCCTGGCCCTGCGCACCGCCCAGTGGCTGGTGGATCATGATGCGGGAATTCGGCAGCGAGAAACGTTTGTCTTTCGCACCTGCCGCAAGCAGGAACGCACCCATTGAGGCAGCCAGTCCGGTACAAAGTGTCGACACATCAGGCTTGATAAACTGCATGGTGTCATAAATTGCCAAGCCAGCCGATACCGATCCGCCGGGTGAATTGATATAGAGAGAAATATCCTTGTCAGGATTCTCGCTCTCGAGGAAAAGCAGCTGAGCGACCACAAGATTTGCAGTGTGGTCATTCACTGGGCCAACAAGGAAAATCACTCGCTCTTTGAGCAAGCGGGAATAAATATCGTAAGCGCGCTCGCCACGACCACTCTGCTCGATCACCATGGGTACCATACCCAGCATGTCAGTATCGATCGCGGATTTACGGTAGGTGCTATCAGTCATTGACTTTCTTTCGCGGT
>JACCDJ010825416.1_pt1 | contig 14240 bp, 13 predicted proteins | sample 7444481 | NCBI WGS metagenome assembly JACCDJ01 (sample SAMN15323435, study PRJNA562643) | freshwater metagenome | isolation source: river surface water | place: USA:Blue River Watershed | collected 2017-08-15 | reverse complement strand
GCTCCGGAAAGAACCACACCTACCGCCCTCGAGGAGGAAATTAAGTGAATATCAAACGTTTCCGCGGTCTCGTCGCAGCACTATTTGCGGCAGCTACCGTGGTTGCACCTGGAGCTTCTGTAGCTTCCGCTAACACAGAGTTAACATTCTGGAGTTGGCGCACCGAAGATAAGGCGTTCTACGAGAGCCAGATTAAGCTTTTCGAAGCTAAGAATCCTGGCATCTCAGTGAAGTTCACTCCTTATCTAAATACTGAATACAACGCAATTGTTTCAACCGCGTTGACCGCAGGTAAAGGACCAGACATCATTCAGATGCGTCCTTACGGCGGAATGGCGAACCTTTCTGATGCTGGCAACTTCTTGCCACTAACAACATCAGATGTTCCGGCCCTAAAGAAACTTCCAGCTGGAATTCTTGCTGGTGCACAGGGTTATAAGGATAAGAAGCAGTACGGACTTCCTTACGCAGTATCTGCGCTTGGAGTTATGTACAACCCAGATATTTTGGACAAGGCTGGAGTTCGTGCATTGCCACAAACCTGGTCGCAAATGTTGGCTGCTTTTGACAAAGTAAAGAAAGCTGGATTCCTACCAATTGGAAATGCTGGCGGTAATGGTCCTGCCCTTGAGCAGCTTCATGCCACAGTTGGTCCGACCTTCTATGGTGGAACCTCATTCTTTAACGATGTTGTTGCAGGTAAGAAAACATTTACCGATAAAGGTTATGTAGCTAGCCTCAAGGCTGTTGCAGATCTTGCTAAGTACATGCCTGCTAACTACCAAGGAATTGATTACAACACTGCTCGTGGACTTTTCGCTAATGAGAAAGCTGCGTTCTATATCGGTGGTAACTATGAGATCGGATATTTCCGTTCCTTGAACCCATCAATCACTATCGGTTGGTTCCCAGCTCCTAAGGCCAACGCTGGCGCAAAGCGCTATGTCGGAACTTGGGCTGATGGCGCCTACGCAATCAATGCAAAGACCGCAAATAAGGCTGCAGCGCTTAAATTCCTCAACTTCCTTGGCACCAAGGAGTTTGGTCAGGCGCTAGTGGATGAAATCGCATTCATCCCAACGGCACCTTATGTAAAAATCAACGATCCAGCTGTTAAGGAAATCAACCGTTGGCGCACAACACTTGGAACACCATTCCTAAATGTTGTTGGCTTCCGCTTTGAGAACCCAACCAGCTCATCAATCCTTCAGCCTGGATTCCAGAAGCTGATTGTCGGTGGTACAACCCCTGAGCAACTTGCTAAGGATGTACAGACCGCTGTCTCCTCTTGGTACGGACCTCAAAAGGGTAAGTCCTAAGAAATCGAGGGAGTATCTGGGCGCGGTTAACCCCGCGCCCAGATTTCTCTGTCTAGACAATTTCTAATAGGAGTCCAGATGTCCTCAGCATTACGTAGGGAACAAAATCGCACAACCGGCGCTTTATTACTTCCTGCGTTGTTGGTAATTATTGTGTTTACAACAATTCCAGCATTGACGACTCTGAGTTACGCCTTTTTTGCCTGGGATGGTTTTCAGCGTAGCGGCTTTAATGGATTAGAAAACTTTCAGAAGTTATTTGCATATCCTTATTCAGATCAGTTATTTGCGGCGTTAAAACACAACACCATCGCCTTTGTTGTAATTATGACCTTCCAAACCTCACTAGGTTTGCTCTTTGCTTACGCCATGTTTCGAATTAAACGGGGTCTGCGGCTCTACCGTGTTGTAGTTTTCCTTCCCGTAATTTTCTCTCTAGTTGTAGTTGGCTATTTATGGCAGGCGTTGTTGGATCCGTTTTATGGTCCGGTTAATCAGATTATCACCGCAATTGGTTTACCAGAGTTTGCCAAGCCTTGGTTGGGTGATACCGCAACCGCCCTACCAACTTTGATGTTCATAAACTTGTGGCGCTGGGTCGGATTCCCGGCGATCGTCTTCTTAGCTGGATTAAACGCTATAAATACTGAATATTTAGAGGCAGCCCGCATCGATGGTGCCTCCGAGGGTCAAATTTTCCGAAAGGTAATCTTCCCGCTACTAGCACCTTCATTAACGATAATCACGGTACTTACCTTTATCGGTGCATATGAATGGTTTGATCTTCCCTTTGTTCTCGGCGGTTCTAACGGCAGTCCAGCAGGCTCTACCGACACATTGGCGTTGATGTTCTATCGACTCTCATTTGGCTCAATCGATTCAGGAGCTAACAATGTTGGTGTTGGTTCTGCTCTTGGAGTTTTGATCTTTACCTTAGTTGGATTAGGTGCTGCCTTTGGGTCAAAGATGCTGAGAAAGCGCGAGGTTGAGCAGTAATGAAGCTCATGCGTTCCAAGATTTTCTTTCAAAGTGTTTTGATTTTCAATTCAATAATGGTTTTGTTACCGGTCTTTTTTCTGCTCAACTCTTCATTACGAGAATCAAATGATTTTGCTAGCACACCGTTTGCCCTAGCCCGAGACCCATATTTGGAGAACTATGCCAAGGTATGGAGTGAAGGCTCTTTTGGTTCTTACTTTTTTAACTCTTTGATTATTACTGGCGGATCCCTAGTTCTGATTTTGGTGCTGGCTCTTGGTGCTGGATTTGTTCTTGGTCGCTACCAGTTCAAAGGCAACAATCTGGTATTTGGATTTATCTTGACCGGAATGTTGGTGCCAGCCAAGCTGGCGATTTTGCCGCTATTTATTCAATTGAAGTGGATGGGTTTATTGGACTCTCGTCTTGGATTGATTCTGGTTTACACCTCTGCAGCATTACCTGCGGCAGTTTTCATCATGAGCGGCTTTTTTAGATCATTACCCAAAGATTTGGATAACGCGGCACGCATTGATGGTGCTAGTGAATTTGTACTTTTGCGCCGGGTTTTAGCGCCTTTGGTACGCCCCGGGATGGCGATTGTGGCTATTTATTCAGCGATTCCAATTTGGAATGACTTCTTCCTGCCCTTGGTATTTCTGCAAAGCCCAGAGAAGAAAACCTTGATGCAAGGCTTAACGGTGTTTTTTGGTCAATACGCCTCTCAGTGGGGGGTTCTCTTTGCCGGCCTCTGTTTAGCAGCACTACCGTTAGTAGTTCTTTATCTAGTGCTTTCCGAGCAGTTCATTAAGGGTCTAACAGCCGGTGCTGTGAAAGGCTGATGTCATGTTGAGTTTAGGGGTCGATGGTGGTGCTTCCTCAGCCAAATGGTGCTTAGTAAATGAATCGGGTGGGGTTGTAAAACAAGGAGCTCTGTCTCCAGTTGATGGACATCTCTACCGCAATGAATCACTAGAAAAGTTTCGGAATTTTACCAACGAGCTAAAAAATGAGTTGGGAGACTTAATCCCTGATGTAATCTCATTAGGAATTACCGGATTTGGAGCACCTAAATTAATTGAAGAGGAGTTAAAAGCGATATTCCCAAAGGCCAAGATTAATTTGAGCTCTGATATCGCATTGGCGTATTACTCAAAGTTTGCACCAGGACAGGGAATTTACCTTTATGCTGGAACCGGTTCGATAGCGGTGCACATCACACAAGATGGTAAAGAAATAACTTTTGGTGGTTGGGGTTATCTCCTTGGTGATGAAGGTGCCGGTTATTGGATTGGCCGGGAGGCGTTGCGACATTTGTTATTGCAAATTGAACAGTCACAGGAGTTAGATGGCCTATCTCAAAGAGTTAAAGAAGCTATAGGTGGGGCTGACTGGAGTTCAATCCGTGAGTTTGTTTATGGCAAAGATCGCTCTGCCATAGCCGCCCTAACACCTTTGGTATCGCAGGCCGCTAAGGCTGATGTGGTTAGCGCCAAAACAATATTGGAAAGTGCGGCACAACACTTAGTTGAGCTAATCAAAAGAGCGCAGAAAACCCTGAAAAAAGAGGGTATTCCGCTGGCATTTGGCGGAGGTATTTCTGAAGAAGGTGTTGGAGTAAGAAAATTATTTGAGAGTTATTTGGGAGAGGTTGTTCTAATTGGTAACGGAGATCATGCATTAACCGCTGCTAAGTTCGGATTAAGGTCTTGACCATCCTTGACCAAAGGCAAATAAAAGAGAAGGATTAACTCAACCCTCGTTTGAAAGGAAGGCAAGTGAAACTACGTAAATTATGGACCGGTGTTGCGATTGCAGCCATGTTTGGTGGCGTTCTCGTAACCCAACCCGCAAAGGCTGCTGATACCAGCCTGGTGATTGGTAGCGTCCTAGATATCGATAAGACCGATCCACACACTGCAACCAACTTTGCAACAGTGCGTGGTCTTGGTTTGGTTTATGGCAGCTTGATTGAGATTGGTGCCAAGAACGCAATTAAGGGAGGTCTTGCAACCTCTTGGATATTTTCTAAAGATGGAAAGACTCTTACCCTAAATCTTCGTGAAGGTGTTAAGTTCCACGATGGTTCAGCATTTGATGCAGAGGATGCCAAGGCATCTCTCGAGCGCATTCTTGACACAAAGACCGGCGCAGCAGCTCGTGCAAATATCGCAACTATTACCTCAATTAAGGCAGATGGCCGCAAGTTAATTTTGACTATGTCAATTCCTAACGCACCAATTCTTGCTGCGTTAGAGGGAGTAAACATGGCGATGCTTTCCAAGGCTGATATCGATGCCGGAAAGATTGGCGGCAGCAACAAGCCAAATGGAACCGGTCCTTACAAGTTTATTTCTTGGGAGCCAACCCAATCTTTGAAGCTTTCAGCTAACGCTGATTACTTCATGGGTGAACCAAAGATTAAAGATGTAACCATTCGCGTAATTCCAAATGAAGCCTCAATCCTCTCTGCTCTAAATGCAGGAACAATTGGAATGGGAATCGTTACCGATCCGCTAATCGCACGTCAGGTCAAGAGCAATCTAAAGATGTTCAAGACTCCGGCGTTGGGTTATTACGCACTTCAGTTCAACAATAAAGTCGCACCTTTCAACGATAAGAATGTGCGCTTGGCGGTCCAGTGTGCCATCGATCGTCAGGAGCTAATCAACACAGCGCTTCTTGGCCAGGGACAGGTAACAGGTCCAATCACAAGCCCTGCATACCGCTCCGATGTAAATGCTCGTCCATGCCCTAAGCAGGATCTAGCAAAAGCCAAGGAGTACCTAGCAGCAGCAGGTAAGTCATCAGGCGTTACCTTCAAGACTTTGGTAACCAGCACCGGATGGGCTACATCTGTAGCAATGGCACAGAACTTGAAGGCGCAATTAGCAAAAGCCAACATCACAATGGAGCTCGATATCGTTGAGCAAGCTACATATGTTCCACGTTGGCTAGCGGCTGACTTCGTTGCGACATTGGCTAACAATGGTGGTCGTATCGATCCAGACACTATGTACACCCGTTACTTCACATCAACTGGAAACCTAAACAAGGTTGCCTCGTACTCATCTGCAACTCTTGATGCAAACTTCATCAAGGGTAAGGCGAGTGGAAAAGTTGCTGAACGTAAAGGTGCCTATACTGCAATCTCCAAAGAGTTGGAGGACAACGCGGTTTGGGTATGGCTTGCTACTCCATTCGAGTATCGAGTAGCCACCAAGAAGCTTCGTGGATTCTCAGCTCTTGCAAATGGATCTTTGCTACAGCTACGTTCCGCGACACTTGGATAGTAAGTAATTAGGTAAGGCGTGTGGGGGAAACTCCACACGCCTTACATTTTTAAGAGAGTTTTAGATGCTAGAAGTTAATAGGAAAAGGTGAATGGGATTTCTTAAGCGTTTAGCTTCCGTACTGACCACACTTTTCGGAATTTCAGTATTTGTCTTTGTCGTATTGCGGGTTATTCCAGGCGACACCATCACTAGCTCCTTGGGAATTGAAACCGGAGTACTAACTCCGGAGCAGATTGATACTTTGCGTGCCTACTACGGCATTGATAAGCCATTAGTTGGGCAGTACCTATCGTGGATGGCTAGCTTTTTATCGGGAGATCTAGGTTTCTCCTATTCAACAGGTGCTCCAGTTTGGGATTTAACAAAGTCAGCGCTGCTCGTAACTATGCAGTTAGCCCTATTTGGCACGATTCTTGGGGTCTTAATCGGTATCTCGATCGGTATGTTCAGCGCCCGCAAGCCAGGCAGCGCCCGTGATTTCCTCGGCCAATTCTTTGGTTTGCTCGCACTTGCGATTCCAGGTTTTGTATTGAGTACAACCATAGTCACAGTTATGGCTAATAAGTTTCAATACTTTCCAAATGGCTACGAATATATGACGCCATTTGAGGATCTTTCAATGAATTTGCAGCAGATGCTTTTCCCTAGCCTGGTACTAGGAATCGCAGTAGCGGCTCCAGTAATGCGTACAACCAGATCTGCTTTGTTAGAGACAGTAGACAAGGATTTTGTTCGGACCGCATATGGAAAAGGAGTTAAGCCAAGGATTGTGAGATTACGCCATGTCTTGCGAAACTCCTTAATTCCAATTGTTACCATGACAGGAATCCAATTCGGTTATCTCTTGGGTGGAGCGGTAATTGTTGAGAAGATATTTGCTTTACCTGGAATGGGACGACAGATTCTTGATGCGATTAATAAGCGTGAGTATGCCACTGTGCAGAGCAGCATCATGGTCTTCGCCGTTCTCTTTGTAACTATCAACCTAATCACTGATTGGGTCTATCGAAAGGTGGATCCAAGAATCAAATGAAAACTGCGACCGGTAAAAGAGATTGGGTGCATTATTACTTTAAGAGCACCTCTGGAGTTATTGGTTTGTTTTTAGTTTTAGTAATGGTAATTCTCTCTCTAATCTCTGCACTAAATCTGGCACCGATTGATCCATTAGAGCAGAATCCAATTGATGCTTTGCAGGGACCGAGTGGTACTTATTGGTTTGGTACCGATCAATTTGGTCGAGATATTTTCTCTCGCTCAATTGATGGTATGAGCCGTTCGCTTTCAGTGGCCCTGCTTTCGGTAGGAATTGCCGCTGGAGTAGGGGTATTTCTCGGCGTTGTTGGCGGGTTTTTCGGTGGTTGGCTCGACAATCTAGTTGTCAGAGCCAGTGATGTGATCTTTGCCTTCCCTGCGATTTTGTTAGCTCTTGCAATTGTAAATAGCTTGGGTAACTCTTGGATTGATACCTCAATCGCAATCGCAATTGTTTACACCCCAATCTTTATTCGAGTCGCTCGCGGGCCAGTCCTAACCGTTAAAGAGATGGATTACGTAAAGTCAGTAAGAGTTTTGGGATTTTCAACACCACGAATCTTGATTCGACATGTCATGCCAAATGTTTTGGCACCCATCGTTGTGCAGATTGCACTCTCGCTATCTTGGGCGATTCTGACTGAGTCGGGTCTTTCCTTCTTAGGTTTAGGAACTCAACCGCCGGATGCTTCTCTTGGCTTAATGGTTTCTGAAGCTCAAGCATTAGCATCCTTCGCCTGGTGGACATTGGCCTTCCCATCTCTCTTTATCACTGTTGTCGTGGTTGGTTTGAATTTGGTTGGAGATGGCCTACGAGACGCTTTAGATCCAGCACGTAGGAGTAGCGGATGAGCAACCTACTTGAGATAAAAAATCTATCTGTCGTAATTTCAGAGGATAAAAGAGTTTTAGTTAATGATGTCAGTTTTGATATCAAGCCGGGTGAGGCTGTTGGAGTTGTTGGTGAGAGCGGCTCTGGAAAAACTTTGTCCGCCTTATCAATTCTTGGTTTGCTAGCCCGAGGTTTAAAGATTGAATCTGGCGAGATTAGATTCAAAGGAGCGGATCTACTTAAGAGCTCAGCTGAGGATTTACGGAATATTCGCGGTAAAGAAATAGCGATGATTTATCAGGATCCAATGACCGCGTTGAACCCAGTTATGAAAATTGGCGAGCAGTTACAGGAGGTTTTGGACTCTCACCAACATCAAATAACCGATCAAAGATCCCATATTCTCAATGGTTTGGCGGCGGTTGGAATCGCTGATCCAATTAGAGCTTTTGATAGTTACCCACATGAGTTTTCTGGCGGAATGCGACAAAGAGTGATGATTGCAATGTCATTGTTGCTATCACCCGAACTCTTGATTGCAGATGAACCAACAACCGCCCTTGATGTAACTATTCAAAGACAGATTCTGGCGCTTGTGGCTAAAGAGAGAAAGCTTCGCAATATGTCGATGCTTTGGATCACCCATGATTTAGGGGTGGTGGCCAATCTTGTTGACCGAGTAATTGTTATGTATGCCGGAAGAGTGGTTGAAACTGGAACCGTTGATGAGATTTTCAAAGCACCAAAGCATCCCTACACCGCAGGCTTACTAGCCTCACTACCAGCAGCTGGCCGGGATAGAGAAAGATTGGAATCAATTCCTGGTGTGCCACCAAAGCCATGGCAGGTTCTAAATACCTGCGCCTTTGCTCCGCGCTGTAAAGAGGCCAGAGATATCTGCTCAAGTCACCGTCCAGAGCTAACTAATAGCAACTCAAGTTCCGTGGCTTGCTTCTTTCCGTTGGGAGTTAAGCAATGAGTTTGAGTATCAATAATGTTACGAAGCGATACCGCATTCGAGCACGCAAGAGCGTCGTTAATGCGCTCAATGGCATCACACTTTCCGTGGAGATGGGTAGAACCTTAGGAATTGTTGGTGAAAGTGGTTGCGGAAAATCCACCTTGGCGCGACTTATTGTTGGATTGGAGCCACCAACTGAAGGCTCTCTACTTTGGAGTGGTTCACCACTTGGTCAAGGGGTTAAAAACACCATCCGCAGTAGACACTCAAAAACTCAGTTGGTATTCCAAGATCCTTACTCCTCGCTAAACCCAAGACAAACCATTGGGGCTTGTATCGCCGAAGTATTGAAGACGTACAAGTTAGGAAGTGATGAGCAAATCAGCGCCCGGGTTATTGAATTACTTGGCGTAGTAGGGATAGCGGCAGATATGCAAACCCGCTTCCCACACCAACTTTCCGGTGGCCAACGCCAACGTGTTGCGATTGCACGAGCTCTAGCAGCAGAGCCAGAATTATTGGTATTAGATGAACCGGTTTCAGCACTTGATGTTTCGGTAAGAGCCGATGTAATGAACCTTCTAGTTGATCTGAAAAATAAATTTAATTTAACTTATATTTTCATTAGCCACGATCTCTCTATGGTGCGGCATATCAGCGATGAGATAGCGGTTATGTACTTGGGTCGAATTGTTGAGTACGGAACTTGGGATGAGGTACTCAATAGTCCAAAGCATCCCTACACAAAGGCTTTGATTGAATCGATTCCAGAGCACACCAATGTTCGAGGTATTGATTTTGATAATGTCTTGGAGGGAGAAGTCCCAGATCCTGCTAACCTGCCACAAGGTTGTGCTTTCCATCTCCGCTGCCCATTAGCGGTAGAAAGTTGTAAGTTGAAGGTGCCAGAATTATTGAACGCCACCAAATCCCACCTAGTAGCCTGTCCGGAGGTTTTGAAATGAAGATAATTGGAATGATTTCAGGAACCTCTTACGATGGCATCGATGTTGCTTTATGTGATTTTCAAGAAAGCAATCGTGAAATCACAGTTCAGGTTTTGGATTTTAAGAGCGTTCCCTACAGCGAGGAACTTCACGGCGAAATCGCAGCTGCGATGCCACCGCGCACCATTGATATGGAGCGGGTATGTAAATTGGATACCTATATTGGTCAGGCCTTTGCTTTAGCTGCTAAAGAGTTAATAGGCCAACACGAGGTATCGCTCATCGCATCTCATGGTCAAACGCTCTACCACTGGATTGAATCAAACCATGCGCTGGGAACCCTCCAGCTAGGTGAGTCCACCTGGATCGCAGAAAAGACTGGAATTCCAGTACTTTCCAACATTAGATCCCGCGATGTAGCAGCTGGTGGACATGGTGCACCTCTTGTCAGCCTAATTGATCAAATGATGTTTGGTGATTATGCCGAACCGGTTGGAGCTTTGAACTTAGGTGGAATTTCAAATATCACAGTAACCGGTAAAGGAATGGTTCCCATCGCATACGACATTGGACCAGCAAATGGTTTGATGGATGCGGCGCTACAAGCGCATTCCAATGGAGTAATCAAATTTGATAAAGATTCCCAGATTGCCCTGCAGGGTGAGGTAAATCAGAAAATTCTGAAGGAAATGTTGCAAGAGCCTTACTATCAAGCTCCACCACCAAAGTCCACTGGTAAAGAGCTGTTTCATCTGCCCTACATAAAACAATTCTTTGGTGATACTTCTACTTGGAAGATTGCTGATGTAATTCGTACCCTCTTAGAGTTAACCGTAGAGACAGTGGCGATTGAGGTAGAAAGATTTGGGCTAAAAGATATGTATGTACATGGTGGCGGTTCAGCGAACCCGCTGATGATGCAGAGACTTTCGCAGCGCCTACCAGATTGCCGCGTGCAGCCCATGTCCATTTTAGGTTTGGATCCTAGACAAAAAGAAGCGGCTACCTTTGCATTGATTGGTTATCTCTCTTGGTTCGGACTTCCGGGCGCGATTCCATCATGCACCGGTGCCAGCGGCAATCGAGTTCTAGGATCATTTACCCCTGGTGCAAAGCCATTGCAGTTGCCTGAGCCAAAACCAGAAGGAAATTACCGAGTAGTTATTAGGTAAACTCCTTGCGCATCTTGACCTCATTTTCCTTCCAACGTTCATCAACTCTTGATTCTCCAGTGAGCTGGAAGTCGAAACCTTGGTACAAGTTACGGGCGATAGCATTTTTCTCAAACACCCATAAACTCATTGATTTAAAGCCTTTTTCAGCCAGTTTGTCGGCAGCCAGAGTTAAAGAGGCTTTACCGAATCCTTTTCCAGCAACTTTTGGATCAACATATAGCGAGAACAGGTGGCCTAGGGCTGAATCATCCTTGTCTGGGCCAATTCTAAATACAGAGACAATCTTCGAATCTAGTATCCCAACAACGGTCTCTTTACCGTTGGGATCAATCAGGGATGGACGCCATAAGTCTGCGGAGTTTTCTAAGGTCATCTCAGCGCGCACATCGGCTGAAAGAAGATCTTTATACGAGATGTGCCAGCAAGCATGGAACAACTCAGCGATATCGCTTAAGTCTGATAGAGAAGCGGTGCGAAACTCCATATGATTAAAAGTATCACGGTTACCGAGAAATCCATAAGTTTACGAGCACCTTTTGTTACAGCTTTGCGTAGTGTTATCGCTTATCCAGTAATTCAGGTAGAGATTGAATTCATCGATGGTCGGATTGGTATCGGAGAGTGTGTCGCTACACCACAGATATCGGGGGATTCTCATGAGGTTATCTTGCAGCAACTCCACTCGCCGGCAGTTCAAGGTTTGAAAGAGATCAGCCCTGAGATAATTTCAAAGCTGGAGATTTTCCCCAGTGCGAAAGCCGCACTTGATATGGCGTTATGGAATACCGAGATACACCCGAGTTACTCTGCTGCTACTGATGTTACGGTACCGATTGCAGAGTTGGCAGATTTAAAAGACATTGTTCAAGAGAGAGTAACCGCTGGCTTTGACACATTCAAGTTAAAGGTAAAACAAGATGAGTTATCAGATCTGCTGCAACGCATTGAAATTATTAGGCAGGTAGCAGGCCAGAACGCCATAATTAGGATTGATCCAAATCAAGCTTGGAGTTTGGAGTATGCGATTTCGGCTACGCGGGAGTTAGCTAAAAGCGGCGCCAATATTGAGTATTTGGAGCAACCATTACCCAAAGCTGATTTATCGGGGCATTCCGCCCTCGCGCAAGAGTGCAACATTCCACTCATGGCTGATGAATCTTGTTTCTCGCAAGCAGATTTAGAAAAGGTGGTTGCAACAAAGGCCTTCCAGTACCTCAACGTAAAGATCTTGAAAGCCGGAGGGGTCATACCAGCGTTGCAGCTAGCTAATCAGGCGATCAACTCTGGCCTAAAGGTTTCAATCGGCTCCATGATGGAAGGGGTTTTAGGGATAAGGTCTGCCATTTATTTGGCTCACCAATTAGCACCAGCGGCAACCCATGATTTGGATGCTGCATGGTGGTTTAAAGAGAGTCCAATCAGTTACTTGGGAAGTATTGTGCATTCATGACATCGGCGGTGGCAATCTCCCGAATATCGGAAGGAGAGGTAGCTTCGCAACTGCGGGGATTTACCTCTGAATTTGGAATCCCAAATCCTACGCCCATTAATGAAGAAAGTAGTTTTGATTTAGCCTCAATCACAAAAGTGCTTTGCACAACTACTTTGGTTATGTGCGCCCTTGAAGAAAAACTCCTACAGCTGGATGATCCGATATCTAGATATCTACCAGAGTGGAAGGTAGAAGATAAAAAAGATCTGGCAATTGAGGATTTGCTGCGGCATGAATCCGGTGCTGAAGAATGGCGCCCATTTTATATATCCTGCTCAAATCCCGAGCAGGTAAACCAGAAGATTGCTAACTTGCCATTGAAGTACCCAAAGCAAAAAGAGTTCCATTACAGCGATTTAAACTTCATTACCTTGGGAATCCTTCTAAGAAAGTTGTATGGAGCTGATTTAAATCAGATTTTCACAGCCCGGGTAGCTACCCCATTAGCTTTGGAAAATACCCTCTTTTCCCACCCAGTGGATCGAAACAATGTTGTTGCTACCTCAATCGGAGACAGCATTGAAAAGAAGATGGTGGAGTCCAAACAGCCCTACCCAGTGCCTGAAAGAGCCGAAGATTTTGTCGGCTGGCGCGATTACGTACTCTCTGGCGAGATAAATGATGGCAACGCTTTTCACATCTTCAATGGTGAATCGGGACATGCTGGATTGTTCTCTAGCCTGTCAGATATGAATAAGTTTGTTTTGGGATTGCTGGATGGATTTTTGCCTATTGAGAGATTGCAACAGTTCTCACAACCTCGTAATACCCCAGTACAAGGGATTGGTTTTAGAAGATTCCCATTGACACAAGGAGGGTTCGCCATTGGACATTTTGGATTCACTGGCACTGGATTTGCTTTGGATTTAGAGAGCAAAAAGGGATGGGTTTATTTGAGCAATCGAATCCATACCCAAGTTGGGTACAAAACTATGAATGAGATTTGGTCAGATGAGTTTAAGGAATTTTCTTTCCAGGGTTGAGAATCCCCTTTGGATCAAATACCTTCTTTATCGCCCGTTGTAATTCAATAATCTTTTCGCCAGATTCACGATGAGCCGACTCGACCTTAATTGAACCGATTCCATGCTCTCCCGATGCGGTGCCACCTAAATCCTGCGCCACTTTAATTATCTGATTAAATGCAGCGACCGCCTTCACCTCTGCATCAGAATCTCCGTGGTCATAGACGATGGTTGGGTGCATATTGCCATCTCCGGCATGACCAAAGATTCCAATTAACAAACCTGATTCTGAGGCGATTTTCTCAACCGCAGTTACCAAATTTGAGATTTGTGAAATCGGAACACAAACATCATCCAATAACGCCGCACCTTTGCGTTCTAGTGCGGGATATGCCAACTTCCTGACCTGAATTAAATCTGCGCTGTCTTTGGGGTCATCTGAGTAGGTGGCATCAATTGCGCCAAGTTTTTCAGCGATCTGTACCCCTTTGGCGCAGATATCTGGTGATTCATCGCTTTGCATTAGTAGCACGGTTCCAACACCTTCAAAACCCAGTGGTTTCCACTCCTCAACCGCCCGCAATGTTGTTGCATCAACTACCTCAAGCATCGAAGGAGCCAGTGCAACTAGCTCAGGAACAGCATTCATAGCTGCGTCAATGGAGGCAAAGGTTGCGATCAAAGTTGTGGCGGGTTTTGGACGAACCGCAAGACCAACCGTAATTTCGGTAATTATTCCTAAGGTTCCTTCAGAGCCCACGATTAAATGCAGTAAATCTAGATTTGTTACCGATTTCTTTAATGGTGAACCTAATGCGACAACATTTCCATCAGCGGTAACCATTCGAATGGCACGCACATGATGCGAGGTGACACCGTACTTCACACAGCACATACCGCCCGCGTTGGTAGCAACATTGCCACCGATTGTTGACCATTCACGGCTTGCTGGATCTGGAAGATATGACAAAGAAAATTGCGAAACCTCTTTATCTAATTCGAGATTGATTACACCTGGCTCTACTTTGGCAATCAGATTTGTTGGATCAATTTCGATGATTCGGTTCATTTTCTCCAGTGAAATTACTATTGAGCCGTCGACCGCATTTGCTCCGCCGGATAAACCGCTACCGGCACCACGCGCTACAACTGGAATTGAGTTGGCGTGAGCAAATTTCAAAGTGGCGGCAATCTCCGTCTCATTTTTGGCTAGCAATACCGCAGCAGGAGTGCCAATTTT
>JACCDJ010027055.1_pt1 | contig 14251 bp, 14 predicted proteins | sample 7444481 | NCBI WGS metagenome assembly JACCDJ01 (sample SAMN15323435, study PRJNA562643) | freshwater metagenome | isolation source: river surface water | place: USA:Blue River Watershed | collected 2017-08-15 | reverse complement strand
TCTAACGATTCGGGTGACGCTTTATGCTTGTAACCCATAGTACCCATCGCGACTAACTGACCTGCATAGTGCAGTGTGCCAGTGAGTGTGTCTGAACAGACTTCTAATTTAGGATATGCAAATTTTTTAGGGAAGCCCCAAATTTCACGACCAGCTGAAATCGGTGGTTCATCATCGAGATACATTTGTGCCGTGAAGTTAACCGGCTCACCGTTGAACAAACAAGGAATCACGATGCCGCTTTCGGTGTAATCACCAAAGCCTGAACTGTCTGGCATGCGTATCCATTCATACAGCACCAACCCTTCTGGATTAGGCACTAAAGGTTCGGGTACGACGCGTCTCAACATGTCATGATCAGTGAGGTAAGAAACAATCATGAATTCACGATCAATGAAACGATACGGCCCCATGGGATAACTCGGACTAGCTGCCGGCATCGAGGGTAATTTTAATATTTGTTCAACTTTCATTGATGTCTCCAATGATTCCTAAAGAGGATGCAGATTATAAAAATACGTTTTGCACATCAACTGATGAACGATGATTAATTGCGTCGAAATTTTCTGCTAGCCATTTTTCTGCGCATACACGACCACGGTCGCGTAAGTCCGTCAGAAATTCCCAGCTACTTTCCATTTTCGATTCCGCAGTGAGGCCTGCTAAAGCTTCTTCAGAGCGCACAGAATGGATGAGTACATATTTCATTTTTTCCATGTACTCGTCTTTAATCCAACCTTCATCCATTAATTTTTGTACAAAACCAATCGCACGCATTTCCTTCATCAATGCTGAATTAAATGTGATTTCATTTAAACGATTAGAAATTTCAGCTGGTGTTTTAGGTGGTGCATCACGCTCAATAGGATTAACGTGAATGATAATCACGTCACGTGAATCAGTACGATAAAATAGTGGATACAGCACAGGGTTACCCATGTAACCACCATCCCAATAAAACTCACCATCAATTTCTACTGCATGAAACAATTCAGGTAAGCAGGCTGAAGCCATGACAGCAGCTGAAGTGACTTCTTCGTTAGGAAAGACTTTAACCTTACCAGTTCGTACATTGGTCGCAGAAAGAAAAAGCTTGGTCTTTGCATGCACACGCAATGCTTCAAAATCCACTTGCGCTTCCAACACAGTGAGTAAAGGATTCACATTACCTGGATTACTTTGATACGGTGAAATCATTTTACCCACCATACGCATGGTGCTATCAAGCATAGGCTTAGTCAGATTTAAACCAAACATGGCTTCAAAAGGATTGGCCTTGATAGCAAAACGCTGACCAGCATCTGAGATGCCTTTCCAAAAATTTTCTAATGCCTGACGTGCACCATCTGGTCCATTCATATAACCATAGGCATACACCACAGCATTCATGGAGCCTGCACTACATCCAGAGATGCCTTCAATTTCAATTCGTCCATCTTCTAGAAATTTATCCAGCACGCCCCACGAGAATGCGCCATGCGCACCACCGCCTTGCAATGCGATGTTGACTTTCTTAGGCAATTTACCTGAAGAGTCTGCAACCGCAGCGCTCGTTTTTTTTGGTTTGGTCGCCATTTTGCAGCCCCTTTATTTTGTATTTGTTTTATGTTGATTCAATAGGGCTTAATGCGCGGTCCAACCTCCTTCAACAGAGATGTTAGTGCCAGTGATAGAAGCAGCTGCATCAGAACATAAAAAGATAGTAGTTCCTGCGAGCTCTTCAACAGTGACAAATCTCTTAGTCGGTTGTGCAGCAAGTAAAACATCACGCTTAACTTGTTCTTCTGTAATGCCACGCGCTTTTGCTGTATCAGGAATTTGTTTTTCAACTAAAGGCGTTAATACATAGCCAGGGCAAATCGCATTCACAGTAATCCCTTTTTCTGCTACTTCTAATGCGACAGTTTTTGTGAAACCCATCACACCATGTTTCGCAGCAACGTATGCAGATTTAAAAGGTGAAGCAACTAAGGCATGCGCAGAGGCGATGTTGATGATACGACCCCAACCTTGTTTTTTCATATAAGCTAAAGCACAACGCGTGGTGTGAAAAGTAGAAGACATATTGATTGCGATAATCGCATCCCATTTATTCACAGGGAATTCATCAACGGGTGCCACATGTTGAATGCCCGCGTTGTTGACCAAAATATCTATCCCACCTAAATCTTTTTCTGCCTTATGCATCATTGCTTCGATTTGATCAGCTTTACTCATATCTGCGCCATCGTAGAGCACCTTCACACCGAATTTAGTAGCTAGACCAGCACGTAGTGTTTCAATCTCTTTCGCATCACCAAAACCATTCAATACGAGATTGACACCTTGCGCTGCAAGTCCTTCAGCAATACCCAAACCAATACCACTTGTTGATCCAGTTACTAGGGCATTTTTTCCTTTAAGCACGATAGTTCTCCTTATACACTCGACAGATAGATTTTTAATGAGGGGATTTTTTAACGCATTTTTCTGAAGCGAAGTATCGCTTTCAAAACAAAAACAAACTCAATTTACAAAAGTAAACTGAACAGAAATGTACTCATTGTTTTTGTTTTGATGAATCGAAACAATCAAACCAGCTTGATTGAAATAGCTAAATTATTAACTATTTATTTTCCCAGCAGAAACATTAACAAGCTATCACATGATGCGATGAATGTAAGCAGAATTTGTCCTTGTAACACCAATGTCATAAGCTCACTTTAGAAAATTCATGAGTGAGGTCAAGGGACTAGTAGGAATTAAGGACAAGATGACAGAGCTGATATCAAAGACATTCTGAGCCAATAGTAATCATGGCTGCGATGAAATTAATAGACAGATGGCGTTCTCTATGAAAGCTCGAAATAAGAAGGATAATTCGGGCTGAGTGATGCAAAGATTAAATGCGACTTAATTTTTCTTGTAATCGAATAATTTTTTCATCCAGTTCTCCGACTCCAGAAAGAGTGAGTTCTAATGATTCTTCACGACTACGAGCACGAGCTTCTTCAATCAATTGTGCTTCACGCTCAGCAGCAATACGCTCTGCTTCAGCTTTCATCTTCAATAGCAGATCGAGCAAATGTAATATGCTAAAAAAACAGCTGAGAAAAAACCAGAGTATCCATAATGAACCGACTGGTAACTGACCAAGCGTAAAGATGGCCGACATTTCAGTCAGCCAGCTATGCCAATTTAAATCTTGCCACCAACTAAAGCTGGCCTGCACCATGCAGGTCGATGCAAAGACAACTAGAAATAAAATCCAGTTAAAGAGGAATAAACCTCGTCTGCCAGGTAAAATTTCAGTGATCAACATACGACGACTTCATCCTATTATTTTTTCAAAGCATTCGATAATCGTTGGTTCAATAAACCAGCGATTTCAAGACGCATTCTCGACGTCGCATGAATTTCCATCTCTTTTTGATAGGCGACATTAACCAATTCAGCTGCCAAATTAGAAGATTCATGAATTTCAGATTCCAATTCAAGTAGCCTAGCCTCTAACTGTTTTTTTTCTTGTAGCTTGAGACCCACTTCTTTAATTGCCATGTCCACATCAGACCAACATGACAACTCAGGATCGCTAATCTTTAAGCTCTGAAAGACGTCTTGTATAGAATCACCTAGGCTGGATAAGGCATCTGCAGGCAATTCTTCCTTCTGGGACTGGGTTTTTGCATAGTCGTTAATTGATACGACAGGGGCTATGGAATCAGTCCATCCCTCGCCTGGCTCAAATCGTTTCATAGTCGGTTTCATTGCTGGGCTACTCATTACACACTCCATGCTTCACTTTTAGGTTAACACTAGCCATAATCTAGCTTGAAATTACTGACTTATAAGTATTGTCAAATTTAAAACATTATTTCTCATGCGATCTTAGTGAACTAAATACTATAAATCATTGTGAAGACTGCCCCACTAAAGATCTTAATTACTAGCCAAAAAGGCGGCGTAGGCAAAAGCACGTTGTCAGCGAATCTGGCTGCCTATTTTTGCCACACCAGAGGTAAGAAGACCGCACTGATCGACTTTGATCATCAAGCCACCTCGGGCAAATGGGTCAAAAAAGCCTATCCTATCGGCATACATTGCAACACAGCTGATCTGCCTAACTACAAAGGCCCCGGAATCGTTTTACTCAAAGCAAAGGAAGCTTTAAGAAAAGGGGTAGAGAATCATCAGGTCGTAGTCGCTGATCTGACCTGGACAGATGTGCTTTCCCCAGAATTCCTTTTTGAGTTCGATTTAGTGCTAGTTCCAACCTCCCTCTCCATCATAGAACTCGACAGCACACTGGAATTCATTAATCGTTTTTCCTTCATTTTCAAATCGCGCATGCGTCAACCACCTAAACTAGTGCTTGTGCCAAGCAGAGTTGACGATTTTGAAACATATGAATCGATTTTTACTCGCTCCTTCAATACCAGTTTTTTCCTGGCACCGCCTGTGATGTATAGCGAGAGTGCAAATAACTTTTTTGGCTCTGAATTCTTTGTTTTGACTACTAATCAAGAAGTGCGCGAAAACTTCATGACCTTTGCGCGCGCTATTGATGAATTAGGCGAAAGCGAAATGGAAGATAGACAAGGACCAAGACGCTCAGAATTTAATCCGAAGTTAAGCGGCACAGTGCTCGATCAGTTCCGAGCTATGCGGAATTCCGAAGAGCCTGAGACGTTAGTAGAAAAAAATCCTGAGTCAGCAGTCAAGCAAGGCGTATCAAAACGCTTGATGTCTGCTATTCCTACTTTCCTCATCAATAAGCGCGATTAAATCACAGACGAGCTACGCTGCTGCAGGAAAATGTAGATCGCTAATTCGACCATTTGCATCAACACGGTAACAAGCAATATCAATGTGAAAAACTTCAGGTTTCACAATTGATTTTCCCATCAACATACGTGCGCATTCTTGTATGCCTTCGGGCACAGAAGGATGAGGGAAAATCAGCTCAGCCAAATGAGCTACACCTATTCCCATTGAAATCATGAGCGCTAACACTTGTATGGTGCTCGATGAGTGATTACCTATGACACGCATGCCGAGAATTTTCATTTCATCGTCATCCGAGACCAACAATTTAAAGAAACCACCTTTATCACCCATGGCAATCGCACGATTAATATAGCGATAATTCATCTTTGCCAGCTTATAAGAAATCTTTTTCTTTCTCGCTTGTGTTTCGTTTAAACCTACCGAAGCCACTTCAGGATTTAAAAACATAATAGTGGAAATATTTTCATACACCAAAGGACGTTCTGGCTTACCAAAAATTTTCTCTACTGCATAGCGTCCTTCAAGTTCACCAACATTCACTAAAGATATATCCGCAGTAAAATCCCCAACCGCATAAATATTTTCGACTGTTGTTTGCGTTAAATCATCTTCACAATAACCGCGACTATCTAATTTGACGCCTACTGTTTCCAATCCTAGATTTTCTGTATTAGCAACGCGCCCTACTGAAACCAATGCATTATCAACTGTATGGATTTCATGTCGACCATCTTTATAATTTAAAATATATTCAACTCTGCCATTCACGATAGACATTTTTTCTAGTGAAGCGCCATGGTGAATGACGACTCCACTCTGTTCAAGATTAGAAGCAATCGATTGCGCTATGTCCTCATCTTCTGATGGCAAGATTCTTTCTTCTTTATCGATTAAAAATACTTTTGTTTTTCCAAAGTTAGAAAAAATAGTCGCAAATTCACAGCCTATAACCCCGGCACCTAATATCACTATGCTGGAAGGAAAGTCCGGTAAAGATGCAATACCATCACTAGACAAGATGATTTTTTCATCAATAGGAATATCTGGCAGATATCTTGGACGACTACCGATTGCAAGCACAATCTTGTCAGCCCAAATTGTTTGTGTCTTACCATCTGCAATCGTGATTTCAATTTCGTTTTTTGAGATTAGTTTTGCATGCCCATTAAACTCACTCAAATCACCCTTGCGTTGATAATAATTAATTTGCTCACGTAGTTGACGGTATTTATTATCCACTGCGCTATGCATCGCATTGACTACCACTGAATAATTTAACTCTACATCGCGCACAGAAAATCCACGATCAGAACTACGCGCTACTTTATAACTCTCTGATAATTCCCATAATGTCTTGGAAGATAATGCGCCATTAAATATTCCTGCGCCTCCTACACGATTTTTTTCGATTAATGCGACCTTCTTACCAAAATCAATGCCGCGCATCGCTGCAGCAAATCCAGAAGGTCCTGCTCCAATTACGCATAAATCAAATTTCTCCATCATTCCTCCACACTATGATTATTTTAATAAGTCTCTACTGATTAATTGATGCATTAATTTTCTACAGTTAAATCGCTCTTTGAATCTATTTTTATCATCAGAAACTTATTTGACTAATATTAAACGCTAACTAATTTTATCTAAACTTAAAATAGTTAAGTAAGTGAGTCAATCGTTTTTAGTCAAAATAAAAATCTTTATGAATAGACGAAAAAAACCCCGCATTATTGCGGGGTTTTTATAAACCACATAAATAAAGCAATTAGCCGCTATGTTTATATTTGTTTGAGAGATTCCTGCAATTTAAGAATTTTTTGTCTAACTTCATCCACGACTTCTGGCTCAGCTGGTTCAGATAGTTCTGGATGATCCTCTTCAAGACTAGTCTCTTGCATTGCGAGCTGCTCTGCTTGCGCAAACGCTGAGGCTGTTTGTTCTTGATGTTTACGACTCGGTATTTTTTCAGCTATCCATATCAAGCTAATAAGAACTGAGATCAATAACCATACTATCCAAACACTGCCTACTGCCACTTCACGCAGGTAAACAGTAGATTGCAAATCTGTTAACCAAGTGGCCCAATTCAGGTTTAACCACCAATCAGCCCTACCCTGTACTGCACTAGTCCAAATAAATACTGAAATAAAACACAACCAATTAGCGAGTACCAATAACGATCTCACGATTGAAAGACTACGTACCGCCATACATTCCAGCCTCTATAAATAGTGAAAAAGTCTCAATTTTTCAATGCATTAGCTAATTTCTGATTCAGCATCTCAGCAATTTCTAAACGCAGCTTAGAGGTTGCATGAATTTCCATCTCACGTTTATAAGCATCATTGACCAAGAGTGCCGCAGCTGAAGATGCCTCTTCAATTTCAAGTTTTAGCTCAACGAGTCGATGTTCTAAAAGCTTCTTCTCTTTTAGCTTGACACCGATGCTGCGAATTGCCAAATCAACATCGGACCAAGATTCTAAACGTGTGTCGCTGATTTTAAGGCTGCTAAATACATCTTGAATCGAGTCACCGAGATTAGAAAGTGCATCAGCAGACAATGCTTCGGTTTGTGTTGTTATTTTATTATTATTGGGTGAATGATGTTCATTAACTAACATGAGTGGAGTGACTGCATCGCTCCATCCAGAATCGGGTTCAAACCGTTTCATTGCAGGCTTAGTAGCAGCATTACTCATAACGGCCTCCGGAGAATATTATTAAAACATTAATTGCAATCATACAAATTAACTGTCAAAAAAAATACATTTCGTATAGTATAGTAGCAAAATAGCTAAGTAAAGCATCTGTTAAATTAAAATTATTCTTATAATCAATGGCTTGTCGGTTAAATCGAGGCTTTAAATGAACTCACCGCTAAAAATATTAATCACTAGTCAGAAAGGTGGCGTAGGTAAAAGCACGCTATCAGCCAATCTGGCAGCTTACTTCGCATACATAGCAGGTAAAAAAACATCACTGATCGATTTCGATCATCAAGCAACTTCAGGTAAGTGGGTGAAGAAGGCTTATCCCATAGGTATAAATTGCACAACAGTAGATTTACCTAACTCTAAAGGTTCAGGCATCACACTACTGAAAGCAAAAGAAGCACTCAGAAAAAATGTTGAAGATAATAGTGTTGTGATCTCTGATCTAACATGGACTGATGTTTTACCACCTGAATTCTTATTTGAATTTGATCTCATATTGGTACCAAGTTCATTGTCTTGGGTTGAATTAGATAGCACGATGGAATTCATTAATCGTTTTTCATTCATCTTTAACTCACGTATGCGTAAACCACCTAAGTTGGTGTTAGTGCCTAGCCGTGTAGATGATCTAACGACCTATGAAGGTATCTTTACTAAATCCTTTACCTCGAGCTTCTTCTTATCACCACCGGTGATGTACAGCCCTAGTGCAAATGAATTCTTTGGTTCAGAGTTCTTTGTCATGACAACAAACAAAGAGATACGCGAAAACTTCTTAGAGTTTGCACGTTCAATAGAACAACTTGCAGAAACTGAAGCACAGCAAATTCAAAATCAAAAGCAAAGCACTTCACATCACAAAGTGAATGGTTCGATTTTGGATAGATTCCGTGCAGTACGTAATTCAACTGAACAAGAGAAACGACTAGCACCTGCTAATCATGTACCACCTCCTGCTGTGGTATCAGCAAAGCGTTCCAAATCAGTGATTCCTTCTTTCTTAAGACGTGATAGCTGAACACCTTGCTCAAACTTGTTTGAAAATAAAAAAAGCCGCTTGAATCAAGCGGCTTTTTTTCGAGCTCACAAAATACGATAACTTATTACAACTCTTCTCAACTGCGCAATAAAAAATGGCTGCTGCATTCACATGCAACAGCCATCAATTTCTTTACTCACTCACTAGCCAACAGCAAAACACTGCTGCAGTGTGGAGAGTTTAATTCAATGCGGACATCACTAAATCATGTTCCATCCATTGACGGAGCTTAGAGGCATCTTTAACACGTGATTGTTTGCTCTTACCATTGAGTAAAACAACAATCACATCACGACCAGCGATGATTGCTTGAAATGCGACGCACTTACCTGCCTTAGTGGTCGTACCTGTTTTTTGAACTACGATGTCCCATGAAGGATCATGAATCAAACGGTTAGTATTCGAATAATGCAAACTCGATTTTTGTGTTTCTAATGTATATGCTTCTTCCGTTGATAATTCACGAATTAACGGAAATTTTTCTGCGGCTGAGATTAATATCGCGACATCTGATGCTGTAGAAATATTGCCACTCAAAATACCAGTAGGCTCAAGAAAATGACTATCTCGCATGCCTAACTCTTTTGCTTTTGCATTCATGGTTTCAACGAAACGCTCAAGACCACCTGGATGATTTTTTGCTAGTGTACTAATCGCTTTATTTTCAGAACTCATCAACGCCAAACGCAATAAGTCATAACGACTTAATTCTGTATCTTTGCGCAATCTAGAGCGCAGTGATTTACCAGCAAATCTTTTTTCTTCGCCTAAGGTAATCATTTCAGACAAATCTGCGCCTGATTCAACAATCACAATCGCAGACATCAACTTAGTAATAGAAGCGATGGACAACACGTCCTTGCTATTCTTTTCGAATAAAGCACGACCAGAAGCTTGATCTAAAACCAGTGCTGAACGAGCTAGCAATACAGGAGACTTATCATGCAAAGCCGCTTCTAATTTTGCATCAAGGGCACGTTCGCCAGTGATGGACACAGAACTCTTCTGCAAGCGATTGACATCATTAGCCCATGAAGTCGCCATGGTAACCATTGCTGCAGTTGCAATAAGGCCAGTAAAACAAGCCATACGCAAATAATTAAATTTCATTTTCAAAACCATCCTCACTTTCAATACTCAAACCACTGGTTATCTATCTAGATAGGTATCGACAGCAGCTTTGAAATATTGACGCCGCAATGCAGCAAATTCAAAAAAGGACGGCCATTATGATCAAGATTGCAATAAGTTGCAATATGGAAATTGACAAAAAGGAAGTATATGACTTAGTTAATAAAGTAGAAACATTTATCGCATGCCTTACTCTACTCATGAAAAATTCACTTTTCTAAGGCAACCACCCTTTGCAAGGATTTGTCACGTGTGAGATCCATGCGCAACATATTAGTTAGAAGGGTTGGCAATTCTTCAGCATGTAAATGCCAGAGGTCTAAAGTGTAGCCATCGTTTAAGGGATCAATATAGGCACCATGTTGACGGATTTCGAAATGCAAATGCGGTCCCGTAGAACGCCCCGTCGATCCCACCAAGCCTAATTCTTGACCACGCAATAGTTTTTGACCCACTGCGAGGTTTTCTGCAAATTGACTGAGATGCGCATAATAAGTGAAGTAATTCCCACCGTGATCCAACACGACCAAATTGCCATACGCACCGCGCCATCCCATGAAGGCCACTTGCGCTTCTGCTACTGCACTGACTGGCGTGCCCATGGGCGCAGCGAAATCCACACCGATATGCTGCCTATGATGACGAATGGTGACTGTACGAAAACTCGTTTTCTTTTTTTTCTTGGCTAATTTAATTGGCTTATTAGACTTAATAGGCACACGCTGTTTTTGCGTTGTGACGCTCTTCCCTATGCCGCGCGATAAACGTCGAAAGCGTACCGGATTTTGCCAAAAGAGTTTTTCAAAGTCGGTGCCATTTTCATCAAAATAAGCACCTGCTTTTTCATCACGATTTAACCAAGTCACCGCTTGTAAGATTTTTTGTTTTTCACTGTCGGTATAGTCAAGCAACTCAAGTGCACTGATTTTTTCCGAACCAGTTTCAAAATCAGGTTCTGTCACTAGTCTAAAACCTGCATTGCTTGCATTACCTATCGACTTACTCATTTCACGCATCAAAGTTGCAGCTTCCCAAATTAAATGAGAAGGAACCGGACTCGCTTCGCTCACCAATGCTTGTTCCCAATCCTGCACGGGCATACGTATTTCTGTCCATTGTGCGCGATTTGAAGCCGATAAACTGGCGTGCATAGCGCCAAACTGCATGGTCAAGCCATTTGTATTGAGGATAGCGAGATCAAATAACTCTTCACTTACAGGAAGCGCAAGCATCAACATGGAACCGGAGTTTGCAACTTCAGCAGCAACATAATGCAAACAAGTGTGCTTGCTTGAGAACTTTCTGTCAGACAGCGAAGCAGCTATATCATCAGTCGATAAATGTAAACGCTCTACAAGTAAAGGTAATGCTGGAGCTGGTAAACATCCACGAGAAAAATGTAGTCCTGCTGATACTGCTGTTTGTACTGCTGGAGGTGCGCGATGATGGACATCGGTAATGACTGGCGCGCGTGATCGCTTGGTTTTATGAGGCTTCTTTTGTCCACTCCACGCAAGCGAAGTAAATAACAAGAAAAGACATCCTACATATATATAGGGGGCTGTTCTCTTCATAAAATAATCAAACACCCTATAAAAATATTGCAATAAAAATAATTTTTTGAAGCATGCTCATCCAATTAGGATCACGTGAACACTGCTTCTCCTATGACAAAGTTTGATAATGAGTAAAGCTAAGTCTATGAATCTGTATATGAAACAGTCGGCGCATTATAGCGATTAATTATTTGCCAGTTACCATGATCAATCTGGGCTGTGATTTATACGAGAGTTTTAAATATGTTTGCAGAGCTTGAATCAACAAAAAACTTGTTAATTAAAAAATAAAAATCTAATACTTGAATCTATTTCATGCAGTTTTAAGATTTTCAGGCAAGAAAATGCAAGTAGGATAAGTTGATATAAGTCCTTGATTTTAGGATGATATATTGCACTGCAGCGGAATAATCATAACTAAAAGTAGTAGAAAATTATTTCTATAGTATTGACTTGATATACCTAGCCCCCTAGAATCCGCTCAGATTTAAGGGGATGTGGTTATCTTTAAGCTAATGAATTTTCAATGCTTCTAACCACATCATCATCAAATTAGTAGTGCGTGCGTCTTAAATGTATTTCAACGCAGTAGTCGCATCTACTTCCAACAAGATTGCTTCAGCGACCAACAGAGGTCGTCATCAAAGCAGCGCCGACATTTGCTAACAATAGTTTTAATAGCAAATGAAATTTTTATTTCGCGGTGATTTTAAGCAGCAATATATACGCTTGCTTTTGGCCTCATCTCAGAGTGCCTGACAAAGTCTGACCAGCTACTTATCTAACTTACAACTAACGTTGAGGTTAGTTAGGGTTTGAAGCTAGGCAAATTTTTCAGTCGTTTTGAGGGCCGCGATGATTCAGGAGGTAATATGAATAATCGATCAAGAGTAATTGCGCTCGCAGGTGCAGGCAAATTTGCCAAACTCGATCTCTCTACAAATAGTAATCAACCACGTAGTAGTTTGCTCTCACGAGCTAGTGGCAGTCTTATCGCATTAGCGCTTGCCGCTACCCTAGCTTGGCTGCTGGTTTATTTTCAGCCACAACTCGCTAGTCAAATGAAAGAGCTATCTGCTTTTTCTGAAGTGTATGACATTGAGCAAAATGCGCAAATCAAAGCATTCGATGAGATGTTGGGCTTGTCAGCAGAAGGCAAACGCGTCAATGGCATTCGTAATGCATCTGATAACTCAGCGCGTGTCAGTGCTTCACCTTCAGAAGAGCAAGCACGTGTAGCTGCATGGTTAGCACGTCGCTACCACATCGCCAATAATGCAAGTGATATGTTGGTTGAACTTGCTTATAGCGCAGCGTATGAACAAAAAATTGATCCTCTGCTCGTTTTAGCAGTCATGGCAATTGAATCACGCTTTAATCCACTCGCTGAAAGCAGAGTCGGCGCAAAAGGTTTAATGCAAGTTCTACCGAAAGCTAATGGCGATAAATTCCATGCTCATGGTGGACTTGATGCCGTTTTAAACCCAGTTGCTAACATTCAGGTTGGCGCGAAAATACTCAAAGACTTTATCCGTCGTGGCGGCTCTGTGGAAGCAGGCTTAAAGCTTTATGTCGGCGCTGGCAATATGACCAGTGATCTAGGCTACGGCAATAAAGTATTGCAAGAGTATGAAAGACTGAAAGCCGTCGCTACTGGCAAATCTCAGCCTACATTCAATAATGCACCAGCTGCTGGTGCTATCAACATAGAAGCGAATCTTACAATTCCTGCTGTGATACATACACCTGAAGAAGATGTCTAATCGTTGAACATAGCACGCAATAACCAAGCAAACTTAAAGAGCCCAAGCGGGCTCTTTTTTTATGTGCGTTATTTTTTTATAAAATCAAAAGAATTAAAAGGTATGAATATTATTTTGCATCAATAGAACGTTATCAATCGAAATCATCAACCAGGAACTAGAAAGGCTGAAATACTTACTACTTACTTTACTTTTTAAATTATCAAACAACATGAACCGAACTTCTCTAGATTCACGATCATCATATTTAACGACTCCTACCAACGAAATTATTATTAACAACAAAACATCAACAAGGTCAAAAATAAATGAATTATTAAGTGAAATACAAAGCTGTTGCAGACCGCGAACGCACAAAGAAATAGAAAACTATGCCAAACAAATATCAACTATTTTAGAAAGTGACCCAACATTCAATGAGCTTCAACTTGCAGGCTCATTTATTCAAAATGAAGCTGCACTAATTATTCTCAAAGGCTTAGAAAATAATAAAACTGTAACCTCACTCAACCTCAGCAATAACTACATCAATGCTAATGGTATAAATGCCATTGATAAAATATTACGAAACAACACCAGCCTTATTACGCTCGACCTATCAAGAAACTCACTTGGCAATGATGGGGCTATAGTAATTGGTGAAATTTTAAAAAATAATAAAACTCTACAAAATTTATATCTCAACGCCATACAATTATCTTGCAAAGGTATAAGCGCCATTGCTAAAGGCTTGCAAGAAAACTCATCTCTACTAGGAATAGAAATAAAATATAACGATTTTTGCTACGATAGCACCGAAGCTGTAGCAAAAGCTCTACAGAATAACTCAACACTAAAATACATAGATTTGAGCGGAACCTGTATTGATATGTTGGGCATTCAAGGAATAGCTGTAGCACTAAAAAGTAATACCACTATTACGAATTTTATCCTTAGCTATGAATTTTTAAATAATAATGAATCAGATGATTCATATTCTGATAATTACATGCGAGCTGATAGTTTTTCTGAAGTTGATTCAGACCATGAAGAAAGTAGAAATGAGCATGAAAAAGATTTTTTAAAAGAATATGCAGTAATACAATTAATTTGCACGAGAAACCATCAAAGAGAAGCGCTAGAACATAAAGGAACAATTTCTTTTTGTTTATTAGCGCCTGAACTACCAACGGAAATTGCTTGCCTCATTGCGGAAAAATTACTCATCACTGAAAATGATGCTGCCACATTACGCAGAATAGGTAATAAAGTTTAGTGCGTAATCTTTTAATTCGTGTTG
>JACCDJ010795053.1_pt1 | contig 14260 bp, 14 predicted proteins | sample 7444481 | NCBI WGS metagenome assembly JACCDJ01 (sample SAMN15323435, study PRJNA562643) | freshwater metagenome | isolation source: river surface water | place: USA:Blue River Watershed | collected 2017-08-15 | reverse complement strand
GTAGGCCCAGTCGGTCGTATCGCCGCTAGCGATGTAAAGCGCGCTCGCTTGCTGCGGCTTGTACTTGTTCCAGCCGGCCATGGTTTGCGCCATCTTTTGAAACACCTGAAGATCGCGTGCATTGCCCACGCCGTCGTAAGTGTGACCCCACGGATAAAGAATGAGCTCGGAGTAGGTGTGGAAACTCAGCAGCACTTTCAGGTTCACGTGCGCAGTGATGAAGTCGCGGACGGCCTGAGTTTCGGGCTCTGAAAACGGGGACGGTCCCATATAGACGTCGCTCGACGTGTCTTTATCCGATCCGCCCGTTCCCCACTTGAAAGAATAGTTTCGGTTTAAGTCGACGCCAAAAGTTCCGTCTTTGTTGTCGCGCCGGTTCTTTCTCCACATCCGGTATTTGCCCGAGGCGATGTCCCACTCGGCGCCGTCCGGGTTCACCATCGGAACAATCCAGATGTCACGCGAATCGAGCAGGCCTGCAACGCGCGGATTGGAGCGGTTCTGAAGCAAGTGCTCGGCAAACATCAGTGGCATTTCGACCGAGAGGTGCTCGCGCGCATGGTGCGCGCCCAGGTAGATGATTCCGGGTTTTCCGCTCGAACCTTCCATGAGCGATTCTTGCGAAGTGTTGATGTGAATCGCCCACAGATCGCGACCTTCGGTGCTTTTGCCGATCGACTCGAGCTTTGCGATGTCGGCGTTTTTCGAGACCAGATTTTTCAACATGGCCAGAGTTTCTGCGTAATTGTGGAAACGCGCATCGGCGACCGGGAAATCAAAGCTGTCGTGATGGCCACCACGGCCTACTTCTGGAGCGAAATCGCCTAGCAAACGGTGAGAAGAGGCTTTGATTCGCTCCAGGACGCTCGGGCTCGCAAAGCCCCAAATGCTGTCGCTTCGTGTGAATTCAATTGAAACGCCGAGGTTCGCAATCTCGCTTCGCGCTTCTTTGGTGGATGCTTGGATCTGAACCCAGCGAAGTTCGGTTTCCACTTCGTGGTGCGAATGGGCCGCAACGGCCGACATGGGCGAAACGAGCAAAGCCAAGGCCACGAGACTGGCCCCAATCCAGATCCTTGATTTCATGGAAGGGCCCCCCTTGGCCCGATGTCAAAAGGCTGTCGATCGGATGGTAGCACCCAGCGGCTTGAGGGCAAGGCGCCAGGCAAAATCAGGCCCATTTAATAACCGACCAAAAGACTAAAGTTTGATCAGCCATCTCCGAAACGTTGGGTGAGGATAGGAGAATCAAATGGGTAAGACCGGACCCGCACAGGGTGAAAAGAAAGAAACCAAGCCGCAGGGCACCGCTGCCCCGCAAAACCACGGCCATGCTCCGAAAGGCGCTCCCGCAACGAGCGGTGATGGTCGCTGCACGGCGAAAGCCTGCAAATCCGGCGAGAAGCGTTTTGGCTTCTGCGATGAACACTTCGAACAGTTCAAATTCGGATTGATCAAGCGCACGGGCGAGCCCGTGTCGGACTACGAGAAAAAGTTTGAGCATTACCAGGCTTATCGTCAGCGCCTGGTGACGACTCGCAAAGCTGCGTAAGGAAGCCCTTACGCTACGGTGCTGTACCCACCACCTCCTCGGAAGGGTCCCAGAGTCGTCAAGACTCCTCGGGGCCCTTCTTCTTTTCTGAGGGGTTCAGACGGAATTCAGCGCTTTTTCCTGAATTTTCCGAAGTTCTGCGATGGCCTGGACTGCGCCTGCAGTCATTCGGTCGAGATCGTCCTTCGAGAAGGGTTGACGTTCGGCAGTCCCCTGCACTTCGACGAATAGACCTTTTCCGGTGACGACGAAATTCATATCTACATCGCAGGTTGAATCCTCGTCGTAGTCGAGATCGACCAAGACCTGGCCGCCCTTCATGCCGACGCTGACGGCAGCGACGCTGTCGGCCCGGGCGGCCGAAGTGACCTTGCCCTGCTTCTCGAGTTGCTTGAGCGCTAGGCTCAGAGCCACGCAGGCGCCCGTGATCGAGGCCGTGCGGGTGCCGCCATCGGCTTGGAGCACGTCGCAGTCGATCGTGATGGTGCGCTCGCCCAGGGCCTTCAGGTCGATCATCGAGCGAAGGGCGCGGCCAATCAGGCGCTGAATTTCCTGCGTGCGCCCGGAAACCTTATCGCGCTCGCGTTTAGTGCGGGTGTGGGTGGCTCGAGGAAGCATCGAGTATTCGGCCGTAATCCAGCCCTGGCCCTGTCCTTTGAGCCATCCTGGGACGGATTCCTCGACCGAGGCATTGCACAGAACTTGGGTATTCCCGCAGTGGATGAGCACCGAGCCTTCCGCGTAGCGGGTGACTCCGGTTTGAATCGTGACGGGGCGAATTTGTTCAGGGCTTCTTCCGGCAGGTTGGCGTGAGGTCATGGTATAGGCCCTTAACATGGAACAAGACTCTTGGCTGTCCTGGAAACCCTGGATTTTGGCAGGCCTGGAAGACGATGGCTGGCGCTGGGATTGGACCACGCTCGGGTGCCTGAGAGAGCCCGATCAGCAAGTCCGTGCCCGACTCGTGGCCAAGGCCGATGGCGTCTGGGCAGGCGATGGGTGCTTGCGCGCTTTGGAACACGTCTCGCGTGAATTTGGCGGCGAGATCCGAGTGAGTCAGAACTTCTTTAGCGGCAACCGAGTGAAGCCAGGCGATCTGATTGCTACCTGGGAAGGCCCCGCGCGGTTGATTTTGGCTTTCGAGCGGCCTGTTTTGAACTTGGTTCAGTATGTGAGTGGAATCGCGACATCCACGCGCGCGCTTTGTGAGGCGCTGGAAGCCGCTTGGCCGAACACCGGCGCTCCCCTGCCCCGAGTCACTTCGACGCGTAAAACGCTTCCTGGATATCGTGATCTTGCGGTCTTGGGCGTTCGCCTGGGCGGCGGTGAAGCGCACCGAGTGAGTCTTGCAGGCGGCGTTCTGATCAAAGAAAATCATATTGCTGCAGCCGGCGGGATTCGCGCTGCCGTTGAGGGCGCGCGAAAAGTTGCGCCTCACGGCCTGAAAATTGAAATTGAAGTCACGAATGAAGCAGAGCTTGATCAAGCTTTGGCGGCCGGAGCGGATGTGGTGATGCTCGATAACTTTTCTCCCGAGCAGGTTCGGTCTGCTTTGAGCCGAGTTCCTTCGGGCGCGGGCCGGCCGCTCGTCGAAGTTTCAGGCGGAATCCGCTTGGAGACCATCGCAAGCTACGCCATCCCAGGCGTCGATGTGATTTCGGTCGGAAGCCTAACTCATTCCTCGCGCGCGCTCGATGTGTCGCTCTTGGTGGACCTGGGATGAGCGCGAATTCCGTGGTCGAAATTTGTGATTCGACCAACGACCTTTGCCGCGCTCTAGGCGAAGAAGGGCACCCCAGTGGAACTTGGATTTCGGCGCGAAGGCAATCGGCAGGGCGCGGCCGTTTGGGGCGCTCTTGGGTTTCTCAGGAAGGAAACCTGTTTTTGTCTTATCTGTTTCGCCCGAGTCACCGCGACGAGCGGGTTTCCTGGGCGCCTCTTGCCGCAGGCGTTGCGCTCCTGACCGCAGCAGAAGCGTGCGGCGCGGGGCGAGGTTTGGGCTTGAAGTGGCCCAATGATTTATGGCGCGGAGAAGCCAAGGCAGGCGGAATTTTGTGCGAAGGCGTGAGTGGGCCCAAGGGCCTTTTCATCGTGATCGGCATCGGCGCTAACTGCGCAAGCGAGCCCGCGGCTTTGGGAATTCCTGTGGCTTCGCTCGGTGTTTCAGTCGACGCGCTTCGCCCGGCTTTGGTTCGGGAGCTCGACCATTGGCTGGGAGTTTTAGATTCAGAAGGGCCAGCCCGCATTCGCGAAGCTTTCTTATCCAGAAGCGTTCTTGCGCCGGGAACCGAAGTGACTTGGCAAGGCCGCACAGGCCAGGTGTCCGGTCTAGGCGCTTCGGGTGAACTTCAGGTTTTGGCTGATGACACCGGGAAAGTGGAAAACCTCTTAGCCGAGGACGTATCCGTCAGGCCCCGGGCGGATCGGAAAGCATCCGGTTAGTCGCGCGCTGTGACTGCTTAGCTGAAGAATCGAACGGTGCCGAGGGTCAGATAAATCGCCCCGATCCCGAGAATCAGAGTTCGTCCGATCTTCCTGAAGTGCCTTTCGTCGAGCTTGTCTAGAACCCGGGCGCCGACGCTGGTTCCCAGAATCGATACTCCAGCGCAAAGGGCGAGAAGCCAAAGCTCAGGCATCGTTGCCGGGGGTTCAAGCGCGGTTTGCTCTTTTGTCGATTGAAGCAGGATCCAGGAATAGCAGCCGAGCTTCATCAGGTGGCTCGCTGTTTGAGAAGCCGCTTTATTAGCGACCACTTGCTTCTTCGTGTAGCGCGTCTCGACGAAGGCTAAGTCTAAGACCGGGCCGGCGACACCAGCCAGGAGCTGAGTGCCGTTCACCAGGAAGCCCGTGAGCTGCGCCACTTTGGGTTTTGCGAAATCAGGCCGAACTGAAACAGGAAGAAAAAGGCTTAAAAACGGGAGAATTCCGAGTGCAAGATAAACCCCGGTAGAGCTGGGGACCCACTGGATCAAGGAAAAGATGGCGAGCGAAACCAATGCGCCTCGAAAATAAAACTGAAGAGCCTGCCAATCGATGGAGCTTCGCAGCCGAAAGGCCCGGTAGCCGTTGGCAATAGCCTGCGTGAATCCGTGAATCACCATGGCCGTAGCGACCGGCGCGAGTGAGACCAAAACCCCTTTCAGGATCAACCCTCCTGCCATGCCGACGATGGCCGAAATGGCTGAGGTCGTAAAAACCGCGATTCCTAAAATCAGCGTGATCATGGGTGCATCCTGCCTGTGGGATACCTCCAAATAAAGGGAATGAAACGACATCAACCTAGTCTTTTAGGGAATGGTTTTTGAGTGTAGAGTGCGGGTATGTTTGACGAGCTCGAGACGCTGCGACTTTTGCTTCGCGAAGGAACCATGACGGGCGTGGCGACGCGCCTTCGCATCACGCAGTCGGCAGTCTCCAAGCGGATTCAAGCCTTGGAAAGCCGAGTGGGTAAAAGGCTGGTGCTGCCGGATGGAAGGCGGGTCAAGCTTTCACCTGCAGCATTGCGCCTACTGGAGCGCACCGAGCCTTTGCTGGCAGAGCTTCGTACGGCACTGCAAGAAGAGGTTTCTGAAGGTGAAGGAACGATTCGCCTGGCGGTGTCCGAGTCTGTGCTGGCGTCTTGGGGCGCGCGGGCGCTGAAGAAAGTTCTGAAAGCTCACCCCGGCATTGATTTGCAGCTTCACGCGCATCGCAGTCTCGGCGTGCTGGACCGGGTCCGCTCGGGCGAATGTATGGTGGGTCTCTGTGCTGGCGGGGCTCTCGATGCGCCGGAGCTCGCCGTACAGCTTTTGGGTGAAGAGCCTTTCGTACTAGTGCCAAGCGCTCTCGATACAGACAGCCTCTCGTTACACGGAAAAATTGATGTCATGACGATCGAGCCTGGCTCGGCTACTTGGGCAAGCCTCGGGCCTCGCCTGAAGCGCGCACAGACGCGCTGGCCATTTCGTTTGGAAGTGAGTCGCACGTTGCAGTCGTTTTCTTGCTTAGTCGAATTGGCGCGAGCAGGCCACGGCCATGCGCTGGTGCCGAGTGCAGTGGCTCGGGCCGTGGGAGTGCCCGCCTCGGCTTGCATCGCTTTGCCAGCGCCCGGTCTTTTTCGGCAGGTGAGTCTGGTGGCTCGACCCTCAATGCTTGGGCAGCCCTTGGTTCAGACCTTTGCGCTCGCTTTGGCAAAGGCTGCAGCTCAGGTGTTGGTGGTTCCGAGTTCGAAGTCCGAACTGTAAGTGGCGCTCAGGCCCCGGGCTGATCGGAAAGCATCCGGCGGATTTCCTGGCGGATGATTTTTTCGGCAAGCTCGGGCAGAAGCGTGTGGCTCATGCGAAGCAAAGCTTCTTCGACTTGCTTTTGAACTAGGCTCTCTACTTGTGCAGAAGTGTAAGTCGGCTCAGAGGTCGACGGTGCGTCGAAGCTGAACGGAGGCGCCGTCTCAGGGGCTGAATGATAGGCAAACGCTGGCGAGCCGGGCTGGGGCGGCTGCGGCGCAAAGGGCGCAGGCTCAGACGCAAATGGCGGCAAAGGCGCGTACTCTTGGCGTGACGACGGGAACGGCGGAGCCGGCGGAAAGTCGACTCGGTAGTCGTCAGCTGGATCGTTTGCTTCGGGTGAATCCGTGAAAATCGAAGTCGGGTCGGAGTTTCGCGTCGTCTCGGGCAACGGTGAAGGGTCAAACGCAGGCAGCTCGGATTCCTTCCGGGCCGACTCGCTGACGCTCCAGTCGAAGTCTTCCAAACCGCTCATGCGGATGGTGCTCTCGGTCAGACGCTTGATGTCCGTGTCTCCGCCGCGAGTCACTTCTTCCTGGCGAGCGGGCTCGGGGGAAAAAGCGGGCGCAGGCGAATCCCACGGCGGCGGAACGCTGGGGCTATCGAGCGACGGAAGATCATCCGTGAAAGAAGGCGGCTCAGCAGGGCTGAAGGCCGGAGGCTGTGGCGCTGCAGGCCGGGTCGAGCTGGAGAAAGGTGACGGAGCCTCGGGAGGCGCGATGGGAGCGCGCGGAGGTGCCGGAGGCGGAGCCTTGGGCGGAGCGACTGGAGCGCGCGTGGGCGGCGGCGGGGTGACTACCGGCGGCCGGGGTGGCAGATTGCGAGGCTGAGCTTTCATCCCCGGAGGGGGCGGAGTCGAGATTTCGAGCTCTTCCGATGCCACAGGAATCTGGCTAGCAAGCTCGGCCAAGTCGCTTGAAGCACTCCCCGACTGCGTGACTTTCGAGATCAGGGCGCGAAGAAGATCGGGCGCGAACGGCTTCTTCAAGCGGCCGTCAAAGCGAAGCTCCTCGGCCATGGCTTCATCGACCGGCTCGAACTCGCTTGAGATCAAAATGAAGCGGATGTTTCGGGTGTCTTCTTGGGAATTCGCCCAACGCTTCACCGCAAAGGCGTCCATCTCGGGCAAGGATACGTCGATCAGGACCGCATCGGGCCGAAAGAGCGAGATCTGTTCCACGGCTTCCCGGCCATTGGAAACGATCATGATCTCGTACCCCAGTGACTGGAGCATCATCTTGATCACGCGTTGAATGGTCAGACTGTCGTCTGCCACGAGCAGCTTTTTTGCGGTCATCCTGTTGAGAAGTTTGTCATTGTCAACTCCCCAAGTAAAGCGAGGATGATCGCGATGTTGCGCCCGGCCGCCGGAGGCGAGCGGGTGGAATCGACCGGATTGCCGCACTGGACTTGGATTCGCGCGGGGGTTTCGCTATACTGTGATTGTCCCTGAGGCCCGCGAATATTACGGTGGACCCGACAGTCATGTAACCCAGGGGGCTGTCCCTGATAGTGGTGAGCATGCCTGGCTTGTCCAGGAAGCCTAAAGCTATCAAACGGCGCCCACGTTTGATTCCTGGGTTCCACTGACTTCGCGCGGTCTCAGGGTCTTTTTTTTTACGGCGCCGGGCCGTACACTGTGACTCGGGGGTTTTTCGGATGGGGCGCTACCAAGATCTTCTTCCTTCGGCTCAGCAGGGCTGGATTCATGAATTGGCTCGGGCAGAAGTACATCCCGATGCCGAAGCGGTTTTGAGTTTAGGGCGCGGATTCGATCCGCAGCAAGGCGTAGAGGAAAGCACGGTCGATTTCCTGATGGAGCTGCGTGAGCAGTTCTCGGAATTTGCCCGCATCTTCAACGGGTATTCAGAAAACGGCGAGCGCTTCCAGGAGATCAAGATTTACAGCTTGGCTCAGACGGCTGCTGATTTCATGATGTTCCGGAATCAGGTGAAGTTGCTGGTGACTAACTCTGCGCACGGTGTGGTGCAGATTCAGTTTCAGCAGCACGCGCGCGGGGCCATGGATGTGAATGGTCAGGCCATCGGTGCCGGTGCGGTGAATCCGGTGGCAGGTCAAAGCCAAGAACTTTTGGCTCAGATCGGGCCGTTCCGCCAAGTTCTCTGGACCTTCCAAGGTGAGAAGGTTTTGGCCGAACAAGTGGCTAAGTACTATTTCGCGGAGTTCATCCGCGCGACCCGCGACCAGCGCAAAACGCGTGCGGGAAATCAGGCCTTGCTTCAGCAGATCAGATCGATGCTCCAGGAGAAGGGGCTCGAACTTTAACCTCGGGGCCTGTGCCCGAGGTGATCGCTTCTTCGGCCAGGCGTTCCACCAGCTCTTCTAAGAGCAGGGGCTTGACGCGCAGGTTGCGGATTGACTCGGTAGAGTTCAGGGAAAAATCCCATTTCGCCTGATCCAGAACACGCGTCGAGGATTGCTCGCGCGGCAATGGATAGAGAAGTCCCGCGTCCAGTCCGAGGCGATGAGCAATGGCCTTGGAGAGGTCGAAGTAGGTGCATTTTGTGAGTCCCCCCAGGTGGTGAACCTGGTTTCGGGGCCCGCTTTCAATGATCCGTTCGACGAGGTCGAGAAACGGATCCATGTGGGTGAACGAGTGCAGTTCCGTTGCGTCGACTCCTGTCTTCAGTCCCCGGCTCAGTCGAATTCTGAGTCGATCGAAGAACGAGAGATTCCCTCCGCATCCGCGGGCAATCACGGGGCTCGAACGCACTACGGAGTAGTGCAACGCCCTGCCGCGGACGAAGTTCTCGGCTTCGATTTTGATTTTCCCCAAGGCCAGAGCTGACAGAACGGTGTCCTGTTCTCTGTAATTTCCTCGGATTCCATCAAAAGCGTAAGAGCTGGACAGATAGACGAAGCGTGGCTGGAAGATCGTGGAGGCCTTGAGAACCGGAGCAAGAGCACCTACTTGGAGTTGTTCTTGTTCCTTCGACTGAAGCTGCGCTTGCCAGAGATTGTTGGTACCGACCGCGTACACCACCGCATCTGGACCCACCGTGTAGATGGACCTCTTGACCCAGTCCAGATCCGCAAGGTTCATGGGTAACGGGGTTACCCCTGGAATGCGGATTGGGTTTCGGTGATAGGTGGCAAAAACTTTGGTCGTTTCCCTCAGTCTGAGAGCAAGTTGGGTTCCGAGGAACCCGCTTCCGCCGATGATGAGGACAGTCTTCCCGGATGACATCCAGACCAGTCTAGCAGGTCAGAATGCTTCGGGTCGAGACAGAGGTATCGAGATGCGTCCGTGCAAGGGGTCATGCGCTTATCCCTGCGCGATTCTCTGCCTGGATCTCGCACCTGGTCCTTTGGTTCCGCCGGAGCATCAGTCGGGAGTGGTCCGCTTTCGGTGGACACACTTCTCCCGTCAGAGAGGCCCCGGTCGGGGTTCCATTAGGTTCAGGTACTGCTTCCGTTTCTTTCCTCACGATTCAGTGGTCTCCCTTTTCATCAGCCCAGGAGCTTGATCGCTGCGCCGTTCACCTGATTGGCTTGTCCAAGGACCGAAATACCAGCTTGCATCAAGATGTTTTGCTTGGTCATTTCGCTCACTTCTTCGGCCATGTCAGCATCACGGATACGGCTGTTCGCAGCAGACAAGTTCTCGTCACTGATTGCCAGGTTGGAGATCGTGCTCTGCAACCGGTTCTGCATAGCGCCCAAGTCGGCGCGAATGCTGTTCAACCGGATCAGTGCGTCGTCGATCACGCTCAGCGAGAGCTGGGCGCCTTGCTTGGTAGCGGTAGATTCACCACCGAGCTTCAGAGCATCGAGCGAAGCATCTGCACGTTCACCATTGTACACCACTCGGTCCAGGATCGGGTTGTTCTGGGTACCAACCTGAATCTCGAAGATGCCCGCCTTGCCGTTCAACAACGGAGTTCCGTTGAAGTTCGTCACGTTGGCGATCCGGTCAATCTCCTGCTTCAGTGACTGGAATTCGCGGTCAACGAATTGCCGTTCGACGTCACCGATGGTGTCAGAAGCTGCTTGGATCGACAGTTCTCGCAAGCGGATCAAGATGTTCGAGATTTCGTTCAGTCCACCTTCAGAAACCTGGATCAGTGAAACACCGTCCAGAGCATTCCGTTTTGCCTGGCGAATACCGCGGACTTGGGCTCTCAAGCTTTCTGAGATGGCCAAACCTGCTGCATCGTCACCAGCGTGGTTAATCCTAGAACCGCTAGCAAGACGTTCAAGTGCCTTGTCGAGGTTCGTCCGAGTGTTCGACATCTGCCGCTGCGCGTTCAGCGCAGTGGAGTTGGTCGCAATTCTCATACCCATATAATTAGCCTCCGTACATATCGAGTTCCTCCGTGATCTCCCCGCAGTTTCCTTACTGGGGGCCAGCATCCATGCCGACTTGGTTGTGGTCCTCTGCTTGGACTTTGTCCTTGCTTTCAGACCGGTGATTGGGCTCCGACGGGACTATCCCGGCGGCATCTCCCAAAGGTGTTTGTGAATCCGTTTCGCTTTCCCGCGCTCAATGTCGCAGCTGGTTTCTTTTTGGACCGGGGGATCCCGCGCCGCGCACACCATCTTGGGCGCACGGCGCGGGTCCTTTCCGTATCCAGGAAACGAGCTCAGGCCAGGCCTGGGGCTCTGCTCTTCGGGTCACGAAGCCTTGAAAATCATCGAAACTTTCTCCTTGAAGGTTTTTGGACGTACTTCTCCCTGCTACTACGCAAACTCAGACGCTTCCTCTTTCTACGGTGGAGGTAGATCATCCCTGACCTCCGCCGAGCAGCTGCAGGGCCGATTTCGCGGTTGCGTTCGCCTGCGCGAGCACCGAAGTGCCCGACTGCATGAGGATGTTGGACTTCGTCATCTCGGTAACCTCTTCCGCAATGTCTGCATCGCGGATTCGGCTGTTTGCGGATGCGAGGTTCTCTTTCGAGATCTGGATGTTCGAGATCACGCTCTGCAAGCGGTTCTGCATGGCACCGAATTCGGCGCGAACCTTCGTTACCGAGTTCATCGCCGCATCCAAGCCACCTAGGCTGTTCTGGGCGCTTGACTTATCGGCGACGCTTGCCAGGTTGATCCCGAGCGAAACGACGTTCACATCAGTGCCGGAAGCATCAAAGAGCTTCACGCGGTCGACCAATGGATTGTTCTTCGTACCGACCTGGATCTCGAAGCTGCTGGCTTGACCGTTCAACAGCTTCACGCCGTTGTACTCAGTCGATGCAGCGATCCGGTCGATTTCAGACATGAGTTGCTGGAACTCAACGTCCAAGAATTTACGCTCGTTCTGACCGATGGTATCGGAAGCTGCCTGCACGCCCAGTTCGCGCATCCGGATCAGGATGTTCGAGACTTCGGCAAGAGCGCCTTCAGCGATCTGGATGACCGAGATGCCATCCTGCGCGTTTCTTTCGGCCTGCGAAAGGCCTCTGATCTGGGATCTCATCGATTCGGAGATCGCAAGCCCCGCGGCGTCGTCGCCTGCGTGGTTGATTCGGCTGCCACTACTCAGCCGCTCGAGCGACCTATCGAGAGAGCTGCGAGTCGTGCGCAAATTACGCTGAGCTAGCAGCGAGGGCACGTTTGTATTGATTCGCAGACCCATGACCTTCCTCCATGAAGGTGTTCCACCCGCCCATCCTTGGGCTTCGGGTCGTCGGGAGATTCAGGCCTCCTGGCCTGTGTCACTCCTGACTTCCACTAACCTCATCGGCGGCCGCGCCGAACCCTTGAGAAAAAAAATGCGTCTGTAGCGACACACTCTTGGAAAGTGGGGGTGTAAGGCAGAAAACGTAATGAAATCAAAGACACGGCTGCCGAAAAAAAAGCGAAAAAAAGATAAAGGCCGATTTCCTGCCTCAAAAAAAGACAAGAAACCGGCCTTTGAATGAATCAATAGAGAAAGAAAAGGAGAGGCTTAGGCTGCTTCGGCCAGGTCGTTGGCGTGCCAGAGCTCATAAAGCGTCTTGCCGCCAGCGGTTCGCAGCCATCGGCTGGCGTGCTCTGGGGGGTCTTGTCCTAAGCAGCGCTGGGCAAAGGCGTGGACGGTGAGTACTTCAGCGCCCGCTTTGACCTTATATTCCCCGTTCGGCATACGCGAGACGGTGCACGTCTTCTTCGGGTCGCTCACGAAGTGCAACACCTGGCCGTCATCCAGATCACCGTTATGGACGAGTTGGGTCAGGTCGAACTTGTTTTTCTTTTTGGACACTCTTTAGGTCCTCCTGCTGGGCTTATCGGCAGGTTTTGCCGGCTTTTACAGGTGTCATCTGGGACATATCCTAAGTCTATGGAAGAACTGGGTTCAGCCCGTTCCTCATATCGCCCTGAGATTCTTCAGGGCAACGTAGCCCAGCTGGAGTTCGAAAGACTCCTGAACGAGGCTTTTGGTGTTCCCTCGGGCCGCACCTTCTTCGATGACTTCCCGGTTTGGGACGAGCGAAATGGCGCAGAAATTTTGCGCCTCGGGCTGCGGTCTCAGGATGGAGCCTTGGCGGCTTGTTCCGCGATGCGATTTGCCCAGCTCTGGAATGGTGGACAGACCCGCAAAGTCGCTTTGATTGGGTGTGTGGCTTCCTCCCCGCATCACCGCGGAAAAGGCTTAGCAACCCAGGTGGTTCAGGAACTTTTGGGACGCGCGCGTCGAAATGGCGCTGCCGCCGCGATTTTATTCGGTACTGAAGAGGGCCTCTATAATCGCTTAGGGTTTCAACCTACGGGCGAGCAAGTGAGGGTTCCTCTTCTTGAGCTTAACTTGGAAGCGCCAGCAGAAGGCTCACCCGTGGGTGTGGAGTGGGTTGACCCTCTCTTTACTCTGCTTCAGAACCGCAAAAGTGGGCTTCAGCTTCAAGCTTCCGATCGGGTGTGGATGCAAGCGCATCGGCACACCACTTGGTGGTGGTGGGGGCTTCCCACTCAGCCGCAAGCTTACGCATGCGTGGACCGCGGGATTGACCTGGGCGGCTTTGTTCATGAATGGGGTGGCGATCCGGTTGCACTGAAAAAGCTTCTTGGGTTCCTTGTGCAGATTCGCCCCGAGCTGATCTTGCTTGGTAACCCGTTTCATTTGGGACAAGCGGGCCTTCTGCCTCCGGGAACCGAGCTTGAGCCCATGTGCTTAACGCTTCCACTTCAACCTGACTTTGAATGGCATGGCGACACCTGGCTTTGGGGTTTGGACGGCGCCTGAGTCGCCTTCGATCCAATGAAAACGCCCAGTGCACCCGACGGATGCACTGGGCGTTTCAGTTATCAGGTCGACCTTAGTTCTGGGGCTTGGTGAGTTGCTCTTCGCAGTAATCGAGCACTTTCTTCAAAGCATCGACGTAAGCTTCGAGCTTCTCGGTGCCTTCGCCTGCTTTCCACTTGAAGCCTGGAACATTGAGGCCGCGCTTGTCCGACTTGAATTCAAAAGGCTTGGGAGCCTTCTTTTCGCGCGGGGCTTTGGCTTCTGCCGGGTTGCCGCTGTTTGCCCCAGTGCTCTGGGCATTCTGGGACTGACCTTCCGCCCCGAGAAGTACTTCCTCTTTGGCAGAGGCTTCCAAGATGATGGAAGCGTGGTTCTCAGGAGGAGTGTTCAGGAGATGGCGAAGGAGTGAGCGATTTTTCAAATTCAACCGCATCAGCTCTTGCTTGGTCGCATCGGGAAGACGGGTGAAGCCCACGCATTCGGTGATGCGGGATTTGGTCTTTCCGAAAGCCTTCGCGATGGCGTCGTGGCTTGTGTAAGCCTCGGCCTCGAGAAGCGAAACATAGCCCTCCCCTTCTTCAATTGGATGGAGGTCGACTCGGTCGAGGTTTTCGCGAAGTGCGATCTCGTGTGTGGCCTTGTCGTTCGTGCTGAGAACGCGCGCCGGAATTCTCTCGATTCCTGCCAGTTTCGAAGCACGAAGACGACGCTCACCTGCGATCACTTTGTAGCGATCACCGTCTTGAACGACCAGGATGGGTTGAAGAACGCCGTGCTCTTTGATGGAGTGGGCCAGTGCTGCGATTTCAGAATCGTCGAAGTGCACCCGAACCTGGAGCTCGGAAGCGTCGACTTTTTCGACCGGAATGAAATTGACCAGGAAAGTGGTCAGATTCTTCAAGTGAGAATGTGTAGTTCCTGCAGTCGTTCTTGCGGTCGAGTAGAGTTGCTTCAGGTACCCGCTTCCTTGGCGAGTTTTCACCTTAGAACCGGCTTCTGCGGGGTTACTGCTATTATTATCTTTTTGTTGTTCATCCATGATTGACTCCGTTTCCTTCGGTTTCAGGTGTAGAGAAGCTCTTCAGTGAGCGATGTCAGATCCTGTGCGGCAGTTCCTCTGGGGTTGACGTCCCAAACGGTACTGCGTCGCTTCGTGGCTTCGTTTAAATCGGCGCTGCGATTGACGACTGCCTGCGTGCAGGACTCCTGAAACTGTGAACGCAATTCACCCAAGACTTCTTGGCTGATCACTTCACGGTTGTCGTACAT
>JACCDJ010914671.1_pt1 | contig 14262 bp, 13 predicted proteins | sample 7444481 | NCBI WGS metagenome assembly JACCDJ01 (sample SAMN15323435, study PRJNA562643) | freshwater metagenome | isolation source: river surface water | place: USA:Blue River Watershed | collected 2017-08-15 | reverse complement strand
TTTTCTTATTATTCTTAATCAATTCAATAAATGGTAATTTCTTTTTTAAATGATTTACAATATGTGAGATAGTTAAGTCATTTAAATCTTCATCTTTCATCGTTTTTAAATCAATATCATTTGGATTAAAAAAATTCCAAGCATTTCTTACTTCATGGGGTGTCATTTTATCAAATTTATATATATGATCAATCCTTCCTGGTCTAATTAAAGCACCATCATTTAATTTGGCGAGATTTTGATAATTATTAGTAGTAAACCAAAATATTAATTCACCAGGAGCTCTATCTAAAATGTTAAGCCAACAGTTTAGACTAGGCATATCTGTATCTTTATTTTTTTGTAATTCTTTATCTAAAAATAAATCCCATTCATCAACCAAAATAAAACCTGACTGAATATTATTAAATAATTCTTCTAATTGATTGTCATTCATATTAGTTGGATTAATTATATACAATGGTTTTTGATAATTTTTCCAAGTAAATGAAACTAATTGATATAATAATTCAGTTTTACCTGTTCCAGTTGGTCCATGAATTAAATAAGCAGTTTTATATGGTTGATTTATCTTTTTAAAATAATTTTTAGTTTCAATATTAAAAAAATTCAAGACACTATTCCATGCGTTTTCTTTTTCTGGATTACCAAAACACATCTCAATAGATGCATTTTCTCTTAAATCTATCATGGATTTACAACCATCATCAACATATTTTTCAATATTTCTATAAACAGTAATTTTTGTTGCATTTTGATTATTATCATAGTAATAATTACTAATATCTTCTAAAAACCCACTCCAACTTATACGTTTTAATGAATAAATTGTTATATTAGAATATGTATTGATTGTATGTGAATAATTTGTTTCATGAACAGATGGATAAGGAAAATATGCGAATAGATATTTTGATTTATATTTGAAAATAATCCATCCAGATGGCAATTCATAAATTTGTGGACGAGCCGATAATGTTTTATTATCATCCCACCAAATAGAATTTTTATTGGTAATAATTTTTGTTAATCCATCAAATGCATAAACTTTATGTTTCATTAAATAGATAGTCAACCATTCAATTATGTTTGAGCCATTTATTTTTTCATCCCATACATGGGAATATAAAATATGTTTTTCAATCCAATTTATCCAATTACTTGTTGATAAAATACCAGTCATTATAGGTGAAATAATTGACATTAAAAACCAACCACGTAACTCAGATGGTATACTGATATTTTCATATTTAAAATAATTATAAATATTTGAAATAATAAAATATGACAAATATGTCAATGTTAAAGGTAAAATATATTTAAAAATCTTATTTAATAATGATTTTATTTTTACAATCATTTCTAGATATAGTAAAGATAGGTAGCAGTTATTATACTAAATACTAATATTGATTTATTCTTAAACACTTTTTTACTTTTTATAAATTTTACTTTTTTATAAAATGATAAAAAATGATAAACATGTAACTAGAACATGACTTTTTTGAAAGATGATGTTCTAGTTACATGTTTATCATTTTTTGTAATTATAGTATATAGTTAATAAAGTATATAGTTAATATAATAAATAATTAAATAGCTCTTGATAATAAAATCATTAGTAATACTATACTACTAAAACATTGTGTCATAACTATAAATTTCATAAATCTAGCTCTAGGACTCAAATCAAAATTATAACCGAGAGTTGATATTATATTCATTGAAAAGAAAGTCATGTCAAAAAAAGCTAAAAATGGGTCCTGTGAAACTATTTTTTCTATTCCAACAACAGATTGAAATGAATCGATATCATAATTTATCATAGCATAATAAAAAAATGCATATGTTAGTGTTGACATAATAAATAGTGTTATTACCTTTCTAATTTTTAAACCACCTGTAAAATTTTTATCTAATGCTCTATATGCTACAAAAAATAGATTTATCCATAAATAAATTAATAAAATCATAGATAAACCTATAAAAAAAAATTTATTATACTTTTGAATATTTAATTGTAATGAAATTAAAATAATAGGTAAATATAAAAATGTTAAAACTCTTGAGCTAGCTAATATTCTAGGAAGATTCCAAGCACCATTTATTACCATTTGTTTTTTTGATATCATTTTTATTGTTAAAATTTATATTTACTTTATTGTTTTATACAGAAAATAAAAATATAATTATTTTATATCTAGAACATAATATTTTACAAAAAGTAATTCTAGATACATCTTAGTCTTCTTTATTTTATTTTTTATGTTTATTTTCGTTTTATTTTTAGATTTTTTTTAATATTACTTTTTTCTAAAAAATATATAACAAATAAGAAAACAATAATATATAATGTCTTTAACAACGTCTTTAACAACGTCTTCAATATTTATTTTTAGAAGAGATTTACGTCTAGATGATAATACTGGATTATTAACTGCTACTTCAGAATCATCTTTTGTTTATCCTATTTTTATAGTTAATCCAAATCAAGTTTCAGATAAAAACTCATATAAAAGTCAAAATTCAATTCAATTTATGCATGAATCATTAAAAGAATTAGAATTGATGTCAAATAATAAATTAACTGTTTTTCATGGAAATGATTTAGATATATTAAAAGATATTCTAAAGTCACAATCAAAAAAAACAGATAAACACCCAATTAAAAAAGTTTATTCAAACCAGGATTATACTCCTTTTGCCAAAAAAAGAGACCAAGAAATTAAAGAATTCCTAGCTAAAAATGACATTGAATTCATATTAACTGAGGATTATACTTTAACACCAATCGAATCTATTAAAACTGATAATGGTTCACCTTATACCAAATATACACCTTATAAAAATAAAGCCATTAAGATAAAAGTTCCAGAACCTAGGGATTTTGATAAGAAGAATTCTGGTAAATTATTATCACTCTCCGGGGGAGTAGGTGCTGACATCTTGGATAAATATTATAAAAAAAATGAACAGATTAATGTTCATGGTGGACGTTCATTAGCCCTAGATATTATTAAAAATTCCAAGAACTTTGTAGATTATGTCAAAAGAAGAGATGAATTAACCTTCAAAACTACATTTTTAAGTGGTTATATTAAATTCGGATGTGTTTCAATTCGTGAAATTTATTATGGATTTCATAAAAATTTACCGAAAGATAGTGCCTTCTTCAATGAATTATATTGGCATGACTTTTATGCTCAAGCAATTTTTTTTAATCCTAAAGTCCTAGAAGGGAAATCAATGGATGAAAGATTTGATAAAATTAAATGGTCAGGAACACAAGAATTATTTCATAAGTGGTGTAATGGAGAAACAGGCTTTCCAGTTGTTGATGCAGCAATGAAACAAATTAATACAACTGGATTTATGCATAATAGAGCTAGAATGATTGTAGCTTCCTTTTTAGTTAAAACATTAATGTGTAATTGGAGATGGGGTGAAAAATATTTCGCACAACATTTATTGGATTATGACCCTTCTAGTAATGTAGGTGGTTGGCTTTGGTCAGCAGGTGGAGGATTTGATTCACAACCATATTTTAGAATATTTAACCCTTGGTTACAATCTGAAAAATTTGACAAACAAGCGGAATATATCAAAAAATGGCTACCAGAACTTAAAGATGTTCCGCCTAAAGACATACACACATGGAATGAATCTTATGTCAAATATTCGGATAAAATTAAGTATCCTAAGCCATGTGTTGATTATTCCGCAAATCGTGTCAAAGCACTTGATTTATATAAAAAATATTTATAAAATAATAAAAAATAATAAAAAATAATAAAAAATAATAAAAAATAATAAAAAAATAAAAAAAAATGTAGTAGTTTGCACAACTAGTTTAGATGAAGAGCTTCTGCTTCTCCGCCCAGAATCCATCTTCCACTTCACGGTAGACCTTCTCACGCCACTCAGGCGCGATAAAGTCTTCCATGTCAAGGTAGAGATGCTGGCGGTTCTTCAGATGCTCCTGCACCAGAAACTCGACGACAAACGAACGAAGAACGTTGTCCGACAAGTCCCAACGTTGGATGCTCTTCGCAAGATACGGTTTCTCAACAAGCATGGCAAGAGTGGACTGAATCCGCTCCTTCCAAGCTTGGAGTTCTTCCTTCGTCCGGGTGGGTGCCTTCACCTCCTCCGTGAGGTTAGTCAAGACAGGGAAGAGGATCATACCCAATGCGAGTTGGGGTGTGGATTGATGATTCGACATGCTGTGGCAGTGATTTTTTAAGGCATCTATTTTATTCTTATTTTTTTCAATTTTTATTAAATAATAACCTAAATCTAGCTAAAAAACAAAGTTTTATTTTTTATATTTTCTAGTTTATAAAAAAAAATTTAAAAATCATAGAGTTTACACAACTGTTTAGTTGCGAAACTTCTGGATTGCCTTGAAGTATCCCTTACTCACTTCACAATTGACAGCCTCAATCCACTCAGGATCAATGAAGTCAATGTCAATGTAGAGATGCTGAAGCTTCTTCATATGAACTTCCACCAGAAACTCAACAACAACCGAACGAAGGTCATTGTTTTCCCAATTCCATTCAAGGAGTTCATCCGCAAGCTCTGGATTATCAACAAGTTCGATAAGGGTTGAGCGAATATGAGCTTTCCATGATTCAAATTTGTCATTTGAAACATTCTTAATCGGTGGATTTTGTTGCTTGACTTTCATCTTTTTAGAGTGCTTGGATAAAACTGGAAAGATAAAATCCCCCAATGTACGCGCTCCAGGTTGTGACATGTTAATGACAGTGAAAAATTATTAATCATTAATTAACACAATTATTTTCAATTTTTGGACAAACATTATCTAAATTATCTAAAATTAAGTATTTTTGAAATGATGAGTTATTTTTTTTATAATTTTTTCTATATTATTAGAAAAATTACTATTAGAAAAATCTCTTACAAAACATCACTTAAAAATCTGAAAATGGAAAATACAACAAATGAAATTAATAAATCAATTGTTACTAACCTAGAAATCCCAAAAACCCAAACAACTACTACTCAAGAACCAATTAGTTTAACAATAAACGAAAAACTTAATGAAATTATTAATGAAAATAACACTGATCCCACTAAACCACCATTTAATACTAATAATTCAAATAATGAAATACCAGGAACAACACTTTTATTAAATAATAATACAAAATCATCTAATAAAAGTATATATAAAATTCTTGTATACATCATTTTCGCTGTTTTTTTCGGATATTTTATTTCCAAAACTGACAACAATAAATATAAAATTGGATTAATAACTGGGTTTGTTATACTTTCGACCTTTGTATTTAATAAATTTTTAAAAGAACCATCGGAAAGTCATACAGTTATTGATGACAATGGAACTAATTTAATTGAAGGTTAAAAAAAATATAAATTACTTATGTTTAAGTTTTTACACCTTTATTTAATTATTATTTAACTAATAAAAAAAATTTTGTTTTATGGGTTTTGTAGTTTTATGAAAGATGAGAAACGCCGGAAAAAGGGACGACACACATACAACGAAAAACACAGAAACACAGAAACATAAAAGCACTTAGAGTTCACGACCAGTGCGCTGCTTGTAGACAGTGCGAACAAAGTCGGTGTGCGAAGCGAAGAGCTTAATGTCAGGCGTAATCGCCTTCCACATAACTCCGACCGCATCGTCACCGGCCTTGAGCTTGAACTTGTCGAAGACGCTGCCGTCCTCGTCATGGAAGTTCATGGCGACTGTCTCCATCCACGCGTTGTCCGTGTTGCGCGGGTCGTCAACGTAGCCGCGGTAGACTTCGGTGCCTTTGGCGAAGAGCTTGTGGAGCATCTCCTCCATCTTGGTGCGTTCTTCGGGGGAAGCCTCGAGCGAGTTGAGTGCCTCCTCACCGAACTCCTTGCGGAGCGTCAGCGAGACAGTGTCACCAGCCTCGACCATGCCACCAGGAATCGCCCACTCACCGGTGTCGCCGCGCTTGATCGCGACAAACTCCAGCACGTCGTTGCCACCGGCGTCCTTGACACGTTTGCCATTTTCGTCCTTCTTCCAGCGAGTGACCAGGGGGTCAGCCGCGTGGTTCGGTCCGAAGCGGCCGAGAAGACCTTGGCCCGTCATGCCAGTGCGCCCCACAGGGTTCTGCGGCACGCTGTTGACGAGTTCGTAAGGGCCCTGGTGGCTGATACGGTTAATCTTACCGTCCATCGTGTTGAACTGGATTTTGTCGACTTCCGCGGCGTTGTCGGCCCAGACGGGACGCTTCTCAACAACGGGAGCCGTGTAGTGCACGGGGGCGTACTCAGGAAACAGTGTCACCCAAGAGACCATGTCGTTAGGGACCGTAGAGCGGGCAGGGCCACCGAGATAGGTTCCGTTGCGGCACTTGGTGTGGATCTTGGTAGGGTTGGCGGGGGTGGTGGCCATGGTAACAATAGCGAAAAGAGAACGCAGGTGTATGGAAAGGTTTTGTATTATTCAATTAAAATAAATTATTTATATCAATTTTTTATTATATAATTATCTAAAAATACTAAAAATACTAAGCTATAAAATATATAACTATATTGAAATATAATAATAACCTAAATACAATAATGTCAAATAAATTGATAAATATTCTTTCTATATCAAATTCACAATTACTTATTGAAAACCATCATTTGAATTTATATAATATATATTTTGATGATGAAACATTAGAAAAGGCATTAAACGATATGATTGTTCCTTCTTTTATATGTAATATGGTTACAAATACATGTATTTCTATAGAAATAACAGATAAACAAAAAGAAATATTAAAAAATAAATTTCCTAATCTAGAAAGTTTTATCAAATCTAATTGATTTATAAAAATATAAAAAAATAAAAAAAAATATAAAATGAATTAAATTATAAAAATGTTAAATTATAAAAATGAATGATTATTTTTATAAATATGATACATTAAAAAAAAAAATTATATATAATTTTGACATTGGAGATGGTGGCATAGGAGATTGTATTAAATTTTTTATTCAACTATTATTTATATGTATTAAATACAATTATAAATTACATTATTTAATAAATAATATTGATTTGGAAAAATATATTAAATTAGAGTTTAATAAATTTTATATTTCAAAGACAGATATTAATCAAAATAATACTAGAATTATTAAATATGAGAATGAATTATTAAATATTAATGATGATTGTTATAATATTGTAAAGCCATATATTCTATATGGAACGTTTGATTATAATAATATTATATCTAATATTCAATCATTATTTTATTTTAGCGAAGAAGTTAAAATTAATAGTCATACATTATTAAATGAAAATATACATAGTTATATTTCTTTACATTTACGATTAGGTGATAAATATTTAGAAACAAGTAAAGAATTTGTTTTATGTAAAAATGATACTAGAACTTATAACGAAGAAAAAATATTTGAATATATTGAACAAAATCATGATAAAAATATAATATTTTTTTGTGACAATAATAATTATAAATTAAAAATTAAAAATAAATATGATAATATTATTATTACCAATTCTAGCATTGGTCATACTAGTTTAAATAATACAACAGATAAACAAATACTTGATGCTGTAACAGAATTTTATATAATATCAAATTCTAAACTTATTTGTGCTGCGTCGGAATCAGGATTTTCTATAATAGCATCAAAAATGAAAAATGTTCCTTTAGTAAATATAAAATAACCATTATGATTTTCTAATTTTTTTATTATTTTTGTTAAAAATTTGTAAGAAAAAGTGTAAAGTTTATTTTACAAGATTACTAATTATAAATGCAGCTATAACTAAAGAAAATGTAATTGTTTCACTGTATGAATTATGTTTATTATTTTATAAAGAGATTTATTAGAAATATAACAAAAAAATGATAAATATAAGAACAATTTAAATAAATTAAAAAATAAAAAATAAAAAATAAAAAAATACAAAATGAAAGTTGCCATTGTGGTTTTCATTGTTGGTGATAGATATATTAAATCTTTTGAAGCAAAATTTAAGAAAACTTTAGAATATTATTGTCATAAATACCGATATGATTTAATTGTTTTAACTGAACCAATACGTAATGAAAATAAATTTGACCATAAAAAATTTTTATGGCAAAAGTTATTAATTGTTGAAAAATATAAAGAATATGATTATGTTGTTGCACTTGATTCTGATATTTATGTTAATCCTCATTCACCACCTTTACCATTAAAAGAAATTCCAGAAGGTAAAGTTGGATGTGTTAACGAAAGAAAATACATGAATAATTATGAATGGAGAGAATATATTCAAAAGAGAAATGGATGGGAAATAACAGGAAAAGATTGGTATAAATTATCTGGTGAAAATAAAGATTATAATGACCACATGAATAGTGGAATGGTTATTTATCAACCTAAATATCATGCTAGAATGATAACAGAATTATATGATAATAATATAAATAATTATTTAAAATTTCATCAAGATGACCAAAGTATTTTATCGTGTTATTTAATTGATAATGATTTAATTTATTGGATTGACCAAAGATTTAATTGTGTATGGTTTTTTTGGAAAGAACTATTTTACCCTTTTTTTAATAATTTACCAGTTGAATTAAAAAGAGTTGCAGTTATTAATTTTATAAAATTAAATTATTTTACTCATTTTACAAGTGGTAAAGATATTGAATTCATTCCTTAAAAATAATTTTATAATTTCTATTCATTTTTTTTTATTTTTTTTATAAAATCTGAAGCCATTTGTTCTAATTCATCTTGTGATTTTTTATCCATTTTATTCCAACTTTTTATTTGGAAAATATATGGTGTTTTTGAAAAAATAGTTTGGTGTTTGATTATTTTACGATAAAAAAGAGCTCTCCAAATTTCGGTCCAATCTTCAGAACCTTCTTTTTCCATTTGTTTTTTTGTTGGTTTAGTGTAATTACTCATATTAAGTATATAAGTTGCAGTAGAAATGTATGGTTTTCTCATTGTTAATCCTCCATCAGCCCACATTCCCATAGAATAAACATTTTGGGTCATTAACCAATCATAAGAATCCAAAGAAAATTCCATAAACCATTTATATGATTCATGAGGATGTATTTCTAGTAAATTAAAAAAGTTGGATATAACCATTAAACGTTGTATATGATGAAGATAACCAATTTCAAAAGCTGTTTTAATTGCATCATCAACTGGTGGTATTCCAGTTGTTCCTTCATATAATGCAATTGTTAATTTATTATTATTATTAAAAATATTAGATTGAGTCATTTTTTCATAATAATGTAAATAACAATAACGTTGATATTCTCTCCATCCAATAATTTGTCTTAAAAAGCCTTCAATATTATTAATATGATATTTGCTTTTATTTTTTTCAAATGCATTTAATACTTCTTTAATAATTTGATGTGGTGATAATAATCCAATATTAAACATTGGTGCAATTAAAGAATGAAATAAGGTTTTGGATTCCAAATCTAATTCTTTTCGGATAGCATCTTGATAATCACCAAACTTTTCTAATCTATCTTTAATAAAATTTAAAAGCCATGTTCTAGCACTAGAATGTGTTATTGGAAACCAACAATTTTTAAGATTTAGATTAGAAGGTCCATAATTATTTGGAAAAACTTCATTAATATATCCAATTGCTTCGGTTAAATATTTTTTTTCTTCTTTTTTTGTTGATGACAATGATGTATCTAGAATTGGTATTTTAATAGAATCCGGTAAAGCATTTCTATTTTCTGTGTCATATGATTTTATTTCAGTTAAAATATTAATTTCTGATTTTACCCAATTATAAAAGTTACCATGAATTATTGTTTTCTTGTTTTTATTTTTAGAATAATAAACTTCCAATTGTTTTTCTGATACTAAAAAATTTGGGTTTTCTAGGAAGATAATAGTCTTAAAGTTTTTTTTTATTTTTTCATTTAATAAATGGTCAGTTAAATTAAAAGTGTATATTTCTGAATCATATTGTTTTGATATTGATTTATATTTTTTATCCTTTTCTAGATTATTAAAGTCATGGTAATAAACTGTTATTCCATTTTTTTTTAAATAATTTTCATAATACTTCATTGAAGCTCTGTGAAGTATAAGTTTCAGTTTATTAAAATTCATTTTTTCTTTTCGATAACCAAAAAAAACTGGTTCTTCCAATAGATGAACAACTTTAGGAGAATTATCTTTTGGAAAATATTTTAATTCAAATAATTGATTTGGAAATATTAAATAAGACATGTTTTACTTTTACTTTTATTTCTATTTCTATATTAGTTTTATTTATTTTGAGTTTTTTATTTTATAAAATTAAAAAAATAATATAATATAAATAAAAAAAGGATGTTTTTTGATATAGGTTCTAATATTGGTAATTGGGCATTATCTAATGTAAATCAATGTGATAAAATTATTTCTATTGAAGCTTCACCAATTACATTTGAAAAATTAAGAAACAATTGTAAAAATGAAAAAATTACATTGCTTAATTTTGCAGTTTGTAATAATGATTGTAAAGATATTAATTTTTATCAAGCAGCATGTGACACTTTATCAACTCTTAATAAAGAATGGTTAACTAAAGAAACATCTAGATTTTATAATCAACCATTTTCAGAAATTATTTGTAAAACAATAACTATTGATAAATTGATTGAAAACTATGGTATTCCTGATTTAATAAAAATAGATGTTGAAGGGGCTGAGTTTGAATGTGTTTCATCATTAACTCAAAAAGTAAAATTACTTTGTTTTGAATGGGCTAGTGAGACAAATGACATTACACATAAATGTTTAGATTATTTAACTAATATAGGATTTAATAAATTTTATATTCAAAATTTAGATAATTACATATTTAGACCATCAGAAAATGATTTTTATGATTTAGTAACTGTAAAAAGTAAATTAAACAAAACTATTCCAAAAAAAGATTGGGGTATGATTTGGTGTTGTTAATTGATATTACTTTTTATTTTCAAATTTTATTTTTTCTATAAGAGTAATAAATAAAGGTGTAAAACTTGATATTATTTATGAAATGAAAAAATTAGATAAAAAGACAAAAAAAATAAAAAAAATGAACAAACCTATAAAAAAAACAAAAAAGATATATGTTAGTCAATCCAATAAAAATAAAAATACAAGAAAAACAATTATAAAGAGAAACCATATTCAATGTGGTGGTAATCAATATAATATAGATTGTATAATTGGTAGTTTTAATTATGGTAATGTAACAAACCAACCATATGATAATAAAGGTATTAGAAATGTTAGAGATTGTGAATATGTTGAAGATAAAATCATTAAACATTTATATGGTAAGAATTTTGTTGGAATTCCTATTATAGAAACACTTATTAATGATATTAGAACCGAAAAATATAAAGATGAACCTAATGGAACAAAATATCCATATGAGAAATTAACTAGATATGAAAGATTAAAACATTTAGTATTTCAATCTATTGAAAATAATCCTGATATACCAGAAGATATTAAAAAGAGAGTTACAAAAAGATATTATTCAGGATTTTTTGGTTTATTCAGAAGAATACTTCGTTCTAACAAAGAAAGTTATTTACATGGTAAAAATAAAAACGATAACAATCGATATGAAGAATCTGATGAAAATAATGATAAAGAATCAAAAAAAGTAGAAGAGAAAAAAGTAGAAGAGAAAAAAGTAGAAGAGAAAAAATCAGAAGAGAAAAAAGTAGAAGAGAAAAAAGTAGAAGAGAAAAAAGTAGAAGAGAAAAAGGTAGAAGAGAAAAAGGTAGAAGAGAAAAAGGTAGAAGAATCAAAAAAATAGAAATAAATTATCATAACTAGAACATAACATTTTATAAATTTTATTTTTCAATATTTATTTTCATAAAAAATTCAAATCTAGATACATTATTTATCTGTTTTGAAATTTAATTTAACATTTGATTTTCAGATATTAATTTTTCAGTTGAATCTTTTTCTATATTTTCCATTTGATTAAGTGATAAATTAGTTTCATCATTTGTATTTTCTGTTTTATTTACATTTTCATTTGATTTAGTTTCATTATTTTGGTCTTCCTTAATTTTATATAAATCTGGTGATGATATTTGAGATAATTGAGAATATCCAGAAGCTTTTAAAACACCATTTATTAATTTCTTCTTTTGTGGGTCTGTTAGTTGCATATAAGTATTATGGTGTTTATAAATATGGTCATCTGTAATTCCAACAATTGTTTTAATATTGTCAATCATAGTAGTTTTATCCCATTCACCGCTAACATTTTTTTCAAAATGTTCTCTAAGATATTTATCACTTAAAATAAAAGGTAAAATGATATCAACCTTAGATATTTCCTTTCCTTTTATTTCTTTATATTGTTGTATTGCACTTTCTTTTAAATAATAAACCAATGTTGATATACATGAATTGATTCCACCATTTTTATAATTATCTAATAAAGTTTCAGTTTGTTTATTTGTTAACCCATATTCATTTTTATAATTTGTAATAAATGTATTAATGTCAATAACATCACCAAAATTAACATTAAGATATTGAATTTTAGATATTTTAACATTATTATTTATTGTATTATTTTGTAAATTAACTTTGTCAGCATTATTAACTTGGACTTGTAAATTTTTTACATTTGAATCTTTATTTGTTAATTCTGTTTTTAATCTGGCAATCTCCAAATCCTTTTTAATAATTTCATGTTCTGATATTATTTTTTGCATTTCTATTTCTATCCCTGTAGTTACTTTATTAGTCTTTTTATTACATTTTATTTTATGACGTGAAAAGCTACTATGATGTTTATAATATTTATTACAAGTTATACATTTATACAAAGTCAATTCTACATTATTGTTATTAATATTTATTATAGTTGGTGTATTATCATCATCAATTATATTTACCATTTCATCTGAATAATTTAATAAATCCTCTATATTATCATTGTCTTGTGGATGTGTATATGTGATTAAACAATCATCAATATTTAAAATTTGATGTTTTTCAGATAGATAATGTTTTTTTAAATCAGACCTAGATGGTGTTAAATAATTACAAATATTGCATAAATGCATCTTAAATAAGTTTTGTTTATAGATTGTTTATTCTTATAAAAGAAAAATTTACTTAAATTTATTCACAATGCTAAATTTATGCTAAATAATGCTAAATTTTAGCTTTGAAATAATTTTATGGCCATGTAAAATTCCTGATAGTTTTAGGTTTAAGCTCCTAACTCAAAAAAAGACTATACACTTTTAGGACACAATATCAGGAATTGTAAAATCAGACAAAGGGGTTAAAATTCCTGATAGTTTTAGGTTTAAGTTCTTATCTCAAAAAAACATTATGGCATTTTAGAAGAAAACATCAGGAATTTTTTGACTACTGATTTAGCATAAATTTAGCATGAAATATTTCATGAAATTTATGAGAGAAATATTTTTTTTACCAAAAATGAATTTAGGGGTCATGTCATTTTTTTACATTTTTTATTCAAAAAATAATATTAACTGAGGAAATCACTTTTTAACCGAGAGTTATATACCTTGGTTTTTAGTGCGTTTAAAATGAAAAGTTAAAAACCCTAGGGTTATCTAATGTTAACTGAGGAAATCACTTTTTAACTGAGAGTTATATACCTTGATTTTTTAGATAAAATAAGTATATATAATGAATTTTGATTGTTACTGAGAAAAACACTTTTATATTGGGAAATATATACATGATAAATATAATGAAAATTATAGTTAATGAGAAAACTACTTTTTCTATTGGTAAAAGTATACATCATGTTTTACAAAATTCATAATGCTAAAAAATGCTAAATTTATGCTAAATAATGCTAATTTTTAGCTCTGAAATAATTTTACGGCCATCAAAAATTCCTGATAGTTTTAGGTTTAAGCTCCTAACTCAAAAAAAGACTATGCATTTTTAGGACACAATATCAGGAATTACAAAATCATAAAAAGGGGTTAAAATTCCCGATGTTTTATGGACAATCGTCTAGTATATCCAAAAACATTATGGTGATTTGGGACAAAATATCAGGAATTCATTTTGACACCAATTTAGCATAAATTTAGCATGAAATATTTCATGAAATTTATGAGAGAAATATTTTTTTTGCCAAAAATGAATTTAGGGGTCATGTCATTTTTTTACATTTTTTATTCAAAAAATAATATTAACTGAGGAAATCACTTTTTAACCGAGAGT
>JACCDJ010131076.1_pt1 | contig 14262 bp, 9 predicted proteins | sample 7444481 | NCBI WGS metagenome assembly JACCDJ01 (sample SAMN15323435, study PRJNA562643) | freshwater metagenome | isolation source: river surface water | place: USA:Blue River Watershed | collected 2017-08-15 | reverse complement strand
TTTTCTTTGCGTTGAATTTTGTGCTTAGATTTTTTGGATTTTCAGAGAGCACCTTTGGCGGCTTGGTGTCTTTTGGTCCGCCGGTTGGAGTTTGCATACTTGCACAAGCTCCCATGATCAAAACAAGAGATAACGCAGACATCAGCAAGGTTAAAAACCCGGTCCTTTTTTTTAAGCTATTTTTCTGACCATTTAAGCCCACTTCTCTTGTTTTGGATAAGTACATCTAAAAAATATTTTTTCGCTCTCTAATAGCTTTATTTTAATTCGCTGTAAAAAAACTAATTAAATATCTGATTATCAGATTGTTAATTCGCTATTTTGTCATATGAACCATTAAAACCGAAATATCTGAAGGTGAAACACCAGATATTCTGGAAGCTTGCCCCAATGTTCTCGGTTTTATCCGAACCAATTTTTCTCGAGCCTCTTTTGATAGCGAAACCAGGGTTTGGTAATCGAAGTCCGGATTGATTTCTCGGTCCTCCATCTTTTTCATCTTCTCTACAATCTCCAACTCTTTCTCAAAATAGCTTTCATATTTCACCTTTATTTCCGCTTGTTCAATTTCCTCTGCAGAATACTCTCCTAGGTTTTTGTCAAGCGAGTCAAGCGCTTTCCTCAAATCTGAAATGCCAACCTGTGGTCTGCTCAACAATTGGATAAGTTTTGTTTTCTGATTAATGGTAGATGTTCCAAGTTCTTCCAAAAGTCCGTTTACTTGATCGGGTTCAACGCTTTCTTTCTTGAACAAGTCCACCATTTCGTCTGAGTTTTTGATTTTATGTCCTACCTTTTCCATCCTGTCATCTGTAATCAAGCCCAATTCGTATCCCATTTTACTCAACCGAATGTCCGCATTGTCTTGACGAAGCAACAAGCGGTGCTCAGCTCGTGATGTGAACATGCGATAGGGTTCTTCTGTTCCTTTGGTCACCAGGTCATCAATCAATACCCCAATGTACGATTCCGAACGTTTCAGGATCAATTCATGCTTATCCTTTATTTTTTGATGCGCATTTACCCCCGCAATAAAACCCTGACAAGCCGCTTCTTCATAACCCGTTGTGCCATTTATTTGGCCGGCAAAAAACAGATTTTTCACCAATTTGGTCTCAAGTGTTAAGTCTAACTGTGTGGGGGGGAAGTAATCGTATTCAATCGCATAACCCGGTCGGAACATGCGTGCATTTTCAAATCCCGGTATTTGGGTTAAGGCCTTGTATTGTACATCTTCGGGTAGTGAGGTTGAAAAGCCATTCACATAAATTTCAACCGTGTTCCAACCCTCTGGCTCAACAAATATTTGATGACGCTCACGCTCAGCAAAGCGGTTAATCTTGTCTTCGATAGACGGGCAGTAACGAGGCCCTAAGCCCTTTATTCTACCGGTAAACATTGGGGATTTTTCGAAACCCTCTTTCAGTGTTTCGTGTACATCAGCATTAGTATACGTTATCCAACAACACCGCTGCTCTTCTACCAATGGAACATCGGTATACGAGAATCTGCCCCGCTCTTCGTCGCCCCATTGCTCCTCCATTTTACTGTAATCAAGCGTTCTTCCGTCAACACGTGGTGGTGTACCCGTCTTCATTCTTCCCGCCTCAAAACCCAATTCGACCAATTGCTCTGTTATTCCTGTTGCAGCTTTTTCACCCGTTCTACCACCACCAAATCGCTTCTCACCAATATGTATAATTCCGTTTAGAAAAGTACCATTGGTAAGCACAACCGCCTCTGCATCTATTTCCATTCCCAATGAAGTGATTACACCACCTACCTTGTCGCCCTTTAGTTTTATTCCGGTAACAGTATCCTGCCAAAAATCTACATTGGGTGTTTGTTCCAACGCTAAACGCCATTCTTCCGCAAAGCGCATCCTGTCTATTTGTGCTCTTGGACTCCACATCGCCGGCCCCTTAGATCTATTAAGCATACGGAACTGAAGTGTTGTTTTATCGCTAATGATACCAGAATAGCCACCAAGCGCATCAATCTCCCGGACAATTTGTCCCTTTGCCACCCCACCCATCGCCGGATTGCAACTCATTTGTGCAATCGTACCCATGTTCATGGTAATCAATAACACTTTAGATCCTAGGTTTGCCGCAGCCGCAGCTGCTTCACAACCTGCGTGACCGGCACCAACCACTATAATATCGTATTTGCTAAACATAGTTATTTCCGTGTTTCACGTGGAACACCACAAAAATAATTAAAATAATCCCGATCGCTTAGTTTGTTCCACGTGAAACACTTTTAAACAAGGCATAAAGACTAACCACCACCCAAACACCCTCAAGCACCACGAAAGGGTAGAAGCTAATGAGGTATGCCGAAATGCCACAAAGTCCGGCGCCTACTGCATTTACCAAGCTGTATACCGGGTTGTTTACTTGAATTTTTTTAAATAGATTCAGCAAGAAGGCAATTAACAAAAGGCTTACCCCAATGGTGCCTAATAGATCAGATGTTTGCATAATTTACACTTAGATCCAAAAATAACCCTATTGTCACAATTTTTGAATTTGATGGGTTATAAAGATGTAAAATATGCGATTTGTTTGTTTAAACATTTAATTTTGAATCATGAAAAAAGTCATTCATTTAGCTACTGAAAGGGGTTTTGCAGACCACGGCTGGCTAAAAGCTGCCCACTCATTTAGTTTTGCAAATTACTACGATCCCCAAAAAGTCCATTTTGGATTGTTGAGGGTGCTTAACGATGATATTGTTGCTCCTGGGATGGGCTTTGGCATGCACGGACACGACAACATGGAAATTGTTACCATCCCTCTTAAGGGTATATTGGCACATAAAGACAGTTTGGGTTCTGAAGGAACAATCACACCCGGCGAGGTGCAAATCATGTCAGCTGGAAGTGGAATCAGACATTCGGAGTTTAACGGTTCAAACATTGAAGCAGTAAATCTTCTACAGATATGGGTGTTTCCGAAAGAGCGAAATATACAACCCAGATACGATCAAAAACAGTTTGATACCAAGCCGGCGAAAAACAAATTCCAAATACTGGTTTCCTCAGATCAAGAAGGTGGATCACTTTGGATTAATCAGGATGCCGTTTTTGCACTGGGAGATTTCCAATCGGGCTCTACATACACCTATACCATCAAACATCCGGGTAACGGTGCGTATGTATTTGTGATAGGGGGCTCAATTAATCTAGACAACACCAACCTTGGCAGAAGGGATGCAGCAGGTGTTTACGATACCGAAGAACTGTCGTTTACCGTACAAGAAGATGCTAAAGTATTGGTAATTGAAGTGCCGATGGAATAGTGTTGTAATTAAAAATTACGCAGGCCCAGGTACTGATTTTCCTTATCGGTCATCTGGGCTTTTTCTTTTTTACCCTTATCGGTATACCCCAATAAGTGCAATACCCCATGAATCATTACCCGGTGTAGCTCATCGCGTTCAGCACTTTTGAATTTATCGGCATTTTCTTTGATGCGATCAATGCTGATAAAAACATCTCCCACTACCACACGCTCTTCTTCGCTAGTATCAAACGTAATGATATCCGTGTAGGTATCGTGATTCAAATACTGCCGATTGATGCCCAATAAATATTCATCGCTACAAAAAATATAGTTCAATTCTTTCAGGCGATAAGATTCATTTTTTACAGTATTCAAAATCCAATTCCGAATCTCCGATTTCTGTTTGAGGGTAAAGATTATATCTTCGGTAAAGAAATGTATGACGTTTTTGCTCATTAAATTTTAAAGTGGAGTTCGATTTGGTTGCCGATTGAATTAAACAGACACCGGTCTGCTAATTTACGAATGATATAGATACCCCGACCACTTGTTTTTTCTCGATTTTCGGTTGTTGTTGGATCTGCAACGTTTTCATAATCAAAGCCTTGCCCCTCATCTCCAATCTGAATTACTAAAAACCCATCTCTGTTTAGTTCAAGATTAATGTAAACACGTAACTTTTTGTCGGATTTGTTGCCATGCACAATCGCATTGATACAGGCCTCATTGGTACAGGTTAACATCCGGGCAAAGGTGTCGTCATCTAATACATATTTTTTCCGCACATCTTCCATAAATTTATCCAGCCGGTTTAAGCTTTCCAATTCTGAAGCAAGTTGCAGAGTAGACAAATCCGACCTGGAAAACGTATGCGAATTACCCGATACCATGAATTCTAATTTATGAATTTAAACGCCGAATCGTGTTAAAAATTCTCAAAACCCGTATTTTTGTACGCTTACGGGATGTAGCGTAGCCCGGTATCGCGCCAGCATGGGGTGCTGGAGGTCGTCGGTTCAAATCCGGCCATCCCGACATCAAAGCTTTCACGAAAGTGAGGGCTTTTAATTTTTATAACTTTTGAAGTTATTCTAAAAGGATCAAAAATTAAAAGATTACAGCGAAGCTGTTAAAGGCTTTGATGAATCATTAACCCCACTGGATCGCCGTAAGGCAATCCGGCCATCCCGACATCAATAAAAAAACCCGCTTCTTTCGAGGCGGGTTTTTTATGGAGTAAACTAATTTAGTTTTTCGGATCTAGGACATCCTGGATGCTAACCAAAGCGTCTTCCAGGTGCGCTTTAACCACCGGGTTTGTAAATTTGGTTAAGCTTGAGCGAATTTCTGAAGCCAGATTTTTCAACTCTCTTCTAGCCAAAGGTCTAATATCTGAACCACTGGCATCAAAACGAGGACCCATTTGTGCAGCAAACGCAGCAGGAACTGCAGGAGCATCTTGTTTGTTAATCAAGAAGCCCATGCGCTCAATGTATGCTCTTTGAAGGTTTCTCTTATAGGTATCTACATTTCCACCTGTTTTCAACTCGCCCCAAACACCTTTGTGTACATCAGCAAACAAATCGGTTAAGCTGTATGCTTTGTCTCCGTTTTTAGCGGTATTGTCAATTACACGAGCTAAACGATTTGGTTCTAAAATGCTATTTAAAATGTTTACTTGTGTACCGCGAAGGCGCTCAACAATTCCGGCATTATCAAATTTATTCAGGATATTTTGGTCTAACATCCAGGTAGGCGTATTAAATGCCTGAGCAGAGATAAACCGAACAGCTTCCTGCTGTTTCGCTTTGGCTACGTGGGTATATACCGGACCCTTTTGATCGTAGGTTTTATCGTTTTCATAAACACCACCGATGTTGGAACGAACGTGACCCATATAACGATTCCATTGACCCAAAACTTCGCCATACAACTCTCTTAAGTTATCGTATGGTTTACCTTCTTCGTACGTCCATTTTTCAATGTTCGGAAGAATGCGCTTCAGGTTGGCAATACCATAAGTAGAAGCTTTAACCGCATCGTCACCCAAATCTTCAGACTGAGATCTTGGATCGATTGGGCTTCCGGTTTGTTGTCCGTAGAAATAGCGAGGATCTCCAGCTCTTTCTACTGTCCATTTATTTAAGATTTTAGCATCTTCTTCGGCGGTTTTGTTATCAAACCAGGTATAAGCCCATTTAATTGCCCATTTATCGTATTCGCCGATACCAGGATACAACACTACATCACCATCACCAGGCTGAGCAATGTAGTTGAAACGAGCATAATCCATGATTGATGGAGCAGTTCCACCCATTTTCTTCGTAAATGAAGGTGAACGCAATGAATCAACCGGATAAGCAACACTTGATCCGAAGTTGTGTGCCATACCCAGGGTGTGACCCACTTCGTGTGAAGACACAAATCGGATTAACTGACCCATAACTTCATCTTTAAATTTAGGCGAACGAGCTTCTGGGTTAATGGCAGCAGTTTGTACAAAGAACCAGTTACGCACCAGGTTCATTACGTTGTGGTACCAACCGATATCTGATTCTAAGATTTCTCCAGAACGAGGATCGGCAATGTGCGGACCATATGCATTTGGAATATTTGATGCGAAATAACGAATCACAGAGTAACGAGCATCTTCTGGACTCCAATCTGGATCGTTTGGTGGGTCTAAACACACAATCGCGTTTTTGAATCCTGCAGCTTCGAACGCCACATTCCAATCGTTTACACCATCCTTAAGATACTTGCGCCATTTTTGTGGAGTAGCAGGATCGATATAGTAAACGATTTGTTTTACAGGTTCTACCAATTGGCCTTTTTTATAGGCTTCTTTGTCTTTAGGCTCTAAATACCAACGACGAGCGTAACGGGTTACGGTTGCTTTTTGGGCATCGATTCCGTAATCTGTTTGGGTTTGTGAGAAAATACCCACACGATCATCAGATAAACGCGGTTTTGTAGGCACTTTAGCCAATAATAACATCGAATTATGAATCTCAACGGTCATAGAACCCACACTTCTGTCGCCCGGAGGCTCAGCAGCACGGTAGGTTTTAGAAGTTCTTACTTCAATGTTGATCGGGAAACTCTTGATGGTATCTACAAAAGAACGACTTTCGTCTAAAGCCGAAATTTTGTACTGGGTGCGCAATTGAGAAGGCAAACCTAGAGACTGTACATCTTTTGCGAAAAGATCAGTTACGTCAATTACCACCGAACTAGAGTCCTTGTTTATCGCTTTGATCTCAAAAGAAGCTAAAATCGCATCCAGGTTAGAGTTTTTAACCGACTGGTACATATCTGTACCCTGAGCGGCTATGTTGCGGTAAGAAGGAATACGGATTAATACTTGTTTGTCTCTTTTTTGCCATTTCCACACCTGCTCATTTAATTCTTCGCCACCATAAGTGCCGTCCATGGTAGGGGTTTTGGCATAGCGGGTTACTACTAGCATTTCTCTTCCAAACAATGAGTCTGGAATTTCGTAATAGTACTTACCGTCTAAAAAGTGTACTTTAAATAAACCCTTGTCGGTTTTAGCCTTGGCGGTTATCACCTCGTTGTAGGGTCTAATTCCGCTTTTTGGTGCAGCGGGAGCAGCGGGGGCTCCACCTGGAGCAGCAGCCGGAGCAGCACCGCCCGGTCTGGTTTGGGCCCATCCGGTAGTTAATCCAGATAGGATGAACAGGGATGACAACAATACGGTCAAACCTGATTTTGTGACTAATTTATTCATGTGATTTAATTTGGTTTTCTTGTTCTAACAAATATAATTTTTGATCAATCTATTCCCGGTCAATAACAGTAAAGTTACACAGGTAATTATTTGGTTTCTCCGGGTTCTTCTGGTTCATTTTCTGCTTCGGGCTCAAAATTAAATTGTCCTCTACCCGCCGGAGTAATGGTAATACTTTGTTTGAATGATGCACCATTCGTTCCCGCAATTTCCAAGCTGTATTTTCCGGGTTGCAGATACGTGGTTTTGTTGGCACCCGCAACTGGGTTTCCCCTTTTAGCCTTAACCCATTCTTCTCGGTATGCTTTTACCTGGGCCTCATCCACGCCTAAATTGTATTCGCTGTAGTTTAAGCCACGGGTTGCGTTAGCGGTCCATTCTTTTAAAAGCAAGCCACCCTCGGTTTTGATGGCCATTTTCACCGTTCCGGCAGCAGCGGCAAAGAATGGAACCGAAAGTTTGGGCTCGAAATACTCGTCGCCCATTTTGCGCCCCCAGAAAGTGCTATAGGATATGCTTGGAATTTCAAATGCATGAAGATCTTTTTGTATTAATTCTGGTGTAAACTGTTGGAGCTCTTTCACACTCGTAATCCAAATTGAACGGCCATGGGTACCCACAACCAATTCCTGATCACGACTCTGAACAGCTACATCATGAACAGCTACAGCTGGCAAGCCTCCGCCAAATCTCATAAAGGAAGCACCCTGATCCAGTGAAACGTATAAACCATGGTCTGTACCTACATATACAATGTTTTTGTTTTTAGGATCTTCTTTGATCACGTTTACCGGCTCAAGCGGTAAGTCGGTGCCAATACGAGTCCAGGTTTGACCATAATTGGTAGATTTATACACGTATGCTGTAAAATCATCATTTCTATAACCATTTAATGAGGCATAAACAGTTCCTTCGTTAAATGCCGAAGCGCTTACCTGACTTACCCATAAATCTTGGGGTAATTTGTCTGAAATGCGTGTCCAGGTATAACCACCGTCTTTGCTGATGTGAATCAACCCATCGTCAGAGCCGGCGTAAATCAAGCCAAACTTTAGCGGAGACTCATCAATGGTAGTTAAGGTTCCATACGCAATATCGCCCGGTTTACCGCCCTTGGTCAAATCGCCCGAAAGGGTAATAAAATCTGTTGCTTGATTTAGAGAACGGTGAAATTTATTGGAACCAAAGTAAACGATATCCTGATTGTGTTTAGAAACCAAAACGGGTGATTCCCAGTTCCATCTCAAGGGACGTTCACCCAATTCGTGTTTCGGTTGAAAAGGCAAACGTTCGCCAGTTTGCTGATTTACACGGTTGTAGAACCCGTATTGAGATCCAGTATAAACCAAATTGTTGTCACGGGTATCGATGGCTACTTGCATACCATCCCCACCGTTTAATCTTTTGTAAGGATATTCACCATTGTCGTACCAGCCGTAACCTGCTTTATAAGTTGATGGACCCACCCAAACACCATTGTCTTGCAAACCACCATACACACGGTAAGGCTTAGCCATGTCTACCGCAACAGAGTAAAACTGCCCAACGGCGGGTGTATTTGCTTTGAACCAGGTTTTACCGTCGTCGTAAGATAGGTTTACACCACCATCGTTACCGTTGATGAGGTGTCCGTCTTTATTCGGGTTAATCCAAAGTGCGTGGTGATCAGAGTGTACATTGTCACCATCAATTGAGTTGAATGTTTTACCACCGTCATCTGATCTCCAAATCGGTACTCCAAAAATGTAAACCTTGTCCGGATTTTGTGGTGAAACACGAATTTGGCCAAAATAATACCCATAGGTATTGTACAAACCCCTCAAATCCATGGTATTTGCTTTCGCCCAGGTTTTGCCCGCATCGTTACTTCGGTATACCTCAGCTTCAATAATGGCGGTGCCAAACATTTGAGAGTTGGCATCTTCCAGGTATTCTACCAATGCCAAAGGTTTGAGTTCATCGGCTTTTACAGAAGATTTAACCGATTGTGCGGTGTGTTTTGCCGGAAAGCGATTTTCTCTCAAAAAGGCATTCAATTTCTCATCATTCAGCCCAAGAAAATCTTCCTTGCTGATGGAGCGAAAAGTATCTTTAGTATACTCGTCTTTTTTCTCTGTTTTTTCTTCAGATCGTGCCGATTGATTGTCTACAATGGCGTAAATAATATTCGGTTGTTGCGGATAAACAGCCAGGCCAATTCGCCCAATTCCTTCGCCTTGTGGAAAGCCGCTATTACCACCGCTAATCATAGTCCAAGTTTCACCACCATCGGCACTTTTATAGATGCCAGAGCTGGTGCCACCTTCTACGAAATTCCAGGCCCGTCGTTCGCGATGCCAAAGCGCAGTATAAATCACATTTGGGTTTTTAGGATCAATATCGATATCAATTGCACCGGTGTTTTCATCGCTACTTAAGGTTAGTTTCCAGCTTTTTCCACCATCGCTTGTTTTGTAAAAACCACGTTCTTTATTTGGGCTGTACAAATGACCTAGTGCTGCCGCATAAACGGTATTCGGATCCCCAGGTTTAATCACAATTCTTCCAATATGGTGCGATTCGGGTAAACCCATATTCTCCCAGGTTTTTCCACCATCGGTGCTTTTATAAATACCGGTACCAGCGTATGAAGAACGGCTTGAATTGTTTTCGCCGCTACCCACCCAAATGGTTGTTTTTTTGCTTTGCGGAGTCCATCCTGACCAATCAACAGCGATGTCTCCAATGGTCATCGATTCTTGTTGTTCGAACATGGGTTCGAACGAGATTCCATTATTTACTGTATGCCAAAGTCCACCAGAAGCATAAGCCACATAAAATTCAGTGGCATCTTGTGGATTTACGTCAATATCTACCACGCGGCCGCTCATGATGGTTGGACCCACAGATCTGAACCTGAGCTGACTTACTAAACTGTTTTTTTCAAGATTTTGTCGCTGTTTAAAGCTTTCTAGACGCAAATTTGCCGGAGTGGCAGTTTTGGTTTTTTGTGCGATTAGGCTTGTCGTTACACTAGAAACGATCAAACACAGAAGAAGAAATTTTTTCATTAATCCAATTTGGTTTAATGTAAATATAGTTTTTTGTACTACAACTAGATTCTTCTTTTAAGCGTAAAAATTATTTTTTTGGATTCCCTGCTTCCTTTAGGAATAAACTCTAAAAATAAGTTTCGATCATCACCCGATTTAAAATACTCAGTGATTTCATTCAAACTCATTTGCTCAATGGGTTTTAGGTTAATGGCCAGCAACTCGTCTCCGGGTTTTATTCCCTCCCATTCGGCAGGAGAGTTGGGTGCAACGCGGCTAATTATACATCTTTTGAAATCTGGAGCTAGTGTGCTGAACTCTAAACCGCTCATATCGTATTCGAACCGCTCATTGTAATATATAGAGGGTTTAACATAAACCGCCCCGATGTTATAATCCCACACCATTTCGAAGCGTTTCAATACCGAATTACCCAAATTTCCGTTACGACCGGGCACCAAAACCTTAATCAGCACATCGTTATAATTCGGAAAAGCGGCAATAACATTTTTTAAAATATATTTACCCAAACTGAGCTCCGGTGTTCGAGCCAAGTAGCCTGTAATTGGTCCAGCCAAACCCACTCCCAGGTTTTCAGCAATATGTACATCGGGTAGTTGAAAAGGAACTCCAGCTCGATCTTCCAGCGATAGCGGGTGACCCGCACCGGTATCCATCACTAATTTTGCCAGCACCTGTTCTCCAGAGCTTAGCCTGACCAAGGTTTCTATATAGGGCTTATTTTCTTCAATACTGATTGGTATTTTGTAACCCTTTTTTAACAAATAACGACTACTTTCTGGATACACCACAATTGTATTGTTGTTATAACTTATTCTTACTATCTGATTTTTAAAAAACTCGTAACCCAATAAACCATGAATAGGAATACCCATGTATTCAGAAAGGTTAAAAGCGTCTTTTTTCAAAATGGCAGCCCGAATTCCCGTGGCTTTAGAAAAGCCCACTTCCATACTAATGGGTGGAGAAATGAATGCCTCTAATTCACCGCGTTCGCCCATTCCGGATATTTTGAAGCTACGCAGGTTATCTAGTTTTAAACTGTCTGCAAGGGTATAATCTGTAATCAAAACCACGCCAACACCGGTATCTAGAATAAAATTATAGGGACCCTGCCCATTAATATTCAGTGGTATAACGATTAGGTCTTTAACCAGTTTGAACGGAATTGTTGCTTTCTTTTTGTGTGCTTGAAGCAAAAATTCCTGGGCGCATGTTGGCCCAGGAATTGTGATAAAAAATCCTACAAACAAAATCAGTGAACGTAAATAAGTATTTGGTTTAGGTAGACGCATACTTATCCTTAAAACGTGAATCACCGAGTAGTATTTCATTTTATCCGCAAGGGAACGAATAGTCCGAAACTTATATTTCTACCGGGATTAAAGAAACCTAAATTAGGATTCGACTCGTCCAACCTTCCAGGTTTGAAACGACTTAAGTGGTCGAAATAAGCTTTATCCAACAAGTTGCTTGCACTAATGTGTAAGCGTATTTCTTGTTTTTTCCAGTTAATACTTGTGCCAATAGAGGCATTAACTAAAGTATAGGACCCTGTAGGTGTTTCAAAGCTATCTGTCCGGTTTTGCTTCAGAAAATGGTCAATACCCAAAGCAATGTAGTTGTTCTTAAGCCCACGGATGTTTGGTTCAAGACGCAATTCGTTACGCCAAACACCGGCCGGAATGAAAGGCAGAGGTGTGTTGGTAGTTCTATTTTGCCCGCGGGTATAGGCAAAACTACTTTCCCAATGAATCAGTTCGATGGGGTGTAAGGTTACGCTAAACTCTGTCCCAGTAAGCAGCGCTTTATCTTGTACAAATCGGAATAGTGGAAAAATATCGCCCTCTGCGTTTATTGTTTCATTGCCGTTCTGACGGTAGTAAATAAAGTTATTGATGGCATTGTAAAATACATTCCACTCGGTGCTTATTTTTTCGGTATTAAACGCCAGGCTAAAATCAGAATAAAAACTACGTTCTGGTTTTAAATCTGCATTACCCACCTCGTATCTGAACGTACCTTCATGAACCCCGTTCGAGCCCAACTCTGCAATGTTTGGTGCCCGAAATGCTGATCCAGCATTTGCTTTTAGGCTGAAACGCTCATTAAATTCATGGGTAAGACCCACAGCTCCGCTTAAATTGCTAAAACTATTTTTAAGGGAATTAAAAATAATTTCGCCGTTTTCTTCTAATGCTTCACCCGTCATTTTGCGGTAGTCGACACGGCTACCCAGGTTGAATGTGGTATTTGTCCAGTTTTTCTTGAAATAGGCAAATAAGCCCAATTCGTTCGATTGGTAATTCGGAATCAAAAACTCTTCACCTCTATTTTCGCTGTTTTGAAATGCACCCGAAAGTCCGATAACGGGCTCCCAGCCATTCCGCTCCTCTCCGAAATACTTGAAGTCATAGCTCCAGGTTTTCAAATCAAAAAAGAGTGCCGGATCGGCCGAACTTTCTTCGAACTCTTTTCGCAAATTGTTTTGAAAACTGATGTTGGTCCGCACTCTACCCTTGCCCAATAAAACATTGCTATTGAAGGCAACCTTTCTGTGACCCACATCTTGAAAGGGTAGTAGCAAGTTTCTGGAATTGATTTGTTGGCTACTGAGCACGTTCCCATCGGCATCTTCAAATTCACCATTTGCGTTTTGTGAAAAATCGGGTAAACCAATCTCGCTAGTAAAATTCGACACATTTAAATGTGCATAACCCCATTTTTTAGTCAATCCAATCTGCCCACCCCAGCTCAACTCTTTAAATCCGGTATTGGGTATTCTAGTTTCCGGATTTTGATAAGCAATGGCACTTTTATTCGATACACGCATGCGCCAGGTCAACCCGTTGTTGTTTCCTTGAACCATGTATGAATTCGCCATCAGCTTATTCACCGTAGAATAATTGGTTAAAAGTTCACCCTTAATCTGTCCATCGCCTACCGGGAGATCTTCGAGCAGGTTTACCACTCCCCCCAGGGCATCAGACCCATACAATAAACTGGCTGCCCCCTTCAATACCTCAACACGCGAAACCCCAAACTGATCTACTTCAATACCATGCTCGTCACCCCATTGTTGACCCTCTTGTTTGGCACCATCGGCCAGGGTTACTACTCGGTTGTAGGATAGACCACGAATAACGGGTTTGGAAATACCACCACCGGTTGTGATTTGTGAAACCCCGGGAATGCGTGAAATAGCATCAACAATATTCGTAGATTGTTTCACCAGAGCCTCTTTACTCATAATGGCCACCGAGGTGCTGTTTTTTCGATTATCGGTACTGGAGGCAGAACCGGTAATAACCACTTCCCGTGCCTCAATGGTGCTTGGACTTAGCTTTAAAACCAACTGATCAATATTTACTAAATCAATGGTTTGTGTAAGGGTTTGATAACCCAAATACTTCACTTCAATTAAAAACTTCCCCTTGTCCGGTGCGTTTTTAAATGTGAATTCACCGGTTGCACCAGTAGAGGTGGTCAATTTTAATTCTGGAATAGAAACCGTTGCACCGGCTAATGCGCTCAGGGTTTGAGCATCAACTACCTTTCCATTTATAGTAGTTGCCGCAGTTGCGGGAAGTGCAAAAGCGAAAAACAATATATGCAGAATATATACTATGTTCTTTTTCATAATAATTTTTTAAGTATGTTTTTGATATAGGTATTGCCGTTTAAGGCAATAAAAATGAATTAGGATAAAAAGGAATTTATCCGGTCGGGTGGACCCCTAAGATCATAGTTTTTTATTGCTGACTGAAAAATCAGCAGGCTGCTAATAGCAGTTCTTTTTAGCGTTGGAAAAGAAATAGGGATAAAAGCAAGCCGAGGGCTAGCCACAAAAACTCCGTCAATGTGTACTGCACAAGCCCAGCAAAAAGAAGCTTGATTGTTGATGTGACTTTTGTGCTGACAGGTTTCACCCCCTTTTACAGAACAAGAGGCCTTGGCCGACACTCCGCTTAAGTGACTATGAAGTGCATCAACAGGCAGAATGGTTACTGAAAAACACAGCAACAGAAAAATAGAAATCCCCCTAAGGGTGTATTTTCTAATATTTTTCATTTTTGACACAGGTAAAGTTAACTAAAACATCAAATTCCTTAAATTCGACCTGTAACAAATTAAATACCTATGACATTAAAAGCGGTTGACTTGTCAAAGC
>JACCDJ010506299.1_pt1 | contig 14267 bp, 13 predicted proteins | sample 7444481 | NCBI WGS metagenome assembly JACCDJ01 (sample SAMN15323435, study PRJNA562643) | freshwater metagenome | isolation source: river surface water | place: USA:Blue River Watershed | collected 2017-08-15 | reverse complement strand
GGATGCCAAGCCACTAGGTATTTGCCAGGATGGTATTGGAAATAATCCACAGTCCCTTGTATCGGGGATCGATTCACGTGGACATTGATTGGAGACATAAATATGGATACCTGCTTGCGCTTATCCTTGAGGTATTCGTCCTCAAAAGCCTCTTCAATCACCACCACTTTTCCATCTGCAGGAGCAAAGATAATTCCCTCTTCTTGAGGCAATTCGAAAATTGGATTCCTGAAAAACTGAAGTACAATCAAGTACAGGAGAATACTTACGCCTAAGGCAAGGTTGAAGAGCAGCCTTTCCTCTGGGAAAAAGTAGTACAGCAAATAATTCGCTAAGGAAAGGAGCAGGAGCATCCAAAATAAAAGTGATCTTCCTTCTTTATGTATTGTCATCATATCCAACTGATTTAAAATCGAGACACTATTCAAGAATAGGCTAAAACGCGAATCCCTTGCATGAAAAAGGGCGTGGAGAAATACTCCACGCCCAAAGTTATCATTTTTTGGGAAAAATCGACTTAGAACCCTCCTCGATAGGTGTAGGTTTGTGCTACTTTGTCGATCGCGACGATGTAAGCCGCTATACGCATCGGCACCTTGTATTTGATAGAAGCTTGATACACGTTATCAAACGCATCTTTCATGATTCGATCTGAGCGCCTATTTACTCGATCGGCTGTCCACTTGTAACCCAGGCGGTTTTGAACCCACTCAAAGTAGGAAACGGTTACTCCACCGGCATTCGCCAAAATATCGGGGACCGCCATAATTCCTTTTTCATTCAATATTGCATCTGCCTTGGCCGAAGTAGGCCCGTTGGCACCTTCTACAATCAGTTTGGCTTTGATCTGGTCCGCATTGGCGATGGTGATCACATCCTCCACTGCAGCAGGCACCAATACATCCACTTGCAAGGTGAGTAGGTCTCCGGCATTCTCCATCTTATCCCCACCAGCATAGCCTTCTAAGGTGCCATTGTTTCCATCACGGTAAGCAATGGCCTCCACCACATTGATGCCCTTTTCATTGTAAAAAGCGCCAGTATGGTCAGAAATCGCTACTACTTTCAGTCCTCTTTCTTCCAAAAGACGGGCCGCCCAACTGCCCACGTTTCCAAATCCTTGAACAGCACAAGTTGCCGTGAATGGATTGATCTTCAATTTTTGCATGGCAGCAAGTGCGGATACCATAACTCCTCTACCTGTGGCTTCGGTACGTCCTAGGGAACCGCCCAACACCAAGGGCTTCCCTGTAACTACTGCAGGAATGGTCATCCCATGGGCCTTAGAGTATTCGTCCATAAGCCAAGCCATTTCTCGAGGTCCAGTACCCATATCTGGAGCAGGAATATCCTTATCTGGACCAAAAACATCAATCATCGCCATGGTATAAGCACGAACTAGACGTTCGATTTCACCCTTTGACATTTCACGAGGGTTGCAGCGCACGCCACCTTTACCTCCTCCATAGGGAATATCTACTACAGCACACTTCCAAGTCATCCATGCTGCGAGTGCTCTCACTTCATCCAAATGCACGTCTGGAGCGAAGCGAATTCCTCCTTTGGCAGGCCCAAGAATATTGGAATGGATAACACGAATACCCTCAAAAACTTGAATTTTTCCACTATCCATGGTGATGGGTAGGGAGACAATTACCTGCTTGGCAGGATTCTTTAGCACATTGTAAACTTCATCGGAAAGCCCGAGTTTCTCGGCTGCGATGTTGAATCTCTCCATCATGGACTCCAAAGGATTTTCTCTGTCCTTTATCGGTGCCGGTTCTATGTAAGCCATATTGGGTTTTTAAGTAGTAAACTGGAAAGCAAATTTAAGCAGATTTTCAATTGCTAGGCTCAGAATTAACAGATTTTCAAAAAAGCAGTGATGAACGGTGCAGAAAGTAGCAATCCGTCAAAACGATCCATAAATCCTCCATGTCCTGGGAGGATGGATCCCGAGTCTTTGATCTCAATGGAACGCTTAAACAAAGACTCAACCAAATCCCCGTAGGTCCCTGCTATGATAATGATTCCTGCAATGACTAGCCACTTCCAATCCTCTAAGACTACAAAATAGTGGGACAACACAAAGGCCACTACGATGGCTAAAAAAGCCCCTCCTAAAAACCCCTCCCAGGATTTTTTGGGCGATACTCGCTCAAAAAGTTTGGTCTTCCCAAACCGTGTTCCTGCAAAATAGGCTCCCGTATCGCTAGCCCACAAAATCAGTAAGCAGCCCACGAGAATCTCGAAATGATACACCTGATCCACAGAGAATACCGCAAAATTCAAAAGCGAAAAAGGGATAGCGACATAAAAAATACCCAAGTAAGTATAAGCTACTCCTGTGAATGGTTTTTTGTCTGTTTTTTTATAGAGCTTAATGAAGAAGGTCAAGGAAACGAGTGGAAAAACCAGAAAAAGGTATTCGTAAGACAGACGTTCCTTCTCCACCATAAAGGTCAGTCCAAAGATTAGAAGCCCCAGTATCGTGCCAAAACTCTTCAATGGAAGCATGCCATCTAAACCAGAAAGTTTGTAAAATTCCATTTGAGATATACCCAAGATGATTGCAAAAATCAAAAAGTAAGTCCACTCCGTATAGATTAACGCACCCAAAATCAGCAATGCCCCTACCAAAGAAGTAATCGACCGTTGTGCCAAATTACTATACTTGTTGATATTAAAACGTGATCTCATGCTGAATCAGTTGTAGTGCGTAGAGTGTTTGGTCGGTAGGAACGAGCACCTCATAGGCACCAGTAACCTGGTAAATGGATTCTTTTTTGTTGAGTATCACTGCCGCCACCCCTTTATCCTCCAAAACCCCCTTCACAATTTCTACTCGGATTTGATTTTGATCTTCAAACACCTTGGTCCAGTTTTTCATCCTTTCCCCGATTGATTTTTTTAAAGTAACGGACTCCAAGGTTAAGAACCAAAATTCCAATTACTGCTCCTGGGTAAGAAACAGTATCGGTGGATTGGACATCCAGTTCAAAAAAGCCTTGATTGGCGCCATAAACTAGCAATAACGTCAGTGCATTGTTGAGAATATGACCCAAAATCGGGTAAAATAAACTTCCTGTGTAATGGTAGAGGTATCCGAATAATGCCCCTAAGAACATCCGTGGAAGGAAGCCGAAAAATTGCGCATGAATGGCTGAAAAAATGATTGCTGTTACCCAAATTCCCCAATGCGGGGAGCGCAAATACCCTTGCATTTTGGGTTGAATCAGCCCTCTAAAAAACAATTCCTCGCCCACCCCCGCGAATACCCCAATCACCAAAATTCCAGCAAGGAGTTCGGAAATGGACTGAAAATCGGTTAAAAACTGCGTGAGTTCCATGAGTTGCGTTTCCATATCGCGCATCCATTGCTCGACTCCAGATAGAAATTCAGGCAAAACCAAATGGGAATTCCAATACATCAGGAGTCCATTGAAAAGCATGCCCCCCACCGTCATCACAGTCACCAAAGCAAGATTTTTAGTACTTACCCGGGCCCGCTGTTTGGCCCAATTCAGGTTTGCTTTTTCTAAAAATCGAACGATAATCCAAGTAGCCGCCCAAAATCCCAGCCCTGAACCTATTCCTTGGGTAAATAACAAGGCCATGCGTCCATTGGGGATGTCGTAATTGCCGGACACTAAACTCATCATGTCCTCTATACTTACCTGAAATAAAAATGGAACCAGGGCTAAAGAAATGCTCTGAAGTAGCACCAAGGCACCAAATGCCACTAAAGTGATGACTACCAGTGACAATAACCAGTTCTTTCGAGAGGCTATTTCAGCCTGGGTTTCGTAAATCTCCATAATTGGGCTAAATTTACACGAAATTTAGAATGTCAAGTGGTAAAGATTGGAAATATAGCGTTGGGAGACTTCCCGCTCCTGCTCGCCCCTATGGAGGATGTGAGTGACCCCCCTTTCCGTGCGGTATGCAAGCAAAACGGCGCTGATTTGATGTATACCGAGTTTATTAGTTCCGAAGGACTCATTCGCGACGCAGCCAAAAGCGTGCAAAAACTCGATGTTTACGACTACGAACGACCCGTTGGCATCCAGATTTTTGGAGCAGAGATTGAATCCATGCGTGAGGCTGCTGCGATTGCAGAAGCTGCTGGACCTGACATCTTGGACATCAATTACGGATGTCCGGTGCACAAAGTTGCCTGCAAGGGTGCTGGTGCAGGTATTTTATTGGACATCGACAAGATGGTCTCCATGACCGCAGAGATTGTGAAGCGGGTCAACTTGCCCGTGACCGTAAAAACTAGGTTGGGCTGGAGCCAGGATACCATTCGAATCGTGGAAGTAGCAGAGCGCCTTCAGGACGTGGGGATTCAAGCCATCTCCATCCATGCCCGCACGCGTCAACAGATGTACAAGGGAGAGGCCGATTGGTCTTACCTGAATCTTGTCAAAGACAATCCTAGACTCCAAATCCCTGTGTTTGGAAATGGAGACATCGACAGCCCTGAAAAAGCCGCTGAATACCGCGCTAAATACAATGTGGATGGCATGATGATAGGCAGAGCCTCTATCGGCTATCCTTGGATCTTCAATGAAATCAAGCATTTCTTCGCTACAGGCGAGAAACTCGCAGCCCCAGACCTTACAGAACGGATTGCAGTAACTAAAAAGCACCTTGATTTTTCCATCGAATGGAAAGGCGAAAAACAAGGAATTTTGGAAATGCGTAGACATTACACCAACTACTTTAGGGGAATGCCCAACTTCAAACCATTCCGTACGGAGATGGTTACAGCAGAGCGTTATGCGGAAGTTTTGTCGATTTTGGATCGGGTACAAGAAACCTATGCGGATTACGAATTTCAACCCATCTAAGAACCGATTATCCTTGTTTCAGAGTAACCACCCAGAAATCCAGGACTATTCAAGTTCAAAATAAGTTTCTTTGCCTCCAAATTTCCAGGAATGCCCTCTCTTACCTCTGAAAATTCGCTCAAAAATTGGTCCCTATTGGTAATTCTCACCTTAATCTGGGGTAGCTCCTTTATTTTGATCAAAAGAGGCTTGGAAGTGTTTTCACCTGGTGAAGTAGGCGCTTACCGAATGGTTGCAGCAGCAAGTTTACTCCTTCCCTTGTCCCTTCCCCGTATCAAGCAACTCAGCAAAACGCAGGTAAAAAATCTACTAGTTACTGGCTTGCTGGGCAGTTTTATCCCTGCTTTTCTGTTCCCCATCGCTCAGACGCAGTTGAGTAGTTCCCTCACAGGTGTATTGAACGCGCTTACCCCACTTTTTGTAGTCTTGGTAGGAGCACTTTTTTTCAATACTTCCATCACCAGAAGAAACGGATTAGGCTTGGTTATCGCCTTTTTGGGTGTTTTAGTTTTGGTGACCTTCAAAGAAGGAGGAGGATGGGACTCCTTGACTGATATCAATGCATTCGCGCTGTATGTAATTGCTGCCTGCATTTGTTACAGCATCAATTTGCACTTCATCAAGACCCGATTCACCAAACTCAAGTCCATCGAAATCTCATCGATTTCCCTGCTGATGATTCTTCCTTTGGCCTTACTTTACTTGTTTGCAGGCACGGATTTTTCCTACAAAATGGCCACTCATCCGCGTGCTTGGGAAGCTCTGGGCTACGTGACCGTCTTGGGAATGGTGGGTACCGCTTCTGCCTTGATTCTATTCAACATCATGATCAAAAGTGCCAGTCCCTTTTTCGCAAGCCTAGTCACTTACACCATTCCCATAGTAGCCATTTTGTGGGGCGTTTTGGATGGGGAAGTACTCCTTTTGGGACATTACTTCGGCATTGCTGCTGTGATCGTGGGGGTATGGGTTGGAAACCGGAAATAGCCGGATTCCTATTTTAAATAAGCAAAAAAGCGGAGCTTTTTGACGAATTAATGGGATACCCCAGGGTTTAATTTTTCACATTCATCCGTTGTCTCCAGGCAGAAGCCAGCATGGGTAGTTGCTGATAGGATTGGATGCCCGATTTAACTCCCTGAGATTTTAGAAAAAGGTCGTTGGACTTCCGGCTCAACTCAAGCCAAATCGGAGGATAGGCTTCCATTGACTCTCGAATAGCCATTAAATCTTGGATTATCCCCCTCGGAAGTGCTTCCATCCAGCATAAAGCACCGTCTGGATCCATCTCATAATAATCCCGAAGTTGGTACCGCAGCAATAGGAGATGTGCAGCGTACCTCAAAAAGGGATCTTCTGCTTGCGCACAGACCACCCAGGCAACAAAACTGGCTTCCCCTTCATCCGTGACCCCGTAACTATGAGCCATTTCATGGGCAATGGTGAAAGGTTTTTCCAAGGCATGTAAACTTGGATCGAGGTAACTTTCACCAGTGTAGGGGAAATATATCCCGAGAATCCCCATTCTTCGCATGAATCCTTCGGGGGGAAATTGTTTGGTTCGTGGATAGCCAGTAAAATTCAACCCTAGCAACTCCAAATTTTCCTTGATCGTACTGCGAACAAGGCCCTCCAGGAAAGCATAGTCATTCATTTCGGTGAGAGCTGTGGTATCTTGGCTGATGCGGTTCCGATCTAAAGATGCCAAGCTCTTGGTAAGCTCAATTTCTTTCCTCAAATCCTGAAGATTGAGGGGTCGGGGATTAAGGTCTAGCTGCTCAATAATTGGAGTACGTTGGTAGTTGTAGCCCCAGAGGAGCAGAAAAAAGAACACCAAGCCACCCAATCCATTAGCAATTGCCTGCAGCACATACTTCGCCCTCTTATTTCTAGTTTCAATACGAGAAAAACGACGTATACTAATTCCTAAAAGCCCTAGAATTAGCCCTAGAAATAGGTAAACAGTAGGAAAGGGCAAATAACCCAAACTCAGATCAATGCCATTTCGAATAAAAGGAAATAAAGTTCGGGAATAGAATTGATCGGTAACCTCTGGGAAAAGACCCGCAAGTACTCGGAGACCGAGTGCTAGCAATCCTAGGAAGGCCCAAGTCCAGTTGGATCTAATCATGTAGCAAAGGCTTAGACGCCCTCAGCCTGAACTTCCTTCACCTCAGGAAGCATCCGGGTTAGCAGGTTTTGAATTCCTGCCTTCAAGGTAACGGTACTGGAAGGACATCCTGAACAAGAGCCTTGCAAAAGTACTTTGACTACCCCATCCGCAAAGGAATGGAATACGATAGCTCCTCCATCCTGCTCTACAGCAGGACGGATGTATTCATCGAGGATCCCTTTGATTTTTTTAACGATCTCTGAGTCGTCGGCATCAAATAGTGGGTCCTTTGTAACGACCACTTGCACCGCCTTTTTCCCAGATTCAAGGTATTGCCGAATGTGATCCCGAAAGATCATCTGTACCTCTGCCCATTCTACTTCCTCCGATTTGGTGATGGTCACAAAATTGGAGGCAATAAAGACGCGCTGCACGGCAGCAAAATTAAAAAGCTCCTTAGCCAACTGGCTGGATTCAGCACTTGCTGCATCAGGAAAATCATAACTGATCCCCTCCTCCACCAACATAAAATTGGCCACAAACTTGAGGGAATTCGGGTTGGGATTGGCCTCCATGTAGAGGTGAACAGGTCTTGCTTGTGCTTGTAGCATGGGATTGAAATTGGATTACTAGCAAAAACCAATTTTGGCTTCAGAAGTTCCGATAAGGTTTAAATTTTGCTTATTTTTTTGGTAAGGTGCCTTTGGCGGCATACCAGATGCCCCCATACAGATGCTTCAAAAATTCGGCATCCTCCCAGACAGCATCCACGTGACCCAGCGCAGTGTAAAACACGCGGCCGCCATCAAACTCATGGTACCAAGCCATCGGGTGGTTTGCACCCATTGCTTTTGCAGGCTGGTAAGTCGTCTCATCCGCCTGGATCAATACCTTGATGGCCGGGTTCAAGCTCTTAAACTCATACAGCTCATCTGTCCACAACCAATTTTCAGGAAGATGCCAGGTGGCAGGATGGGTTCGATCTACTACGTGAAGACGCAGCGTTTGTTGACGTGGATGGGCTAAGAAATAGCCTCCGATCATTTGGTTGTACCAAGGCCATTCGTACTCCGTATCCGTGGCGGAGTGAATTCCTACTACCCCTTTGCCGGATTGCACAAACTTTTGAAAAGCGGCTTTCTGAGCCTCATTGAAAATCGTTCCGGTGGTACTCATTAGAACCACCACATCGTATTTGGCAAGGTTCTCATCCGTAAACTGGGTGGCATCCTCGGTTGTATACACTGAAAATACATGTTTCTCACTCATTTTTTTCAAGGCCATCACCCCATTGGGGATGGATTGGTGACGGAAGCCCGCAGTTTTGGAAAATACCAGCACGCGAAACTGTCCGCCCTGCTGAGCGAAAGAAGCCAAGTTGAGGCATAACAGTAGCCCCGCGGCAAGAAGGATGGTTTTAAAGGTGTTCATGGGTCTTGTAAATTGAGTATAAATGATCCTGTAATTAATTGATTAGGGAAAATTTTTCACCAGCTTTCTGGCGCGAAAATGCATTGAAATGCCACCATTCACTTCCTATTCCAGTAAATCCCGCCTCTTTCATTACCTTTCTCAAGATCTCACGATTGGCCACCTGTGCCTTGGTGATTTTCTTTTCGGCAAGCATTTGCAATTCACGATCTGGGTAGGCAGGATACCCAAAGAAATCAAAAGAAGTACCCATATCCAAGGGCTTTCCAGTTTTTAGGTCTACAAGCGTCAGGTCCACAGCCACTCCATAGTTGTGAAGCCCTCCAATTTTGGGATCAGAAACATACAGTGGTTTGATGCTATCTGGTTTGTCCAAACTGTCCCACAAAATCTGTTGCACACTCAGTGGGCGCACCCCGTCGTATACGAGGAGGCTAAGGTTGGGATACTGTTTTTGTAAAGCCTCTTGCGCTTTTGCAAGCATCTGTGCTGCTTGGGGATGGAGGTAACAGCGCACCAAATCCCCATACACATCTTGCTTGAAGAAATTGTCCTCCGTAGAATATTTCAGTTCCACCTGAATACCGGGGATTACCTTTGTGATATCGACCATCCCTTGCTCGATCAATTTTCTTTCTAAGGCTGGAAGAGATGGATCCAGGGAGTCTTGCGTAGTGGGGGCTTGGGTAAGAGAATCGGTTGATGCTTCGGTTTCTTCGACCGTTCTTGGAGAAGAACAGGCTAAAGTCAGCCCTAAAAAAAGGTAGCCAAGCTTTTTCATGGGTTGAGTTTTTTGTTGATCACTGTGGCAGAAGCTTGAGCAGTCGGAAGGACGACTACATCTGCGAGTACTACATGAGGGGGACGGGTAAGTGCAAATTCCACGATATCGGCAATGTCTTGCGCCACCAAAGGGGCATAGCCTTTGTAAACAGTCCCTGCCCGTTGGGCATCGCCTTTGAAGCGTACCAATGAAAACTCAGTTTCGACCAAGCCTGGGTGAATGCCCATTACCCTAATGCCAAAGGGATTTAAATCCATACGCATTCCATTTGTCAGGGCATCCACTGCATGCTTGGAAGCACAGTACACGTTCCCATTGGGATACACTTCCTTTCCCGCAATGGAACCAATATTGATGATATGACCAGAATTACGCTGAGTCATTCCTGGTATGATAGCTTTGGAAACATACAATAAGCCCTTGACATTGATGTCGATCATGGCATCCCAGTCGGCTACACTTCCCGTCTGTATGGGATCCAAACCATGCGCATTTCCTGCATTGTTGATCAACACATCAATGGAAGCCCATTCCGAAGGCAGATTCATCAACAGCTGATCCACTTCCTTCTGATCACGCACATCAAAGATCAGGGGCAAATAACGTACCCCTTCAGGAAGCGCCTGTCGCAACTCCTCCAAGCGTTCAGCTCTTCTTCCTGTCGCGATGAGATCATAGCCCATCTTGGCCACAGTCAATGCACAAGCCCAGCCAATTCCGGAGCTGGCACCTGTGACCAATGCAATTTTATTTTTCATGTGTACAAGATAGCAGGAATGGAAAAACTTGTTGACTTCTGTCTCTTAAAAATAAAGGGGATTATCGCCGATATTGTTAACGGTCCACCGTCCACTGACGACAGCCGAGTCGTTGTTGGGATGGGTTTAGGATGTGATTTTAATACGTTTTTAGTAACAGACTGCAGTTGACTGTGGTCTGTCGACCGTCAACTGTTGACTTAATTATGTCAACGGATAATCAACTGCCAAAAAAGAAATCAACTTCTCCACAAGTAAGGGAAAAGCAAGTAGGAGGTTGCGGTAACCAAGACATTAATAGCCAATAGGCTAAGTAATTTATCTGCGCTGACACTCCAATCTAGCCCATCTAGTGCGTTTTTGGAGATACGAATGGCCATCAGCAGGATGGGGATGATCACAGGAAAACTCAAGATTGCCATCAAAGTAGCATTGTTGCCGGCCTTGGATGCAATGCCTGAGACCATGGTAAGGCTGGCCGAAAAGCCCATGGCCCCCAATACCAAATTGATCAAAAACAAGCTCTGATCCTGAACCGGATTCCCCAAAATCACCGAAAACACGCCGTAACCCAGGAGGGCTAAAATGAGCGTAAGCCCGGTATTGTACAATATTTTAGAAAGTATGATTGACTCGGGAGATGCAATCATGTAGTAATACAACTGCCGTCCTTGCTGCTCTTGCACAAAACTTTTGGCTACCGCATTGACAGAAGAGAAGAGTAAAATAATCCAAAAAAGGGCATTCCAAGTAGGAATGGAAAGATTCCCCATCTTCGCACCTACACTGAGGTAGGTGATGAAAACAGCCGAAACCACGTAAAGCAGGATCCCATTGAGGGCATATTTTTGCCTCCATTCTAGGGTCAACTCTTTACGAATCAATACGGAGATTTCTTTCCACATGCCACAAAGGTAGAAAAATCCCATTTCCAAAACCGATCTCCAAGAAAAGGAAGGGTTTGGGGTAGGTTTAGAATTTTAGAAGAACGAGGGTAATTTTCAAAAGAGTCAAAGAGGCCCAACAAAAAGGCTACCTTTGTGCCATGTCCTTACGCGTCAAAAACGAGGCTGAAATCCTAGCTAAACTAGGCATCACGCAGCTCAATCCCATGCAGCTTGCCACCAAGGGGGCGCTCGCAAATCAAGAAAATCTGGTTCTTCTATCTCCCACAGGTACGGGAAAAACGCTCGCTTTTCTATTGCCTGTAGTACTTCAGGTAGATCCAAGCTGCGAGGAGATCCAAGTGGTGATCATCGTGCCCTCTCGGGAACTAGCCATTCAAATCGAGCAGGTAATGCGTCAGATGGGAACGGGATTGAAAGTCAATGCGGTCTATGGTGGCCGAGCGGGGTCCAAGGATAGAATGGAAATCAAGCATCGACCAGCGGTCCTTGTGGGGACGCCAGGCCGGGTAGCAGATCACCTCCGAAGAGAAGCTTTTGATACCGCCTTTATTCAAACTTTGATTTTGGATGAATTCGACAAATCGCTAGAAATTGGTTTTGAAGGAGAAATGCGGGAGATCATTCAATTGCTGCCTCAGGTTCGTCGAAAAATCTTAACTTCCGCCACCCAAGGAGTATCTATCCCCAATTTTGTAGGATTAAAATCCCCCCAAATAGTGGACTTTTTGGGTGAGAAAATCAGCCAACTTGAAGTCAAAAAGGTACTGTCCCCGACCAAGGATAAACTCGAAACTCTGGGACAGCTTCTAGCCCATTTGGGCTCGAAAAATGGCATTATCTTTTGCAATTTCAAGGATTCCATCGAACGGGTATCGGATTACCTGAGTGATCAGGGCATTTCCCATGGGGTGTTTTCTGGGGGGATGGAACAAATCGATCGGGAACGAGCACTTATCAAATTTCGAAATGGTACCCACCCTCTGCTCCTAGCCACTGACCTTGCAGCAAGAGGGATTGACGTACCCGAACTGGATTTCATCATCCATTACCATTTACCCCTTCGCGCAGAGGAGTTTATTCACCGCAATGGGCGCACCGCCCGAATGAATAGCCAGGGTACCGCCTATATCTTGCAGTACGAGAAGGAACCGCTTCCAGACTTTGTGGGCAACCCCAAACTAGAAAAACTTCAGCCGGCAGTACTTCCTGCACCCTCCTCTTGGTGCACTTTGATGATCTCAGGAGGTAGAAAGGATAAGATTTCGAAAGGGGACATTGCTGGTTTGTTTTTTAAACAGGGAGGCTTGCGACCTGAACAGCTGGGCACCATTGAACTCAAGACGGATTGTGCTTTTGTGGGGGTAAAGGCAGCTGCTGTGGAACAAATACTTTCCAAAGTCAACAACCAAAAGTTGAAGGACAAGAAAGTTCGAATCAGCCTGATTTAAAGCCTCTACTTGAAAGGGAACTAAATACTTGACATTAGAGTGGAATTGAACAAAAAATCCCGCACGGATCCGTGTGGGATTTTTTGAATTAAGAAATTTCTTGGATTTAGAAGGCCCGTTCTTCCAAGTGGTCCCCGAGCTTTAAGCGAGGTACCCCTTTTTCCATCCAATCAGGTGCAGGGAGACCTTTGAGGTGGTGATCAAAGAATTCCAGCATACGCACCGAATAGTCTTTTCTGTTTTCCAGTTTACCAAGCCCATGATTCTCCCCCAGGTACTGCACCAAGATTACTGGCTTTTTCAACCTACGCAAGGCATTGTAAAACTCGATACCTTGGGTGAAGTCTACAGCTCCATCCTTGTCGTTGTGTAGCATCAGGAGCGGAGTTTGTACATTTTTGACGTGGTAAATTGGACTATTGCGTTCGTAAGCTTCCCAATTCTCCCAAGGTCCTCCTAAAAATCTGCCTTGAGAGGCTTCAAAAATGGACATGTTGGCTGCACCAGTATTCCAGTAGATGAGATCATACATGGAGATCATATTGGTCAATGGTGCGCCTGCTGCTGCAGCCTTGAATCGGTTGGTTTGGGTAATCAAGAAGGAGGTCTGATATCCTCCCCAGCTGTGACCATGCAAGCCCATTTTACTCGCATCAACGATTCCAGTTTTCAACGCTGCGTCTACTGCTGGTAGGACAGCCCAAAGAGCCGACATGCCAGGATCATCTAATTTGTATACAATATCCGGAGTCAACACCGCATAACCGTTGCTCGTGTAGACGCCAGGATTCCAGCCTGTACCACTATAGGATGGATTGGACCAGTTATGCAGGTTTTGAGAGGTTTTTTCGTAATAGTAGACCACCGTAGGGTAACTTTCCCCTTCCTCATAACCCGCAGGGAGGTACAAAGCCGCTTGCAAAGAATCTCCTTTAGCCGTCACGTAGTTGATCAATTTCACGCCAGCCGACCAGGCAAATTTTCCCGCATCTGGGGCATTTTCGGTGACCTGCTTGGCATTACTCAGGTTGGCATCTCCGAGATACACTTGGGTAGGCTGGTTAAACTTCTCCTTGGTATAGGAATACACAGGTGCCTTCTTGGCTTTGGCTAATCCCTGGATATTCGCATCTTCCCAAAGTAGCACCTTTAGCCCAGGGGCAAGACCAGTTTTGGCAGGGGAAAGGGTACCGATTCCGCTTTTCTTGGTTCGCTCCCCATAAAGTCGGATGTAAACTGGCTTAGTTAGGTCGATTCCTTTTTCATCCGAATCCAAATTGACCCGGTACTGGTACCGGATGTGTTGGGCTTTCCCATTTTGAGTCAGGTTGATAGGGTTCTCCTTGCTAGACATGGGTATTTGCCAAATATCCCAGCCATCACGGAGTAAAACATACTTGCTGTCCGTACTCCAACCTAGTGGGTTATACAAGGGCTTATTCAGGTTTCGATCATCCTCTACATCTAAGACGGCTACGGGGAGATTATCAGTCAAATTCCGATGGGTGTTTGTTGGAATATCGTAGACATAAAAATGCCCATCCTTGCCATAGAGCAGCTTTTTGCCATCGGTAGAAGGGCGAGGCATGGAAGCAAAGGTGGGCTGGTAAAACTTCTCCAAAAGCAAGGTCTTTTCGCCTGTCGCCACATCTACAAGGTAATAATCGAGGAAGGTCTGTCCATTCAGGTTATTGTCCAATTCATAGGCTCCTGGATCTGATCCTAAGGCATGGCGTTGCTGAGGCAAAAGATTGAGTTCTCGGAGACTGCTGTCTTGCAGCGCCAGGTTGGTTTTGGTGGCCGGGTCGTAAACAGCCCAAAAACTCGCATTTTTATCCATGCCTTCCATCACCTGCTGTCGGGACTGCATGCGATCATCTTCCCAATGCCAGATAGTAATCTCAGGCTTCTTCGCATCCGAGGTCTTCTTCTCAGGTGAAGCGGATGTATTGAGTTTGGCAATGGCTTGTTG
>JACCDJ010140444.1_pt1 | contig 14270 bp, 10 predicted proteins | sample 7444481 | NCBI WGS metagenome assembly JACCDJ01 (sample SAMN15323435, study PRJNA562643) | freshwater metagenome | isolation source: river surface water | place: USA:Blue River Watershed | collected 2017-08-15 | reverse complement strand
TATGAATGTCTGCATGCGCATGGCACCCCAGATCAGAAAGCACTCTACTTGCCGAAGCTGGTGTCAGGCGAATGGACAGGCACCATGTGCCTCACCGAAGCGCATTGCGGTACGGATTTGGGTTTGCTGAGAACCAAAGCAGTGCCCGAGGCAGATGGCAGCTATAGCCTCACAGGCAACAAGATTTTTATCTCCGCCGGCGAACATGATCTCGCCGCCAATATCGTGCATCTGGTGCTGGCACGACTGCCGGATGCGCCGCCCGGCACCAAGGGCATTTCGCTGTTTGTGGTGCCTAAATTCGTGCCGGATGCACAGGGTCAGCCGGGCGTGCGCAATACCATTACGTGTGGCGCGATCGAACACAAAATGGGCATTCACGGCAACGCCACCTGCCAGATCAATCTCGATGGCGCCACTGGCTGGCTGATCGGCGAGCCGCATCGCGGACTCAACGCCATGTTCGTGATGATGAACGCCGCCCGTCTTGGCGTGGGCATGCAGTCACTCGGCCTGACGGAAGTCGCCTATCAGAATGCGCGTGCGTATGCGCTCGAGCGCACACAGGGTCGTAGCCTGACGGGGCCGAAACACGAATCTCAGCCAGCCGACACCATCATCGTGCATCCCGATGTGCGCCGCATGCTGCTCACGGCGCGTGCGTTTGCCGAGGGCGGGCGTGCTTTTACCTCGTATGTGGCCTTGATGATTGACCGCGAACTGAATCACCCGGATGAGGATGAGCGCAAGCAAGCGGCCGATGAGGTCGCGCTGCTGACGCCTATCATCAAAGCCTTCCTGACTGATAACGCATGGATCGCCACCTCCGAAGCCTTGCAAGTTTTTGGTGGTCATGGCTACATCGCCGAATGGGGCATGGAGCAATATGTACGCGATGCACGTATCAACATGATCTATGAAGGCACCAACACCATACAGTCGCTGGATCTGCTGGGTCGCAAAGTGCTGATGGACAATGGCGAGAAGCTGCGCGCCTTTGGCGACAAGATCAAAGCGTTCATTGACGAGAACGGTACGGATGAAGCGATGTCTGAATTCATCACGCCGTTAGCTGATATCGGTGACAAGGTCACCAAACTGACGATGGAAATTGGCATGAAGGCATTTCAGAATCGTGACGAAGTCGGCGCGGCTGCCGTGCCGTATTTGCGTGTGCTCGGTCATCTGGTGTTTGCGTATTTCTTTGCGCGCATGGCGAAGATTGCGCTGGAAAAATCATCGAGTGGGGATGGTTTTTATCAGGCCAAGCTCGGTGTCGCTCGGTTTTACTTCGCGCGCCTGCTGCCCGAGACAGCGATGCTGATACGACAGGCGCGTTCGGGTGCCGGTACGCTGATGGCGATGGATGCCGAATTGTTCTGACTGACTGCCTTGTCGACCATGCCCATCCGAAAAGTCGCAATACTGGGTGCCGGCGTGATGGGTGCGCAGATCGCCGCGCACTGCATCAATGCCCGTGTGCCCGTCATTCTCTTTGATCTGCCGGGCAAGCCCGATCAGCCGCGCAATTTTCTTGCGCAGCGTGCTGTCGACAGCCTGAAAAAAATCAACCCCGCGCCCCTGGCTGATGTGAATCAGGCATCGCTGATCGAAGTCGCCAATTTTGATGATGATCTGCATCGATTGGCAGACGTTGATTTGCTGATCGAGGCGATCGCCGAGCGCATGGATTGGAAGCATGCGCTGTATCAGAAAATTGCGGCTCATATTCCGGCGCAAGCTATTTTTGCGAGTAATACCTCAGGACTGTCCATTACCGCCTTATCGTCAGTGCTGGATGAGTCACTGCAACATCGCTTTTGTGGCGTGCATTTTTTCAATCCGCCACGCTACATGCATCTGGCCGAACTGATTCCCACGCCGACCACGCAGCCTGAGATTCTTGATCAGCTGGAATCGTTTCTCACCACCACCTTGGGCAAAGGCGTGGTGCGGGCCATTGACACCCCCAACTTCATTGCCAATCGCGTCGGTATTTTCGGGATGCTGGCGACAATGCGGGAAGCCGAAACGTTTGGCCTCTCTTATGACCTGGTGGACGACCTCACCGGTGCCCGGCTCGGTCGCGCCAAATCCGGCACCTTCCGCACCGCTGATGTGGTGGGTCTCGATACGCTGGGTCATGTGATTCATACCTTGCAGGATGCGTTGCCGGACGATCCCTTTCATCCTCTGTATCAGACACCGGCCGTGCTGCAGAAACTGATGGCTGATGGTCATCTCGGTCAGAAATCCGGTGCCGGTTTTTACAAAAAAGTGGGCAAGGATATTTTGCGGCTGGATGCGGCTAATCACACCTATGTGCCATCGGGTGCGAAGGCAGACGATCTGATCGTTCGCATGCTCAAAGAAAAAGATCCGGCCAAGCGCATCAAAGCCCTGCATGACGCAACGCATCCGCAAGCCAGATTTTTATGGGCGATCTTGCGCGATGCCTTTCATTACATTGCAGTGCATTTGCACAGCATTGCCGACAATGCGCGGGATATCGACTTTGCCTTGCGCTGGGGTTTTGGTTGGCAACAAGGGCCGTTTGAACTTTGGCAGGCTGCGGGCTGGCAGCAGATTGCTCATTGGGTCAAAGAAGACATCGATGCCGGACATGCGCTGTCCTCAGCGCCCTTGCCCGACTGGGTGTTTGACGGACGTGAGGGCGTGCATCGTCCTGAAGGTTCCTGGTCAGCGTCTAAGCAGACCTACGTACCGCGCTCGCATGTGCCTGTCTATGCGCGTCAGGTTTTCCGCGCATCGGTAGTGGGTGATGATCACCTGAGTCCTGCGGTTGCTGGTATCACAGTGCATGAAGACGCCTCGGTTCGGCTGTGGCATATGAACGGTGAGGTACTGATTTTGTCCTTCAAGACCAAGCTGCATGTAATGGGGCCCGAGGTCATCGCCGGTATCGAACGCGCTGTCGCCGAAGCTGAACAAAATTACCGGGCACTGGTGATCTGGCAAACCGATGTTGCCGAAGGTGGCGCGTTTTCAGCGGGTGCTGATTTGCAAGCCATGCTGCCGGTATTCATGATGGGGGGTGTGAAGGCCATCGAGCCGGTGGTTGCGAATTTCCAGCGCGCGATGTTGCGTGTCAAATATGCGAGCGTACCTGTCGTTGCTGCGGTGGGTGGTCTGGCACTCGGTGGCGGCTGCGAACTGATGTTGCATGCAAGCCGACGCGTGGCTTTGCTGGAGACGTATGCGGGATTGGTGGAGGTGGGTGTTGGTTTGCTGCCAGCAGGTGGCGGACTGAAAGAAATCGCGCTGCGCGCTGCGCAGCAAGCGAAAGGCAATGACATCTTCCCGTTTCTCAAAGATCGTTTCACCCATGCGGCCACGGCGGCGGTCGCCAAGTCCGCGCATGAGGCGCGTCGCATGGGTTATCTTCAAAGCGATGATGTGATCGTCCTGCATGCGCATGAACTATTGCATGTGGCGATCACGCAGGCGCTGGCATTAGCAGATACGGCGTATCGCCCGCCGCTGCCCATGCTGATCCCAGTGACTGGTCGCTACGGCATTGCCACGATACGCGCCCAGCTGGTCAATATGCGCGAAGGTGGTTTTATTTCGGGGCATGATGAACATATTGCGACGCTGATCGCTGATGTCGTGTGCGGTGGTGATATCGAGCCGGGTAGTCAGGTCAGCGAGCAGTGGTTGCTGGACAAGGAGCGTGCAGCATTCATGTCGCTGCTGGCGCATCCCAAAACGCAGGAGCGGATTATGGGGATGCTGCAGACCGGTAAGCCGGTGAGGAATTAATAAACGCGCGCATTGACCGTCGATGGACCCCAGCTTTCGCTGGGGTGACGATTTGGAGGGCGGTGAGGATAAATTGCGTCACACCAGCCCAAACTGGAGCGCGTGTTTTGGTGCCTATGACAGTAGATTGCGTCACCCCAGCGAAAGCTGGGGCCCATCCTCGCTCATGGGACGTATTTGAAAAGCAGGGATTCGTCACTCGACAGATGAATCGGACCGTAGTGGGCGCAGGTCCGGATCCAGTGTCTTTCATTGTGTATCTGACGGCTTGAACATTGACAAAGCTATTTGCACCACGAAGTATCAGGAGCACACCACCATGAGCAAACAACTGCAAGAAGCCTACATCGTCGCCGCGACCCGCACCCCCATCGGCAAAGCACCGCGCGGCGTCTTTCGACATGTGCGTCCCGACGATCTGCTCGTGCACACGATACGCGCAGCACTCGCGCAAGTACCCAATCTCGACCCGTCCACGATTGAAGACGCCATCATAGGATGCGCATTCCCCGAAGCCGAACAGGGCTTGAATCTGGCGCGCATGGCCGTACTACTGGCGGGTTTGCCCAAAACCGTCGCCGGCGTCACCGTCAACCGTTACTGCGCCTCTGGCATCACGGCTATTGCCATGGCAGCTGATCGCATACGTACCGGTGAAGCCGATGTGATGATCGCCGGCGGCGTTGAATCCATGTCCATGATTCCCATGCCTGGGCATCATCCGTCGATGAACATGGGTATCTTCAAAGACGACAATATCGGCATGGCCTATGGCATGGGTCTGACGGCAGAGAAGGTCGCGCAGCAATGGAAGATTAGTCGTGAAGATCAGGATGCCTTCGCACTTGAATCGCATCTTCGCGCCATCGCTGCACAACAAAGTGGCGAGTGCGCCGATGAAATAACCTCGATCGAGGTCGTGGAAAAATTTCCTGATCTGATTAGCGGTCAGATAAAAACAAGCACCAAGACCGTATCGCAAGATGAAGGTGCGCGCGCCGATACCAGTCTGGAGGCGCTAGCTAAACTCAAACCCGTGTTTGCTGCCAAAGGCACAGTCACCGCAGGTAATAGTTCGCAAACGTCGGATGGCGCCGGCGCGTTGATTCTGGTGAGTGAAAAAATACTCAAGCAATTCAACTTGCAGCCCCTTGCGCGTTTCGTTTCATTTTCCGTCAAAGGTGTGCCGCCAGAGATCATGGGCATCGGCCCCAAAGAAGCCATACCCGCAGCGCTGCGACTGGCCGGGCTCACGCTCGATCAGATGGACTGGATAGAGCTCAATGAAGCGTTTGCAGCGCAAGCGCTCGCCGTACGTCAGGATCTGGGCTTGGATCCGGCAAAGATCAATCCGCTGGGCGGTGCGATTGCGCTCGGCCATCCGCTGGGTGCTACTGGCGCGATACGCGCGGCCACGCTCATCCACGGACTGCGCCGCCGCCAATTGAAATACGGTATGGTGACGATGTGCGTCGGGGCTGGCATGGGGGCGGCGGGGATTTTTGAGCGTATGTAGTCGTTGGGTGTATGGTCGATCATGCTGTTATACGATTGTTGTTAGCAAAACAAAGACACTGGATCCCGGCCTGCGCCGGGATGACGGCGGGAATAAATACAGTCGCCTCAACAACTACCGTCATCCCAGCGAAAGCTGGTATCCAGTGGCTTTCGTTGTGCACCAGCTGAATTTGAAAATGAAAAATACAAAGCATCATTAAATACCAATCCACGCAGCGCCCTATTCAAAAAATAAAGCGAAAAAAATGTCCATAAAATTCCACATCGCCGATGGCATCGCCACACTCGCCTTTGATCGCCCCGACAAAAAAAATGCCATCACCCGAGCGATGTACCAATCGCTGTCTGACGGACTAACAACCGCTGCAAACGACAAATCTGTACGCGCCATCGTGATCACAGGCGAGGGCGGCATATTCACAGCCGGTAACGATGTCGAAGAATTTCTGAAATACCCGCCGCAACCCGGTGACTCGCATGTCACGCTGTTCATGAACGCGCTGCGTGATGCAGAAAAGCCCGTTATTGCTTCGGTCAGCGGTATGGCCATCGGTATTGGTACGACCCTGCTCATGCATTGCGATTTGGTGTACGCCGCGGAGAACGCGCGTTTCGCGATGCCCTTCACCCAGCTGGGGCTGTGTCCCGAGTTTGCGTCGAGTTGCCTGTTCCCGCGATTGGCAGGTTATCAGCGCGCGGCAGAAAAATTATTGCTGGGCGAAGCCTTCACTGCAGACGAAGCGGTGCAGATGGGTCTGGTCAACAAAGCGATGCCAGCAGATGCCTTGCCTTCATTCGTTGCAGCACAGGCAGCTAAACTGGTAGCGCTGCCTGCGGAATCCCTGCGCATTACCAAGCAGCTCATGAAAAAAGACTTCACCGCAGGCGTCGATGCCGCAATGCAGGAAGAGCTGCAACATTTCATGCGACTGTTGCAAGGGCCGGATGCGAAAGAGGCTTTCTCGGCATTTCTCGAGAAACGCAAACCGGTGTTCAGCTAAGCGGCTTCGTATTTTTGGCTGGTAACGTCAGTGTCTTTGCTTTGCTGACAAATAGGCACTCGCTATCTGACGTCATTGCCCCAGGATCAGCCCGCCAAAGCGATTACAATGCGTGCGTGAAGCAGACCAGACAGTCGCTGGCGCAGCAATGCGCGGGAGGAAGGTCCGGACTCCATAGAGCAGGGTGACGGCTAACGACCGTCCGCCGTGAGGCGCGGAATAGGGCCACAGAGACGAGTCTTTGGGACCAGCGAATGGCGAAAGCCACTCGTTGCCCAAAGGGTGAAACGCGGTAACCTCCACCCGGAGCAATCTCAAATAGGCACGCGTTGATGCTGCTCGCTGAGCGTGCGGGTAGAGAGCTTGAGCCCCCGAGCAATTTGGGGCCTAGAGGAATGACTGTCGTCCCTGCCGGGCTTGCCCGACAGGGAAACAGAATCCGGCCTATCGGTCTGCTTCACTTTACTGATTTCCCGGCAGAGGCGTGAAGGGCAAGACTGTGTCGTAAATTGCCTTCGCATTTTTCGGCGAAAGGTAGTCGATCGTTGCTTCGAACAGTAGCTGATTGACTTCCGCTGGTAACGTGGGCAAGGCTCCAGGTGCATGACTCAGCAGATTTTGCCTGCGCGACATTACGGCCCCAGCGAGCGGTGCCATGTTCCTGATGCGATTGCGTGTCGTGACCTCGTCTATCCTGAGAATGGCTTTATTGAGTGTGCTGTGAAAATGTCCTGAATGAAAGATGAGGCTGAAATTCAAGAGATTTTTATTGTCGTTAAGGACATCGGCCAGTAGTCGCACGCTTTCCGAAAACCAGTACTTTTTGTCATCGCTCATTTGACCAGTTTTTAATGTCAGTTGTTTGAATTGAGGATGATGTGTCATCAAATCGATAACTTCGTCCAGACGGCTAAGATTTTCGATTGTCAATGATTTGATCGAGGTATTCTCCGCAAGACCTCTCAATATCGAGTAGTCTGCGTAGCCTTCCGATGAAGGTATCCGAATAAGGATTTGCCGCAATCCCTTATTTGATTTGAACATATGATCTATATCGGAGCGATTGTTGCTTTCCGACAGATCGGCTGCGGAGCTTGAAGGGCTCCCCAGTGCTTCCACGGCAAAACTGCTTAGGTTGGTATTTGCATCAAGCCCAAGCGTCAAGGCTTTGATATTGACAGGTGACGTCGTGTAACGACATAAGAGCGTGTTGATTCTATCGTTCGTCACTAGCAATTCCCCGATAGGTTCACCGATGAATTGCAATTCATCATGAGGTATTTGCGCTGCACTGAAATCAAGCGCCTGCAGCGCCGGATGCTGCTGGATTGATCTAAGCACCTGTGTCATGGCTCCAGATGCAAGTTGACAGCCTCGCACGGATACCGATTGCAGCTTCCTGTTGCCGTTCACTGCTGCCAAGAGCGATTCGCCGATTGGCGTCAGATCAAGATATCCCAGATGCATGTTTTCGAGCGTTTGACTGCTGGCTGCGCCTTGCAAAATGGCGCTGATGAATGCGGCACCATTGATCCGCTGAAATGAGATAGACCGGAGCGATCCGTTCTTTTCCAAGCTGAGGGCCAATTGCTCTGCATCACTAACGATCACTGAGGGTAACTGACCAGCCTGTGGTCCTGAAAAATGCACGCGTTCAAGTAGTTGCAAAGCGAACAGGGATTCGAATGTGCGCTGATCAATTTCCTGAGACGTCTCACTAGGTGCGGTATTAGTCCATCGTAATGATTTGAGCGGGGCTTGCCGTGCCTTAAGACCAGAAAATAATTGATTCAGTGATGAGGTTGCAAGCCTTGGTCCGCCATAAGAAACCGCTAAATGAAGAGGGGACACGCTCGAGCAAATCGCCTCAAGTGTCCCTCTCAATTCTTGCGGGCAGTTAGTAATAAGGGCGATTTTATTCACCGTGTGGGGGTGGCGCAGTGTGTCGGCGAGGTCGATCAGATCGGCTCGTGTTGCGAGCTTAATTGTCAGTTCAGTTTTTCCGGCAATCTGGCCGGGCGTGTAACGTCCGGTTGAACCAGATGGTGCTGTCGTCCGGGGTAAATCGCCTGCCGAAGGCCGGGTGGCTAATCGCATGCCAGGAGCTGCCGTTGACGGTGTGACGGGCGGGTTGATCGCTACGATTGGATACGCTGGGCTCGAGGGCACTGTGAAGGACGCTGGTGCCAGTTGGGGCCAGACTGGGACGGAAGGGCGGATAACGGTTGCCATCGTCGGCCTTGGTGGCGCCGATGGAGGGGGCGGCGGTGGCGGACCAGGGGGCAGGTTGGCGAGTGGTATCGCGCGTATCTGAACTTGTGGGGGGCTCTCCGGCAGGCCAGTGTCGGCTGAACTTCTTTTCATTTACGGGTTCCTTTACTTGGGCAAATGTTACGGGTTGTGTGTTTTATGCAAAGTGCCCTTGGTAACCCCTACCCGGTAACGGTTCCTTCGGGTATCCGTGCTTTGCCGCGCTTCCCAACTTATTGGATCACCGTTCCTCTGCCGAGCCACTGCAAATTGAGGGAACAACCCACGCTGTTGGGGTGGCGGGCCAGAGTCGGGTCTGCTCAGGGGAGGATTTAAATAGAAACACATGTGTATTACTCAGGTTCTACTTTCACTTATGCATCTAAGTCCTTCATTTCTCAAGGCTATTCTTCCTCAGACTAATCTCAAGTAGTTGCGCTAAGTCCTTGACTTTATTGAAAAAAATCTCGCTTTCAGTGCGGGATATTCCTTGACCGGCAATTCGCGATCCTCTAAAGTGAGCGGCAGTGTGAAAAAGTGTCTTTTTGTGGGGGAAAAAGTTTCTCTTTTCCCAGCAAACAGGCGCCGCGGCTGTTTGCGATTTTTTAATGAACGAGGAGGTAGGCAAGGTGTATCAGGGTGCGTCCGCATTGAGCATGGATGCGAAGGGGCGGATGTCGATTCCGGCTCGGCATCGTGACGCCCTGTCGCTGCAGAGCGAGGGTCGCGTCACGCTGACCAAACACCCGCACGGTTGCCTCTTGTTATTCCCCCGTCCTGTCTGGGAAACCCATCGCGAGCAAATTGCCGCCTGGCCGATGTCGGCGCGGGCATGGCAGCGCATTTTTCTGGGCAATGCCAGCGATGTGGAGATGGACGGCGCGGGAAGGATTTTGATTTCGCCAGAGTTGCGTGCCGCTGCTGGCATGTCGCGCGAGGTGATGTTGCTGGGCATGGGTAGTCATTTTGAAGTTTGGGATGCCGCGAAACTCGAAGAGAGCGAGTCCCAGGCGATCGCTGCCGGAATGCCCGATGTATTGAACAACTTTTCTTTCTGACGGCAGCACATGAATGACGTCACGGTGCCCGAGTACACGCACCGCACAGTGCTGCTGGATGAGGCGATCGACGCACTCGAGATTCGTGATGCGCGTCGCGATGGCATTTTCGTTGACGGCACCTTTGGCCGTGGCGGACACAGTAAAAAAATATTGGGCCAATTGTCGGCGCAGGGACGCTTGCTCGCTTTCGATAAGGATACGCAGGCGGTCGCCGTGGCGGAACAGCTTGCTGCTGGAGATCAGCGCTTTTCCATCGTGCACGATAGTTTCGCGACGATGGGAGAAGCCTCGTCTGCGCTGGGTGTAGCGCAAGTCGATGGTGTGCTGATGGATTTGGGTTTGTCGTCACCGCAGGTCGATCAGGCGGCGCGCGGATTCAGTTTTCGCGCTGATGGGCCACTGGATATGCGCATGGATACCACGCGCGGCATGCCGGCATCGGCATGGCTGGCAACCGAAACACAGGACAACCTGGAGAAAGTGATTCGCGATTATGGGGAAGAACGGTTTGCTTTTCAGATTGCAAAGGCGATTGTTGCTCGCCGGGCAGTCGAGCCCATTACCAGCACAGGACAACTTGCCGCGCTCGTGGCTGGCGCCGTCAAGACCCGCGAAAAAGGCAAGGACCCGGCCACCCGGACTTTTCAGGCTGTACGGATTTTCATCAATAAAGAACTTGAAGAACTTGAAGCAGGTTTGACACAGGCATACGGCTTACTAGCGCCGTACGGGAGATTGGTGGTGATCAGTTTTCATTCGCTTGAAGATCGCATCGTCAAGCGGTTCATGGCTTCCAAAGCCAGCGTACCGCAGCCCGACCGTCGGCTGCCGATTCGTGCCGTCGATCTCCCTCAGCCCGAGATGAAGCTGCTCGCCCGCATCAAACCCTCTGAAACTGAAATTGCGGCCAACCCGCGCGCGCGCTCGGCCGTCATGCGCAGTGCCATGCGATTGCCTGAGGTTGCGGCATGAATCAGCGTTCACTTATTCCCATGCTCGCGCTGCTTGTGTTGTGCTCGCTTCTGCTCGTCAATTCACAGCATCAGGCGCGCCGACTCTTCATCGCACTCGAGCAAGCGCAGCTGCGTCAGCAGCAGCTTGAAACGGAATGGTCGCAGCTTCAGCTTGAGCAATCCAATCTAGCCAAGCACGCACGTATAGATGCGATGGCAAAGTCCATGGGTATGACCGTGCCCACGGCAGATCGCACGCGTTACATCACGGTTGGAGGTCGCTGATGCGCTCACCCAGCCGCAAAGCTGCTGCACGAGGGGTGCCCTTCTCGCCGAGTCCCGTACTGGCGGTGCAGTTGCCTGCGTGGCGCTCGCGGTTTGTGTTGTTTGTTTTGTTTGCCGCCTTTGTCATGCTCGCTGCGCGTGCTTTCTGGTTGCAGGTATTGACGACCGATTTCCTTCAGAAAAAAGGCACCTCGCGCTACGCTCGCACGCTGGAGCTGCCGGCAGTCCGCGGCAAAATCTTTGATCGCAATGGTGAGGTTATGGCGACCTCGCTGCCTGCCAAAGGCATCTGGGTTATCCCGGATGCGGTCGAAGTGACGCCCGACAAATTAAAACAGCTTTCGCAGCTGCTCGAAATCAGTGTGGCAGACCTTCAGAAAAAACTGGATGCCAGCGGCAACTTCGTACCGATTAAACGTCAGGTGGAGCCCGAAGTCGCTGATCAGATACTTGCGCTCGGCATCCCCGGCATTTATGCGCGCAAGGAGTACAAGCGCCACTATCCGTCGGGTCCGATCGCTTCGCATATTCTCGGTTTTACCAACGTCGATGATGCGGGTCTCGAGGGTATCGAGTATTCCCACCAAAAGGATCTAGCCGGACAAACCGGCAGTCGCCGTGTCATCCGCGATGGCAAAGGTCGCGTAATCGAAGATATCGCCTACATACGCGAACCGCAAGATGGTCGCGATCTCACGCTATCTATTGACAGCAAGATCCAGTACATCGCATTTACCCATCTCAAGCAAGCTGTCGAGGAACATAAGGCGAAGGCGGGTGCGATTGTGGTGCTGGATGTCCAGACCGGTGAAGTGCTGGCGCTGGCGAACATGCCAACGTTCAATCCGAACGTACGTGAAGGGCGTAATGTCAATCATGTCCGTAATCGCGTCTTTACCGATACCTACGAACCAGGTTCGACGCTCAAGCCATTCACCATCGCGCTGGCCATGGACCGTGGGTTGATCACACCGGATACCGTGCTGGATACGCCCAATAAAATTACCTTTGGTTCCAAATCTGTTGGGGATTCACACGGCCATCCATCCAGCATGTCAGTGTCGCAAATCATTCAGCAATCTTCGAATGTCGGCACGATACGGGTGGCACAGAAACTGCAGTCGCGTCAGATGTGGGATATGTTTCCAGCGGTCGGCTATGGTCAGGCGCTGCCGCGTTCCTTCTTTCCCGGCGCCGTTGCCGGTCGCCTGAGGCCTTACAAAAACTGGCAGCCAGTCGATCAGGCCACCATGAGTTATGGCCATGGCATCTCGGTTTCGCTGATTCAGGTCGCGCGCTCATACATGATTTTTGCGCGCAATGGCGAAACCATTCCGCTGTCATTCCAGAAAGTCACGCAGTCACCCCAGCCGCAACGCGTCATTTCGGAAAAAACAGCCATTCAAATGCGCGAGATGATGGAGCGTGTTGTCGGCCCCGGCGGCACGGCACCGTATGCGCAAGTGCGCGGCTATCGCGTCGCAGGTAAAACGGGTACCGCGCACAAGGTCGAGGGCGGTCGCTATGTGAACAAATACGTGGCGTCTTTCGTCGGACTTGCGCCTGCATCGAATCCACGCATCATCATTGCGGTAATGATTGACGAACCCACCGGCGGTCAGCATTTCGGTGGCAAGGTCGCCGGACCTGTCTTCTCGAAGGTTGCATCAAGCACCCTGCGCTCGCTCAATATTGCGCCTGACACCTCGGTAGCCAACGTGATCATGCCGGCGACGCCGGTAGCGGAGAGTATGTGATGGCCGCCGCCATGATCACGACAGCCGACATCCATCAGTGGTTACGTGACACTGTGCCCGGTGCTCAACTCACCACCGATTCACGACGCGTGCGTGCCGGGGATGTGTTTATGGCATGTCCTGGCGAATCGGGTGATGGCCGCAACTATATTGCTCAGGCAGTCGAAGCCGGTGCACGCGCGATCCTCTTTGATGATGCTGGCGATTTTCAATGGGACGAGAGCCTGATGCTGCCGCATTTGCCCGTCCATGATCTGGCAAAGACAGCCGGGCGTATCGCGCATGACTGGTACGGCCAACCCGATCGCGACATGTTGTGCGTCGCCGTCACAGGCACCAACGGCAAAACATCCTGCACGCAATGGCTTGGTCAGGCATTGTCGCTGCAGCGTATGACCACCGCCGTTGTCGGCACGCTGGGTGTGGGTCAATGGCGTAACGGTGCGAGCGGACTTTTTAATGCGACCGGCTTCACCACGCCGGATGCGGTGCAATTGCATCGCGAGCTGGCTGAACAAAAAAAGCAAGGTGCAGTTGCACTGGCAATCGAAGCATCATCCATTGGACTGGTGCAGCGGCGTATGAATGAGCTGCACGTCGATGTCGCAGTACTGACAAATTTCAGTCGCGATCATCTGGATTTTCACGGCACCATGGAAGTCTACGAAGCCGCAAAAACCCGGCTCTTCGACTGGCCAGGCCTCAAGCACGCGGTGATCAATCTTGATGATGCAATGGGTCAGCGTCTGCTGACGCACGTACGCAAAATTCATCCGGGTCTCGCTGTGACTGGCTACAGTATCGAGCCAGATCAATTGACGCCGCCGCCGCAGGGCCTCAGTCTGATGAGCGCTACGGATATTCGCGTGAGCCAGCAAGGCACGAGTTTCATGCTGCATTCGCCTGCAGGTCAGGGCCAAGTGCGAACGCAGCTCATTGGTCAATTCAACGTCAGCAATGTACTTGCGATTGCGGGCGTGATGTTCAGTCAAGGTATGTCATGGCAGACCGTGGTATCTGCACTCGAGTCGCTGGTCGCTGTGCCCGGACGTATGCAACAACTGGGCGGTGTGGATGCCCCATTGGCAGTGATCGATTATGCGCATACCCCGGATGCGCTCGAGAAGGCACTGCAGACACTGCGCCCCGTCGCGCAGGTGCGGCAAGGTGAATTGTGGTGCGTGTTTGGATGCGGTGGCGATCGCGATGCAGGCAAGCGCGCACCCATGGGCACCGCCGCTTTGCTGGCAGATCATCTGATCGTCACCAATGACAATCCTCGCAGCGAAGATCCGGCAGGCATCATTGCGCAGATCATTGCAGGTACTGAATCTGCTGGCACAAAGCTGCAGGTCATTGAAGATCGTGCCAGCGCGATCCTGCATGCGATTCGCCATGCCGGAAAAAATGATGTGGTGCTGGTGGCTGGCAAAGGTCACGAAGACTATCAAGAAATCAAAGGCCGTCGTCTTGCATTTCGCGATGCCGATCATGCCGCGCTGGCACTTGCCACGCGCGCTACGCGTAACGGAGGCCATTGATGCAGGCAAGTCTTGCTGATCTGCTGCCTTCAATTGCCGGTGCGCGCATGACGGCACCTGCAGCATTTACCGGCGTCTCGACCAATAGTCAGACGGTCGCTGCCGGCAATTTGTTTGTGGC